>ENA-OSEO01006654-OSEO01006654.1-sediment-metagenome-genome-assembly--contig:-NODE-6654-length-10230-cov-3.420171_pt1 | contig 10230 bp, 8 predicted proteins | sample MGYA00237883_ERZ534232 | MGnify/ENA metagenome assembly ERZ534232
TGATCCGGGCAGAAGTGCGGACAATCCTCAACGGCTATATCGATTCTCCGGAGATCCTCGAAGACAACGATGCGTACATCGTGCCACCGGGATTAGGCCGTCGCTCTGGCGTGTTGGGTGCGATTGCCCTGGCACAACAAACTGCGAGCCGGATATAGGGCTCGCAGCATATTCTTGATGTGTGCCTGTCAGATCGAGCGTTCAGATGCCGGTCTGCTTGTCTACCGTGCAATGTCCATGAGGACCTGGACGGTCATCCCCGGTTCGCGCAAACCTTCAGCGACCTTTTTCCAATGTTCGATGGCCTCACTGCGGCCATGAACGTCGAGGTCTCTCTGACTTGCCCAGTGTTCGATGAAGGTAAATGCGCGTGGGTTCTTGGTGTCGCGGTAGCAGTCGTACTTGAGACAGCCGGGTTCCTGCTGAACGGCACTCACCAACACCGCGATATGCCGCATGATCTCCTCTAATGCGCCGTCCTTGCAAGTAAAACTGGCTACAACCCATACGTCTTGTTCGCTCACGATTTGCTGTCCCTCCCTGATTCGTCTGCTGATTCTGTGGTTTGCTTGCGCTCCGAGCTTCGCACGGCGGGCAGATTTTTGATCGTCTCAGTGATATCGATCCCGGTGATGGCCTCGAGCGTTTCCGGCACCTGCGCCATGATATCAGCGACATCACGGCTGACGCGGCTGGCACCAGCTCCGTCCCCTCCGGAGTTGATCACGACGATCCGGTCGGTCTTGGATAGAGGATCGGCGATGGCCATCGCAATCTCCGGCAGTTTCTCGATCATCTGGCTGATGACCGCTGCCTGGTTGTACAGCTCCCAGGCCAGCGCCTTCTTTTCCATCATTTCCGCTTCTGCGAAACCTTGCTGCCGGATGACCTCGGCTTCTGCGAGACCTTTCGCTTTCAAAGCATCCGCCTCGCCTTCGCCAACCGAGCGTGTTGCCGCGGCCTGTCCTTCAGCCTCGGTGAGAGTCTGGAAACGCTTGGCATTGGCCAGTGTTTCGATCTTGTACTGCTCGGCTTCGGCGGGCCGCTTGACGGTCGCTTCCAGCTCTTTCTCCATGCGCAGGACCTCTTGCTCCTGTACTTCGATACGTTTCCTGCGTTCGACCACTTCGATCTGAATGGCTTCGGCCTGGACCTGCTGGTTGGTGATGTTTTGCTGCAACGGATACGCCAGTTCCGCCTCAGCGCGCTTGCGATTCGTTTGTGCGTCGTATTCGGCCTTCTGCACCTGGTAGTTCTTTTCGGCCTCGGCGATCTTGGTCTGTGCTTGGTATTCCGCGGTTTCGCCCTGCTGCCGGGCCTGGGCGGACGCGATGGTGGCATCTCGCTCTGCCTCCGCTTCGCCGATCCTGGCGTCGCGCTTCACTTCGGCGGTGCGTTTGCGCCCCAGGGCATCGAGATAGCCCTGGTCATCTCGAATGTCCTTGATTGTGAACGAGACGATACCCAACCCCATGTTTGCCAGATCGCCCGCGGCCACATCCTGTACTCTGGCAGCAAACGCGTCCCGGTCCTTATAGATCTCCTCGACCGTCAATGTTCCCAGAATCGCGCGCAGATGGCCTTCCAGCGTCTGCAGGGCGACGTTCCGAATCTCCGCTTCAGACTTGGACAGAAACTGTTCTGACGCAGTGATAATGGACACATCGTCGCCTCTGACCTTGATTTGCGCTACACCGTCCACTGTGATCGGTACACCCTGGATCGTATAAACTTTGGGTGTGACGACATCGATGGTCATAATCTCGAGACTCAAATCGTCTACGCGTTCCAGAACAGGCCAGATGAACGCGCCGCCTCCGACCACGATGCGGTAGTTTCGTGTTCTTCGTTCGCCGGTTGTGGGGTCGAGATAGGCGTGCCGCCGTCCCGAAATCACCAGTACTTCGTTGGGCCCGACCTTCTTGTACCGGGAGGAGTAGATTATCAGGAAGACGCCCAGGACGAAGACGATACCCGCTATCACAAATACGACAATAAAGAAATCCATGTTGCCTCCTCCTTGCTGTGCCGAAAGCCCCCCGTCTCACGAAACAGAATCTGTAGGGCTGACGAGTGCCTGCGTACCGATCATCTGGTCGATGGTGACCAGCGTCCCCTTCGCGATGGGGATACCTGCCGTGGCGCGGGCCGGATAAGTCACACGCCCCCCCTGGGCAACCAGAGCAATCTCTCCCACTCCTTGCGCGGAAATGGGGACAGTAACCTCCGCTATGGATCCAGCCAGGTTTCGCACCCGCACTTCGCTCGATCCCTGGGAGCCAATGAGAAACTTGCTGTAGAATAGAAACATCAGACCGGCTAACAGCAATCCGCATGCGGTTGAAACAAACAAACTGGTCAAGACGGGCAGATCGAACGCCTGACGGCTGATGATGCCGATCCCTCCGAATGTGGTGATGAACGTGGAAATGGTAATCGGACTGATCGGAGAGACCTCCACCGAACCCACATCGAAAGAATCAACATGGCCCAGTCCGATATCCCCAGTGTGCACGTCCGCTACGTCTGCATGGCCTGCGTCGCTGGCGAACAGCACGAAGATGGCCCACACGAATCCGACCGCGAACGTCAGGAAATAGGCGCAGTCTACAGTTCCCAACCCTTCGACCATCTTCGTTGTCCTTTCTCTTTCAATGGAACCGCCGGGTTCAGTCCCAGATGGGCTTGTACGTGCGGATTACCACATCCGTCGCACGCAGGTGACCCGCATTTTTATCCCAGCGGGCTGCCGGTATGCCGTTGATATGATTGTTCATATCCTCTTCTGTTTCCCAATGCTCGACAAAGGTAAACCGCAGTGGATTTTCGGAGTCCTGCACGCAGTCATCGAACAGGCAGCCCATTTCTTTGCGGACATCTGTCACCAGTTCGCGCAGGTGTTTTTTCATCTGCTCTGCCATTCCTTCTTTGCACGTGAAGTCGGCGATCAACCAGACATCTTTACCGGACATGGTTCATTCTCCTTCCTCATTGAGAATACTGATGGTGTCAACTGATGGTAAACCCAATCTTAACCAGATCTCGGGAAAATACAAGTCTAAGCGGGCGACCGCACTCGACGCACCGCGACGTGGCAGGCGGCGCGAAATCGCGTGTGCGGGTCGCTACCAGCGTCGACCCAGAGCAGGACAGACTGAGGGCGCTGGCACACTGACGCGATGATCCGGGCGTGGACTGCCTACAGGCAACAGGAGGGTGAGGACACAATTCAGCGGGGCATGGAGGATCTGATAACGGCTATGAAGGTTACCCGAGAAAGCATAGGATACGATTCCAAGATGTCTGGCGGGAAACGGTCAGCGGTCTGTTTTTGAAGATCTCCTGTGGTTGTGTTATAATATCAAAGTGGGAATGAGGTCCTCCCGTGGCAATCGCCTAAACTGCTGCAAACAGCTAATGACTTCTGCAAACAGTGGCTTGCAGGGGTCGTTTTTTTGCCCTGCAACCGTGGGAGGTACGACTATGACGGCATTTGATATCCTATTCCCACCAGGCGTTTCGCCGCAGAGAGCGAGCCCGCAGCAGCCCGCGTGCTTTCCCGATCTCAATCTCGATCAGGTAGTGACGGCGATAACCCAACCGAAGAAGAGCTACGACCTGAAAGCCTTATTTTTCACGCCTCTTACCGATCGGGTCTCCATCCTGTACCGCCAGGATATCATGCGGGACCTGGAAAGCGCCGAGCTGCTCGAGCAGACAAACACCTTCTCCCAACAGATGTTTGACCTGAACCGCAGCATAGAAAACATCACCAACCGGACGGCCCCACCGCGCGACGGTGTCGGATATTTGGACAAGGGTCGTGTTCTGGAAGCTGCGAGAAGCTACTGCGGAGCTGTCATCGCGTATGCGGGTGCAATCGAAAGAGCAGACCTGCACTCAGAAGGATTGCGCGCGGCGAGGGCTTACTTCCGTGCCTACATTGAATCCGATGCCTTTGTTGTGTTGAAGCGCGACGCAGAGGCAACCAGGCACACGATGGACACGGTGCGCTATTGCATGCTTATCAAGGATGCTGCAATCCGGGTGCAGAAGTACGACAGTGAGGCCAATTACACCGATGAGATCGTGGCCACGTTCGCAAAATTCAACGAGGGCGCGGTGACGAGCTACCTGCACAAGATACCTGACGAACCCTACGCCGCCCACGTGGAGGAAAGCGTTTTGGGACTGCTGTCTGGTCTTTTTCCCGACGCCTTTGCCACACTTGACAGGTTCTATGCAGAGCACAGCGGTTTCCTGGATAAGCCCGTAGTCAACTTCGCTTTGGATGTGCAGTTTTATTCCGCCTACTTGCGTCATATCAGCGGCATGAGAAAGGCAGGGCTACCGTTCTGTTACCCGGACATCGCGACAGAGGATAAGGAAATCGCGAGCAGAGACGGTTTTGACATAGCCCTTGCGGGCCTGCTCACGGTGCAAAATGCCCCCGTGGTTCGAAACGATTTTCATCTCTCTGGCAGGGAGCGCATAATCGTCATATCCGGCCCCAACCAGGGTGGTAAGACCACGTTCGCCCGCGCGTTTGGGCAGATGCACTATCTGGCAAGCCTCGGCTGCTGTGTTCCGGGATACCAGGCCAGGCTTTACCTCTTTGACCAAATCTATACCCATTTTGAACGAGAGGAAGAAGTCGAGAGTCTGAACGGTAAGCTCCAAGACGAATTGATCCGCATACACCGCATCTTGGAGTGCGCCACCGACCGCAGCATCATTGTCATCAATGAGATACTCACCTCAACGTCGCTTTCCGACGCTGAACTCATCGGAAAGCGCCTCATGAAGAAAATCGGGGACGCCGGTGCGCTCTGCGTCTGGGTAACCTTCCTCGACGAGCTTTCCCGCCTGGGCGACGCCACGATAAGCATGGTCAGCACTGTCGTCCCAGAAACGCCGGAAAAGCGCACATTCAAGATCTTACGAAGACGCGCCGACGGTTTGGCTTACGCAAAGTTCATTGCCGAGAAGCACCGCCTCACCTATGAAGCCATCAGAGGGAGGTTTGGGCGATGAAAGTACATCTGCTCTATCCTAACCGCGACTATTCCCTGCGTCTGACCCGTACGGAGCGTGAGGAGACGCTTACCGCAGATCTGGGGCTTGATATCCTCTTGCGAACGATGGCGGGCCGCCACAAACATCTATACGAGGTCTGTGCCAGCGCTCTATTTGACAATCTCGACAACCGAGCGGAGATCCTCTACCGTCAAGCAATCCTGAGCGACTGCCTGCGCAATCCCGATGTCATAAGGACGCTGTATCACATAACGGAACATACATTGGAGGAAAAGCGCAAGCACCTGTGGGGTATTTCCAGCCAGTATCTCAGTTCAGTGATGAGCAGTTCCGTCGGCTTACTTTCCCTGATGGTTCGGATGCTCAGAGATGTGCGAGGTGTTGCCGATTCCTGCGCATGCAGTTTCCACTCCGAGGGCATGACGGCACTGTTCTCCATGCTTCAGGCCGAGCTCAGTGACGCGTATTTTGAGGAAATCGAAGCTCACTTGCGCCAGTTGAGATTTCGGAACGGTGTAATGATGAGCGCTGTCCTTGGCAAAGGCAACATCAGCGTGGACTACAAACTACATAGCTTAGTGAGCAATCTGAAAGCGAAGATCAAATGGCACTTTGCTCCAATGGTCAGCATTCATCCCCGGGACGACGCCGGCTCGGCCGATCTTTCTCGCCGGAGGGACCGGGCAATCAACCTGGCAGCCAACGCGGTGGCGCAGTCGGCGGAGCATATCCTGGGTTTCTGCACTGCCCTGCATACTGAACTTGCCTTCTATGTGGGCTGCATCAACCTTTTTGAGGCACTTCGCGCCAAGGGTGAGCCGGTGTGCATGCCTACACCGCGCGACATGACCGACCAGGCGCACGAATTCTCCGGCCTCTACGACATCTGTCTGTCACTCTCAGTTCCACATCGAGTGGTTGGGAACGACGGCAGCATGGGAGCGCGCAGCCTTGCAGTCATCAGCGGTGCGAATCAGGGGGGCAAGTCCACTTTCTTGAGGAGTGTTGGTCAGGCTCAGATCATGATGCAATGCGGGATGTTCGTTGCCGCTACCGGCTTTGAAAGCAACATCGCTAGTGCCGTATTCAGCCACTACAAGAGAGAGGAAGATGCCTCTATGCGGAGCGGGAAGCTGGATGAGGAGTTATCCCGTATGAGCGGCATTATCGACGAGATGAAGCCACACTCAGTCATCTTGTTTAATGAGTCTTTTGCCTCGACCAATGAGCGTGAGGGTTCGGAGATTGCACGGCAGGTTACCATGGCCCTGCTGGACGAGCGGGTTAAGGTGTTTTTTGTTACCCACATGTACGACCTGTCGGCCGGGCTATTGCGGTTGTATGGGGAAAACGCTCTGTTCCTGCGTGCCAATCGCAAGGCGGACGGAGTTCGCAACTTTCGCTTGGCGGAGGGTGAGCCGTTACCTGCGAGCTTTGGCGAGGACTTGTACCGGGAGGTATTTGGAAATGAAGAGTAACGAGGCCAGAATATGAGAACATCAACCTATGACCTTGCGCTCCGGACGGAGGTGTTGATGCGCCGCACGGGGCTGTGTGATACTGCCGCTGCACGAGTTGCGGAGCTACGGGGCAGGCTGGAAGGCCGGGATGTCATCGTCGCTGTCATGGGGCAGTTCAAGCGAGGCAAGACCACGCTCGTCAACACCATTCTTGGCGAATCAGTTTTGCCCGTCGGTATCGTACCAGTCACCTCCGCGGTGACGCGCATCGAATATGGCGAACGGGCCGCACTGGTGCAGTTTGAAAACGGGCGCATCGAACACATCGACCTGCCTGCGCTTTCAGACTACATCAGCGAACAGAAGAACCCCGAAAACAGGCTCGGCGTTTCTATGGTGACGCTGCGTATCCAGTGCAGTCTGCTTGAAAACGGTATGACGTTGGTTGATACACCGGGCGTTGGTTCCGTCCATAGGCACAATTCCGACACTGCGTATTCCTTTGTCAAAGATAGCGACGCCGTGATCTTCATGTTGTCGGTCGACAGTCCGCTCAACCAGATTGAGGTCGACTTTCTGCAGAGTGCGAAGGAACACGCCGCCAAGTTCTATTTTGCCGTCAACAAAATCGACACGATCAGTGACGCGGAACTCGGAGCTTACCTTGACTATTGCCGCAACCTGCTCTGCGGGTTGATGGGATTGCGCGATGTGGCACTTTTCCCCATCAGCGCAAAAGGCGGTGACGGGCTGCGGCCTCTTCTTGACGCTATGAGCGCTGACCTCGAGAGCTCCGCCGAGGACATCCTTGCCGACTCGGTATGTATCAAACTCGTTGGGACAATCGGTGTCGCCCTGTCGCAGATCGACCTGTACTGCCGGGCGCTGCAAATGCCGCTTGGTAGCCTGGACGAAAAGCGGCGGCAACTAGAGCAGCGCCTTGAGGCTTTGAGTCGGGCCAGCAAAACAGCGGCTTTGGAGCTTGTTCAGAGCGCCGATGAGCTGATCGATCGCATCCAGCAGGATTTTGACAGGCGCGGTGCTGAGATGTGGAAGGAGGTGTCCGCTATTCTCGATGCCATCTATCGTTCCGACGCGACCGAAACGCCAAGACTGCTGGAGATTGCTCTGCGCGACGCACTCGAAACCGAACTCCGCGCCCAGCTCTCCGAGGTCAACGAGGCCGGTCTGGCCATGCTCAAAGAGGGTTATGAGGGAATGGCGAACCAACTGGGCGAACAAATGAACGATATGAAGGTGTATCTGTCTTCCTGCGTGGCAGAACTATTCGGCGTCGAGTACCGATACGAGACCAGCGAATATAGTCTGACCGAGCGTAGTGACTTCTTCATCCGCATCAACCAGCCAAGTATTTCATCCTTCGCGGATGGATCGCGGCTAAACTACATCCTACCGAAGAAATACGCGAACAAACGTGTCTACGACAAAACACTGGGTGCGGCTCGGCAGGATATTTCCTGCAATCTTACCAATATGGTTGCTAACTACCGTTACAAGCTCCGGGAGAGCATCCGCTCGTTCGGGACTCAGTTCCAACAGGAGGCTACCGAGCTTCTCGATGAGCTTGAAAAGACGTTGACCCGGGTGCAGACGGACAGAGAACAGAACGCCGCGGAGGTCACGACGCAGACCGAGATGCTCATGGGTGTGGCCTCGGAACTGAGAGAACTGACCAGCGCTCTCGAAAGCGAGAAATCGCCGTTGCTCTAAAGAGTCTCGTTTCTCGTTGAGAACACGGATATCAACTGACGGCAACCCAAACTCGACGAGATATCGGGAGGATTCGAGTTGACCGCGACCGCTTCCTGCGGTTCACCTCGACATGGCGGCTGGCCCGGTTTCGCGCGCGATGCCAATCGTCATCGCGACTCTCGGCCAGCAAGTCCCCACAAGTTGGCAGGTGCGACACGAACCGGTTCTATCGAGTGACGTGCCACTAGTAATTGCGGACGAATTGGACTTCTGCCCATTGATGGCCGTCACCGTCGGGTTGGCAGTTCTGCTGTGTGTAGTTGAAATCCAGGACAAGCACCTCGCTGTCGACACGGACATAGCTGTTGTCGCCGGTCTGCCAATCCCACACCTCCGCGTAGAACTTGCCTGTCTGAGCCTGTCTCAACAAGACATCCCATTGCCCGGGACCGTAGGTCAGTCCTACCCCCGATACGAGCGACAGCGAGCCGTCCCACCCATCTGCCCAGACACGCACGCGCAGACCATTGACCGGTGATCCGTCTGGTTCGACGATGGTCCCCTTGATCCCGGTTGAGCCGCAGTTGGGCCACCATTTCACTAAGCGGGCGGAGAATTGGCGTGGTGGTGGCAATGGTGTGGGTGTTAGGGTCGGGGGGTGCGGATCTGGAACCTGGATGACGACTGTCAGGCGTTGCCCGAAGGGGGTGCCCTGTGCATCGATCATCTGCCAGGCGCCTGTATGGGTACCTGCTGTCTCGGGCGCATACATCGTGATCGAAATGTCTGCTGTTTCTCCCGCAGCAGTGCGGGGAACTGCGCTGTGGGTCGGCGCGTTCATGCGTGACCCTGCCTGGAAGGCTAACTCGTAGCCTGCCGCCCAGCTGCACGAGCCGGTGTTCTCGATTCGCCATGTTTTCTCGAACGGCTGCCCCGGGCCGATCACCGTGTTGTCCGGGACAGTCACATCGCTGAGGTACGTGGCATCGTTGTGGCATGTGGTGGGGGCAACGATAATGATGATCGGCGTCGGAGAAGGCGTTCGTCTGGCAACCGCCGTGCTCTCTGGCTGCCAGATCCACGTCTTAACTGCGCCTTCATTTTCGACTGCTACCCATTGTCCGGCGGGGGGTATTGGAGTTGCTGTGCCAGTCACGCGCGGTGACACGGCGGTGAAAGGAGTACCGGCTGCCGATACGGTGCCGTTCGCACTCGAACCGGCCGACAGGAGGATCGCTATGATCGCTGTGATCAGAAGGAGCAGTGCGGTGCTGTTTCCTGTACCACGTATTCCCGTGTTCATCTACCTCCTCCGCTGCTCGCAGCTGTTGAATTCAAGGCTGTGCCTGGAGCTTGACTATTTTCTGATCTCGTACCGCCGGGGATCCGATTTCATGGCGGGGACCACGGACAACACCGCCCCCTCGCGGTCCTTGTACCACGCCGCCTGTTCGAAGCGCTCATCGCCATGTCCGCCTGCCTGGTTGGCAATCAACCACGCGGTGTGAGCGAAAAAATACGGCGGTGCGTCATTTAGCATCGCGTGATACGCGCCCAGCGTGAGCTTCTCCAGGTCGCGCTCGCTCACCGGCGCGTAACGCGGATCTTCCTGTGATCCGATCACGGCGCCACCCTCCGTGCTGATGATCGGCAGATGGTAACCGAATCGGGAGTAGAAGATGCGCGCATAGGCTTCGAACTTTCGGAAACCGTTGGAATCTTCTTCGATCGTGTTGCCAACCCAGAAGCCGCCCAGCTCACGGGGCAGTTTGGCGATCTGCCGGGCATGGTTGATGGACTCGATTTGTTCCGCTGTAAGTTCACTGCCGGTAATCTCTGTTTCGGCAAGGGGTACGTCATACACGTTCACTGCGTCGCACGGATAGTCCAACGGGTGATTCAGGAAATAGTTGTGCACCGGCAGCCATGCACCTGCCAACAAGTCAGCCTGACCTCTGGCCCGCAGGTCGTCCAGAAAACGCCCCAGGAAAATCGTGTCGTCTATTGTACCGCCGGGAGA
>ENA-OSEO01006655-OSEO01006655.1-sediment-metagenome-genome-assembly--contig:-NODE-6655-length-10229-cov-7.599488_pt1 | contig 10229 bp, 9 predicted proteins | sample MGYA00237883_ERZ534232 | MGnify/ENA metagenome assembly ERZ534232
AGCGCCTTCTTGTTTTTCCTGGCGCTTGGTTATTACTTGTTCACGTTCATTACCCAAGGGCGGTTTACCAACATGTCAGCGCTCTTGTTCAGCAGTTCCCTCATAATTTTTATGATGGGTCTTATTTCAGAACAGATTTCTCAATTGTATTATGATAGGGCAAAGTAAGTTGTTGTAATTACTAAACAAAAATAAATTAATGACGGTAGCTGTTTTTTTATCTTTACTGAAATCGTAAGCTCATTTATGCCTGTACATATATTTCGATCCAGACTTGAGTCAATTTACTCTGGATGAGAATCCATATTTCACACAGATATTTTTACATCTATTACATCATATTTTTACCATACCGTAGACATGAAAAAAAACTCCAATCTTAGTCTAGTGACAATAGGCATTCCTATATATAATGAAGAAAGATTTATAAGTGAAACTCTGGACTCTGTAATCAATCAAGACTATGCTAATATTGAAATTCATATTTCAGATAACGCTTCAACTGACAAAACAGGCTCAATATGTCTCGAATATGCAAAGAAGTACAATTGGATACAATATCACCGGCACCAAGAAAATATTGGCGCGGTAAATAATTTCTTCCACCTTACAAGCAAAGCACGGGGAGATTATTTTGTTTGGATGTCCGGACATGACAAATGGTCTTCAAATCTCCTCTCTGAATGCGTAAAATTATTAGACAAGACTCCCAGCGCTACAATTGCCTATGGAACCCCAGTTTGGATAGACGAGGCAGGGGAACATCTGCAAAAAAATTCAGGCTGGTATGATACCCGGGGCTGCAATCCTACTGTTCGTTTTTTTGCTGTATTCTGGGGGAGCATGAACCCTGTTCTCGGCGTCATCCGCTGGCAGCATATGCCAGACCTTAGCAGAAATCGTAACTTCGTAGGAAACGATTTAGCACTACTCACTGAGCTGGCGCTGAGAGGAGAATTTATTCATGCCAAAGATGCGGTTTTTTACAGGCGGCAGAACAGACCCCCCGAAGAGTACCGAGATAAATTGAACCGGTACAAGAGTGAAGATACACAAATTACCAACAACCTCTTTTCGCGGTTGTTCCCGCTCACGAAACTACCTATTGAACTTTTGAGGAATGTTATCCAGGCAGACATTCATCCTATTGATAAGATTTTTATCATCATCCTGCTCATCCCATCTCTGCCCATTAAGTATATTCTGGGCAAACGAGACAATAAATTAGGTCCATAAACTCACATGTGTTTTGCATGATGATTAAAAAAATCGCATTTAAGGCAATTAATATTGCCAAATTTATTTACACTCCCATTTCTTTTGTATTCATTCTTTATTTTGCCTGGATCAATAAAACATTACTTCGTGAAATGATAAGGTTAGCTGATTTACAAATCATAATGCTTGCCGTGCTATCGTGGAGTTCTCTGCACCTGATTTCTCCTCTCCTAACAAAGACTGTTCTGCGCCTACTCAATGTCCCTTTCAGCTATTCACGCCTGCTAGGCATTTACATTTCACGCCTTCCCGCGCGCTACCTCCCGGGAGGCATCTGGCATACTGTTGGCCGTTTCGCCGATTATCATCATTACGGAATTACCAAAAAACAACTGACATTACTAGCAGTTATTGAAACACTGCTGCCTGCTCTTGTTACTTTTTTCCTTGGCGGTGGTTATCTTTGGATTACAGGTGCAACATTTTTGACAAAATCAATAGAAGGGGCACTTGCCCTGACAAGTTTTATAATACTTATGACAGTTCCTTTCCTTCTCTCCCATCTGAAAATGGAGCTTTTTCCAAAAAATCACATCATTTATTATACCCTTCTTCTGCTTACTGGACTTTTCTGGATCATAGCTTCACTCTCTTTCATATGTTATTATTTATCTTTATCACTTAATCTTCCCAATAATTCCTTACCCACTATTGCTGCTATTTATATTTTTTCATGGGGTATTGGATATATAAGTATCTTCGCCCCTCAAGGGATCGGAATTTTTGAATTGGTTGCGGGAAAATTATTAACATTGCCCATGACCCTTGGGGGAGCCATTGCTTTCATGGCAGGCTTTAGAATTGTAATCCTAATTGCTGATTCCTTAACTTGGGGGCTCTATACATGTTGCGGTATATTTTTATCTCGGAGCAGGAAGTCCAAAGGCACTAACCACGACAAACCATAAAAAAATTTTATCTCCTCCTTAGCCAAGCTTCTGGCCAATGAGTGACATTCTGTTGCAGAACACTTTCATTGAACGCCCATGCCGGTTGCTCAAAAACAAATTCAGGATGTGAGTGTTGGAATTCTCTTGCAGCCTCTGTTGGATTATCCCATCGCCATTCCTCTGAACCGCGTGGAACATCATACAAATCACCCATAATCCCATCTGTCACAACAATATAGGAACCGGGAGCAACTAATTGATGGTAAGCCTCCAGTTCTTCCAGAACATGCTGCTTGGAATGGTTGGAATCCAAAATGATTAGCGCCACTTCATCTCCCTTGACCATTGATTTCACCCTGTCTACAATTACCCTGTCTGTTGAGCTTCCCTCAATCAGAGTTATGTACGGAAACAGTGGATGTGTTTCAATTGCAGATCGATTATGCGGTCTTATTTCAATATCTATACCAATAACCCTGCCTTTTCCATTGACTTTGCATAATGTCGCGTAAAAAATCAGAGAACCCCCATGAGCGACACCAGTCTCAATGATAACATCTGGCTGAATTTTAAAAATAACCTCCTGTATCCGCATCATATCTTCAGGCAATTGAATTATCGGTCTACCCAGCCAGCTGAAGGTGTAAGGATACTTCATGCTCCAGCCAACTTTGACCCAATAGCGTGAAATTAATTCAAACGATTCCCTACTATATAAATCATGACTCTTTAAAGCACCATCACCATCTTCAATCAGGAGTTTTCTATCAACATCAATTATTATCTTCATTTTTCAGCACAATAAATATATAATTAAGATTAATAAAAAATAATCATTTAAAATACAAGGCAACAATACTGAAATCTCAGGCGATAAAATCAATATCAGAAATATTCTTCCAATATGATATTGTCTCAGCAATTCCCTTGTTCAGATCATATTCAGGTTTCCAACCAACATTTTCAACAAGACATCTGGTATCTGCAAGTATTACCGGGTGCTCATCCCGCTTTTCGCCCAACCCTCCAAATTGAATTAAATCCGAACCATCCATCTGCCCGGCTATTTCGTTGACCACATCCCTCACCGACAGCGCTCTGCCCGATGCGATATTGAGTGGACCTATAAACTGGCTTTCCAGTACTTTGACAAAAGCTCCTGCTACATCCTTGACATAGAGATAGTCCCGTATTTGCGTACCAAGTGTAACCTGAGCCTTTCTGTTTTGCAGTAGCCTATTGATAACAAATGGGACTAATCTCAAAGGATTTTCACGCGGGCCATAGAGAAAAAAAATTCTCCCCCAGGCCCAGCTCAAGTCAGTTTGGTTGCAAAACAATGCCGCCAGCTGTTGCATGCAGTTTTTACAACATCCGTACACTGATTTTGGATTAAGTGGTGTTATCTGTTCTGAGCAATATCCATAGCGCCAGTCATATTCAGCACAGGTACCAGCCATTACAATACGTTTGCCCCCGGCTTCCGCGAACTTCTGAAGTATTGTAATACTCCCTTTAAGCCAATCATAATTTTTCAATGAATTCCAATAGGTGCCATGCTCAGTAATCCAAGCAAAATGAAGAAGATGTGTCGGCTTGACCTTGGAAAAAAGTTTCTGTATTCCATCAGAATCAAGAAGGTCCAGAGTGTGCCAAATTATAGTGAGGGGTTCTTTTGGACGCGTTGTATGACTTGTTATTGCATGAACTTCATAACCCGCAGCAACAAGAGGCGCCAAGCAGTGGAACCCAATGAATCCATTTGCACCTGTAACGATAACCCTTTTCATGCTTCAATTAGAGGAAAAGTCATATCCTTCTCAGATATCATTAAATCCTTCCCTGGCCAGACAATACCTATAACCGGATCATTCCAACGGATTCCCCTTGCATATCCTGGAAAATAAAACTCGGACATTTGATAAAATACCTCGGTATCATACTCCATGGTCTGAAATCCGTGTGCAAACCCTTCGGGAATGTAAAACATACGTCTGTTTTCTTGCGACAATTCAACGCCAAACCATTGTCTGAAGGTCTTTGATTCTTCCCGGATATCGACAATCACATCATAAATCGATCCCCGAGTACAACGTACAAGTTTTGTCTCCCCGTACGGTGCAGCCTGGTAATGTAACCCTCGAATGATTCCACTTTTTTTATTGTAGGAAATATTGCATTGAACAAGATTAGGATTCAATCCGCGCTTAATAAATTCCTTTCGGCACCAGCTTCTGGCAAAAAAACCGCGCTCATCCTCAATCGGCTCAATGTCAATTATGTACGCGCCTTTGAGTCTCGTTTCGGTAAAAATCACTCAAAAACCTCCACCTCCGGGATGGGCACGACAAACTTTCCGCCCCATTCACGGATAAGACTCATCTGCTCCATTATCTCTTCACGAAGGTTCCAGGGAAGAACTAAAAGATAGTCCGGCTTACTCTCAAAAACCTTTTGCGGCGCGAATATTGGGACATGGGTCCCCGGAAGGTATTTCCCCTGCTTATGTGGACTGCGGTCCACGACATAGTCAAGAAAATCCTGCCTGATACCGCAATAATTCAGGAGAGTGTTCCCTTTTGCAGCAGCGCCGTAGCCGACGACACTCTTTCCGTCATTTTTCACCTTAATCAGGAATTGCAATAACGCTCGTTTTATCATGTATACTTTTTTTGCAAAATCAGTATATGTATTGACATTACCAAGTCCGTTATCATGTTCCTTCTCAAGGAGCATGTCGACACGATCAGTTGGGTCAAAATTCGCATTTTCCTTGTGACGGGCGAATATTCTGAGCGACCCCCCATGGGTTGTTAATTCCTGGACATCAAAAATCGTCAGACCGTGTTGTTCAAATATAGTCGATACTGTCATCAGGGACAAATATGAATAATGCTCATGATAAATAGTATCAAACTGGTTCTGTTTGATAAGCTGAAGGAGGTGGGGGAACTCCATGGTAACGATTCCGTTATGCTTGAGCACAATTTTCATGCCCGCAACAAAATCATTTAAATCGGGAACGTGGGCAAGCACGTTGTTTCCCAGAAGCAGATCGGCCTTTTTCCCTTGAGCGGCGAGTTCCCGGGCGGCGGTCACGCCAAAAAATTGTGAAATGGTAGGGATGCCAGAGTCACGAGCAACCCGAGCGACATTTTCAGCAGGTTCTATGCCAAGAACCGGGATGCCTTGCTTTAAGAAATACTGTAAAAGGTAGCCGTCATTGCTGGCTATCTCAATAACCTGATGTTGCTTGCCTAATCCAAATCTCTCAACCATCTGATCGACATACAGACGGCAATGATCAAGCCAGCTTGACGAATAGGAAGAAAAGTAGGCATAATCGGAAAATATCTTCTGCGGTGTTTCGTATTCTTCCAACTGTACTAGAAAACAATTGGCGCAGACATAGACGTGGAGAGGATAAAACGGCTCCATCCTGTGCAATTGCAGATTATCAAGATACGCATTCGAAAGCGGGGACATCCCCAAGTCGACAAAGGTGTGTGTCAACGGAGACGAACAGAAACGGCACCGTTTCTCATACATCGGCGCACAAATCCAGGTAGCGGACTATCTGCTGTTCGGTCAGACTTTCCACATCAGCACCATTCAAACTCTCACGATACCACTCAACAGTCCAATCCAGAGCGGTTGGCACCGTAAGCCGTGGCCTCCAGCCGAGCTTGGTCTTTGCTTTACTGCTATCAAGCTTAAGATAGTTAGCCTCATGAGGATGAGCCCTACAATCATGATGCCAGCTTGCTCCCTTCCCCCATTTGCGGCACACATAGTCGGTCAGCCATGAGACTGTCCTTGCACTTTCCTCATCAGGACCGAAATTCCACGCCTCGGCATATTCATTTCCTTTAGTGTACAATCTCTCTGCAAGTATCAGGTATCCATGCAAGGGCTCACAGACATGCTGCCAAGGCCGGACCGCGTTTGGATTTCTTACCGAAACAGTTTTCCCTGTGCTGACCGCGCGGATGATATCTGGGACGATCCTGTCCGGCGACCAGTCCCCTCCCCCTACTACATTGCCGGCACGAACCGTTGCCATGGCGGCTCCATTCTCCTGGAAAAACGAACGCCGATATGCACTGGCAACAAGTTCAGCACATCCTTTGCTGGCCGAGTATGGATCATGCCCCCCCATGGGATCATGCTCCCGGTATCCCCACACCCAATCCTTGTTCTCATAACACTTGTCACTCGTAACAACAACCACAGCCTTGACCGAATTAAGTTTACGCACTGCTTCCAGAAAATTGACAGTGCCCATTACATTCGTAGAAAAAGTCGTTACGGGGTCAGCATACGAAAATCGCACCAATGACTGGGCAGCAAGGTGAAAAAGTATTTCCGGCCTGGCAGCATCCAGAGCTTCCTCCAGGAGAGCAAGATTACGGATGTCACCCATTGTGGAACTGACGAATCGACTCATACCCAATGTTGCAAAGAGGCTGCTCGTTTTTGTATCAAGCGAGAACCCTGTAACCTTTGCACCCATCATGTTAAGCCAAAGGGCAAGCCAACCCCCCTTGAACCCCGTATGCCCAGTAAGAAAGACCTTCTTCCCCTGCCAGAACTTCATGGGTCTTACCATATCTTCCACGGAGCTCTCCCCTCGCTCCATAGTTCTTCCAGGAGAATTTTATCTCGCAGGGTATCCATAGGTTTCCAGAATCCTTGATGCCGATAAGCGGCAAGTTGCCCATCTTTTGCCAAGCGCTCCATTGGGCCTTTTTCCCAGACTGTCGAATCATCTTCAATATAGTTCAACACCTTGGGTGAAAGAACAAAAAAACCACCGCTAACCCAAGTATTGTCACCCTGTGGTTTTTCAGCAAATTTAACGATCCTGTTCTGTTCCATATCCAAAGAACCAAAACGCCCTGGTGGTTGCACAGCGGTTACAGTCGCCAAAGTATTCTGCTGTTTGTGAAATCGGATCAAGGCATCAATGTTTATATCTCCAACCCCATCTCCATAAGTAAAACAAAAGTCGTCATCGTCCAGATAATTTTCGATCCGTTTCAAGCGACCGCCGGTTTTAGTTCCTTCTCCAGTATCTATAAGCGTGACAGTCCAAGGCTCAGCTTTATGGTTGTGTACATGCATCTTGTTATTCTTGAAATCAAAGGTAACATCAGACATATGGAGGAAATAGTTGGCAAAGTATTCCTTGATGATATACCCTTTGTAGCCTAAACAAATGATAAATTCATGAATCCCATGAAATGAGTAAATTTTCATTATGTGCCAGAGCACTGGCATACCGCCTATTTGAACCATTGGCTTGGGCATGATATGCGTCTCTTCGCTTAATCTTGTCCCGTATCCTCCAGCTAATATTACAGCCTTCATAACTCGACCTGATGATTTAAATAAATTAAACTGAACAATTTTCCCATTATTAGTACAACTAATAATACAAAAAAATTTTTCATAAAAACTTCATATAATTTCAATTCTAAATACAAATATCATCTATCTAATCCTCTGAAAAAGAGCAATTAAGAGAAGTTGACATTTTATTTTGTATAATTTCTATCGAATTCTTCATTTTTTCATGATACAATTCTAGTAAATCTTTCTCCATATCATGGATAGATGGATAAATAACACCTATATATTTATTACGTTTAATCTCATTTATTATCTCACAATATTCCTTGCTAGAAGACATTATATGAACAACTATTTTTTCCATATATTGCATATTACTTTCAGGAAAAAGGATTGATTTATATAGAAGATAAATCAAATCATTATAAAGTGCTATTTCCTGTAAAGGATGGATATCATCTTCATTATAAAGATTATATCTATAAAAAATACTATCAAAATCTTTTTCTATCGTCCGTAGGGTTGTCCTTGCATTGATAAAATCTTCAAGTGCTATATGGCAAGCCGTGATGTTAAAATTGATTGATTTTACCAAGTCGAGCTGTTGATTACTTTTCGCCAGCTCCAGACCTTTGTCAAAAGCTTTCAACGCCGTGCTGAAGTCTCCTGATGCGTATAAAGCTCTACCAAACATATTAAAAAGTTTTGGGTTGGTACGATGAAGATTTATTGCATTTGTATAAGCCTTGATAGACTGATCAATCTCACCATCCAAAAAAAATATTATTCCAAGTACAGCATGTGTTTCCCAGCTGTACTGATCATATTCCAGACTTTTTAATAAATTAGATTTTGATTTTTCAAGTTCAGACATTAGATAATATGCTGACCCAAGATTATGATACAACAATCCAATCCAATTTTTTTGAACCCTAACTGTCCCGGAATTAACTATGTCCTCTCCATCATGTAATAATTTTACTGCTTCCTCAAATTTTCCCTGCCTTATATAATAGGATGAGAGTGAAACTTTCGGCCGTATATTGTTAGGAACCTTAACCAGATTATCCTGATGAAGGGTTTCTTCAGTTTGCCAAACATCATTTCGCAAATAAGTTGCATTACCCTCGGAGACAAGTATGCAAACAATGAAAAAAGTGATCAGATAGTTCATTACTACTCTATTTTTATCCTGGTAGTAACTGTATAAGCGCATCAATCCATACGAAATGGCTAGGTATAAAAATATTGATGGCAAATAATTCCTGTGTTCAAAATAAAGTTCCAGTCCAAAAAAAGTTGATTCGACAATATGATTAACAAAGAAAAATAAAACAGCATAAGAAATAATTTTTATTTTTTTATAATAAAACACAGATACAGACAAGATCATTAAGAGATAAATTATAGATGTAAAAGTTGAAATCGGCTGAAAAATACCAGTCGAAACTGTAATGTCTGACTCTAGAGATAGAAAATCTGATATTGGACAAAAAATCAAAAAAAGGTACCATACCAGAATCCTAGGTTCCGTCAGGAGTCTTTCCATCATATTGAATGGCCTGTGTGTATATGGTTCGTTAATTCTATCCAACAGTGCCGAATACATTTCATACAATGATCCTGAATTATTCCCCTGAGTAAATAGCAATACACATACCGCTGAGACAGCAAAGAGAAACAATAAACATAAAATATACAATATTTTTCTCTTGGTTAGGCCAAAAAAAATCAACTCGTATATGATGATACTCAATGGAAGCAAAACGGCGTTTTCTTTCGAAAGTACAGCAAACAGCCAGAAAACGAAGGTAGCACAAAAAAATAAAACTGCTTTGAATTCACCGTCCTTCAGTCTCCCTTGTATATAAAAAAACATTGCCATTATGTAAAACATGGCTGCCATTGAGGCCATCCGCTGGACAATATAAGTTACAGCTTGAGTTTGCAGGGGATGGATCGCCCATAATACCGCTCCAAGCAAAGCAATATCCTGGCATGTATAATCAGCAAAATTTACTCCTCCTCTTGTTTTTAAAATTATCAGAGTCTTTTGAAAAACAAGATAAACAAAAAATGAAGTGATTAAATGTATTACTATATTTGTTAGATGATAGCTTAACGTATTGAGACCTGTGAAATAATAATTTAAGGCAAATGTTAAACGAGGAATGGGACGCGATATACTATTTTGACCGAAGCCATCCGTAGTGACTGTATTCCAAATAGAATTAAATGTGATATTTTTCCAGTGAAGAATTGTATCTTCAATAATATTTGGATAATCGTCAAAATGCCATTCCTGGAAAAGAGTATTCGAATAAATAATAGCAATAATAAGGGCCAGAAGAAAAAAATGAAATGCATATCTATATGGAGTTATATCCGGTCTTGATTCAAGTTTATCCATAGAACGACGGACTCCGCTAAGGTTTCTGGGGTTTGCACTATTAACATGAAAATAATTATTCCTGACTCAGCATTCGTTTCATGATCAACAAATGTAAGTTGTGTACGTCAAGTTCTGTAATTTCATTTTTCATGGCATTTGGTTCATTCAGCCGGTGGCCCTGCTGAATGGCTTTTTACGCAACAAACTCCATTATTTTTTGTTTCTTATTCCAGTTTGCATTCAAAATGATCTTAATATATAATATGCCTGTATCCACCAGCAGAAGAAGCCAACTTATGGAGGCACAGGCAAGCTAT
>ENA-OSEO01006657-OSEO01006657.1-sediment-metagenome-genome-assembly--contig:-NODE-6657-length-10228-cov-4.738646_pt1 | contig 10228 bp, 3 predicted proteins | sample MGYA00237883_ERZ534232 | MGnify/ENA metagenome assembly ERZ534232
ACGTGAGGGAGGCCGGTCTGGCGGAGAGATTGAAGCTCATCCATGGGGATGCCCATGAGGAGGTGACCCGCCTCGAAGGACCTTTCGATTTCATCTTTTTCGATGCCGACAAAGAGGGGCAGATGGACTATTTCCGCAAATTGTATCCGCAAAAACTCACCCCCGGCGGGATTCTCGCCGTCCATAACGCCATCCGGCAGGCGGGAGCGATGGACGATTATCTGGAGATGATCCGGAAACATCCTGATTTTGACACGGTTACCGTTAGCGCGACCCTGGAGGACGGGTTTTGCCTGAGTTGCCGGCACCGGGAACGGAGAGCGCGGAGCTGAGGGGGGATCGAAGCCGGACTTCATCCCTTTGCCCAAAGAGGAGAAAATGAGGATTCTCAAAAAGGAACAAGAAACCCTGCTCAAGGAAGAGCCGGTGCGCAGATGAAATGATTTGCTGACGCGATCGTGTTGGATTGGGACGGTTCATGTCTGCAGAAGTATCGGTCATGGTTTTATTTTAAAGAAAAATGTCGTAATGCGCAATTGATACGACCAGTCAAAAATCTGTGGGAATGGTAATATTTTGGACATGTTGCTTATAAAACAATGATTATTTTGTAAAAAAACAGAAAATTGCTTGATGCAGCCAGGATTTATTTTAAAAATGATCTTTGGTTGTTAACTTGAACTAGATAGCCGTTAAATTGTTGCAAAATGAGCGTAAAAATGACGTAAACAACTACTGGACATTCGTAAAGTTATCGTTATACTATAGTAACATCAGGAATAAATATTATTGGAATTACTGGCGGCAAAGATCCAGACCTTGAATTTGGTCGCAGACTCCTGAAAAGGAGTAAAGGGATGGGGAGCCAATTGCGAAACCGGCCTTATGGTCGGTTTTTTTATTGTTAACTTATCGGTAAAGGGCAAAATACCTTAGAGGTGGGAATTACAGGTATTTTTTCAATTAACAAAGTAGCTATCTAATTCAAAGCGCCGTTCTTGAACGCATTAATACGGGTTGTATTTTTTAGTTTGGAGGGAAGAGACGATGAAAAAGCAATCGAGCCTAATTATTAAACGCTTCATGACAGTGATCATCATGGTGGCCTTTTTAATGGCTAGAGTTCAGCCGGTTTCGGTCGTTAGGGCGGATGATATCGACGGCACCGAAAGCGGTGAGACCATCACCGGCACAAGCGGTGATGATGTCATTGACGCCGGCGGCGGAGATGATACCGTGGATGGCGGAGAAGGTGACGACGTCATCAACGGCGACACTATGGCAGACGGAGTAACCGAATCCTCAAATCCGGGTGACGATACGCTCAATGGCGGTGATGGTGATGACACTATTAACGGCGGCGCCGGGGGTGATACGATAGATGCTGGAGCTGGTGCTGATGTTGTCAATGGTGGCGATGGTGATGATACTATTACCGGAGGAATGGGCGGCGATATCGATGATACAACGGGTATGATGGAAGGGGATATTCTGGATGGCGGAGCAGGAGATGATACTCTACTTGAAACACTCCCAAGCGATGTCACAAACAGTGAAGACACAGCTTTCTCTGGACCAGATGAAACGCCCGATGATGAAATTATTAATGTCGGTGACGTTGTTGGATCTACAACTTTTATTGGAACAGAATACAGGGCAGTTGTAACTGCAAAAACACCAACATCTAGCGATCCAACATCTGATGATTACGAAACCCATAGTGAAACCCAAACAGGTGGAGTTGATTATTTACTAAATGGATCAACATCTGATGCAACTTTAACAACGACATATGGCCAATCTGGTACGGAAAGCGGAATAACAGTTACATCCACTGATTATGATTTAACTATCGATGGACAATACTATGGTTGTGTTTCAAGGAAATCAACGTTTCCATGGAATTGTTTAAGTTACGGTTGGATAGGCGGTATCTCTTTACCAACTGCTGTGTGGGATATTCTAGATATTGGTACTTCAACGTCTGAAGTAACTCAATCAACTTATAGTGACAGTTGGAGCAACACTTCGATCACAGAGGTTGATGAGCTACACAATATTGAAAATGCCACTTTAACTGGTAACGACACTGGAAACACGATTGACGCTTCTGGTTACAGTGGAGATACCACGCAATATGGTTTAGGTGGTTCCGATACCCTGATCGGTGGCTCGGGAGTTGATAATCTCTATGGCGGAGACGATGGTGACTTCCTCTATGGAAACGGGAATGATGACTATCTTGACGGCGGAGAAGGCGGTGATTATCTGGACGGAGGTTCAGGCAATGATGTTCTGAATGGCGGTTCAGGTCTAGATACGTTTGTTGGTGGCGAAGGTGAAGATACTCTAGTTAATACAGTGGGCGGGAACCAAACGTTAACCGATTCCAGCCTGATTTCATCTGATGGCAATGAATCTGTGGATTCAATTGAAAAAGCCAATTTAACCGGCGATGATACAGGTAACACCATTGATGCATCAGGATTCAGCGGGGACTCGACATTGAATGGTCTGGCCGGATCTGATAACCTCATCGGTGGGGTTGGCGACGATGTACTAAATGGCGGCGACGATAGTGACTTCCTCACTGGCGGCGCGGGCGCCGACCAGATCAATGGAGATGGCGGTACGGATACCCTGGTAGAAAGCATGGGTAGCGCCACAACCAATACCAGCGGTGATGCGCCCCCGGTTGAATCTTATGCTCCTGCAGTTGGTACTGTACTTAGTACTGAAGATTTTTGCACAGGCGATTGTCGTCAACAGGTTATTTCTGGAGTTGAAATCCACCCTGAATCGGCTGTGAACAGTTCTTACACACAGACCTCCACGATAACCGGCGATGCGAACATGATGTTGAATGATGGGGCTCTTGAAACCACGGCTAATATGGATTCGACAACTGTTACGGATGTTAGTACGATTCCTTATACGGTGACAGTTATAGAACAAAAATGCTCAACCAACTTTGTTGTTGCAGGGGTTTGTGTTCTTGGAGAATGGGTGGATCAGGATACAGTGGTTCCTCCTCAAAGTGGAAACCAGGTGGTGTATACCGGGATCAATACGACACAATCTCCGCTTCCTTCGACAGTGATTACCACGGATACACTCTCAAGTATTGAGAATGCAAATTTGACCGGAAATGATGCCAACAACACTATGGATGCATCCCAATTTACGCAGGGGGATGTAACCCTCAACGGTGAAGGCGGCAATGATACGCTCATGGGTGGAACGGGCAACGACAATCTAAATGGCGGCTCAGGTTACGATACTGTTCAACAAACTGTGGACGCCGACCAGGTATTAACAGATGATTCATTGACCGGCATGGGCAATGATAGCCTGGACTCCATTGAGAACGCGGTACTGGCTGGCGGGGACAGCAACAACGTAATTGACGCCTCCGGTTTCAGCGGCGACACCACGATTTTTGGTCTGGGTGGCGTGGATACACTCTATGGGGCCAACGAGACCGAGTTATTGGGTTCGCTGACCAATAATATCTTTGGCGGTGATGAGAACTCACCCGGCGATTTCCTTTACGGCGGAGATGCAGATGGAATTGGTTCTTCTGTGATCAATAACCTCGTAGGGGGAAGTGGCGAGGACCAGATTAACGGCGGTGATCCAACCGGACTTGGTAGTACAGTCACCAATAATATGTATGGCGGCGACGATTCTGATGAAATCAACGGTGGCAATTCATCCGGTGCAGGGAGTACCGCAACCAATAACATGTTCGGGGATGATGGCGACGATACATTAAATGGCGGCACAGCGTCCGGACTATTGAGCAATACGATCAATAATATGAATGGAGGAGCCGGAGGTGATGAACTCAATGGTGGTGGTATCAATCTTGCTGCCATTTGGGATGACCTGGTTGCCGGTGGCTTTGATCTAACCAGTTTGGGCGACGATTTATTAAGTTCTCTGCCTCTTGGTACAACCATCAATAATATGAACGGTGGCGACGGCGGCGATACCCTTAATGGCGGAAGCGGTCCGAGCGTTGTCAATAATATGTCCGGTGAAGCCGGGGACGACACCTTGTGGGGTGGCAGCCTTGGCGCCACGAACAATATGGACGGCGGCGCAGATGATGACTGGCTGATCGGCGGCAGCGTTGGTGCAACCAATAATATGACCGGCGGCGACGGAGATGACAAACTCATCGGCGGCAGCCTGTTAGGTACAACCAACAACATGTCCGGTGATGCCGGAGAAGATATCCTCCTGGGCGGAATCGCTGAAAACGTCATGGACGGCGGCGACGACAACGACATTATGATTGGCGGAGGAGGTTTATCGGGTGCTCTGGATCTATTGGGCGCTGATACTCTAGGCGACTTGATCCCAGATGACAGTGATTTGGGAGATATCCTTGACCTCTTCCCAACCGGCACTGACTCGAATACCATGAACGGCGGCAACGGCGACGACATCATGATCGGCGGCCTCAGCGACAATTTGATGCATGGCGATAATGGTGATGACTTGATGGTCGGCGGATTGGGCGCTGAAAATGAAATGTATGGCGATCAAGGCGAAGACCTGCTCATCGGCGGCGCTTTAAGCACCGGTTCCAACTGGATGTATGGTGGAGTTGATGACGATGTGCTGATCGGCGGAGCCTACAGCGGCAATCACATGTACGGTGAATCCGGAGATGATTTGCTGGTTGGCGGTCTTGAAAGCAACAACGATATGTTTGGCGGTGAGGGAGAGGATCTGCTCATCGGTGGTCTCGATAGCAACAATATCATGAGTGGTGGCCTAGACGATGACCTCCTGATCGGAGGCTATGGCGGCACCAATGATATGTATGGCGGTGACGGAGAAGATCTGCTCATTGGCGGTATGAACAGTTCCAATATGATGAGCGGCAACGATGGGGAAGACCTGCTTATTGGCGGTTTGAACAGCGACAATATCATGAGTGGCGGACTGGATAACGACCTCCTGATTGGTGGTCTGACCGGCACTAATACCATGAACGGCGACGAAGGCGAGGACTTGCTGATTGGTGGGCTTAACGCCACCAATACCATGGGCGGCGGAGACGACAACGATCTTCTGATTGGTGGTTTGCTGGACGACACAATGGACGGCGGTAAAGGCGCTGACCTTCTCTTGGGTCTTTCCGGTGATGACATCATGTACGGTGATGAAGGTGTTGACTTTGCTGCTGACGGAGCTGGCGCTGACTTGATGTTTGGAGGCCTTGGCAACGATACCATGTACGGCAATGGCAACAACGACCTCCTGTTTGGCGGCGAGGGAGCCGATACACTTGACGGCGGATATGGCAATGACCTGCTCTTTGGCGGCGCTGATAATGACAAACTTTACGGTTACGAAGACACTGACTTCCTCTTTGGCGGAGCCGGTGACGACGAACTCTACGGGGATAAGGGCGCAGATGGTTCTGAATACGTGCCCGGAAGCAGCGACTTCCTCTTTGGTGGTGCCGGAAATGACACCATGGAAGGCAATGGCGGTGACGACCTGTTGATCGGTGGATCCGGCGAGGACAATATGTCTGGTGGAACCGGTGCGGACCTGTTGATCGGTGGATCCGATGACGACACCATGAGCGGCGATGACGGCGACGATTTGCTGATCGGTGGTTCAGGCGATGACGATATGTCAGGTGGGGCCGGAGAAGACCTCTTGATCGGTGGATCCGGTGACGACACCATGAACGGCAACGCCGACGACGACCTGCTGATCGGTGGTTCGGGTGATGACGATATGTCTGGTGGGGCCGGAGAAGACCTCTTGATCGGTGGATCCGGTGACGATACCATGAACGGCAACGCCGGCGACGACATGTTGCTTGGTGGAACAGGTAACGACAATATGTCTGGTGGAATGGGCGACGATCTGCTACTTGGTGAAGAAGGCAATGATCTGATGAGTGGTGGTGCCGGTAATGATGCCCTGTTTGGCGGCTCTGGCAATGACAACATGAGCGGAAATAACGGTGATGATTTCCTCATGGGAGGAGCAGGAAATGATATGCTCTCCGGTGGCAACGGCGACGACGTATTGCTTGGAAATGAAGGCAACGATTACCTGTCCGGCGGCAATGGTGATGATTTCCTGGCCGGTGGAGTTGGCAACGATTATCTGACCGGTGGAGATGGCGCTGACGTATTGCTTGGAAACGAAGGCAACGATTTCCTCTCCGGCGATAATGGTAACGACTTCCTGGCAGGTGGTGTCGGCAATGACTTCCTCTCCGGAGGTAATGGCGCTGATGAACTGCGTGGCGGTGAAGGCAATGACTTCCTGTCTGGTGGAGATGGTTCAGATGAGCTTTATGGTGAAGAGGGGAATGACTTCCTTGCTGGTGGCAACGGAAATGATGAACTCTCCGGAGGCCAGGGCGACGACGTACTGTTAGGCGGAGATGGCGCAGATAACCTCTCTGGCGGACAGGGCGACGATTTCCTCGATGGTGGCAATGGTGATGATGAACTCAACGGTAATATGGGCGACGACACATTGTTGGGTGGAAACGGAAACGACGACCTGTATGGCGGTTTGGGTGATGACGTGTTAGCTGGCGGCAATGGCAGTGACTACCTTTCCGGTGGCGCTGGTGAAGATGATCTCTACGGTGGAAACGGTGATGACGCCATGTTTGGTGGAGCCGGAGATGATTACATGAGTGGTGGCGCTGGTGACGACTGGATGTTCGGTCAGGACGGCAACGACACCATGTATGGTGATGATGGTGATGATCACATGTTCGGCGGTGCAGGTGACGATAATGCCACCATGTACGGCGGGGCTGGTGACGATACTATGTCTGGCGGTGCCGGTGATGACGTGATGTATGGCAATGAAGGCGACGACGTCATGAAGGGCAATACCGGTGACGACATCATGGACGGCGGTGAAGGGAACGATATTGTCAATGGCAACATTGGCGACGATACCATCTATACCAGTGAAGGACAAGATACCATTAATGGCGGTCTGGATGACGACCTGATCGTGATCGGTGGAGAAAACGGCAACGGTGTTGGACAGGAAACTTATGCTACTGGCGGAACTGGCATCAACTACTTCCAGTTTATGGCGGGTGCAACAGGTGACCTGATCCTTGAATCAGAAGGCGAAGATACACTTGACTTCAGTCTCTACGATCATAGTGTGATGATCGACATGAGCAATACGACCACAAGCCAGGAAGTTGCGACCTGGGACGAAGATGATGGCACAGGCACTGGCACCACGGTCACCAAGAGTCTTTGGGTTACTTTGAAAGGCTTGTTTACCAATCTGATCGGTTCAAATCAAGATGACACATTGATCGGCAACGACCTGGTCAATACCATTGAAGGTCGCGACGGAAGCGACCAGATCTCGGGTGGCGCTGGCGTCGATAATATCTACGGCGGCGACCAGTCAGACGCTCTCAATAGTTATGATGCTTCAGACGGTATTGATACTGACCTCGATGCATTGGCATATGCCGGCGGCGTCAATCATGAGGATAACTGGCACAGCATCGAAATGCCGGTAGCTTTACCGTATCCTCCTGGACCTGCAGCAACTCCTGCACCGACCACAACTTTGGCCATCCCCGCGACCGGTGGATTGCTGATCCCCGTAACCGGTGGAGGCAATAACCTGGTCGCCGGAGAGGGACACACATGCGCGATCATTGACAACCAGGTTGTCTGCTGGGGCCTGAACACCTCCGGTCAAATTGGTCAGGGCAACTCGGATTCTCCGGCTGCTCCAACCTATGTTCAGGGTCTTGACGGTGTGGTTGCGATCACAGCAGGCGGTCAGCATAACTGTGCACTCGACGTTGATGGAAACGTCTGGTGCTGGGGTGACAACACCTCCGGCCAGATCGGTGACGGAACGACAGAAAACGCTTTGCTCCCGGTTCAGGTTGCCGGACTGCCCGATCGGGCTACCATGATCACTTCCGGTGAGAATTTCTCATGCGCGCTTCTCGCGAACCAGGAAGTCTGGTGCTGGGGCGATAACAGTCTCGGTCAGTTGAATGATGGAACGACCGACAATCAGTCCTCACCTGTGAAATCACAATTGTCTGAGATGGTTTACCAGATGGTGGCAAGTCAGAACGCACTGCTTTTGGGTACCTTGACCGGCGTAGATTCCTGGAACAACAACGAATCGACTTCACTGGGGATTGCCGGCAATGTCATCTCATTGGCAGCCAACAAGTGGGGCGCAAGCGGCTGCGCGGTGGTTGAATCTACTGACGCGATGGACGGAACCGGTACGGTTGAATGCTGGAATACTGATATGGTTGCCGGCTCAGTCACAGGCGCCTTGCCTGCCTACTTTGTCAGCACCGGTGCTTCTCATAGCTGCGTGATCAATGCAAACCAGACAATATCCTGCTGGGGATCAAATGCACATGGTGAATTGGGTAACAACTCAACCACTGACAGTGCTTCGGCAGTACTGGTAAGCAACCTGAGTCAGGCATCCAACCTTGTGGTGGGTATGAACCATACCTGCGCAGTGGTTGGTACGGCACAGGTCATTGAATGCTGGGGTGACAATTCAAATGGACAGTTGGGCGGTGGAGCTTCATCCTTCAGTTCAGTGCCCGTGATCGTGAATCTGCCCTAGATTTGACGCAGTAAAAAAGTAAGCAGTATTGTACAATTAAGAAGGACGGCCTTGATCAAGGCCGTCCTTCAAAGAAAATTGATATTTCAACTAGAAAAGATCGGAGTCCATTGATGTTTGCAGATGATAAATCAGTTGAAGCACCGGAAAAAACAGGGAAAGAGGCCAGAGTGGATACTGTGAAATCCAAAGAAGCGAAGAAGGGTCTTTCAATTCGTAAACCACAAAACATGGCAGTATTTGTCATCCTGTGCCTGCTGGTTTTACAGGTCCTTATGAGCGGATATCAGACCTTTCTGAGCATTCAAGACCAGGTTCAACAAGCCAGGTTGATTAGCAGCGTGCAAAAATATACTGCAACATCTGACGAAGTGATCTCGCAGTTATTAACTGATTACAAGTCAGAGGTCTATAATAATGCCAATGTAAACTCTACGGCAAAACAGGAAGTAATGGGCACTGAATATAATTTTATGGCGCTCATGCTAGTTGCCAAACAGAACAGCCGTATCATGGAACTGCTTTCGCAATTGAAATGAAACCTTCTTACAAACAAACAGATCAAACCGATCTTTTTGGATCAAAGATGGGATTCAATGTGAAATATCTGAGACTGTTGGTTCAATAAAAAATAAAACATGTGATATGAAAAGACCAATCGGATATTTACCGGCTGGTCTTTTGTTTGAAAATCGCTATAATTAAATAACTTCCAAATTAAGTGGATGCTGTGATCTGAAGACCGTTATCTGGTCGCTTGCCAGGGGTTCCCCTGTGCGTGGCTTCAGGGAGCAAATAGCGAAACCGGCCTTGCTGCCGGTTTCTTTTTAATTACGCTTGTTTTGAATCTATGACGGATCATAATGTTTATTTAGGATGAGTTTGACATGCGAATTCGGATGGTGAAAACAATCAGCTGGTTAATCCTGGCATTATTGGTGGTAATCACCCCCAATTTTGTTTTCGCTGCATCCGATGCATCTTTAAAAATCCATTCTTCTACGATTTATCAACAAGCAGACGAAAATACAGGTCCGATATCTGAGGTCACTTTTAGCGGAGACCCCAAGGACAAACTTGGTTTCTTGCAGGGTGAAACAGTTCATATTGAAGTAAAAAATCCTGCCGGAGAAAGTATCATTTGTGATACGAAAGTGGATCCGAGCGGTTCCTGGAGCTGTACCGTAAAGTTATGGAAAACGACGCCTGTATTTGGCACATATTATTACAGGGTTCGCGGATTGACCTCTGGAGTATCATTCACCGGTTCCTTTAATAATGAAGGGACCGTACAGGGGATAGAACTCCGAATGGATGAAATTCCGGTGACGGAGAATGGGGTGGTGTTTTCCGATTCGGTGCTGGATGCTGTTATTGTGGCAAGTTCAGACCAACTTGATTTTATTTGGAGTTCAACAGAATATCAGTTGCAGAAGCGGGTTTGCAGCAGCGGCGCAAGCTGTAAGTGGGAAAGTGTCTCCGCCAGTGCCTGTCTTAGCCAACCAACACCCGACCTGAAAGGCAAGTTTTCTGAAAAGGAAGTAGTCTTTCAAGACGTGTTGGAGGAAACGCAGAACGGTGATATTTATCG
>ENA-OSEO01006658-OSEO01006658.1-sediment-metagenome-genome-assembly--contig:-NODE-6658-length-10228-cov-4.082750_pt1 | contig 10228 bp, 7 predicted proteins | sample MGYA00237883_ERZ534232 | MGnify/ENA metagenome assembly ERZ534232
GCCCCTGAAGGAATGTTGTTGGTATAAACCACTTTCCCTGTTACGTGGGTGTGGGGAATTTTGTAAGGGCCAGTGCTGAATAACATCGCATTTGCCAGGACGGGCATTGATGTAGAAATATATGCCCCGCCATCAGCCAGAACTTCGACACTGGCTGCTGTCAACATTCCGTCACGGGTTGCCCCCAAACGCGCTTTAAACTGAACAGGATGCCGTTTGTGATGCGCCACAAAAGACTCTCTGCGAGACCAGACCATTTTAACAGGCTGTTTTAATTGCCAGACCGCCAATGCAAGCACGATTTGGACAGATACATCTTCACGCCCGCCAAAAGCGCCTCCGATAGCTCGATAAATGACCCGAACCTTCTCTTCGGGTAGATTTAAAGCAGCAGCAATCTGGCGGCGGTCATCATGCGCCCACTGGCCCGCGGTCTCTACCGTAACCCGACCCTGCTCATCAAGATAAGCCAATCCCGCTTCTGGGGCCAGAAAACCATGTTCCTGCCCGCCCACTTTATAGGTCTGCTCGATGATTACATCTGCCTGAGCAAAACCCTCGTCCACGTTCCCAAAACGAAACCCGGATTCAAGGATGAGGTTTGACTCCTTTTCGGGGTGCACCAGCGGCGCACCTGGCAGAATTGCTTTCTCTGGATCTGATACCGGAGGAAGCTCTTCATACTCAACATGGATATTTTTCAAAGCAATTTCAGCAGCAGCTTCTGATTCAGCAACAACAACCGCCAGCTTATCCCCAACATGGTGAATCACTTCTTTACACAACACCGGCTGATCCGGAAAGATCAACCCACAAACGTTGTTCGGCACGTCATCAGCAGTCAAAATACTGATCACACCAGGAACTTTCTGTGCTGTTGTGGTATCAATCCTGAGAATTCTGGCACGTGGAATACCGGCCAACAGCAGTTTTGCTGTTAATGCCCCAATACGGGAGAGATCGCCCGGATACAGCTCTGAACCGCGCACCTTTCCCCGGGCATCAATTCTCTGAACACTGCATCCGACTAAGGATTCACCCATTATTTAACCTCCCCTTGTGCCGCAACCATCTCGATTGCATCCACAATCTTTTTGTATCCGGTGCACCGGCAAATATTTCCACTGATCGCTTCCCGGATCAATTCTCTGGACGGTGAAGGATAATTTTCAAGCAAAGCAGTTGCGGACATTAAGAAGCCTGGAGTGCAATAGCCGCAATGGACAGCTCCTGCATCGATAAAAGCCTGCTGCAAGGCGTTCAGCTGTTCTTCCAACTCCAGGCCTTCCACAACCCGTATTGACCTCTTGTGCGCCGCACCCGCAGGGGTCAAACACGCCAGGACCGCCTTTTCATCCAGCAGCACAGTACAGGCGCCACATTCACCCTGTGCACAGCCATTCTTTGTGCCTGTCATTCCACCAATCTTCCGCAATGCGTCCAACAGTGTAGAATTCACCGCGTTAGAGAACACAACGGGTTTCCCATTGACCGTACAGTGAACATCTTTGATTGCCTTTTCCCCCTCAGCAACAGGAATTACCGACTGATGGAAAGGCTTTCCTAAAACAAATGGAGAGAAACCGGCTTCCGACTCGCCATTAGCGGCTTGCTCCAATCCACGACTGACAAGTACTCGCACCAGACCGCGGCGGTACTCCGCAGAACTCCTGATGTCATCGATCGGACTGGCAGCCTGAGCTGCGATTTCTGCTGCGTTTTTAAATACTTCCATTGCAGGGGGTTTTCCAATCAGGTACTCCTCTGCCAAATGGATCCGTTCCACCCTGGCAGAAACCGCACCAGTCGCGATACGCGCAGCTTCTATCCGTCCATTCTTAACATTCAGCACAACTGCCGCGCTAGCCAATGAAATAGAGTACCCCTGCCGCAATCCAAATTTAATGAAACAGCTTTTCCAATCACTGGGCAAGGGATCAAATCTTACGGCAACAATCATTTGGTTCCGATTCAAAGCATTCTTCCGATTACCCAGCATGAACACATCAAAAGGCAAATCCTGGCGACCGTTGCAGTCAGCGATCACCAGTTGGGCATCTAAAACCGCCAGGACCGGCAAGATGTCACCGGCAGCGGATGTGGTTGCCAGGTTTCCCCCTATCGTCCCGGTATTCCTGATCTGAGGAGACCCAATCTGAGAACTGGCCTGCGCCAACAAAAACGCAGTGCGACGGATCAAATCAGATGTACCAATTTGCGCATGAGGAACAGCAGCTCCAAAAACAATCTGCCCATCAGATTGTTGTAAATTGCAGAGCTCCGGGATACGGGTAATATCGATATATGCTGAAGGAGAGCAATGGGTGTTTCCTTGTTCTGCCATCAGGTCAGTGCCTCCTGCCACCCATCGAGCCGTCCCCTGATGACGAAGCTGTAAGGCAACCGCTTCCTCCACACTGGTGGGCAGGTAATATATTGTTTGTTTTTCCATTAGCAATACTCTCTTCTATTGCGAAAATTCAACTGCGGGCTTCGGGATAAGGTTTTCCAAGCGCAGCTGGTGCCTTGGAACGGTTGACAAAGAGTATAAATGTCAACAATGTCAGAAGATAGGGGAACATCAGTAAAAACTCATACGAGATCGGAACACCCAGAGCCTGCAAACGAAGCTGTAAGGCATCCGCCAGCCCAAACAATAAACAAGCCCCAGAAACCCGGAGGGGATCCCAACGCCCAAATATCACCGCTGCAAGCGCAATAAAACCACGCCCTGCCACAAGGCCTTCGGTAAAAGCTGACAATTCGCCTATTGAGAGGAACGCACCACCTAAACCAGCCAGCATGCCGCTGATAGAAACCGCCAGAATGCGCACACGCCATACAGGAATGCCTGCTGTATCCGCAGCCCGTGGCAATTCGCCAACACTTCGAAGTTTAAGCCCCCAAGTTGTACGATAAAGAATGAAAGACAACACTGGAATCAACAAATAAGAAACATAAACCATTGGATTCTGTTTGAAGAAAACATCGCCAATTACTGGAACATCAGAAAGACCTGGAATTTCCCATACCTTAAAGCCTGTAACAAATTGAGAAATACCTGCGCGGTACATGGCGCGATAAATAAATGAAACCAGGCCTAATGCCAGAATATTGATACCGGTTCCGATCACAACCTGGTCTGCGCGAAAGACAACACAAATCAACGCAAAAAGTAAACCGGTCAGGCCGCCAACTACCATCCCCCCCAGTGCCCCACCCCAGGGATTGCCAGTCCACAAGGAACCCACATAGCCTCCAAACGTCCCCATGACCATCATCCCTTCCAACCCAATATTTACCACTCCTGAACGCTCGCTGGCGATTCCCCCTAACGCAGCATAAAATAATGGGACAGCCAATCGCACGCCTGCGGTGAATAACGACGTTAAAAGAACCAGACTTGTTGTATTACCCATTATTTATCTCTCTCTTCACGGGAAAATCGTGCGGCCACCCAACCCCGCACCCAATCCGAGCGCCAAACAACCCCAATCGCCACCATGAAAATAACCACCGCCTGAATAACATCCGCAATAGTCGCTGGAACGCCAGCCAGCGCCTCCATATTGTTTGCCCCGGCTTCAAGCGCTCCAAACAGGATACCTGCCAGAACGATCCCAATGGGATTGTTCTGCCCCAAAAGAGCAATAGCGATCGCAGTATATCCTATGCCCGGAGAGAACATATCCCGCAGCCGGCGCTGGACACCCATTACTTCTACCATCCCTGCCACGCCAGCCAGACCGCCACTCACCAGCATAGCCAGAACAACAACTGGGATCACTTTCATTCCCGCGTAGTAGGCAGCAGAAGGGCTGAAGCCAACCGCACGCGCTTTAAATCCAAACGATGTGTGGAAAATCAGGAAGTAAATAATCACCGCCGCAAGAATAGCTACAAAAAAACCAGCATGCAATCGAGTTCCTTCCCATATCATGGGCATACGCGCTGTCAACTGCACCTCTGGTGTGTGGGGAAGTGAAGCTGCCGCGTCAGGATTATCCCGCATTGGCCCATGAGTAAAATAACTCACCAGAAAGATAGCAATATAATTGAGCAATATGGTGGTAATAACCTCATTAACCTGAAATTTCGCTTTCAAGAAACCAGCAAACGCTGCCCACAACCCACCTGCCAGAAAAGCAGCCATCAGAACCAGAAGAATGTGCAAAGCGGAGGGCAGCCCCCAATCCTGGATTCCAATTGCCGTACCTGCAAGCGCTCCGATATAAAGCTGTCCTTCGGCGCCAATGTTGAAAACACCACTTCGAAACGCCAGCCCAAGCCCCAGGCCAGCCAAAATCAACGGGGTGGCTTTAATCAACACAATCCCTACCTGATATTTGCTCTCCGCTATACCCGCCCATAACTGAGTATACGCGTCCCAAGGATCAATCCCAATCGTTAACATCAGCAAGGCACCCACAGCCAGAGCAATTAAAACCGACACCACCGGAACAATAAGTTGATCCAAAGCTTTACTCAGCAACAACAAAATCCGCTGTGATGACCGATGTTCAGAAATGTTGTCTGGGGCAATTTGACTCATTGAACAATCTCCAACCGCTCCCCCAACATCATATGACTGACCTTTTCCAGCTGCCCGGGGTCTCCCGGGACAACACCCATAATTTCACCGCGGAATATCACAGCCACCTTATCCGAAAGGGTAAAAATCTCGTCCAGTTCAGTTGAGATCAGCAAGATCGCAACACCTTTTTCACGCTGTTCCATGATACGCTGCCGGACATACTCGGTGGCACCAATATCCAGACCACGAGTGGGATGCACCAGCACCAATAACGATGGCCTATTTTCAATTTCTCTGGCCAAAATCACTTTCTGCTGGTTCCCTCCGGACAATTTCCTCACTGCGGTTTTCGCATCAGAAACCCGAATATCATATTTTGAGACAAGCCTCTCACCATGTTCATGGATCTCAGACCAATCCAAAACACCTCTTCGCTCAAATGGAGGTTTTTCACAATTTTTAAGAATCAAATTTTCCTCAACAGAGAAATTGAGCACCAAACCAACGTTCTGCCGGTCAGCAGGAACCAGGCAAACACCGCCATTAATAAATTCTTGCGGGGAACGATTAGTGAAATCAACGCCCTTGATGAGGATCTGGCCGCCATCCACCCTGCGCAGGCCCGAAACCACCTCGGCCAGCTCTTGCTGTCCATTACCTTCCACACCCGCGATTCCCAACACCTCGCCAGCTTGAATTGCCAAAGAAACCCTGTCTAAGGCCCGATTCTGGCCAGCATTTTCAAGCACGACATTTTGCAATTGGAGGATTTTTTCGCCCTTATTCAATTTAGAACGTTCAAAATGCAAAAAGACCTCGCGCCCAACCATCATCTCGGCCAGGATTTCTTTTGTAATACCCTTATTAACGACTGTGCCGATCTTTTTTCCTCGCCTCAACACCGTGATACGGTTACTGATCGCAAGTACTTCGTCAAGTTTATGAGAAATAAAGATGATCGATAGATCTTGCTTTACCAAACGCTTAAGGATCTTAAAGAACTCTTCCACCTCAAGTGGTGAAAGCACGGCTGTTGGCTCATCTAAAATCAATAAATCCGAACCGCGATAGAGCGCTTTCAATATCTCCACCCGCTGCTGGACGCCAACTGGCAGCTCTCCGGTGATGGCGTTTGGGTTGATATCAAGACCATATGCCTTTGAAAGTTCCAACACCTGCCGCGAAACGGTTTTCAGATCCAGAAGCGGTTCGCGGTTTACCGGTAGACCTAAAACAATGTTTTCCGCAACAGTAAAGTTTGGCACCAGCATAAAATGCTGGTGGATCATTCCTATGCGATGGTTAATGGCATCACGCGGGGAATTGATCTTCAGCGGCTCATCTTGCAGTAAAATCTCGCCTTCATCGGGATGATATAGACCATATAGCACATTCATCAGGGTGGTTTTTCCAGCACCATTTTCACCCAAAAGTGCATGGATCTCGCCGCGACGGACGTCAAAATCCACAGAGTCATTCGCCCGAAGACCTGCAAAGACCTTTGTAATCCCACGTAGTTCGAGGAGGGGAGCAATTAGCTCCCCTCCATTTATCTGATTACCTGCTTTCAAAGTTTATCCCTCGGTGCGCGGTATAACAATTTTTCCATCAATAATATCCTGCTTGGCTTGATTCACCGCTTCCTCAACTTCTTTGGGGACGCTGTCATAAAATGGAGCCAACCACATCGCGCCGCTGTCCATTCCATTGAGGATCGTTACCCCTTCAAAGGTACCTTCCATTACTGACTTGCCTGCCAGTAATACGGCCGTCGGAGTATCCTGGATGGCGCTGGTGAGGATCAGGTCTGGAGCCATCTCGTGCTGGTCAAAAATACAACCAATCAATTTGGTGTCGTTCTCACGGGCTGCTTCCTGGATTCCCAGCATGGCCTGGTCTACGTAGTAGTAGATAACATCCACACCCTGTTCCACCATAGCCAGCGTCGCTTCCTTACCTTTGGCAGCATCGTTAAAGTCACCCAGGTAAGTCGTTACCACTTCGATATCCTCGTTGACTGACTTCGCGCCGATCTCAAAGCCATTCCCATTGCGAACTACAGGCGGTATTTCCAGACCGCCGATAAACCCAACCTTACCAGTTTCTGTCGTCATCGCCGCAACAATCCCGACCAGGTAAGTCAATTCCTCATCGAACATGGAAATGGAAGCCAGGTTTGTGTCGGTATAAGCCCCATTTACAACAGCAAACTTGGTGTCAGGAAACTCAGGAGCAACCACTTTTCCAGCTTCAGAGTATTCATCCCCATGGCCAATTACCAGGTCATAACCTTTGCTGGCAAATGTGCGCATCGCTTCTTCCGAATCAGTCAGCGGAACTCTCTCCTGGAAAGCAATTTCTGCCCCCAACTCCTCCTCAATCATCAAGAGGCCATTGTATCCCGCTTCGTTCCAGCTTTTATCATTGATGGCGCCATGAAGCACCATTGCCACTTTAAAATCGCTCCCCGCTGGTTCGGCAACCTCAGGAGCTGCCTCTTCCGGAGCAGCTACTTCTGGCTTTGGCGCACATCCCACCATTGACACAAGAAGCAAAAATAGGAGCAGTAAATATGAGAAACGCTTAGGCATCTTCAACCTCCTTCAGGTCATTACAGAGTATAGAAAGGAAACTCAACCATGCTTTGATCGCAAAGCATAAAGAACCACAAAGCCAATACTTTGTCTTTCACGGTTTCAATAAACGTAAGCGCAGAACCTGATCATTATAATAATTGGTCGCAAACACTAAAGGAGTATTCTTGTACCCATAAAAAATTTCATCAAACTGCAATAAGGGTTTGTTCAGATCAACCCCAAAAATCTCGCTGATTGTATCGTCTCCGGAAGTCGCACTGATATCTGCTACTGCATCTGTATACTCATATTTACAGTAGTGTTTCAAAAATTCTATAATAGGCTGTTTTACTGATTCTGGCGGATATTTTTTACACAGAATATGGGAGGGGATCACATTGATAGAGTGAATTAGCGGTTGTTCATCCCCAAGAAAAAGCCTTTCAAACACAACCACTTCTTCCCTGGTGGTAATTTGAAGCGCGTCCGCTTCCTTTCGCGATGCCGGCCTTCGTTCCACCCGAATCACACGGATGGAGGCTTTTCTCCCACTGCTTTCAATCAAATCATAAAAATCCCAAATCCCTTCATGATGGCTTTTCAACTCAATGACCTGACGGTTGACATACGTCCCATCCCCCTGCCTGCGAGTCACCAAACTTTCAGCAGCCAACGCCGCCAGCGCAGTCCGCACTGTTGCCCGGCTCACTTCCAATTCTTCAGCCAGATTTTCTTCTGACGGCAATTTCTCATCCACGGCGTATGTATGGTTTGTGATCCTTTCACGAATGAGATCGTACACCTGATCCGCCACTGGTTTTTTTCGCTGAATTAAGGTCATAACTTTCACACCCTTAAACGTTATACGACAATCGTCCTACGTTTATTGACCATTATACAAAATTTTGATTTCAAATACTATAAGGAATTTTGATGACTCTTTAATATTTCAAAAAAGTGTTTGCCTGGAGAGCCACACAGCAAACACACAGACGCCCCCGTTTTGGGGGCGTCTGGATTTGTTTGTTCCTGGAAACCGTGCTGCTTATTCGACTACCACCAGGGCGCTGGCGCTGCGGCCGAACACTTCCGGCGAGTACATCTCTTCGGCTTTGGCCGGTGGAACCACAAAGCGGCCGGGGGTGGTGGCGCGGGCGAGGTAGGTGTACTGGTACACCCCATCCCACAGGAGGGAGGTGAAGGCTTCGGCGCGCTCATCGCGCAGGTTCTGGTGCTCGTACCAGGTACCCCACCACCACCAGCCGTAGCGGTAATCGGGGCTGTCGGGATCCTGGGGAGCGCTGCCGGATACCGCCAGCTCGGGGTTGACGATCTCCAACCCGGCGGGGAGCGGGTCGGCCAGGGCGACGTGGTAGCGGCGGTTATCGGCCACCAGAGTCAGGCGCACGCGCACCCTTGCTCCGGCGCGAATACGCCACACACCGTCCTCATCCTGTTTGACGTCTTCAGGGTCGTCCACGGCCTCGTAAACGCGCCGGACGACAAAGCCCATATCGAGCGGGTCGAGCTCGAGGTCGGTGGGGGCGTAGCGCAGCCCCAGGCGGTAATACAGCCGCCCGTCGCCTTCCTTGCTCAGCGCCAGGTCGCGGGTCTGGCCGCCGCCCAGCTCCTCCTCCACCAAGTAGGCCATCGGGATAACCGTCTCGTTGCGCTCGGTGGTGCGGCCGCGGTATTCGTGGCTGCCGGCATAGGTATCGCCCAGCCAGATGCGGGCCACAAAGTCCGGCGTCTCGGCCTCATAGGTGTTGAAGTACTTATCCAGCGCCAGCAGGACAAAGACATTCTCCTGGGTGTTCCCCCAGCGCCCGGCGGTGCGGTGGGCCAGCAGGCCATTGACCAGCTTGGGGATCAGGTCGCTTTCGGGGTCGTCGGTGATCAGCGCGTCCAGGAGGACGGCATCGGTGCGCCGGTTGGAGCTGAGCAGCAGGTAGGTCTGGTCATCGTAAGCGGTGGTGAAGTTGGCCGCCCCGGCGGTCTCGACCGCGCGGTTGTTAACGTGGCGGCGGATGGCATCCAGCTCGGCGCTGGCTTTGGGCGTATCCATGAGCACCTGCCAGATCCAGCCAACCGCCTCGAGGTCGAGGTTCTCCAGCCCGGCATCGTTGAGCAGCTTGAGGGCTTTGTCGGGGTCGGAATCGCCCATCAGGTCGCGGACGTACAGCGCGTAGGCCGATAGGGTCTGGCGGACGTGCTGGCTGTACCAGGACGGGTAATAGTTCTCGATCAGCCGCAGGTAGTCCAGCGCGCTCTGCTGCATCTCCTGGGGGACGGTGAAGCCTTTCAGTTCGGCGCGCTGCAGAGCGTGGGCGACATGGATGGAATTGAAGGGGATCGAATCCTGGCCGCGCCGCCAGTAGGGGAAGCCCCCGTCGTAGTTCTGCAAGCCTTGCAGCATGGCGATATCGCGCGCGACAGCGGCCTCCATCTCGGCGGGGGCGGGCAGCCCCTCGGCCTCAAAGGCGGTCAGCACATCGCGCAGGGCGGCCACCCCCAGGATGCGGGAGGCGAGCTGCTCGCTGCACTCATACGGATAAGAAACCAGATAGAGCACGGCATCGGTCAGGGCCTGGAGGGCGGTAGAAGACGTATTGATCTCCAGCCCGCCGTACTGCGGGAAGACCCCGGTAGGAGCTGCAACAGGCTGGAACACCGCGCCCTCATCGACCACCCCGTAGGTGGCGAAGGCCTCGCTGGTGGCCGGGGTGTACACCGGCAGCTCGCCGACAGCCGCGTCGCTGTAGTCTCCGGAGACCGCGGCCACCTGGAAGCGGGAGCGGAAAAAGTTCTTGCATCGGCCCCCTTCAAGATCAAGGACAAAGCCAAATCGCTGCCCGAGGACAGCATCCTGCTGGTGCAGGGGATAAACCACACCGACTTCGACCCCTCCCGGCACCATGTCATTTCCGCCGCCTCCTGCACTACCACGGGTCTGGCCCACATGATCAAGCCGCTGCTGGAGAACAAAGAGACATCGCACATCCTGACCGCATCCATGTCCACCATCCATGCGGCCACCAATACCCAGAGCGTCCTCGACTCGGTGCCGAAGACCGCGGCATCAGATCTGCGCAAAAACCGCTCGGTGATGAACAACATC
>ENA-OSEO01006659-OSEO01006659.1-sediment-metagenome-genome-assembly--contig:-NODE-6659-length-10228-cov-3.003152_pt1 | contig 10228 bp, 12 predicted proteins | sample MGYA00237883_ERZ534232 | MGnify/ENA metagenome assembly ERZ534232
TGCTCTTCCGATCTCTGCCGGATTTCCGGGCCGCGGAGCGGGCCTTCATCCTGCTGACCCAGGTGGCGGGCCGGGCCGGCCGGGAAAAGCGGCCCGGCCGGGTGATCGTGCAGACCTATGACCCCGAGCATCACGCCATCAGGGCGGCCCTGGCCAACCGTCCTGACGATTTCTACGCCGCGGAGCTGGCCGAGCGCCGGGCGCTCAATTATCCGCCCTTCAGTAGGCTGGTCAGCCTGCGGGTGGAGTCGGCCCGGGAGCAGGCGGCGGCACGCTGGGCCCAGCACCTGGCCGGGCATCTAGATGGGGCCCGGAGGCGCCTGGCCCCCCAGGCCCAGATCCTGGGGCCGGCGCCGGCGCCCATCGCCCGGGCCCAGGGGCGCTTTCGCTTTTTGATCCTCTTAAAATCCCCGGATCAGGCCGCCGCCGGCCGCATCCTGCGACTTAGCCTGCACCAGGCGGGCGAGTTGCCGGCGGGCGTAAGGCTTATAATAGACGTGGACCCCTTGACCCTGGTGTGAAGCAATGAGCGACCTTACCCAAATCGGCTTTGACCGCTATCAGCGCTTCAAGGCCGCGGCGGATCTGATCGAGGGGCTGGCCCAAGGCCGGCGGCTTTGCGTCCTGGACGTGGGCGGCTGGGATGACGCCTTTGCCTCCTTTCTACCCGGACATGAGGTAACGGCTTATGAGGGGCACGTCACCCCGGCCGCGCCCCTGGCCAGGCCGGCGCGGTCAATGGACGTGGTTCTGGCCCTGGACGTTTTGGAGCACGTGCCGCCGGAAGAGAGGCGCTTTTTCCTTGGCGAACTGGCCCGGGTCTGTTCTCTGGCCTGCATCATAGGCTTTCCGATCAAATCCGCGGCCAAGGCCGAGGAGTTTGTCCTGGGGCTGACCAAGAGCGCCTGGCTTTCTGAGCACAAAAAATACGGCCTGCCCGATCCGGCCGAAATCGAGAATATTTTGCAGGATCTGGGCCTTGCCTTCACTCGCCATCCCAACGCCTGCCTGCCCTCCTGGACGGCCATGATGCTTTTGATGTACGGGGTGCAAGAGGAAGGACCGCGCCGGGAGATAAACCGTTTTTTCAATGAAAACTACTACCTGCTCGAAAACCGCGAGCCGGCCTACCGTTATATCTATGTCTGCCGGCCAACGGCCAGATAAAAAACCGGGTTAGAATGCTCAAACATACCTTCATCCACATATCCGGCGTGGGACCCAGGCGGGAGCTTGGCATCTGGCGGGCCGGCATACATACCTGGGAGGATTTTCTGACCCACGGCGAGCAAAGGCTTCCCCGGGGTCTTTTCGCCCTGGGCCGGCCGGTGGTGGAGCGTTCCATGGCCGCCCTGGAGCGGCCGGGCGGAATGGCGGAGCTGGCCGGGATGATTCCGGCAGCCGAACACTGGCGCTTTTACCCCCACTGCGGCCGGGTGGTGTTCTTGGACATCGAGACCGGGGGTGATTTAGGCGACTGGGGCGGAGTGACGGTGGTAGGGCTTTACGACGGGGAAAAGGTGGAGCAGTATATAGCTGAACACAACATGTGGTTAATAAATGACGCGATGAAACAACATTTTGTGGTTTGCACCTTTGCCGGCAAAAATTTCGACATACCGGTCTTAAAAAGCGTCTTTCCCAACATGTACATCCCGCCGGTGCATATAGACCTGCGCTGGGTGCTCAAGCGCCTGGGGTTAACCGGCGGGCTGAAGCGCATCGAAGGGCAGGTGGGCCTTGCCCGCCCGGCCCAGGTCCAGGGACTTGACGGCTTCGACGCAGTGCGCCTGTGGGCCCAGCACCAGGCCGGCGACCCCCAGGCCCTAAAGATTTTGCTAAGCTACAATGCCTGCGACGTGGTGAACTTGAAGCCGCTTTTAGACCTCGCCGTCACCCGCCTCAAGGAAACTCTCCTGGGCAGACTGGCATAAAGAGGCTAGCCCAAGCGCCCGCTTTCATGCTAGGTTTGGCCTTAAGGAACTGGCTTACGGCAAGCGTCAAGGTTTCGGCGGGAAGCAATTACTTGGCTTCTCTAGCTTAGGGGTATTAGGCCCGCCACAAAAAACAGGAGGTTGCGCGGTGGAGCTGATCGAGGGCGTTCGCATGAAAAAATTGACGGTCCTTCCCGACCAGCGCGGCCGGCTCATGGAGATGTACCGGGCCGACGAGGAGATCTTCGCGGGCTTCGGCCAGGTCTATCTGACCACCACCCTGCCGGGGGTGGTAAAGGCCTGGCATCTGCACAAGTTACAGACCGACAACGTGGTCTGCGTGGCCGGCATGATCCGCCTGGGGCTGTATGACGACCGCAAGGACTCGCCCACCTTCGGCCTGGTCAACCAGTTTTTCTTGGGTGTGCACCAGCCTCTTCTGGTGCAGATACCGCCCTTGGTCTATCACGGCTGGAAATGCGTAAGCCTTGAGGAGGCCCTGATAATAAACACGGTGACCAAGCCTTATGACCGCGAAACACCGGATGAATACCGCCTGGACCCCCACGACAACCACATCCCCTGGGATTGGTCGCAAAAAGACGGTTAGCGCTGACGGTGGACAGAGGGGAAAAAGGTGCCGTGAGCCAAGAGAAGATAAATCAAAGGGCCAAGGCCTGGGCCGCGGCTAAATCGGATTTTTACCGCCGCGCGGCCATCGCCGGCGGCGTAAGCCTGGTATTGGCGGGCATAAACCTGGCCACCTCGCCGGACAAGCTGTGGTTTTGGTGGGTGGTTTTGGCCATGGCCATCGGCCTCGCCATGCGGGCGGTCAAGATCTTCGCCAAGGTCAAGGTGGAAGAGTACCAAAGGGAGATGATTGAAAAGGAACAGGCCAAGGACCAGGATCAATCGCCCCGCGGTTAGCGGCGGGGTATTGGGCCCGCGATAAAACAAGTGAACCGGCCCGGCCGGCGGAGCTATTTTCACCCTGCCCCCAAGGCCGCGCCCCTAAACGTTTTCTGGTTATAGAGCCCATGCCGTTTTTCGTTGATAAACACCGTCTGCTGAGAATCGCTTGTCTGCTTTGGCTTTTTTGCCTGACAGGCTTGGCCGGTTGCGGCAAACCGCCTGAGCCTCCCCTCAGCCCCCAGGCCCAGGCCTTTGCCAAAAATATCAAGCAAGATATCAATCAATTCGTCTCGCCGCTCATCGAACCCACCGCCAAGCAGGACGTCAAAAAATTGAGCAATACCCTGAGCAGCCTCTTCCAGGAGGCAGCCCAACGGGGCAGGCCCTTGGCATACTCTCTTTACGTGCTTGATAATCAAGCACGCTTGCTGACCGGTCATTATTACCAACCCGGCAAGCCGGACGGTGTGCCGGACAAAGAGATAACCGATCAAGATTACAGTAAATTCAAGATCATATCCGAAATTAAGCAGAAACCGAAAATGATTCAGAGCCGTTTTTACATGCCCCAAAAAGTGTATTACGTCATATTTGTCCCCCTGGAGAAAAACGGCAAGGTGGTAGGAATATTGCTACTTGTGTTTGCGGCACCTGTTTTGCAAGACCAGTTCAAGCTGAGTGAGAAGGATTTTATGGCCATTGACTTTAATCGTTGATTAACCCCATCCGGATGAACTGGCAGCGTGCAAAAAACCTCAGCACAACACACCATCACGCTTACAGAGATGAAGGACAAGGTTCTTACCCTGGCCTTTTCCGGGCGCCTTGCCTTAGACAACCTGGAGGCGGTGATGGATCAGGTCCGGGGCGTAATCGAGGAAAAGCGCCCCGGGGCCATGATTTTCGACCTGGGACATGTGGATTATCTGGACAGCGCCGGCGCCCTGGCCCTGGCCCTGGCCAAAAAAGACGCGGCCCGTCTCAACATACCGGTTAGCCTGCAAAGGCTAAGCCCCGCCGCCCAGAAGATAACCTCATTGGTCGATCCCCGCGCCTTGGAGGCCCCTCCCCTTTTGTCCGATGCAAGAGAGGGCGGGTTCGTGGAACAGGTGGGGGCGCTTTTTTTGGGGCTTTGGGGTGATCTTCTGGCCATGATCTCTTTCCTGGGCGATTTTTTCATTGCTACGGGGCGCGTCCTGCGCCACCCCAGGCTGATACGCTTAAGCGAGGTTGGGCTTTACATGCAGCAGGTTGGGGTGGATGGGCTGCCCATTGTTGGTCTTATCAGCTTCCTTCTGGGCCTTATCATGGCCTTCATGTCCTCCTTGCAGCTTAAATCCTTCGGGGCCAACATATACGTAGCCTCCCTGGTGGCGGTGGCCATGGTGCACGAACTGGGGCCCATCATGACCGCCGTTTTGGTGGCGGGCCGCTCGGGGTCGTCCTTTGCCGCCGAGATAGGCACCATGAAGGTCAACGAGGAGGTGGACGCCCTCAAGGTCATGGGCTACGACCCCCTGGTCTTTTTGGCCCTGCCCAAGATGCTGGCCGCCTTGATCGTGGTGCCCTTGCTTACCCTCTACGCGGACCTGACCGCCATCCTGGGGGGGCTGCTGGTGGGAATCCTGGGCCTGGATCTAACCACCTACGCCTATTTGAGCGAGACCATAAAAAGCATCTCCGCGGTGGGCATCATAAGGGGCATTGTCAAGGCCATGGTCTTTGCCCTCTTGATCGCGGGCATCGGCTGCCAAAGGGGGTTTAATGTCCGCGGCGGTGCCCAGGCCGTGGGCACGGCCACCACCTCGGCGGTGGTCGCGGCCATGTTTTCCATCATCATAGCCGACTCGGCTTTTGCCATATTGTTCTATTACATTTGGTAGACAGGGATTGAAACGAGGATATGTCCTTCCGCAAGCCCATTATAAAAGTTGAGGGTCTTACCGCGGCCTTCGGGGAGGACGTGATTTTAAAGGATGTGAGCTTCGAGGTGATGCAAGGCGAGGTGGTGGTCATAGCCGGAGGCAGCGGCTGCGGCAAATCCACCCTCATGAAACATATGATCGGCCTGTATGAGCCGGCGGCCGGCCGGATTTCGATCAACGATGTCGATATCACCACCGCCGGGGAAACGGAGATGGCCCGCCTGCGCCAGCATGTCGGGGTGACCTTCCAGTCCGGCGCCCTCTTGGGCTCCTTGACCGTGCTGGAAAATATCCTGCTGCCTCTGGTGGACTTCACCGACCTGCGCCGCGAGACGGCACGGAAAGTGGCCAAGCTGAAATTGGCCCTGGTGGGGCTTAGCGGCTACGAGAATCATTTGCCCTCGGAGATATCTGGTGGCATGATGAAAAGGGCTGGTCTGGCCCGGGCCCTGGCCCTGGATCCGGTGGTGCTTTTTTTCGATGAGCCCTCCGCCGGCTTGGACCCCGTGACCAGCGCCGAACTGGATCTTTTGATAAACAGCTTGAACGCCGGCCTGGGCACCACCATGGTCATAGTGACCCATGAGCTGGCCTCCATATTCAATATCGCCCATCGGGTGATTATGTTAGACAAGAGCGCCAAGGGGATCATCGCCCAGGGCTCTCCCGAGAAGCTTAAAAACGAATCAACCGATCCTAGGGTGGTTAACTTTTTCCGGCGTAAGGCCCCAGAGGAGTCGTAGACCGCCATGCCCCGCAAGGCCTCTAAAATCAAGGTGGGAATCTTCGTGCTGGTTGGCCTGGCCCTGGCCCTGGGCAGCATCATCTACCTGGGCGCCTCGCGTTATTTAAAAGGGGCCAACCTTTACGTGACCTACTTTGACGAGTCGGTGCAGGGTTTGCAGCGCGACTCGGTGGTGAAATACCTGGGCGTATCCGTGGGCAGGGTGGAGTCCATCCGCGTGGCCCCGGATTACAACCTCATCGAAGTAGTGATAGATATCCGCTTTGCCGGCGATCTTCCCCGGACCATGGTGGCCCAATTGAAAACGGTGGGCATCACCGGCATCACCTTCATAGAGATGGCCCGCCGGCAGCCCGGTGAACCGGATTTGTCTCCCCGCATAGACTTCGCTTCGGAATATCCTATCATTCCCTCCAAGCCATCGGAGATAAGCCGAATATTGTCGGTGGTGGACCGGGTGACCAAACAGATCGATTCCATCGATTTCGCCGCCATTGCCGGCCGGCTGGACGCCCTCCTGCAAGCCGGGGAAACCCTACTCAAGAACCCGCAGATCGGGACAACCATAGCCAAGGTGGCGGCGGCCTCCACTCGCCTGGAGCGCCTGGTGGCCCAGGCCGAGCAAACCCTGTCTGAGGCCAAGGTTTCCGCCCTGGCCAATCAGGCCGGCTCGGTTTTAGCCGACCTCAAAGAAACCTTGGCCGAGGGAAGGCGAGCCCTGGCCGACGCCCGGTCCCTGGTGCCGGTGGCTAAAGAACAGATCAAGGGCATGGACCTTCCCGGCGTCAGTCGACAGGCCAAGGATTTCATGGAGGGGATATCCGGACAAACCACCGAATTTTTGGCCCACCTGAACCTGGTGAGCGAGAATCTACGCCAGGCCAGCCGGGTCCTGGAGCGGCTCTTGCAAAAACTGGAGCAGAGTCCTTCTCAGATCATATTCAGCCAACCGCCGCCCCCCCGCCAGACGGGACACTAGCGGGCGGCCGCCGTCTAAGGGAGAAAGAGCCGAACATGGCTTATTTAACGAGTAAAAAGCTGGCCCGCCGGGGGGCGTGGATGATTTTCATCGCCGCGGCGGTCATGCTCAAGGCCTGCGTCGGCGCCCAGGCGCCGGTATTGGTCAAGCAGTGGATATTGGATTATCCGCCGGTGGCGGCGCCCGCGCTTAAGCCCCTCGATGCCTCCTTGAAGATGGAGCGTTTTTCGGCTTCTGCGGAGTACGTCTCGTCCGAGATGGTCTACAGCCCGGCGCCCAACGAGCGGGCGGTCTATCCCTACGACCGCTGGCGGGTGAGTCCGGCCGACTTGGTGGGGGACCTGCTTTTGCGCGACCTGCGCGCCTGCGGCCTGTTCAAGGCCATCCTGCCCCCCGCGCAGCGAGGGCCGGCCCGCTTCAAACTGGAAGGCGGGGTGGAAAAGTTTCTGGAGGTGGATGAGGCCCAAGGCTGGCGCGCGGAGTTGGCTGTGACCATCACCCTTTTGGACACAAAGGAGAAGCGGCTGCCCCGCCTGGTGGTCTTCCAGAAAAACTACCTAAAAAGCCTGCCCATCGCGGAAAAGACCGCCGCCGGCCTGTCCGCGGCCATGAGCCGGGCCCTGGCCATGCTTTCCGCCCAGATCATCCAGGACCTCCACCAAGCCATGGCGAAACGTCTTCCCTAGGCGAAACCGTGCATCATGAAATTAAGGGTATTGGGATCAGGAACCTGCGAGTTGCGCCGGGAGCGCTCCTCACCCGCCTATCTGGTTGAGGTTGAGGGAAAGCGTTTTCTCCTGGATATGGGGCAGGGGGCGCTGCGGCGGCTCATGCAGGCGGGCGTGGAACCCGCCTCCCTAGGCGCCGTCCTACTCAGCCATCACCACATGGACCATTTGGCCGATCTGTTCCCCTTGCTTTTTTCCCTGTGCCACGACCCGACCATGGCGGAAAAGGCTCGCCTGAGTCTTTTGGCGCACCAGGCCCTCTTTGCCATCCTGGATAACATGGCCGGCGTGTTAGGGGGCTGGCTGAGTCCGCCGGCGCAGTCCCTCACCCGGATTCCCCTTGAGCCCGGCGAGGAGGCGGTCCTTGACGGGGTGAGGGTGCGTACCGCACCGGCCGCCCACATCGCCACCAGCCTGGCCTTCCGCCTGGAGGCCCAGGGAAGAAGCCTGGTCTATCTGGGGGACAGCGAGGCCTCGCCCGAGCTGGTGCGGCTGGCCCAGGGCGCCGATCTTTTGCTGACCGACTGTGCGGGCACGGACCAGAAGCCAAAGCCCGGCCACCTGTACCCCGCCGCCTGCGGCCGCCTGGCGGCCGAGGCCGGGGTTAAGACGCTTCTTATGAGCCATTTCCACCACGCAGCAGATCCCCAGGCGGCCTTGTCCTCGGCCAAGGCGCAGTTTTCCGGGCAGGTCCTTGCCGCCCAGGATCATTTTGAAATCGAAGTGGGCGGATAAAGGCGCCCGGCCCCCGCGCCGACTACGCCTTTTTGGTATAAAATGAAATCAGGGGTTCGTTGACCAAGCACCCCGGCGGGCAGAGGCCGCTGAAATAATATGGTCGGCGGCCGCAGCCGGGCGCGGGAGCTTGACTTGATTAAACGGCCGGAGCCTGGGCCCCCAGGGCTTACGGCGACTGGGAGCAACTTGGTGATTGGCGCTATAGGGGAATAGCCCGGCCGACCGCTTGGCCCCGGCTTCTGGCGGAGTTTTTAAGGACTAATACGCCAACCCAAAAAAGAGGTGCGCGATGAAGTCCAAGGTCTTAATCCCGGTGGATACCGCCCGTAATTCCCTTACCGCCGAGGAGTATGCCATCAGGTTTAATTGGCTAATGCCCATGCGCGTGAGCCTGCTTCATGTGCTGGACACCAAGCGATTGCGCGGCCACGGCATAGACCCCGAGAACCTGGAGCGCATACTGACATCCATGCACGAACGGGCCCAGGAGGTGCTCAAGGCGGCGGCCGAACCTTTCATCACCGCCGACCTGGATTACGAGATCCGCATCGAGCAAGGTTCGCCCGGCCCGGTTATCTGCCGGGTGGCGGAAGAAGAAGGCTACCAGATGGTTATCATCGCCCAAAGCGGGCTGCGGGAATGGGAAGGCCTTTTGGGCGGCAGCGTGGTGCGCCAGGTGCTGAACAACTGCCAGGTGCCGGTTCTTTTGGTCAAGCACAGTCCCGAGCAATTGGAAAGACACCGCAAGCTGCACGCGGAAAAAGGAATCCCGCCCCTTTAGGCCCGTGTTTGCCTTGCGGGCTGGCGGAACGATTTAAGCAGTTAGGCCGGAGCGGGGCCGTGCCCTAAGGGCCCGCGGCCAATCTGATACTGGATTGGGAAAAATGATCTTGCACCCGCGTTCAATAATTTGGACCCTGGTTTTGGTCTGTTTTTGTTTGTCCTGGCCGCCATGCCTGGCGGCTCAAGAGGTCAAGGCCAAGGCCAAGGCCACCGAGAAAAAAGAGGATGCCCTAAATACTGAGATTGCGCGGGCGGCTGAAAGGCTTAAGCCGCCCTTTGACCACACCGGCGCTTTTTACAAGGCCCGGGTTGTCAGCGTCGCCTACCCGGGCAATTGGCAGGAACATCCCGGCATCGCCATCCGGGATTCCCTCTGGAAGGCCACCAAGGGCGAGTTCTATTTTGAATACATCCCCATGCCCCCCCAAGTCAGCGAGCAAAAACTAATGACCTTGCTGTCCAGCAATGGGATTCAAGGCATGGTCATCGGCTCCTTGGCTGCGGGGGCACAGATCCCGCGTCTGGACCTGGTAAATCTGCCCTTTCTAATGGATACCCCGGGAAAGCTGGAAAAATTCCTGGGCAATCAAAAGCTGTCCGCGCATTTTTGGGAAGCCATGGTGGATAGCAATATATTGGGCTTGGACATGACCAGCTTCGGGCGCTACGGCTGGGCCTCCCGTACGCCTCTCAAAAATCTGGATGAGGTCAAAAGGGTCAAGCTGGGCATAACCAACGAACCCTTAAAAAAGCTTATTTACGCCGCCTGGGGGCTTTCTCCGGCGGCCTTGCCCGAAGCGGATCTGCTTCCCGCCCTGCGGCAGGGGGACCTGACCGCCCGGGAAAACACCCTGCCTTTATGTCTGGCCCCCAAGCAGGGCGACGGCCTTAAAAACTTCACCACGGTGGACTACGCCCAGAGCCTGTTTATCTGGTTCTGCCATAGAAGCTGGTTATACTCCCTGCCCCAAGACCTGCAAGATACCTTCTTGCGGGTAATCAAAAATCAGTGCGCCCTTTACCGCCAAAAAATGGCGGAAAAGGAGACCCGGGCCCGCGGGCGGGCGAATACCGCCTCCCAGATGGCTTTATGGAGCTTACCCCCGCAAGAGGCCCGCCGACTGCGCCAATTGGCGGGTCAGGTGCACCAAAAATACGCCGCCCGGATAGGCCCCGCTTACTTGGCTGAAGTGCAAAATTATTTGGGGTTTGCTCCAGCGGGCGATTAAGACTAATTCGCGATCAAAGCCATCCATGGCTTTGATCTTCTCTCGGCCGGGCAAAAGCGTGGTTTTGCCCGACTTCGATGCGCCTCGGGGAAAATCGCCAGAACCCGGGGAAGGACGGCGAAGGTGGCGCGCGATTTCCGGCCCAACGAGAAGGGGAAAAAGCCTGCCGTTTATTCCGGCCTTATGGGAACGGTACTGGCCGCGGGCCTCGGCCGCCGGTTCGGCCATCCCAAGCTCGCCGTGCCGGTGGCAGGC
>ENA-OSEO01006660-OSEO01006660.1-sediment-metagenome-genome-assembly--contig:-NODE-6660-length-10227-cov-3.522463_pt1 | contig 10227 bp, 9 predicted proteins | sample MGYA00237883_ERZ534232 | MGnify/ENA metagenome assembly ERZ534232
GTCCCGAAGGGGGCGCCTCCCTGAGCCAGATCGACATCGGCGGCCGCCCGTTTGAGCAGCCTGATGGCGAGGGATTCATCCATGTCCCTGCGGACGCAGGCGTCCTCGCAGGGATGGGTGCAGGTGCGGCCGATGACGCCGGGGAGAACACAGTCCCGGCGGATCAGATTGAGCGATTGGTCGAACCGGTTGTTCCTGATCAGTTCGATGTAGCCGGGGATATCAAGCCCGGCAGGGCAGGCATCCATGCAGGGCGCCGTTACTTCCACCCCGTATGCCCCGCCTGCGAGCTTCTTCGCGCCGCCGATGAGGGCGAGGAAATCGGCCTTGTAATATTTTACCGCATCCAGGACCGGGAAGAGCGCCGACTGGCCGAAACTGCACTTGCTGTTCGCCGCCACCTGTCTGACGATCTCCCGCATCTCGGAGAGGTCCGCCTTCTTCCCCTGCCCGCGGGCCATCCGATCCATGATATCGAGGAGCCGGTCGATCCCGATCATGCAGACGGAACATTCGCCGCAGGAGATCTTGCGCGCCTCTTTCAGATAGTTGAAGGTAAGGGATGGTATGTCGGCCTTCGAATCCTTGACCACCAGGCCGTTCCACCCCATCATGGCCGCTGCCTTTCCTTCGGGAACTGGAAGATCGACTGCGACCTTCCCGGCCGTCTTTCCGGTCCGGTTATCCACGACCTTGCCGTTCCAACTGCTAAATGCGACTGTATCCATTCTCAAGCACCTTATTCCGTGTAGTGTATGCACCAGAAACACCGGGGATTCGCCCCCCGTGCCGTATCCTGTCCCGTTTACCCTTCCAGCTCGGACCAGGAATGCAGATTCTCAACCTTGTCGAGCAACTTGTTATACTCCAGGTTAACTCTCTTCTGTATCCTCCCTATGTGATCCGGGGTCAGATGGCGGAACCGTCCCTGGATTTTCAGGTAGTCTCCCACAGGGCGCAGCTTCTCCGGAGCGAGGGACATGGTATACTTCCCTTCTTCTATCTCGTACAGAGGAAAAACTCCCGTCTCGACGGCGAGACGCCCCGCCTTGATGCAGTCCTCAGTGGGGACCCGCCATCCCGTCGGGCATACCGACAGGCAGTGGATGTAGCTCGGTCCCTCGATCGCGCGCGCCTTTTTGACCTTGTTCATGAAGTCGATGGGATAGCTGTGACAGGCCGTGGCGACGTAGGGAACATTGTGGGACGCAATGATCTCGGCGATATTCTTCTTCCACTCGTTCTTCCCCTGGCTCGCGGCGCCGGCCGGGTTGGTGGTCGTCGAGGCGCCGAAAGGCGTCGCCCCGGAGCGCTGGATGCCGGTGTTCATGTACGCCTCGTTGTCGAAGCAGACATAGAGGAGATCGTGCCCCCTCTCCATGGCGCCGGAAAGGGCCTGGAAACCGATATCGAAGGTTCCGCCGTCCCCGCCGATGGCAACGACCTTGATCCGCCGGTCCGCGATCTTGCCCTTGCGCCGCAGGACCTTGAGAGCGGCCTCCACCCCCGAGCCGACCGACGCGGCGTTGGGGAACGCCACGTGAATCCAGGGAAGGTTCCACGCCGTGGTGGGATACATGACCGACACCACCTCCATGCACCCCGTGGCGTTCACGATCACCGTGTCCTCGCCCAGGGCCTTGCACATCAGGCGGATGGCAAGGGCTTCCCCGCATCCCGAACAGGCGCGGTGACCGGCGGCGAAGTACTCTTCCTTGTCGACCAGCCGCGGAGCATATAAATCAAAGTTCTCTACTGTATTCATGATCCCCTCACTCCGTATATTTCATACGCTTCTCTGGGTTTCTTCTTCCGGGCGCTTATCGCCTGCTCGACGATCTTTACGAAATCGCCGACTACCATGTCGCGGCCGCCGAGGCCGATAATATGATTCGTGATCGAGGGGCGTTCCTTCTGATCATAGAGAACGGCCTTGACCTCGGCGCAGACGGGACCGCAGGCGCCTCCGAACGGAGCCGACCGGTCGATGACGGCCAGTGACGCGAGCCCCTTTACCGCCTTGATCAGTTCCTCCGCGGGGAATGGCCGCCACAGCTTCATCTTCAGCAGGCCCGCCTTCACCCCTTTATCGCGCAGCTCATCGACGGCAACCTCCGCCGTATCCCCCATGGACCCGAGGGTCAGGAGCGCGACCTCGGCGCCCTTCATCCGGTACGCGCCGATCGGCTCATACTTCCGGCCGAACTGCTCTTCCCACTCCTTCCACACCTCCAGGATCACCTTCTTGGAGTTGACCAGGGCCTGATCCTTTGCCATCGCCGCTTCGTTGAAGATATCCGGCATCCCCAGCGCGCCCATGGAAACGATGTTGTCCGGGTGCAGGGCGGCGTACGGTTTGTAAGCGGGAAGAAACCGGTCCACTTCCTTCTGATCGGGAAGCATCATTGGCTCCACCACGTGGGTCAACTGAAAACCGTCCAGATTGACATTGACGGGGAGCATAACGTTCCGGTGCTCGGCAATCTTGAAGGCCTGGATCATCATATCGATCGTCTCCTGGCCGTCGGCCGCAAAGAGCGATATCCAGCCGCTGTCCCGCTGGGACATGATGTCGCTGTGGTCGTTCCAGATATTGATGGGACCCGACACTGCCCGGTTGCCGATCGCCATGACGATGGGAAGACGCATGGACGGCACCACGGGAACGATCTCGGCCATATACAGAAGCCCTTGCGAGCTCGTCGCCGTGAACGCGCGGGCCCCTGCGCCCGACGCCCCGCAACAGGCGCTCAGGGCGGAGTGTTCGGATTCAACACAGATGAAATCCGTGTCGATCCGCCCTTCCGCGACGATATCGGAAAGATGTTCCGGGATATGAGTGTTGGGTGTAATAGGATAGGCGGCGACAACATCCGGTTTGCACAGGGCCACCGCCTCGGCCGCGGCAAGCGCTATCTCCATACCGATTCTTTTAGACATACCCTATCCCTCCTCCACCATCGTTATGGCGCCGGGCCAGCACTCGTGGGCGCAGATGCCGCACCCCTTGCAGTAATCAAGATCCGCCATGAAGTATCCGTCGGCATCCTGGGTGATGCAACCCTCCGGGCAGAAGATATAGCACACGCCGCACTTGATGCACTTGCCGGTATCGTATACGGGCCTCTGCGACCGCCAGGTCCCTGTGTGGTATTCCCGCGTGCTCCCCGGCCTGAACACCATGCACCCCGGGTTCACTTCCTGCCACTTTTCCGGCCATTTCTTTGCTTTTTCCATAAGATAATCAACCTCAAGTGTTTTTACTACTTGGTTATTTTCAGTTCTTTGTAGGCTCGCTCCATGGCGTTTATGTTTCTCTGGGCAAGCCGTCCGAACCGGTGCTTCAGCGGTTCTTTCACCGAGCCGATCTTCACTACACCGGTCGCCTTGACCGCCGCCCCGATCATGGTGGTGTTGGTGATGGGAACCCCCAGCTCTTCCCGGGCGATCCGCGACGCGTCGACGGTCGCGACGGTTCCTTTGAACCCCGTATCCTTCTTTACTTCTTCAGGGGATTTGGCGGTATTGACGATCAGGGTTCCGTCGTTCTTGAGCCCGTCGGTCACGTTCACCAGTCCCATGAGGCTCGCGTCGAGAACGATGACGACATCGGGATTGTAGATTCCTGATCGGACCCGTATCTTCCGGTCGTCGATACGGTTGAACGCGGCCACCGGCGCCCCTCTTCTCTCGGGACCGAAACTGGGGAATCCCTGGGCATACCGGCCCTCTCCAATGGCGGCCAGCGCGAGAGTCTCCACCGACGTCACCGCCCCCTGTCCACCTCTCCCATGCCATCGTATCTCAATCATGGAAAAACTCCCTTGCTTGAATTCGGAAAGCCCGCACTGTAAATAATAAAGCCGCTTCTGTCAATACCTCATTTGAAAAAAATACTCTTTTGACGCGAAAGACCCGTTCAAAGCGCCGCCGTAAAGGCCGCGCTTTGCCGGCCGGCCTGATTGATCACCGGGAGAGGATGGACGTGCGGAATGGTTATGCTTGCGGCCGCTTCCCGTCCAGAGCCGCCTGAATAAGCTGCACGGTATGAATGGCCTTGACGTGATCCTTTGCCACATGGGCGCCGATCGTGATGGTGCATCCGGGACAGCCCGTCGCTACGAATCCCGCGCCGGTCTTGCGCACATTCTCCACCTTGCGATCCGTGATGCGCGCGGACATGTCGCCGTATTCGATCTGATATTCCCCGCCGCCGCCGCAGCACCGGTCCGCTTCCGCCATTTCGACAAACTCGACAGTGGGTAGAAGTTTCAAGAGCCGGCGCGGCTGGACGCCCACGTTCTGCCCCTTCACCAGATGGCAGGGGTCATGATAGGTAACCCTGATCTTCTCCCCCGTGTACGGCGGGAAGGGGGGCAGCCAGTCCCGATGGGCATCGATGAATTCCGAGACATCTTTCGTGATACCGGCGAGGTGTTCGGCGGCCGCCACCAGATCGTCATCCACCCCTTCGCCGAGGTCGCGGAGTTCTTTCAGGATGTGCACGTATTCATTGCGGAGGGCGGAGCCGCAGGTAGCGCAGTCCACGATAACCGCGTCCACGTCTTTCCGGGAAAAGGCATGGACTACCTCCCGTATGCAGGTCAGAGAGGTCTTTCGATCCCCCGAGAGAAAAATAGGCAGGCCGCAGCAGGACTGATTCTTCGGAATCTCCACCTGCACTCCCATGCGGGTCAGAACCGACACGACCGCCCTGCCCACATCCCCGAAGACGTAGTTGGTGGCGCAGCCGTGAAAATAGAGGACACGGGCGTTGACCGTCCCTTCCGGTCTGACGATTTCGGGGAATTCGTCGTTGAAGGGTTTCGGGTTCATGGCAGGAACTCCCGCGACAGGAAGATTTCCCGCTTTCATTCTGTTCTCGATCCACGGTCCGCCGAATATCTTCCGGACCCATTTCCCGAACCACGCGGAGGTGGACATGAGCCACCCGCGGGACAGGACCTGAAAAAACAGCTTCTTCGTGAACCCGAGACCGTACCGCTCCGCCGCCCGCCAGCGCAAGCCCGAGAAGAGGGCATCCTGGCGCACGCCGCTCGGGCAGGCGGCCACGCAGGAACCGCAGAGGAGACAGGACGAAAAGAGGATGTCGCTCATGTGTTTCGTGATATCGAGATCGCCTTCTATGATATGTTTCGCGAGCTGCACCTTGCCGCGGGGGCTGTGTGATTCCACGAGCATCTCCCGGTACACCGGGCAGGCATTGAGGCACAGGCCGCATTTCGCGCAGTGGTAGACGTGTTCGCCGGTGGCGTCGCTCAATACGGGCTTCTTTTGTTCCATCGCATTCACAGCTTTCTCGCCCCTGATCATCGGAAGGGGACGGTTATTCGATAAATTTTCCGGGATTCAATATGCCCTTGGGGTCCAGAACGGATTTGATTTCCATCATAAGCCGCCGGGCGTCATCGTTCATGATGAGCGGGATGAACGGTTTCTTCGAGAGACCGATGCCGTGTTCTCCCGACAGCGTTCCTCCCAGATCCACCGCAAGCCGGAATATCTCGGAAACGGCCTTCTCTACCCTCTTCCACTCTTCCTTATCGCGTTTATCGGTGACAATCATAGGGTGGGTATTGCCATCCCCGGCATGGGCCATCACACCGATCGTCAGATTGTACTTTTCGCCGATTTCAACGGTCCCCTTGATCATTGCCGGCAGGTTGCTGACCGGGACGGTGCAGTCCTCCAGCACACAGGTGGGCCTCTTCCGGGACATGACGCCGAAAGCGCTCCGGCGGCCGAGCCACAGTTTATCTTCTTCCTCGGCCGATTGGGCCACCTGGATGTCGGAACAGCCCTCCTCCCGGCAGATTGTTTCCATGACCTCCACCTGCTTCCGGCAGGTCGCCTCCTCCCCGTCGACCATGATGAGCAGCGTCCCCTCCACGTCCCGGGGGAGCCCGATGTGGGCTGAATCTTCGATCATGTTCACGACCACCTTGTCCATGAGTTCCAGCGCCACGGGAACGATCCCCGATCCGATGATGCGGGCAACGGTTCTGCTCGCCCCGTCCAGTTGCGGGAAGAAGGCTTGAATGCTCTGCTGAAATGGCGGAAGGGGGAGCAGCTTGACGGTGACTTCCGTCACGATCCCCAGACATCCCTCGGAACCGGTGAAGAGCGATATCAGGTCGATGCCGGTGACGTTTTTGGCGGTAATACCGCCGGCCTGTATGATGCGGCCGTCGGCCAGCACGGCTTTCAATCCCAAGAGCCAGTCCCTCGTCACGCCATATTTGACGCCCCGGGGGCCTCCGGCGTTTTCCCCCACATTTCCTCCCAGGGTGCTCACCGACCAGGATGCGGGATCGGGCGGGTAGAAGAGCCCTTCCGCCTTGACCCTGTTCTGCAGATCCAGATTGGTATGCCCCGCCTCGACGATGGCGTACCGGTCTTCCCTGCTGAGCGTGATGAGCCGGTTCATGCGCGTCAATACCAGGACGATTCCGCCCTTCACGGGAACGGTTCCCCCGCTGAGATTCGTCCCCGCGCCGCGTGGCGTGACCGGTATTCCCTTTTCGTTCGCCACCTTCATGATGGCCGAGACCTGCTCCGTGCTCTGCGGCAGCAGCACCACATCGGGCATTGCCTCGTCCACGGAGGAATCGTATGAGTAGTTGATCAGATCCTCGGCCGAATGCAGGCAGGCATCCTGCCCCACGATTTCACGGAATTTCCGTATGGTTTCTTCTTGTATCATTGCAAGAGCTCCTTTGTGTGTGCGTCATACCACGGTTCAATTGCTTATATGTTCAGCAAGGATATCGGCGATATGCTTCATCTTTTTGTCGGGGGTCAGCCGGTCGATCCCGCCGCGGAGCTGTACCATGCATCCCGAACAGGCGCACGCGACAATCTCCGCTCCCGTCTCCTCGATATGCTTCATTTTTCGCTTCAAGATGGGGATCGACAGATTGCTGTGCCGGACGCCGAAGGCCCCCGACATGCCGCAACACGCGTCCGCATCCTTCATCTCCACCAGCTTGCATCCCGCGACCGACTCTATCAGTTTCCGCGGTTCTTCAGAGATGCCGAGGACCCGCTTCAGGTGGCATGAGTCATGGTACGTGACCGTGACCGCATCGGGCCGCGTGGGGGCTTTTTCCAGGCGGCCGCGCTTTTCGTATTCCCGGGCGACGAAGGAACAGAACTCTTCCACCCTGCCGGCCATCCGCTGCGCCCGTTTTTTCCATTCCCCGTCGGCCTCGAACAGCCGCGGGTAGCCGCGGAGCTGTTCGACACCCGTGGGGCAGGCGCAGACGATAGCGTCGACGCCGCAGGCTTCGAACGCCTCTATGTTGTTCATGGCGATCTTTTTCGTGTGGTCCACATCGCCGGTCGCCGACACCGGCTTTCCGCAACACCCCTGCCCGTCGGGGTACACAACTTCCATATCGAGGTCCTGCAGGACCCGAATCACGTTCTCGCCGGTTTCCGGGAACACGAAATCCATGGCGCAGCCGCTGAAGAAACCGACACGCTGTACGGGGTTGTCGATCTTTTTTATGACATTGTCAAGACGATCCCGAAGGGGAACGTTCGCGATGGACGGCAGACTGCGGTCTTTCGTCATTCCCGCAAGGAAGAGGGGGAGATGGCGTACCAGGCCTTCCGATGTGAAGGGCTTCTGTGCGACCGATGCGGCGCGCAACAGGCCGTGGAACAATCTTCTGTTCGTCATGACATCGAATATCTTATCCATGAGGAAGGGAAGACCGTGTTCCCTGACGGAGCGCAGGCGAAGCTCCTCGATGAGGCCGGGGATATCGATCATCCCCGGGCACACCGTGGTGCACCGGCGGCATCCGATACAGAGCTCGTTGAATTCCTCAAAGGCTTCCATGCCGCTCATGAAAGCGGTCAGGATGGCCCCGATCCCCCCGGCGTAGGTGTGGCCTCCGTACACATGCCCTCCGACAAGCGCGTACACGGGGCAGACGTTCAGACAGGACCCGCACCGGACACACTGATATATCTCCCTGAAGGTGTCGTCGCGGGCGGCGGCAAGCCGCCCGTTGTCGAGGAGGATATAATGGACCTCCTTGTGCTCTTCCTTCCATCCGCCGTTCCGTTTGACCATGACCGGGGTCGGCCCCGCAATGAGGCTCATATAGCTCGTCATGAGCTGTGCCGTGGCGCCCCGGGGGAGGAGCCGGAGGATCGGCGCGGCGTCCCGCAGGGCGGGAATAAGTTTCTCGTACCCGATGATGACGACATGAATGGGCGGAAGCGAAGTCACGAGCCGGCCGTTTCCCTCGTTCGTGACGAGGCCGACGGCCCCGTTTTCGGCGATGCCGAAATTGGCCCCGGTGATCCCCATGTCCGCCCTCAAAAACTTCTCTCTCAGAGTCACCCGGGCGGTCTGCACCATGAAGGCGATGTCGGGTTCTATGGATGTGTCCAGTTCCCGGGAAAAATATTCGGAGACCTGGTAGCGGTTCAGATGGATGGCGGGCATCACCATGTGAGAGGGTTTGTGCCCGGCCAGCGAAATGATCCATTCACCGAGGTCCGTTTCCGTGACCCCGATACCGGCCTCTTCAAGGGCGGGGTTCAGATCCACCTCTTCCGATGCCATCGATTTCGACTTGACGACGCCTTTGACGCCCCGGGCCCTGCACAGATCCAGGATATATTTTTTGAGGTCCTCCCCCGTTTTCGCCCTGAATACCGTGACGCCCCGTTTCGTTGCCTCCGCTTCGAATGTGTCCGCCAGTTCGTCGATCCTTCCGACGGCGTCGCGCTTCATGTCTCTGAGGCTCGCCCGGAGCGCGTCCAGATCCTCTATATTCTCAAGGGCCTTTGCGCGTGCCGCGGGGTATACTTCAGCAAAACGCCCCAGCGCATCCCGCAAGACGTCGTCGTTCAGTTTTTCGCGTACCTCTTTTTTCAGGTTGCGCCGTTTCGACATCACGCCGCGCCTCCATCGGTCTCTTCATCAACGGCAATGATAATAAACCGGCTGGGACCGTGGACACCGATAGTCAGCACCCGTTCGATGTCCGCCGTTCGGCTTGGCCCCGTAATCCAGCTTACATAGCCCTCGGTAAAGAATCCGGATATGATCTCCAGGGCGTCTTCTATGCCGGGAACGATGTTGCCGCTTCTCATGAAGACGATATGGAGGGGAGGAAGAGAAGAAACAAGACGGGTTTCAACGGCCAGCGCGTCCTGACAGACGCTGCCGCATTCCGCGATGCCGAACTCGACGCCGGACATGCCGATATCGACGGTGCCGATATGTTCGGCGATATCGGCCTGTTCCGTATAGACCGCGACCCCGTTGCCCTTCAACGCTTCCACGATTCCGGAGGCTTCGATGAGCGGGCACGGAACGGACGCGAAAGACCCCGCGCCCGTTTCGTTGACAATATCAAGGATGATACTCACGGCTTCATCCGGCCGTCTTATACGGAACAGTTCGGCTGAAACGGCCTTCGCTCGAAGTTCGAACTCTTCATACAGGCGGCTGTCAAAAACGCCGGGGGGGATTGTGCCCTGTCGGTTGTCGCAGGATCTTTTCACCGGTTTTTATCCCCCACAAAATGCATTTCCCACAGATCACCGCTTCTCACGTTGTTGCAAGTCACAATGCAGATGGAACGATATCTCTCTCCCTTCGTTTGAGAGGTCATCAGGAGCCGAAAAAGATTCCCGGCAGCCAGGTTGCCAGACCCGGGAAGAGCGCAAGAATCAGCATGGAGACAATCTGCATGATCACGAAGGGAATGATGCCGCGGTAAATATGCATCATGGTGTATTCCTCCGGCGCGACCCCCTTGAAATAGAACAGGGCGTACCCGAACGGCGGGGTCAGGAAGGAGGTCTGCAGGTTGACGCAGAGGAGGATGGAAAACCACAGGGGGTTGAATTCCAGCTCCATGGCGATAGGCATGAAGATCGGCACGGTGACCATGAGGATGGCGGCCCAGTCGATGAACATACCCATAATGAACACGATGAACATCATGATGACTAAAACGATCCAGCGGTTGAGCCCGGACCCGATAAGCACGTCGGCCACCACATCCCCGCCGCCCATACTCAGGAACACCGTGCTGAAGAATTTGCCGCCGATGAAGAGCATCATGACCATGGCGGTGGTCTTGAGGGTGTCGTAACAGCTGTGCTTGAGCACCGACCAGGTCAGCTTGCGGTTGGCCAATGCCAGGATGGCTGCCCCCGCCGCCCCCATGCCGGCCG
>ENA-OSEO01006661-OSEO01006661.1-sediment-metagenome-genome-assembly--contig:-NODE-6661-length-10225-cov-3.393279_pt1 | contig 10225 bp, 8 predicted proteins | sample MGYA00237883_ERZ534232 | MGnify/ENA metagenome assembly ERZ534232
GAAATTAAAAATGCCTAAAATGCCTGAAGTTGAAAATGCCTAAAATGCCTAAAGTTGTAAAATGCCTAAAATGTTTAAATTGAAATGTTCCTTTTTTTTAATTTTAGGCACTTTAGGCATTTTAGCTCATTTTAGGCATTCATCAGTTTAGGCACTTGTTTTTTTAACCTGTTTTCCGATTGCCGTTAAATCGCGGCGTCTCGCAATCTATCTGAAACTGAATAACCTTTAAAGGCGTTTTCGATTCCTGGGGCGACGGAACGATCTGGGTTTCTCTGGCATACCTGAGAAGCACGTTTTGAAAAAGCTGCGTCGCTGAAAGTTGTGTTAAAAAATTACCGACATCCTCGTTGGACAGGGAATACCCGTAAAGATGAATGCCGGCGGCGACCGTCTCGTTTTCCGGGCTGCTGTCAATCGCAAGCCGTGAGAGCCAGGTTCGGTCATTGATAACGTTTGATAATTTCAGGAGGACCTCTGAAAACGACGGATGAGTATTGAGGGTTTTCAGGAAAGCGTTTTGTTGACTCAGCTGTTCAATTTCATGCCGGGCGATTTTGATTTCCGCAAGAGTCGCCCCCAGGCGGGTATGCATATCCTCGAGGGTCGTCTTCGAACGGTTTTTAGAAAGCACCGCATGAAGTTGATATTGATAAAAACCGAAAATCAATCCCAGCATCAGCATTAGTGCAGCGGTCCATAAAAACAGATGGCGGATGACATATTTTTGATGAAGAACTTCCGCCGGAATCAGATTGATCTCTCTTAGAGCCATGATACTTTCCGCAAGGATAGTCCCATCGCCAGGGCGAAGGCAGCGCCCCTGGCCGTATCCTGGAGCCGGCAGCCTTCCGACAGCTTCAGTTTTGCCGCCGGGTTTATGGATTCCGTCGGAATGCCGAGATGGGCTTCCAGATACCGGTCCAGCGACCCCACAAAATTTGCCTGGCCGTACAAGAAGATCTTTTCAAAGCGGATGCCCGATTGGGTCGATCGGACATATCCGAAAATCTGGTAAAGTTCATGAACCAGCACATCCACATACGGCGATAGAATCTGAAAGAGCGTCCGGTAAATTTCGATGCCATCTGGCGGGCTATCGGTTTTGGCATCACCCGTAGCATCGGGCGGTTGAACATCATCATACTTGAGACCGTAGGTTGAGAGCAGCTCAAGGGACCGGTTATCGTTGCTTGTGAGTTCAAGGTTGGTCTCCAGCCGGTTGAAAAGACCCTGGATTCCCCAGGTCGTATTTCGTCGGGCCAGGACGTCGTCTTTGCTTACGATGGCAATCAGGGTATGGCGCTGTCCGATATTACATAAAACGATCGGCTCGTTTTCCAGGGAATACAGATGATGATGCAGTCGCAAAAGGGATGACAGGTCAAAATCGATTGTTTCGGCCGAAAGGCCGGCTCGCTTCAGCAGACGGACATGGCGATCAATCTGCTCGCGGTGAGCGGCAACGATATAGGCATTAAACCTTTTCTTATCCTCGGAGGCAGTTTCGATCAGGCTGGCATAATCGATGACTGCATTTTCAAGGGAAAAGGAGAGATGCTTCCGGCATTCCCGGGCTATGGCCATGTCGATGGTTTCATTGGCGGTAATTCCGAAAGATATCGGGAAACCGTTCACATGTCTGGCGGGAAGATGGATGACTGCCCGTTTGCCGCTAAACCGTTTGCTTTTAGAAGCCGCTTTTAATGCGGAAACAAGAGTATCTTCCCATTCCGGGCTGTCCACATGCTGTTCGTCCATTTTCAGATAAAACAGATCGCGAACCGCCGGACCCTCCCGGGTTTTCCGAAACTGGGCAGCGTAGACATGCCGATCATCAATGTCAATGCCGATGGGGTATGTTTCTTTAAAATTAAACATAATTATATAATATTATATATGATCTAAATTGCCTGAAAAGTCAATAGATTATTGTATCGACGGCGTATTGGGTCCGAAAAGCGCATTTATCGACCGAAAGTTGGGATCCAGGATCCAGGAGTCAGAAGTCAGCCCCGCCGCTGGCCGCTGAAGCGGCCAGTTTGATCAAAAAAGAAACCCACATGTTGGGTAACCTTATGCAAAGATTGTAGGGCGGGTCACCGTACCCGCCAGTCCCGGTCGATACAGTGATCGACCCTACGTTTCCTTCATGAAAAAACATCGGTTTCATGGAGTTTTAAATGAAAACGACTCTGACCTAGGCTGCAATCAATTTACGCATTCGATATTCGAGTATGGAATTTGCAAAGGGCATTGTTTTAACTGTGCCCTTTGGGCTTTTTACTTTCTGGCCCAGGCCAATGATTCATAAAACATATTCAGCTTGTTGACCTCGTCATGAGCGCCCACCTGATACCCGTCCTCGAGCAGTTGTTGAATCCGGTCGTCGTTATTCTCTTTTTCGCTGAAATACATGGACTCATCCGCCGCGGGGTCGATGGAGGCGGTGCGGTGGCGTGCGTGTTTGCCTTCTGATACGGATCGAACGATGACATATTCGGGTTTGAATCCCAGACCGGTCACATTGCGGTTGTCCAGACCGTTGCCCACATATCCGCCGAACTGTTGCTGGCCGGCAATGTTGGGCCAGCAGACATAGTGGTAGATCACCCCGTTTTTGTTCACGCGGTCATGGCTTCCCACCCGGAAGCCGTCAAACGGAACCGGTGTCGTCAGGCAGTTGGCCATTCCGGCGCCGTTTTTAAAATCAAACGAAAGGCTGGCATAACCGGACCGGTGCATGACGTCATGCCAGCTCGCAGACATGACGATGATCAGCGCGGGCTGAAATCCGCCCATCCCGCTGATGACCCGGTCGATGGCGCCGTTGCCCGTGTAGGTGCCCACTTTCATTTCACCGGCAACGGCCCTGAAGGCCGCCCAGTAATAGTATTTTCCGCCCTTGTTGACCCGATCATCGGAGCCCAGCGTGAAGCCGGAGGCATCCAGAGACTGAATCAGATTGCTCTGGAGCGCATAATCCCACGCCATAATCTTGGTGCTGTCGCCGCTCATGGTCGCGGTACGGATGACCCCTTCTTTCCTTTCATTTCCCTTGATAATGACCACATCCGGCTGAAAGCCCAGACCGGTGATGGGACGGTTGTCGGCGCCGTCGCCGACATACTGTCCGGTGATCATTTGGGGCGTTGTCGGTTTTATGTACATCACATAACTTTGGTGCACCTCGTTGTCGCCTACTGCCCCCACGGCGGCTACAGTGGCAAAGGTGGTGTTTGTGTGCACCCTGATCTTGTAGCCGTAACGGCCGCCGCCCAGGTCATGCATATAATAAACGGTCGGGTCGGCCAACCAGCCCGGGTCGTTGAGCAGCCGCCACAGGGCGTGGTTGGCCGCGGCTTCTGCCAGATAATCGGCCTGAATGCCACTCAGCCGGCTGGCTGTGGCTTTTGTCAGGGCGCCGGCTTTAAAGAGAAACGCCATGGCCAGGGTGGACATGATCGCCAGGAGCACGAGAATGGCGACGTAGGCGAGACCGGATTGGCTAAAATGCCTAAAATGCCTAAAATGAGCTAAAATGCCTAAAATTTTGGATCGGGTCATTTTTTATTTCCAATGGATGTTCCGGATTTGGTGATCTGATTTCGAACCACTATGCATTCAGGCGTATGGTTTAATGTGCACGATAAATGAATTATTTGCACTGCAAATATGCGCGTACGCTTCTCAAGGTCTTTGGCAAATTGCTTCCGATCCATATTCTTTGACATTTCAGGCATTCCGAATTTTAGGCACTTTAGGCATTTTCTTCACCTCACCCTTTTTCCCGCCTTCTGCCGGATGTTTCTGGGATAGACGTATTCGAAAAACTGGACGCTGGCGCCGTCCTCGCCGGTCAGGGTCAGCGCGATGGAGATGCGCGGGTCGTTGACGGCATCGGGCGGATAGTAGGTTGCGGTAAAAGCGGTGACGCGTGTCGATAGGATTACATTTGAGGTCGGCCAATAAATGCCGTCATAGATGCCTGGAACGATCTCCCGCAGCGTCTTGGTGGCACTGTCATAGGTGTAGAGAAAAAAATTGACCGGGTCTTCATCTTTCAGGCCATCCTCATCTTCATCCCCCAATGGATTGGGGTTTGACTGCTCGTCGACGGTCCCGTTGCCGTCATCGTCCATCCCTTTGATGCCTGTTTTACCGTCTTTGGTGAAGTCGGTGCTCAGGTCCTCGTCGATGTTGCCGTCACCATCGTTGTCGAGGCCATCCAATATTTCCTCATCAGTAGTTCCGTCCTCGTCGTCATCGTCATCCGCGCAGTTGTCAATGATGCCGTCGCCGTTATCGTCGACCCCCTTGATTCCCCTTTTCGATGAAAAATAATCACCGAAATCCTCATCCACCCGGGGGAAAAGCGGGTCGTTGAAATAATAATCGGTGTCTTCATTGACCCGATTCGACACCGCCAGCAGGCTTCTGACCGGCTGGTGATTGTTGGGGATTTGAAGATAGGTGGTTATCTTGGCGTTTTGAGTCAGTTTCTCCATCAGCATCAGACCTTCCTGATAAAGCCGTGTGCGGGCAATGCCGCTGCGGTGGGCGTCCAGGCTGCTGGAGAGAAGTGGAGTGGCCACCGCGGCGATAATTCCCATAATGGAGAGGGTAATGAGCAGTTCAACCAGGGTGAGGCCTTTTTTGCCGGACGGTCTCATGATGTCTTACCCAGCTTGCCTTCGTTATCGACCCGGATGGTGGTCAGGCGGCGCTCGGGCCTATTTATTAAATATACTTCCACCTTTTTTGCATTTGATTCGGTATGGCCGTCTCCGTTTAAATCGATCGCGCTAACTTTCCACATGATTTTAAAAACTTGCCCGTTGACAGTCATGTCTTCCTGACCGTTGGAAAGTGAGTCGAAATCTGAGGCGATAAGCCGCTCCATCCGGCTGCGCAGACAGCTGTCGAGCAGCATGAAGTCGGCCTGTACGTCCAGGGCCTGGAGTCCGGAGTAGTAAGGAACCGAAATACCGACAGCCACCAGCGCCAGGAGGGCCACCGCGATCAGGGCTTCGATGAGGGTGAAGCCGGCGGGGGAACTGAGACGGTTGACAAATGCATAAGATCTTTTGGGAGACATAAGAAAATGCCTGAAACAAAAAAATGCCTAAATTGCCTAAAATTGTAAAATGCCTAAAATGTTTCTAATGAACAATTGAGTTAGTTTCCTATTGTAATTTTTAATTTTAGGCATTTTAGTTCATTTTAGGCATTTGTTCTTCTACCCACTCACACTCACCCTTCCGGTGAGCTCATTCAGGGTTACGATTTTCTGGCGGCCGCTCAGCCTCAATGTGACCGTACCCCCTTTGGAGGGGGTTCCCAGCGAATCGAAGATGACGCCGCCGCCGGGACTAAAACTTGAGAAGGTGATGGCCACGCCACTGAAGCGGCTGTCGTTTGGAAGTACAATTTGGTAATCCGTTCCTTTATTCATCGGGTTTTCCATGAGTCCGAAGCTCCCGCCTTCCACAACGGCTTGGGCCAGCTGGCTTTGACCGCCAAAGAAATCGACCCCCGCCTTGAATTGTTCTACGCTGATCCGATTTTGAGCGGCCCAGACGATCACCCGGGTTTTTTGACCGGAGGCGGCCTGCAACTGCGCATATTCAAGGGCGTTGACGACCTCTTCGGCGGCGGCCTCCAGGCGGTAATCCCCCATGGCTGAATTGAGCGCCGGCCAGCCCAGCATGGTGAAAATTGCCATTATCAGCAGGACGATGAGAAGTTCAAAAAGGGTGAAGCCGTCCATCCGGCGAGGTTTCCGGCGGTTTATAAAATGCTTTTTTTTAGATAAGCAGACCATGGCTTCTATTTTGAAAATTCTTACGTATTTCGAAATCTTGATTTTAAGACGCCTTCTTTAAAAACACCTCTTGCCACCCTTTGGAGATGTGTTGCAATTCGTCAATGAAGTCAGAAATTGGCTCTTTCGTTTTTCCGGTGAAAGCCGGAAACCAGTGTTTTCAAGCGTTTCTGGACTCCGGCTTGCGCCGGAGCGACGGCTGAAAACTATTGCAACACAGTCTCTTGATAAAGGGGGAATTCTCGTTCCTCCCTTTTTTAAGGGGAGGTTCGGGAAGGATTTTAGAATGTGAAAATATGCACTTAGGCATAAAGGGAATTTCGATCGTTTGGAGAAAATATAAGATTGGGTGGAAGCAAACCCGGTGTTGCCTGCGGTTGGGCTTGAACGAGTGCGTTCGGCAAACGATACTACCGGCTGCGCAGGGCGGGTCGCCGCACCCGTCAATTTAATACAATTCTTCATAAACACCATAATGGGCCGGTGCATGATGCACCGATCGTTGGCCGAGCAAGTGAGCGGCCCTGCGAAAACCACCCCTGCAGGGCGGGTCGCCGTACCCGCCGGTCTTTCCCACGCTGAGAATGGGCCGCCTGGCGGTGGGATGAAGGATTGAAACACTGCCTTTCAGGGGAGGTCGGAAAACATCTTAAAACATCATCGCCTTTGCGAGTCCCACCCCTGCCGGATTAGTAATCGTCATGATCCGTGCTGTCATTGGCGATAAACACGCCGGTCTTTACAAAATATAACCAGCCGTTTCCATCGACGGTGGCGGTGCGTGAGGTAACATCGGTTGTGGTGATATCGCACGTAACCGCACTGGATTCGTTGAAGGGATTTTGCGGAAGCGTTGCAGACTTGATATACGGGCCGAATATCGGTGCGGTCAGGGAGGTCCGGTCGCCGGCGGCCTTGCCGCTGAGTTCTGAATACATTCTGAGCTGATCGATAAAAGCGGTGCACGCCGCTGCAGCGGTCGCGGGCGTTGTGGTTCCGTCTGTTGCCACCGCACCGGGATAGACATTGTTATGCTGATGATAATAAAGCTCGATGGCGTTGCGGATCGTGCCCAGGTTGGTTCTCAGGGTGCTCAAGCGTGCTTCGCCCGTTGAAACATTGATTTGCGGGATGATGATCATTGCCAGAATGCCCAGGACAATAACGACAATCAACATTTCGATCAACGTAAATCCGTCTTCTTTTCTAAGCTGTATTTTCATTGACCCACTTTCCTCCCCAAATCCCTTGGCTGTTGAATTGATAAACATATGGCTGACAGTGTTCAAAAAGTCTCGTCCGTTGATTACGAATTTCCTAAACCGGTTCCGGATCAGCGCAATGCCTGCGACAACCGGAACAGCGGCAGGATGATAGATGATACAATCACCCCTACCACAGCCCCCATGATGATCAATGCGATCGGTTCAATCCGGGCGGCAAATCTTTTAAGCTCCTGTTCGATCTCTATATCATAAAATGCGGCCAGACGCAACATGACGTAGGGCAGCTTGCCGGTTTCCTCGCCGATGACCATCATCTGTTTCACCGTACGGGGGACATATGGATTTGTGGAAAACGACAGGGCAAATCTTCCGCCGCGATCCACGTTGCCGCTGATTTCATCCACAAAACGACGATAATAGCGATTCCAGATGGTAGGGCGGGTTACCCTGAGCGCTTCCGGCAAAGAGATCTGACTTTCCATCAAATGCCCAAGGGTTCGCAGCATTTCACAGGTATAAATCTTGTTCGTCAGCCCGGAGACAAACGGTGCGCTGACGAGAAACCGATCCCGCAATGTCCGGCCCGAGGCGCTTTTCAGCCAGAAAGCTGCGCCCAGCGCCGCGCCGCAGGTTAAGAGAAGATAAATCCACCAATGATACCGCAAAGCGTCGCTGGCCGTCATCAGAAAGCGTGTGGTCCAGGGCAGGATACTCTCTTTGCCGGCAAAAAAAGCGGTGAATTTCGGCAGCACTCCCACCAGGATAAACACCACCACGCCGGTTCCGAGAACACACAGGAAAGCGGGGTAGGTCAGGGCCAGCCTGATTTGATTGGTCAGCGCCATTCGCTTTTCCTGCATGCTGACAATCCGGTCCAGCGTTTTATTCAAAAAACCGCCGGTTTCCCCTCCTTTTACCATGCTGACGAACTGGTCGTTGAAAATCCGGGGATAAAGTTTCATACTTTCGGACAGCTGACGGCCTTCTTCAATATCCCGCGACATGGCCGCGACGACCGCTTTAAATGCCGGGTTTTGCATCTCTTCAGCGATGGTTTGGAGAGCGACATTGACGGGCGTATCCACCGCCAGCATGAGGGAAAGCTGGGATGTGAAAAACATCACTTCCCGGGGCGTGATTCGCCGGAACAGACGGTCTATCGTCTCCCGTACAAACGGTTGTTTTGAACGCTCCGCCAAGAGCGGCCGACGTTCCATCTGGGGTCCGATTATTGCTTCGGGTTTGAATTGGATGGCCATAAGAGAAAATGCCTAAAATGTCTAAAGTTTGAAATGCCTAAAATGCCTGAATAACAAATGCCTAAAATGCCTAAAGTTTGAAATGCCTAAAATGCTTGAATAAGAAATGCCTAAAATGCCAAAAATGTTTAAGTTGAAATATCCGGTTCTGTAATTTTAGGCATTTATGTATTTAGGCATTTGTCATTTCAAAGTTCCAGCGACACCGCCCGATGGACCTCCTCGATGGTCGTCAGGTTTTGCAGAACACGCTGGTATCCCGCCTTTTCCAGGGTGGTGTACCCGCTTTTATCGCAGTGTTTTTTTATGGCGTTGATGGTCGGGTTCTGCAGAATTAAAGACCGCAGGCCCTGATCGATCGCCAAGAGTTCATGAATGCTGGTTCGCCCCTTGTAACCGGAATCATAACACTCCGGACACCCCCTGCCTTTATACAGGCGCAGCCGTTTATCTTCATCAACCCCCAGTTCCTTTAGAACGCTTGCGGGCGGGTAGTAGGGTGTCTTGCAGTCGGGGCAGATTGTTCGCACCAGCCGCTGGGACATGCAGGCGATAAGGGACGAGGAAAGCAGATAGGGTTGCACGCCCATCTCCAGCAGCCGGGTGACGGCGCTGGGGCTGTCGTTGGTGTGCAGGGTTGATAAGACCAAGTGCCCGGTGAGGGATGCCTGGATGGCAATTTCGGCTGTTTCGCGATCACGGATTTCCCCCACCATGATGATGTCCGGGTCCTGGCGCAGCGCGTGCCGGATAAAAGTGGCAAATTTCATGCCCAAAGCCGTATGGACCTGGGTTTGATTGATGTTTGCCAATTGATATTCCACCGGATCTTCAACCGTGACGATGTTCCTTTCAGCGGTGTTCAGCAGGGTGATGGCCGAATACAGGGTGGTCGTCTTGCCGCTGCCGGTCGGCCCGCAAACCAGAATCAATCCATGCGATTTTTTCAGAAAAGACTTGAATTGATCTAATATGGCAGGGTCAAAACCGAGTGCATTAAGATCCAGAATGGTTTTGCGCTTGTCCAGAATTCGCAGGACAACTTTTTCACCATGAACTCCCGGCATGGATGAGAACCGAAGATCAATAGTTCGCCCCATGGCTTTGATTTGAAAGCGGCCGTCCTGGGGCATGCGCCGCTCGGCGATGTTTAGATTTGCCATCACCTTCAGCCGGGATACTACCGTGGGATGCACGGCGATGTTCTGGGGTTTCAGTTCATAGAGAATTCCGTCGATCCGCAGCCGGATCCGCAGCTTGTCTTCCTGGGGTTCGATATGGATATCGCTGGCTTCGTCCTTAATGGCTTTCAGCAGAATCATGTTCACCAGATTGATGACCGGACTTTCCTTGATTTTGTCGGACATTTCGCTGATGTCTATTTCCGGCCGGGCTTCAATCACGTCGATACCGGATTCACTGTCGCTGACCGTAAAATCTTCGATAGTGATATTTTCCTGATAGGCCTGAGATATCGCCGTTAAAATATCTTCGACGCGACAGATGACCGGTTGTACTTCCATGTGGGTCAATTTTTTGACTTCATCAATGACAAAGAATGCATAAGGATCTGAGATTGCCAGCGTTAAGACGTTGTTGACGACAAACATCGGAATGACCTGGTAGTAAAACGCCTTTTCTTTGGGCAGCACATGGACGATTTTCGGATCAACAAGCCCTTTACGCAACCAGACATGCGGGATGCCGAGCTGCTCTCCCAGGATTTTTACCAGGTCTTCATTGGATATGATCCCTTTTTCGACAACGATCTGGCCGAGAGACTTGGGGGTTTCTTTTTGCAGCTGGAGGAGTTCGGCCAGTTGATCAGGTGAAAGGAGTTCCTGCTGAATCAGAATTTCACCCAGCTTCCTTCTTTTTGGGATCAGCGTTGTTTTCATGATATATTCCGGATGGCT
>ENA-OSEO01006662-OSEO01006662.1-sediment-metagenome-genome-assembly--contig:-NODE-6662-length-10225-cov-3.186342_pt1 | contig 10225 bp, 9 predicted proteins | sample MGYA00237883_ERZ534232 | MGnify/ENA metagenome assembly ERZ534232
GGCGGAGACAAAGGCCGCCCCGGTCTGCGCTACCAGATGATCCAGCGCCCGCGTTTTTCCCCGGCCGGCCGGCCCGAAAACAAGCGCCATGCGCGGCTCGCCGCTGTCGGCCGCCCAAAGAAGTTCCGCCACCTTAAACAGCCGTTTGACGTTTTCGGTTTGGACAAATGAAAGCATGCGCGCCTCTCCGTTCGGAAAATCGTTTAATTGGCAGCCGCTATTTTCCGCCCCATTAACCTAGCCTTGTAGTCCGCGCCGCCCATCCACTCGAAATATTTGGACGTTCGCTCATAATGCTCGGCAAAGGCTTGATCGCGCTTGTCAATCTCACCCCCCCGGCCTAATTGCTGCGCGATCCACTCATACCGAAGGTCTGGATCGTCAAACTCAGGCCGTGCGTTAGGATCGGCCGGGGCCGGCCGGGCCTCTCGCTCGGGCACGGGCGGCTCCTTTTCGCCCAAGGCGACCGCGCGGGCCTCGGCCGCCTTTTCGATTTCTGGAATGCGAATGATATTAGGCTCGACCGTAGGACCTTCGCGTCTTTTGGCCTCTGCCACGGCGGCGTCAAGCCGCTCACGCTCCAGGGCGTCCATATCCAACAGCGCCGCGCGGGCGAGCGTGGCCCGGCGTTCATCCCGGCGGATTTTCCACCATTGTTTTTTGCGTGTGGTTATTTCTTTGGGAGTGAGATTGAGACGCTGCAAATCCTGCGCGATGGTCAAGAAAATCTGATCATGGTCGAACACGTAAAGCAGGCCGGCGTTTTCAGGATCGGGCCGCACAAAGACCGTGGCCGCTTGATCCAGATAGTCCAAGTCCGGACTGGTGAAAATGCCGCCGTTAAAGTTTATTCGACCTTTTGAAATCTTGCGCGGCTCGGCGGGCTTGAGCAGGATAAACAGACATTCACGGTCAACCATATCTGGCCGCCAACCCGCTTCCAGAGAGGAATTCCAGCGTTGCATAGGCGTCTGACCGATGCCGGAATGCACATGATTATTTTCATAATCAACCATCCATTTATCGGCCAGTTCTTGCACCTCGGCTAGGGTATACCTCGTTTTAATTTCCTCGGACCTAGTGCTCAATTTATTGCTGGCGTAACCTGTAAGGATCGACAAAAGGTCCTGGCCATATCGTTAAAGCCGATCTCGGCATGGGGCTTTAACTCCGGGCTGTAGCCTGGTATTTTCGGGCAGTCTATGCCAAGGTCCGCGCAAAGCAGTTGCACTTCGCGGGATTGATAATCCTTACCCAAATCCATGATGATCTGTCTAGGAATCCCCAGCCTGGAAAGGGCCTTGAACAGAGTTTGGCCTATCTGGTGGCCGCCGCCCTTTTCAAAGATGCCCCAAACCGGCCGCCTGGTGAAAACGTCCTTTATCAATATCGCGGTGGCCCGCTTGCCGTCCGAGCACATTATGTCCGCGCGGGTTGAATCGATTTCCCATCGTTCGTTCGGTTCGGTAAGCCCGTTGTCGGCCCGGCCGAGGGAAATCTGATACCAGCGCTTGAATATGGACGGCTGAGACAGGAAGATAAGACGCGCCTTGTTTTCCTGCTTTATTTTCGCGACTATTTCCCGCAGGGTGCGCAGGGCCGGTATATGCTCGCCGGCGAACCGGAAAAGCATCAAACGATGAATCTTGGCCGCCGTGATATGGGGCCGAGAATAAACGGCGTCCTCAATAAAAGATTTTTGCTCGGGCGTGAGGCGGGCGCCCTTGGGCCGGCCCCTTTTATCAGCCAGGCCGATGGTTCCCTTTACTTGAGAATATTTTTGCCAACGGTAAAAGGTGCGAAAGCTGATCGGCCCGCCGGCCCGTTCTGTCAAGCCTGGATGAAGCCGGCCCGTGTTCACATCGGAAAGCCAAGTTCTAAGGGCTTCCGTCCGCCGGCCGTGGGTAAAGTCGTGCTCTATGAGGTCTTGCGCGGCCAGCTCCAAAATTTCCAGTTTGACCAGCGCCCGATCTTTCGCGGCCGGCCGCATTCCATCCAGGGCGGCCAGGCTTTCGGGATGCCGGGCAATTGACGGCCTGGAAGCCGCGCGCGCCTGGAAATATTGAAGCTGAAGGTCCTTGGGGATGCTGGAGATATCGACCTGGATTTCACGCCCGGAAGGCCCACGCATAAGGCGGGTTTGCCAGTTTTGGCGCATACAATTCTTTTTAATTGTGTCTACTTTAATTTTTAAGGCTGTTGCTAGTTTAGTTCGGTTAATCCATTGACTTTCCATGTTCTATAAACCCTTTATCGCCGGACCTGTTCGGGCCTGACGACGAAATATTCATTAAAAATCAAATTCACAGGCCGCTTTCCTTCAGGGCTTCCAGGGCAAGCCGCTTTCGTCTTTGGGCCTGTTTCGCCTCAAGCTGGGCCTTGCCCAGGAGAATGAGGCATTGCTCACGCTCGCCGGCGATTGTCGCTCCGAGTGGGGCCGCCAGCACCTGCAAGGGTTCCAGCGTCCCAAGCGTTTGGCAGAAAAACGGCAACAAGATTATCGGGATTTGATTCTTGGCGGACGTCGCGCACCACCGGTCCATGACGTTTTGGGTTATTCTTTGCGGCAAGCCGTGAGCCTCCAGAAGCGAATTCAGCTTATCAACCACCTGGGCACGGGAAAGCGGGCTTGCCTTTAGGGCCTTGGCCAGTGAGGCCTTGAGCGGCTCGCGGATATCCGGGCTGGGCCGGAAAAGTTCGGGTTGCTGGTTATCCGTTGCCATTTCCGCCTCGCATGGTTTTCAGAAAAGCGCGATTTCCCTAGGGTTGGACATTGACGGTCTAATGGGTTAGGGTTTATCGTCTCTGTTAGAAACGTGCTTGGGTTTACGGCCTCGGCCAGCTCTTGCCTGGGGGAATACTTCATGAACCGGCTTGTTGATGATTTGGGCTATATGCTGCTTGATCCTTTCAGAAGTTTCGAGGCCCGATACAACCAACTGGACCGCTTGTCGGGAAACTCCCAACTCTCGGGCAAGGCCAGCATAAGTGTAGTCCTTCATGAAAAGGGCTTTTCTGATCTCAAGGGGTTTCATGATTGACTCCATATGACTTTTTGGAATCATATATAATCATATTTATTGGTCACCGTCAATGTCAAGAAAAAACTTAGGATTATCTGATCAAATTGCTGCCACGCTTTTAGGCCGGCGGTTGGTACGACTGCGCGGCAAGAAAAAACAAAGAGAAATTGCTACATTAGCCAATATGGATCAGGCTCAGTTATCTCGTTATGAGCGTGGAAAGTCCTTGCCCTCTCGGGACATTTTGGAACGATTAGCCGGGGCATTGGGTTGTACGGTCCAAGAAATCGAAGAACCGCTAGGGGCGGATACCGCTTCAGGGTTGAGCTGGGCGCGATCTGAACCAACCTTAGAAGGGAAAAAAATTGCGGCGCGGTTAGATGCTTTTTGGAAAGAACATCAGAGGAAATTTCAGGAAGCCACTGGCCATTCTATAGAAAAAGATAGTTATTTAGACATATTAGCCAAGGACCTTAAAATACCATTTGAAATTCTTGATGATATTTTCAAAGGAAATCGCTTACCTACCAGATGGATTGCGGAGAAACTTTCTGGGGACCTGGGGTTCTTTATAGAAGATTTGGTTAAGGATATTGATTTACCAGTCTCGGCGGCCGAATGGCCTAACCCAAGTAGCTTATTTGACTACAATTCATTAAGGGCAGAAATTTATGAAATAACACATGGATATGCTACAAAAATTATGGATAAGATGATAAAGCTAGTACAAGGACAAGAATCTTTATTAAAGGAAATTGAATTACTTAGGCAAGACAATATAGAGTTATTGAAAGCATACTACTCTGGAAGTCCCCCTACTGATACAAAGAAGAATTGACCCGTTTTGATTTTTCATGAATCATATATGTCCCTTAGGTCCATCTTTAACAAACCTTTATCGTGCAAGTTAACTATTTGTTATTTTTTGATTTTTCCTTTTGTCCCTTAGCTGTCCTTTAGGTCCGCTTTTTGCGCTTCCGGCCGGCGCGCGAGTTTTTAAAAATATCTAATATAATGTAAGACTTAGCCGCTTTTCGGCGCGTTTATATTTTCCTTCCATAGCCTGGAAAAACGCCGTTTTTTAGCGGCGTGATGGCAAAAATGATTTTCGCCCCTGCCAGCACTGAATGCCCCGCCTAACTGTTCGGATTTTTTAAAGAAGAATTAAAGGCCATTCAGATCAAGCCCAAAAAAATCAGCCATTTATCTTTGCCATATTTTATTGCCATATAGGCCCGTCGCCAACCAATCGCCAACCTTAAAAATGACAAGGGCTTAGAAACCTAAATTTCTAACCCCTTGATTTTTTTTTGGTAGGCCGGATGGGATTTGAACCCATGACTTCCACCGTGTGAGGATGGCACTCTCTCACGGTTATTTTTTTGTAATATTTTTGCTTAGTTATATTATACCGCGAATCAAATGGTAAGGAAGCGGTAAGGCTAACATTAAGTCACACCATCAATTTTCTTGTCTACCATATCCCACACCTCCGCCGTATCGGGTATTAACTGGATAAGGTTTCCGACCGTGTACCTCCGGTTTTCCCAGATTTTTTTGTGCAAAACCGGTAGGCGATGGAAATTGGCCCGAGAGTGCCGCTTCATATCGGTGAAGTGGCCCTAATCGCCGGAAATCTCTACTCCTGCCCGGTGCCATAAATAGGTGAGGCTCAGTTGGGCTGGAGCCTTTACATCTGGAAGATTTGCATCCGGGGGGGGTATTCCGTAACGGTGGCTTCCCTGCGGGTGTCTCGGGTGAGGCCGTTCTTGCTGGCCTTCCAAAATACCTTGGACCAGCGGTAGTAAACCGGTCACATAATATCTTCCCTGCGGCACAGCTCACTTACTTTCCAAAGTCAAAACCGCAAGGAAATTCCCTCGCATTACAACCCATCTGCAAGCCATTTATTTTTCCGAAGCCGCAAAATCCTGTACGGCTTTTTTCCATATTGACTGCAAAATACCCAGATCATGACCTAGTTCGAGCATCCTACATCCGGCTTTGAGGTATTTTTGGGCATCCTCAACCCAAGGCTGGCCAATACCGATGGCCACTACCTTATTGTGTTTGGCCGCGCTCTCACAGGTCTTTGCAAACGCCTCCTGAATTTTGGGATCGCTCTTGGCCGGCCCCCGGTATCCCAAAGACATGGCGAAATCAGAGGGCCCGAACAGGCAGAAATCCAGGCCGTCCAAGGCGAAGATAGCGTCCAGATCCTGCATCACGCGGATGTTTTCCACCATGATTCCCACCATCAACTCCGAGTCGCTCCATTCCACCCATTCCTTCCCGCCACTGGTCCCCCATTTGCCCGCAAATGAGAAGCTGCTGTACCCCCGAACTCCCTTGGGCGCGAATTTGCTGGCGCGCACCACCTCCTGCGCCTCCTGGTAGCTGTCTATGTCCGAAACCAATACGGCCCCGGCTCCGGCCTGTAAAACTTTGGAGACCAGATAGGGATTGCCTTTGGTTATCCTAACCAATGCCGTAACGTCGGCTATAGTGGCGGCTCTTATCATATTCTCCAGACTGTCGTCGCTGCGCCAAGAGTATTCCGTATCAATGCGTACGAAATCCAATCCGCTGTAGCCAGCTACCTCCACGGTAGACGGGCTGTAGTTATCCACGCAGGTCCCAAGAGCGATCTTTCCCGACCGCAAGGTTTCTCTCAACTTATTGGTTCTCACCTTGTTTTGCTCCTTTCAATATGTCTATGTTTCGCGATTGCCAAATTATTTTTATGTCTGCGGGTTGACTTTAAAACAGACCAGATCAGCCGCATTTAAACCAAGGGAAACCGTGTCTCCCTCTACGGGTAGAGTGGGAATATCCTGAGAATTGATTCCCCTTAGTTCAGCGGCCAGACCCTGTCCCTGGACCATCACGTAGTATTTACAAAAGGATCCCAGGTACTGGCGCTGGTCTACCTTCCCTTGGAAGCCGAGTTCCGGCTCATCCTTAGGATTGACCTTTAAATGTTCCGGTCTTACGACCAAAATAACCCGATCCCCTGAGGCAAACTCACTTGAGGCAGGCAGATTGAACACGGTGCTCAAGGCCTTTATTTGTATCGAGCTGTTGCTTGTCTGCATGACTTCGCCCTCGAAAGTATTGGTTTCTCCTATAAACTCCGCCACAAACCTAGTCCGTGGCCTAAAGTACAACGTAGGTTGATCCCCAATCTGCTCTATCTTGCCCTGGTTCATTACGATGATACGGTCTGAGAGCGCGAACGCCTCTTCTTGGTCATGGGTGACATAAATTGAAGTGATGCGAAGCTCCTTTTGCAGAGTGCGTATCTCGTTACGCATATCCACCCTTAGCTTGGCGTCTAGATTGGATAAGGGCTCATCGAAAAGCAGCACCTCGGGGTTGTATACCAGGGCCCTTGCCAAGGCCACCCTCTGCTGCTGTCCCCCTGAGAGCTTGGTGGCAGATCGGTCTTCCATCTCCAGCAGTTTCACCATTGCGAGAATATGGCGGACCTTTTCCGTGATCTCTGATTTGGGAAGCCGCCGTTCGATCAAGGGATAAGCCACATTTTGAAAAACCGTGAGATGCGGCCAGATGGCGTAAGATTGAAATACCATGCCCAGGCCCCGCTGGTCAGGCTCCACAAACAGTCTGGACTGTGAAGAGACCATGGCCTTACCACCGATGCTTATCTCGCCCTGGTCAGGCTGCTCCAAGCCGGCGATACAGCGCAATATGGTGGTCTTGCCGCAGCCGCTGGGGCCCAATAGGGTGAGGAACTCGCCTTTTTCAGCTTCAAAGCTGACGTCATTCACTGCCAAAACAGAATCGTATTTTTTGACCAGGTGGGATATTTTTAAAAAGGCCATGGTCATCTTCCTTGTTTAAATGAAAATTATTATCTTTTCAGACCCGCAGAAATATCCTCTTTGAATATAAGCCTAAAAGCGATTATCCCTGTTATCATGATCAAGGCGTCCACGATGCTCAGGGCTGCGACCACCGAAAGTTCACCGTCGCGCACCAATTGATAGAGCTGGACGGCAATCACTTCGTTTCCCGAGTACCAAAGCACCAAAGCGGTAGAAAGCTCCCGCATAAAAAGGATGAATAAAAGAATCCATCCAGACAAAAAGCCCGGTTTCAAAAGGGGTATCAGAATTTTACGGAAGCTGCCGAACCAGGAGGAGCCGCATATGCGGGCCGATTCCTCCAACTCGGGCCCCAATTGAACCAGGGTATTAGAGAAGGCGCGCATTCCGTAGGGAACGTAGCGCGTGATAAAGGCTATCATTATGATCCAGATGGTGCCATAAACCAGGATGGGGGACCTGATCCAAGCCCAGAGCAAACCTACCGCTATGACCATTCCGGGTATGCCGACGGGCAAAGTCGTTACGTAATCAAAGAACCCCCTGCCCCTTACTTTAGTGCGGTTTACCAGATAGGCCACCAGCATGGTAATGACTAGGCATATGAAAGAACCAATAATGGATACGAAGAGACTATTTTTAATGGACCTTACGATCGCCTCGTCTCCGAGGAGCACCTCTGTATAGTTACTCAATGTGAATAACTCGGCTGAAACCTCACCGGACCAATAGCGCAGAAAAGAAACCATCAGAAGGGTGCCGTATGGCAAAACAATACTTAGAAACAAATACAGCAGATTCGTCCCCAGGGCCACATACCGCCATTTGCCCAGTTTGATGGAGCGTGGGCGATAGGCCTTGCCGGTGACTGTGACATAGGACTTTCCTGCCATTACTCTTCTTTGGATAAATATCCCCAAGGCAGAAACCATCATCAGAAACATCGAGATTGCCGCAGCAGATCCATACTGTTGAGGATAAACCTGAATGAAATGCACGATGGTGGTGGTCAGAACATAATCTCCCTTGGGCTGCATTAAGGCGGCGGGGACACCAAACATGCCTGCGACATGCACAAAAATCAAAATCGATCCAGACAAGATCGCCGGAGTCGCCAGGGGAACTGTTACACGCCAGGATGTGCGGAACAAGCTGGACCCACAGGTCCGGGCTGCTTCCTCCATGCTGGGGTCCATGGCCTTGAAAGCTGCGGAAATGAACAGGCACATATAAGGGGTGTAATAGAAAAAAAGAACCCAAATGGTGCCGGAGATGGAAAAAATATCAAAAGGCGGCTGGGAAAGGCCCAACGTCCCCACTAAAAACTTGTTGATTAGACCGGACCTTGGGGAAAGCAGCATAGTCCAAGCCACGCCGGTCACGTAGGGTGAAAGTAAAAATGGGAATATATTTAATATTTCCAATTGCCGCCTGAAAGGCATGTCGCTTCTGGTGGTAAGCCAAACCAGGACCACGCCCGCGGGGCAGGCCAGGGCCGTCACCGAAGCCATCAAAATAAGGGTATTAAAGATGGACTCGCCGATCTTATGGGAGGAGAACACGGCGAAGTAATTGCTCAGGGTCAATGCGCCCGGATCGCCCGGAAGAGAGGTGCGAAAGCTGCCATAGATCAGATAGAGCAAAGGATAGAGCACCAAAAATGTGGCCACCAGGGCGGCAGTCCACATCAAGAGGAGAGGAAGGTTTAATTCCCAGCGTTCTGTGGTTTGAAGTTCCATATTGCCATCCCGCCTATTTATGCTCTGAACACCGAAATATATGGTTGGCAGGCACCCCTGACCCTATAGGGTCAGGGGCCCTTTTGCAGATAACATCCCTACCGACTGGCGATCTTACGCCACTCTGCAACCAGTTCCTTGCGCTTAGCCTGGGCGTCCCGGAAATCCACATCTATGACCTTAATATCCTTTAAGGCGGGCATTTCAGGCGGACCTGACACGTCTTTTCTGCCCGAGTGCACGCCGATGGACTTGCCTAAAAGCTCCTGCACCTGTTTGGAGTATAAAAAATCTTGGAGAACTTTGGCTGCGTTGGGATGAGGCGCCTGCTTCATGATTGTGTTGGGGGTAGGCATCACCACACATCCTTCTTGGGTGATGACGCTGTGCAGAGGAGCCTTTTTCTGGACCCGGGTTTGGTAGTCCGTATAAAGCCAGGCCTCGAAAAGTATCGGCCATTCGCCTGAGAGGCAATTGGACATGGCCTTTTCCGATGATTCATAATATTTGCTATCCAACTCGGCCAGTTTTTTATACCAACCGGTTCCATATTTCATGCGCAAGCCATAGTAATTCAGATACGCCCTTGTACTGGTGCCTACGTCCCCACCGGCGATCAAACTTTTAAATTTTGGTACCAGCATGTCTTTATAGGATTTTATGGCCTTCCAATCCACTTTCTTTGTGTTAACCAAAGAGGCGATGGGCAGAACCCGCAAGGGATAAATATAGCCGGGGTACACCCAGCCTTTGGCAAGGCCAGCATAGGCCGCGAATTCGGGTGACTCGTATTTGAGCAGATTGCCCTTGTCCATCATATCCAGGGGAAAAACCATGTCGGTGATATGAATGCAATCCACCTTCACCCGCTTAGCGGCCAATTCAGAAAGATAGCGGCCCGCAATATCATGGGAGCCCGCTTGAAAAACCTCCAACTTGATGGGATATTTTTTCTCAAATACCTTCTTTATCTCCTTTCTGGCCTTGCCGGGCATGGTGGTGTACCAGACCACCGCGCCTTCTTTTTTGGCTTTTTCAAGCACGTCTTTGCTGGCAGCCAAGCCGGAATCAAGGCCGATCGCCATTACAGCAACCGCGCACCACAAGACAGCTAAGCTCATGCACAAGGTCCTTTTCATGTTTTCCCTCCTTGCTTAATAATAAAATTTGGATAAAGCATAAAATGCCTGTTCATTGGCGCTTCAACGTCAATCGAGCAAACTGTTCCTAGGAATAGCGGGGCCTACAAAATTTCATGATTAATGACGCAGGAATTATCCAGAGGCCTGCCTTCCAGCACGTCCAGGACGTTTTTGACCGCCTGCAGACCCATCCTGGTAAAGGATTCATTTGTAACACCGCCGATGTGCGGCGTGATGATCACGTTGTCGAACTTTGCCAGAGTGTGAATCCCTTCGGGGGGTTCCTGGGAAAAGCTGTCTAGGCCGGCTCCAGCTATCTCTCCTGCCTCCAAAGCCTCCGCCAATGCCTCTTCCTCAACAATGCCGCCGCGCGCGGTATTGATAAGAAAAGCCGTTTTTTTCATGATTTTCAATTCGCGGATACCGATTAAATTGGCGGTTTGGGGAGTCAGCGGGCAGTTCAAGCTTAAATA
>ENA-OSEO01006664-OSEO01006664.1-sediment-metagenome-genome-assembly--contig:-NODE-6664-length-10222-cov-3.224446_pt1 | contig 10222 bp, 9 predicted proteins | sample MGYA00237883_ERZ534232 | MGnify/ENA metagenome assembly ERZ534232
AACGTCGTCTTCGGCGAAGGGAACCCGGAGGCCCGGGTGATGTTCGTCGGGGAGGGGCCGGGGGAGGTCGAGGACCAGACGGGACGGCCGTTCGTCGGGCCGGCGGGGCAGAAGCTCGATGAGGTGCTCGGCTCGGTCGGGATCGACCGGGGGGCAGTCTACATCACCAACGTCGTCAAGTGTCGCCCGCCGGGGAACCGGGTGCCGAACCGAAGCGAGATGGAGGCGTGTTCTCCGTTCCTCGAAGCGCAGATCGCGCTGATCCAGCCGGAGTTGTTGGTGGCGCTCGGGAATACGCCGACGCAGTGGCTCCTCCCGGATGCGCCTGGGATCACCAAGTCCCACGGGACCTTCTTGAACTGGAGGGGCGGGATCCTCCTCTTTCCGATGTTCCATCCCAGCTACCTCCTCCGGAACCCGTCGCGGGCGAAGGGGAGCCCGAAGTACCTGACGTGGATCGATATTCAGAAGGTGAGGAAGTGGCTCGATGAATGAGACCGAGCGGCGCGAGCCGGAGACGTTCGAGGAGCAGGACGCGTTCGTGACCGACGCCCTCGAGCGGGCCGAAAAACATCGTCAGAAGAAGGAGTACAAGGACGGGATCTCGCTTCTCGTCGAGGCGTTGAAGTACGGGATCCGCAAGGACGCGATCTACTACCGTCTCGGGAACCTCTACATCGACGGTGGGGATCTCGCGCGGGCCGAATACGCGTACAAGCGGGCGCTGGAGGTGAACGAACACCACGCGAACGCGATGCACAACCTGGCGATCGTCTACAAGCGCCAGAAGAAGATGTCGCTGTACGTGAAGACGTACAAGAAGTCGCAGCGGCTGGCGATCCGCCGGCCGAGGAACGTCGATCTGAGCCCCGACCAGAAACGACGTGTCCGCCGGATGGCCTGGAAGACGTTCGCGTGGCTTGCGGGCGCCTGCGGGCTGGTCGTCCTGCTGATCTACGTGTTCGGCCGGTAGGCGGGAGCCCGTCGGGCCGGTTTGACGGTCGTTTCCGGATCTCGTATAGTCTGGCCCACGATCGCATCGGCGATATCGCGGATTGGAGAGGGATTCCCAGTGGCGAGGAAACGGATCTACGAGATCGCGAAGGAGTTGGGCGTCAGCAGCAAAGAGCTGATCGCGAAGCTCGAAGAGATGGGGATGCCGGGCCTGAAGGCGGCGAACTCGGTCGACGAGGAGGAGCACGCGCTGATCGTCCACGTCTACCAGGAAGCGACGGCTCCGGCGGCGACGCCCGAGGAGCGCGCGGAAGTCCCGCCGGAGAAGGCGGAGCGGGCGCCGAAGAAGGCCGCCAAGGGGCCGCACGGGATGCCGCGGCCGCCGATCGTCTCGGTCCTCGGCCACATCGACCACGGGAAGACCACGCTCCTCGACGCGATTCGACACTCGCATCTCGCTGATCGCGAGGCGGGGGGGATCACCCAGCGGATCGCTGCCTATCAGGCCGATCTCCGCGGTCAGCGGATCACGTTCATCGATACGCCCGGACACAAAGCGTTCACCGGAATGCGCGCCCGCGGCGCGCAGGCGACGGACATCGCGGTCCTGGTCGTGGCGGCCGACGACGGCGTGATGGCGCAAACGGTCGAGGCGATCGACCACATCCGGGCCGCCGGAATCCCGATGATCGTCGCCGTCAACAAGATCGACAAACCGAACGCCGACATCAACCGCGTCATGTCCGATCTCGCGAAGCACGGCCTGACGCCGGAGTCCTGGGGCGGCGAGACGATCACCGTCTCCATCTCCGCGCTGCAGGGGGAGAACATCGAGGAACTCCTCGAGATGATCCTGCTCGTCGCGGAGATGGAGGACTTGCGCGCCGACCCGAACGGGCCGCTCGAGGCGGTCATCATCGAGAGCCATCTCTCCGCCGGCCGCGGCGCGGTGGCGACGGCGGTGGTAAAGGACGGGACGCTCCAGGAGAAGGATTGGATCGTCGCGGGATCAACGTGCGGCCGCGTGAAGGCGTTGCTCGACAACGCGGGGAAGCGAGTCCGCGCGGCGGTCCCCGGGCAGGCGGTCGAGGTGCTCGGGTTGAACGACGTGCCGCCGGCGGGGACGCGGATCGAGCACGTCGACGGGCAGACCGAGGCGAAGCGGATCAGCGCGGCGTGCCTCGAGGAATCGAAGAGACCGCGGAAATCGCGCCGCCCGGTGAGCATCGACAACCTGTTCGAGCAGGTCGAGGTGGAGAAGCTGCAGCTGATCCTGAAGGCGGAGTCGACCGGCGCCCTCGAGGCGGCGCGGCGGGAGATCGAAGGGCTGAGCGTCGAGGGGGTGGAACTGAACATCCTCCACGCCGGCGTCGGCGCGATCAGCGAGAGTGATGTGCTCCTCGCGTCGAGCGTGACCGGCGACGCGCTGGTCGTCGGGTTCGGCGTGAAGCCGGATGCGAACGCGAACCGCCTCGCGGACCGCGAAGGGGTGCCGGTGTTCAGTTACGAGATCATCTACGACCTCGTCGACGACATCGAGCGGGCACTGAAGCGCCGGCTCGCCCCGGAGTACACGGAGACGCAGCTCGGCGTCGCCGATGTTCGGAACCTCTTCAAAGTCCCCGCGGGCGTCGTCGCCGGGTGCTACGTCGAGGACGGGAAGATCGCCCGGCGCGGGCGGATCCGCGTCCTGCGCGGGACCGACGAGGTCTTCGTCGGGGAGATCGCCTCGCTGCGCCGGTTCGACGAGGATGTGCGGGAGGTCCCGTCCGGACGGGAGTGCGGGATCCGGATCAAGGACTTCGACGGCGTGCAGGTCGGCGATCGGCTGATCGCCTTCGAGCTGCAGGAGGTCGAACGCTGATCGGACGATGAAGGTCGGGGTGCTGACCCTGCGGTTTCGGCTGTACGCGATCCGCTCGATCAAGGAGAAACGTTCGATCGTGAAGCGCCTCATCGCGGACGTTCATCGCTGCGGACCGTCGTTCGCCGCCTGTGAGGCGGGCGATCAGGACGACCTGGGGCGTCTCACTCTCTCGATCGCGCATCTCTCCGGGGACGGCCGATTCACTGACTCCGCGCTCAGTCGGGTCCGGGCACGCTTCGATCGGGGCGACGGCTACGAGATCATCGATTCGGAGTTCGAGATCCTATGAGTGTACGCAAGCACCAACGCCTCCGTGAGGAGATCCTGCGCGAGCTTTCATCGATCCTGGAGTTCGAGAGCCGGGACCCCGTGGTGAAGGACGCGTTCCCGACGGTGATGGACGTCCAGCTCTCCGTCGACGCCCGCCACGCCCGGGTCTACGTGGCGGCCGCCGCCGACGTCGACCGCGCGGCGCTGCAGGGAGCGCTCGATCGGGACCGCGGGTTCTATCGCAGCGAGCTCGCGCAGCGGCTTTCGCTCCGCCACACGCCGGAGCTCCGATTCGTGATCGACGAGACGGTCGAACGCTCCCTGCGGATCGGCCGGCTCCTGCGCGGGGAGGACGGCGAGGCGGGGAGCGGCGGGGAGGGGGGCGGGTGAACGGGGACCTGCGGATCGCCCGCGCGGCGACGCCGAAGCCGATCGCTCGGATCGCGGAAGACCTCGGGCTCCGGCCGGACGAACTCATCCCCTACGGCGCCTACAAGGCGAAGGTCCGTGTCGAGGCGGCGGTCGCCCGCGGGGACGCGGTGAACGGCTGCTACGTCGATGTCACCGCGATCACGCCCACCCCGCTCGGCGAGGGGAAGACGACGACGACGATCGGGCTGGTCGACGGTCTCGGCCGACGGGGGAAGCGCGCCGTGGCGTGCATCCGGCAGCCGTCGCTGGGGCCGACGTTCGGGATCAAGGGGGGCGCGGCGGGTGGGGGGCACGCGCAGGTGATCCCGATGGAGGACTTCAACCTCCACCTGACGGGGGACATGCACGCGGTCGGGGCGGCGCACAACCTGATCGCGGCCGCCATCGACGCCCGGATGATGCACGAGCGCGACTTCAGCGACGAAGGCTGGCGCCGCCGCGGGCTCACCCGGCTCGATATCGACCCGTACTCGATCACGTGGAATCGCGTCCTCGACGTGAACGATCGGGCGCTCCGCCGGATCGTCTCGGGTCTCGGCACGAAGCGCGATGGGGTCCCGCGGGAGACGGGGTTTGACATTACGGCCGCCTCCGAGCTGATGGCCTGCATCGCCCTCGCCGAGGGTCGGGCGGACCTCCGCCGGCGGATCGGGCGGATCGTCGTCGCGAGCCGCCGGCGCGGTGAACCGGTGACGACGGAGGACCTGGGGGTCGCCGGCGCGGCCGCGGTCCTGCTGCGGGAGGCGATCCATCCGAACCTGATGCAGACGCTCGAGGGGCAAGGCGTCTTCGTCCATGCGGGGCCGTTCGCCAACATCGCCCACGGGAACTCCTCGGTGGTCGCGGACCGGATCGCATTGAAGCTGGCCGACTACGTCGTCACCGAGTCCGGGTTCGGAGCGGACATCGGGATGGAGAAGTTCTTCGACATCAAGTGCCGTGTCAGCGGGCTCGTTCCGAACGCGGTCGTCCTCGTGGCGACGGTCCGATCCCTGAAGATGCACGGCGGAGGACCGGCGGTCCGAGCGGGGGTCCCGCTCCCGGAGGCGTACGAGCGGGAGGATCTCGACCTCGTCGAGACGGGGTGCGCGAACTTGGTGCGCCACATCGAGATCGCCCGGCGGTTCGGCGTCCCCGTCGTGGTCGCAGTGAACCGGTTTCCGCAGGACAGCGACGCCGAGGTCGCGCTCGTCCAGCGGCGGGCGGCGGAGGCGGGGGCCCACGCGGCCGTCGCCGCCGAGCATTGGGCGCGCGGCGGCGACGGGGCGACCGACCTCGCCGATGCGGTGATCGACGCATCCCGCACGACGAGTGAGGCCCGGTTCCTCTACCCGCTCGATGTGCCGATCCGCGACAAGATCGAGACGATCGCCCGGGAGGTCTACGGGGCCGGGGGCGTGGCGTACGCGGAGGTCGCCGCGGCGCAGATCGACCGCTACGAGCGTCTGGGGTACGGGGGACTTCCGATCTGCATGGCAAAGACGCACCTCTCGCTGTCCCACGACCCGTCACGCAAGGGCGTCCCGACGGGGTATACCCTCCCGGTCCGCGAGGTCCGGGCGAGCATCGGGGCGGGGTTCCTCTATCCGCTGTGCGGAGATATGCAGACGATGCCGGGACTCCCGGCGAGGCCGGCGTTCATGGAGATCGATCTCGATGAGCGCGGCGAGGTGATCGGTCTCTGCTGAACGGCCGATCCCCGAGGCGGGTTGCGCGGTCGCGCGGGGCACCGGTATAGTGGGCGCTGCGATGGATTCCCTCGATCGGATCGACGTCGACGTCGTCTTTCGTGCGCACCCGTTCGCCCGCGAGATCCTCACGCGCTTGCACCGGGCGGGGCACGATGCGGTTCTCATCGGCGGCGTCGTCCGGGATGGGATCCAGGCCCGCCTGGGGCGGGCGGTCCCGTTCCCCCCCGCGGAGATCGATATCGCGACGTCGGCCCGCCCCGAGGAGGTCCGCGCCCTCTTTGCGGATCGTCCGATCGTCGGCGTCGGCGAGGCATTCGGCGTCCTGATCGTCGTTGCGCCGTCCGGTCGCCCCTACGAGGTGGCGACGTTTCGGCTCGAGGGCGGGTACGACGGCCGGTGGCCGGACGCCGTGGAGCTCGTCCGCGATCTCGCCGGGGACGTCGGGCGCCGGGACCTGACGATCAACGGCCTGGCGGCCGACGAGACGGGGCGGGTGATCGATCTCGTCGGCGGCGTCGCCGATCTCAAGCGTCGGCTCGTGCGCGCGATCGGCGACCCGGAGGTCCGGTTCGCCGAGGATTCCCTCCGGATGCTGCGTGCGGTCCGGTTCGCATGCCAGATCGGCGGAGAGCTCGACGACGCGACGGCACGCGCGATCGCCGCCTGCGCGGAAGGTCTCCGGCGCATCTCTCAGGAGCGGATCCGCGACGAGCTCCTTCGCCTGCTTCGGACCGAGCGCGCGGCGGACGGGCTCGAGCGCCTCGAAGCGCTCGGGCTCATGCGGTTCGTGCTTCCCGAGCTCCTGGAGGGGAAGGGGGTTCCCCAGCCCGAGGCGTACCACCCGGAGGGGGACGTCTACGTGCATACGATCGAGGCGGTCCGGGTGGCGGACGGGTTCATCCGCGACCCGATCGTGAAGCTGGCCGTCGTCCTGCACGATATCGGGAAGCCCGAAGCGTACCGGCGGAGTGGCGGGGCGAACATGGGCGGTCACTGCGCGATCGGAGCGCGCCGCGCGAAGGAGACGGCGTCGCGGCTCCGGTTGAGCCGCCACGAGACGGCTCGCCTGACGTATCTGATCCGGCACCACATGCGGATCGCGGATCTTCCGAAGATGGGGCGCGGGAAGCAGGTCCGCTTCCTCAGCGAGGGAGAGCGGCCGGACCGGGAGCGGCTGTCCGAGCGCTACCCGCTCTTCTACGACCTCCTGCAGGTGCTCGTCGCCGACTGCCAGGCGAGCGCGCACCGGTCGAGCGGCTGGGGGCCGATCCTGCGGGAGACGCTTCGGATCGTCGACCACATCGAGAGAGTCTGCGGAATGAGGCGGGCGCGCGAGCTGATCGACGGGCATGTGTTGATCGAGCTCGGTCTGCGGCCGGGCCCGGAGTTGGGGGCGATGCTGAACGACCTGCACGACCGGATCCTCGCCGGCGAGATCACCACGCGGGACGAGGCGATCGCCGAGGCGCGGCGCCGGATCGACGCGTCCGGGGACGGAAGATCGACGGCTGTGGAGAGGACAGACGCCCTCGGCGGCGCGGCCGACGGCCGGTAGGCTGGACGGCGACGCCACAGAGAGGGGGGCGGCGCCACGAGGCGCCGCGATCGGTCGAATCTGCGTATGGGAACGCCACTGAATATCAGCAAGGACCTCCAGCTCGACTTGGAGGAGATCATCGGGCAATGCATCGCGATTCTCGGGATCCGCGGCTCGGGGAAGTCGAACACGGCCGGGGTGATCTTCGAGGAGCTCCTCCATCACAACTACCCGATGTCGATCGTCGACATCGAGGGGGAGTACTTCGGGCTGAAGGAGCGCTACGAGGTCCTCGTCGTCGGGACGGGCGAGGGGGTGGAGATCGAGATCGACGCGGACTGCGCGGGAGAGATCGCCCAGGTGAGCATGGAGCAGAACGTCCCGGTCGTCCTCGATCTGAGCGGTTTCCTTTCCGAGGAACGGACCGAGCTGCTGAAGGAGTACCTGACCAGCCTCTGGAACCTCGCGGCGAAGCTCCGCCGCCCATATATCATCGGGATCGAAGAGGCACACGAGTTCATCCCTCAGGGCGTGAAGACCGAGTTGAAGGAGATGATCGCACGGGTGGCGCTCCGGGGGCGCAAGCGCGGCCTCGGAGCGATCATCGTCTCGCAGCGGAGCGCGAAGGTGGACAAGGACGTCCTGAGCCAAGCGGGAATCCTCTTCCTCCACCGGGTCGTCCACGAGGTCGACATGCGCGTCTACGGCGAACTCCTCCCGTGGAGGAAGAGCGAGGTGAAGGAGATCATCGGGGCGCTGGAGACGGGGGACTCGATCTACGTCAACGGGGATACCGTGCGGCCGATCTACGTTCGGGAGCGGGCGACGTTCCACGCAGGGTTCACCCCGTCGCTCCAGACGGTCGTCACGCCGCAGCTGAAGCAGGTCAGTGAATCGATCATCGAAGCGATCGAGCGGGCCCGCGACGGGAAACGACGGAAGTCCCAGGTCGAGGCGCTCGAGGAGCGGATCGAAGCGCTCGAGGTGCTCTTGGCGGAGAAGGACGCACGGATTGCGGAGCTCGAGGAGGTGGCGCGAACGCTCGGCTACATCCGAGTCGAGATTCCGGATCTCTCCGAGGGGACGATCCCCCCCGGGGAGGCCGCCCTCCCGCGGCGGGGGAGCGCCCGCCGGGTGGGGGAGCGCCGATCGCCCGAGCGGGGGCGGTGTGGCGCGTGGCCGGTGGTCGCCGTCGCCGGGGAGGAGACCTCTGCCCCGGACGAGGCGATCGATATCGACGGGGTACCGGAGCCGGCGGCGTCGGAGCTCCCCCCGGCGGTGGTCCGGCACATCGATCGCTTGGTGGCTCGGGTGGCTCGAAAGGACGTCCTGCACCGGCGGCTGCTCGCGTTTCTCATTGCGCACGCGCCGGGGAGCTACTCGGTCGAGCAGATCGCGGCCTGGACGGACTGCGCCCGCGGGGTGATCGAGGACGATCCGCCCCGGGAGTGGATCGATGCGGGGATCATCGCCTGGGAGCGCCGCTCCGACGGCTTGCACTTCCGCAGCAGTCTCAAATCGTTCGTCGCCAAGGAGTTCGCGGTCTATCAGCCCGATATCGGCGGGCGCGGTCTGCACGCGGTGACCCGCCGGCTCGCGGAGCGGCTGACCGCCCTGGGGTACGAGAGAGCCGATCGCTGACCGGTTCGCTCCCGTTCGGGGCGTCTCATTGACCGATATCCCCTTTTCTGCTACAATTTCTTTGGAAGGGGGAACAGGATGAAGATCAAGATCGCTCAACGGCATACAAACGGGAGCGAGGCGCTTCGCAACTACGTCGTGGAGAAGACGGAGGCTCTTGAGCGGTACTTCGATCGGATCATCAGCGTCGACGTCGTCCTGTCGGTGGAGAAGGAGCGGCACGCCGCCGACTTTCATGCGCATCTGACGAATCGGAAGGTGATCTCGGCGCGGGAGGAGTCGACGGACATGTACGCGTCGATCGACAAGGCGATCGATCGTCTGCGCAGGCAGTTGGTGAAGTTCAAGGACCAGCTGCAGGAGGTGAAGGACCGCGGAGCGGTTCCGCCGCGCGGTGACGGGGCGAGGGAGGCCACTGCGACGGAACGGCAGATCCTGCGGACGGAGACGTTCTTTCACAAGCCGATGACGCCCGAAGAGGCGGCGATGCAACTCGACGCGATCGACAAGGAGTTCTTGGTCTTTATCAATGCGGAGACGGATCAGGTCGCGATCATCTACCATCGGAGGGATGGGAACTACGGGTTGATCGAGCCACGGCGGTAGTCGGCGGGGGATCGGGGTCAGGGCGTGGTCAAAGTTCTATCGCTGTTCTCCGGGAGTCTCGCCAGTCGCGTCGCGACGCGACTGGTCGAGCGGCATCCCGAAGTGGAGTCTGTGTTTCTTCTCCACTTTCGATCCCCTTTCGCCCGCGAGTCGGATGAGTTCCGAACGCTGGTGAAGGACGAGTGGCCGGGGATCAGCTTCCGGACTCAGTCGCTGAAGCGGGAGTACCGGCGGCTGGTGGCGGTCTCCGATGACGAGACGTTCTCGCTCGTGCAAAGCTGCGCCAACTGCCGCGGGCTGATGCTCGCCCGCGCCGCTCGGTATATGGAGCGGGTCGGAGCAGAGATGATCGTCACCGGGGAGACGATCGATCCCGAGGGCGTATCCGCCGTCGACCTCGGACGGATCACGTCGGCGTTGGGGCTGGAAGCGCGGGTCCTGCGTCCGCTCTGCACGCCGGACGGCCGGGGGGCGCGGGGGGATCTCCGGCTATGGGCCGATCCGCGCGCATGGCGGATCGACCCCGCGGCTGGGGAGCGTCGAGTCGATCTGGCGCAGCGGCTCGGGCTCGATCTCCGCGATCCGATGGAGGCGTGTCGGCGCTGCAAGCTGCGGACGGAGGGGTTCGGGCAGCGGGCTGCGAACCTGTTCGCGGAGTCGGGGTTCAACCTGAATGCCCTCCGGCTGCTCGACTTCCCGCTCTACTACGAGATCGATCCGGCCACGAAGGTGGTCCTCGCCCGGACGGATGAGGAGAAGCGGGAACTGCAGAATCTCCTCCTCCCCGAGGACCTCCGCGTCTACCCGTCGCAGCGGCACGGACCGATGACGCTGGTCCGGACGGACTGGCGGGGGATGACGATCTTGCAGCGGCGCGGGGTCGTCGAGTTGGCGGCCCGGATCACGGCGACGTACGTCGAGGCGGGGCCGTGCGCGACGATCCCGATCTACTATCGGTTGGAGAGCGGGGACGAGACGGAGTTCATCCACGTGGCGCCGTTCTCGTGCCCGGAGCAGATTGCCGAGAGAGCGGACGTTCGAACGGTCCCGCTCCTCCGCCAAGGCGCCCCGGTCGCCGGCGCTTGAAATCGGCCCGCCGACGGCTATACTTCAGCGATGGTCGCGGAAGGGTCATCCACTATCGATACCCGAGGCATACCACCAGAGAATCGTTGACGTTGTCGCCCCCATCGAGCTTGGGAGGAGAGGGGATGCTATGCCTTT
>ENA-OSEO01006667-OSEO01006667.1-sediment-metagenome-genome-assembly--contig:-NODE-6667-length-10220-cov-2.673667_pt1 | contig 10220 bp, 16 predicted proteins | sample MGYA00237883_ERZ534232 | MGnify/ENA metagenome assembly ERZ534232
CTCTGGCGTGCGATCCATCCCCGGCGCCGAGGTGTATGAGGTCGAGACGTTCGGGGGTCGGTCATGACGCCGGGCAAGTCACTCGCCATCGTCGATCGCTTCGCCGCCGGCGTCGGCGTCGACCCGCAGACGTTTGTCCAGACGATCAAGGCGACCGTTCTGAAGACCAAGGATCGGCCGGCCACCGACGAGGAGATGGTCGCCTTCCTGGCGATCGCCGAGAAGTACGGCCTCTCCCCCTGGACGAAGGAGATTCACGCCTTTGTCGACACCAAGAGCGGCGGCATCGTGCCGATCGTCGGCATTGATGGCTGGAACCACATCGCCAACGACCATGAGCAGTTCGCCGGCGAAGTCCTCGAGATCGCGCCGCGTGAGGAGTGGGTCCACATCGACGACGACGCCAAGCTGGCGCCACCGTGGATGAAGCTCACGGTCTACCGCCGGGACCGCGACTACCCGACCGAGCACACGGAGTACCTCGACGAGTGCTACGTGCCGGCGCGCTCCGGCAAGGGGCAGAACGGCTCCTACAAGATCAAGAGCCACTGGCAGACGCACACGAAGCGCGCTCTGGAGCACAAGACGCGTATCCAGGGACGGCGCATCGCCTTCGGCTTCTCCGGGATCTACGACGAGGACGAGGCGCAGCGCATCATCGCCGCGCAGTCGGCCGACGTCGAGGTTCCCCCAGAGGAGGCCGACACCGGCGAGATCATCGGCCCGCAGGACCACGAGGCCCTGCTCGCCGAGATGGAGCGCACGGGCCTCTCTGAGGCAGCCGTCGCCAAGAACCTCGAGCACAAGGCGAACTACACCGGTCCGCTCGAGGACATGCCCGTGCGCGTCTACGAGCCGCTCATGGCGGGCCTTCGCTCGATGAAGGGCAAAGCGCCGCAGCCGGCGCCGACGCCCCCGGCCGAAGAGCCAAACGTCGCGGCGGAAACGCCGCCCTCAGGCGACGTCGAGCCGCAGGGCGACGTTGAACCGCAGGAGGCCTCCCCGGCGCCCGAGAGCGCCGACTGCGAGCCGTCTGTCTCGCAAGGCCAGCTGCGCCAGCTCGGCATCGTCTGGCGCAAGCTCGCCGACATCGGCTACAGCGATGAGGAACTGCGCGACCTGCTCCACCAGCACACCGGCCTGCGCTCGCGTAAGGTCCTCAGCTTCGAGCAGGCCCATGTCGCCATCGCGCGCTTCACCGCCGAACTCGAGAAGCACGAGGGGGAAGCGGCATGAGCACGAGGACCAGGCCCGAGACCACCGAGCATCGCCTGCAGCGCACGCTCTCCGACCCGGTGCGCAAGAGCGAGATCGCCGATCTGTTCGGCGTCTCGATCACGACCATCTACGCCAGCCTCAAGCGCTTCGCGGCCGCCAAGCGCGCCGGCGACGAGCTGGCCATGCGGCAGGAGATTCCCTGCCTGCACTTCGGCGGCGTGCCGCAGAAGGACGGGACCATCAAAGGGGGACGCTACGTCGTCCCCCGGGATGCCCTGATCCGCTTCTATGTGAGCGCGAGCCTCGATGAGGACGTGCTCGAGCGGCTCTACGGGAGCGGGGTGGCGTCGTGAGCTGCATCCATGGATTCGTGAGGCGGGTGGCGCCATGAGCGCCCCCGCCTCCCCCAAAACCAGCCGCATCAACGCCAGCGCCGGTGGCACCTGGCGTCACGCCGAGGACCTTCCGGTCGAGATCGTCGAGGAGTTCACCCGGACGTGCCGAGTCCGGCTGCTGCGCGACTTCGTGATCGACGGCCGCGTCAAGTACAAGGCCGGGACGATCTACCTCATCCTTCGCGGCTGGGTGACGGTGGAGCAGTAGTGATGGACTGGCTCCACTCGTATAGCAACCTCCGCAACCACCCGAAGACGAAGAAGCTCGCGCGCCTGCTCTCCGTGCCTCTCCCGCAGGCTATCGGCCACCTGCACTGTCTCTGGTGGTGGGCCTGTGACTACGCGCCGGACGGAGATCTCACCGACATCGAGCCAGACGTCATTGCAGACGGCGCGGAGTGGACCGGCGATCCGGTGCTCTTCATCGACGCGCTCGTGAACGCGACGAAGGAGCGAGGCGGGGCCGGCTTCCTTGACCGAGAGGGCGATCAGCTCTCCATTCACGACTTCGAGGAGTACATCGGACGGCACATGGAGAGGGCCGCGAAGGACGCCGCGCGCAAGCGCAAGGAGCGCGGACAGGCGAAGCGCGACCAGGGGTCATCCTCGCCATGTCCAGCGGACGTCCAGCGGACGTCCAGTGGACGGCGTGCAGACGGCGTGCAGACGGCGCACGTAGAAGAGAAAGAAGAGAAGAGAAGAGAGAAGACAGAGGAGAAAGAACATATGTCCATCGATGAAGCGCCGATGGACGCTGTCGCTGCTCCCGTTGAAGTCATCGACGACGAGTTTGAGACCTTCTGGAGCCACTTCCCACGCAAAGAGGCGAAGCGCCAAGCGCAGTCCCTCTTCTCCCGCCACACCAACGGTCGACGACCTCGGATCATTGCTGCGTCAGCCAACTACGGCGAATGGTCTCGAGCGCACGCAGACTCGCCACTCATGCTGCCGACGACCTTCCTCAGTCTCAAGAACCCGCGCTGGGAGGAGTGGGAGCACGGCCCTCCGCTGGGTCGCGATCGCGCACCGCAGACGGCCATGAGCACGCTGAAACACATGTGGGAGGAGGGGACATGACGAGGAAGGGAATCATCGCCGCATTCGCGCTGCTGTCCAGCGCGTACCGTCGACAGTTCACGCTACCCACCGACCGCGACGAGGCGGCGGCCATGGTGGCAGTCTGGGCCGACCTGCTCCACGACATCGACGACACGACCGGCTTGGCTACATTCCGACGCCACTGCGAAACGTCGAAGTTTCCACCGACGCCGGCAGACATCCGCGAGCTGGCAGTGCCGAACACGCTGCCGACGCCGGCGGAGGCGTGGAACGAAGCCTTCGCGAAGGCCTGCAACCCGGGCTACTGCGAGGGCCGCATCCCGCGCATGAGCCACCCGGAGATCGAGGCCGCGGCAAGGGCGGCAGGGTGGAGCGCGATCTGCTTCGCAGAGTCGGAGCGCGAGCTGTCCTACACCCGCAACACGTTCCTGCGCTGCTACGCGGACTACTGCGGCCGCACCGAGCGTGAACAGCACCGCGTTGCCATCGCCGGCGGGAGCTTCCCGAGGGAGCTGCTGCCGCGAATGAAGCGCGTCGACGAGATCACGTCATGAGTCGCGCCAGTCTCGAAAAGCTGCAATCCACTGCAGGTTCCCACTCAAGCAAGTGCCCCGGCGCTGTTGGCGCAGCCCGGGGCGTGACACCAGGACTGGGGAGGTCCCGATGCACGGCGAGTCTACAAGTAGCCAGGACGGAAGAGCGCAGGAGTACGCCGCGATGATCAAGCCCGGTGACGCTGTCGAGACGCCCGACGGGTCGCTCTGGGTGGTCGACGGAATGGTCGGTCCAACCCGCTACGCGCTGGTCAGCGCCTACCGCGGCGCCGTCGACGGGGCCGTCTACCGCGACCGCGAGAACGACGTCGTGACGACGATCGTGCCGGCCGCCCATGTGACCAAGATTGCCGACGCTCGCCAAGTGCGGCGGAGCTGAGAGGAGACCATCGATGTTCGACCAGACTGAGTTGCTGCCGAAGACCGAACTGGACGAAGCCCACGCCGTGCTCAGCAAGCTCCTGGCCGACCAGGAGAAGGCCGAGACGGCGATCGACAACGCCGAGAAGAAGCACTCCGAGATCACGCTGCTCGTCTCCAAGCAGCGCCACGTGATCAAGCGCCTGCAGTCCATGATGCCGCCGGCGGACTCGGTGGTCGACGGCCATGCCGCCGAGGAGACCGAGGACGCCGACTTCGAGCCGATCGCCGAGATCGAGGGCGACGTGCTCGACCCGATCACCGGCGAGGTGGTGAGCAAGACGCACACCGGCGACGAGGTCTCGCAGACGCCGCACGTCTTTGTCGTGTGGCCGCACTGCAACGATGCCGTCCGCACCGAGATCGGTGCGCACACGACCTACGGCGAGCTGGTGGCGGACTACTGCTCCGTAGCGCTCGAGGACGGCAAGGTCGAGGACTTCAACGTCGTCTCCGAGCACGGCTCCATCCGCCCGCTGAACAAGGCGATCGTGCCGCCTGACTACGGTCGCGAGTTCCGCATCCAGGAGAAGGCAACGGAGGCGGAGCTGGCCGAGCACGAGGCGCTCAAGGACCGGGAGACGGCGGCATGAAGACCATCATCGCCGCGGCCGTCCTGGCCGCGCTCATCGCCATCCTCGCGCCGGCGTCTGCCGGCGCCACCGAGGTCGACCACGGCCTCGGCTACACGCCGCAACCGGAGGCGACTGGGGCGACGTTGTCGTCGCCGGACTACGCCGACGTCGCCAACAAGCAGCGCGCCCTCAACTGGCGCGCGTTCGGCCTCAAGTACCGGCCCTCGCTCATACGCCTCTGCCGCATCACCGGCGCTCACCCGCTGCCCGTCTGGTACCCGCCACGCTCCAGGTACACGACCTGGCGTGAGTACGGGAACGCCTGCAAGGCCTGGGCCGTCGCCGTCTACCGGCGCGAGCGCGAGCTGTACGCGATCGTCGCGCACCCCAACGGCACCGGTGCGGCGCGCTGGTGGCCGCTGGCCCGCTACGTCGGCTGGCCGGCGGCGCAGCGCAGCGCCGTCATCCTCTGCATTCGCCTCGAGTCGGGCGGCCGACCGTGGGCCGTGAACGGCTCCTGCGTCGGCCTCATGCAGGTCGTGGGCGGCAGCAAGGACCCGAGGCGCAACCTGGCGCAGGGGCTCAGACTCTGGCGCTCTCGCGGCTGGCAGCCGTGGGGTCCGATGACGGCGCGGGGGTGGTAGGTGTGGCGAGTGCGCCGCGCACGAAGCGTCAGCCCGAGTCGTACGTCCTCGGCGCCGTCCGCGACTTCCTGCGGCACGGCGGCTGGTACGTCGTGCGGCACCAGCAGGGGCTCGGCTCGCACGCCGGCTTCCCGGATCTCACCGCGACCCGCGACGGCCGCACGGTCTACATCGAGGTCAAGACTCCGACCGGCCGGCAGTCCGACAAGCAGCTCATCTTCCAGCGCGAGATCGAGGCACACGGCGCCGAGTACATCGTGGCCCGCTCGACGGAGGACGTTCAGCATCTCTGTGAGTGTCTGAGGCTGTAGTGCCGAGAACGGGGAGCGGTGCCGCGGTCGCACGGCCGGATGCCGGCACTGCTCCCCGACCCTTCTGTGAGCGCTGCGGCAGCCTCCTGCGCTCCACGCACCAGGTCGACCCGGAGGCTGCTCACGTGCTCTGCGACCCCTGCGAGCGCCTCGTCGCCTCGTGTGCGGCGTTCGTCGAGCCGGTGCCGGCGAAGCGCGAGACGGCACCCGTCGACGTGAACCTCCTCGAGCTGGTGGCCGGCATCGTGCTCACCCACGACGCGCTGCACCCTGGTGAGAAGATCAACCTGCGGGCGGCGCTTGCCGCCTACGGCGTCGATGCCGAGAACGTGCTCATCTGGCAGATCGCCAGCAAACTGAAGCGGCGCCACGGGATTGTGCTTGCCGGGGAGTCGCGGCAGGCGGGCTACCGGGTAGAGGACTGGACGTGGGAGGCGCGGCGGGTGAGGAGCTCGCTCGCCTAGCAGTCGCCTCTCCTCGCTTGGATGTCCCTGTGACGGGGGTGAACCTTCTGCTAAGGTCTCATCGTTGCAGAGTGCCTCGTTAGTCACGGGAACGGAGGGCGTCTAGTGTGGATCTTGCTTCGTAAGGGCGGCGCCCACGTCTATGTCCGCTACGGCCACGCGTTCACCAACAACTTGATGGCCTACGACACGCGCGTTCGGATTGAGGGCGATGAAGTAGAGCTTGCTCTTGACCTCAATCCCAACCTTCGGGTGCGCGACACGGGCGGATGGCCGCACATTGACGCGAGCGATCTGGTAGACGACATCGATCGACTGGCGCTCGTGCAGTTGTCGGATGCTCACATTCTCAAGGGTCTCGAGAGGTTCCTCTCCCGTCGGGAGCCAATTCCTGCGCAGTGGGTCTTGCAGGTGGAGCTGAAGGGCACGCACCGGTTTGCGGTTAGCCCGGGGGCGGACGGCAGCACGCTTTCGCTCAACGTCATCGGGGCTCCGTCGGGCTCGGACTGAATGCGGGAGCATACTCTGCCTGTTGCTGCCCATGCTGCCTTCGAGAGGTTTGGACGTGGGAGGCACGAAAGTTGGGGAGTTCTCTGTCGGGCCGCTGATTTGCCGTCTGAGCGTGCGGGTATTCTTGACGCGACAGCGGAGCGCGTCTTCACCTTTGGCGTTGTCTCCAGTAGACTGTGCGTGACGGAGGGGGAGACTCTTGGCAAGCGTGTTCGATGTTGCCGCCTACATTCTCAATGAGCGCGGGTCGATGACGGCCATGAAGCTCCAGAAGCTTGTCTACTACGCTCAAGCATGGTCCTTGGCTTGGGATGACGATCGTCTCTTCCCAGAGGAAATCCAGGCGTGGGCCAATGGGCCGGTGGTACCGGCACTCTTCCGCCAACACCAAGGGAAGTTCCGGGTCGTCGCAGGTGACTTTCCTGGCGGTGATCCAAATGCGCTCACGAGTGATCAGAAGGACACTGTAGACGTCGTCCTCGACTTCTACGGTGACAAATCGCCGCAGTGGCTGAGCGACTTGACCCACATGGAAGCCCCCTGGCGGACGGCGAGATCGGGACTCCCAGACGATGCTAGGAGCGGAGCCACAATATCGCTTGAAAGCATGAGCGAGTACTACAGCTCCTTGCCGTAAGTCTTTGAAGTCCGGGCGCTCTAAGGGACCCAGAACTGCGCAGTCGCCTCGCACAGGGCGACAGGTGCGTGTCGAGGCAGATCCCGAGAGCCTGGACGGGAAACCCTTCTGCTGGCGTACCTCAGAACTCGATCTGGGCGGTCGCTGGGGCTGGTTCGCTGTTCACCCGTGCCTGCTTCACCGTCACATCCTCCCCAAGATGCACGACTACGAAAGCATGACATGGGCTGACGTGAAGTCAGGAACGGGCAGCCATGAAGGCGTGGAGGTTGACGCACTCCTAGTGGAGGCTCGCGAACGACTGAACAGCATGGGGATCGAAGATGACGCCCTCTTCTCGCTGCGTCTGAGTGGCAAGCAGCGCGTATGGGGAATCCGGAGGGGCCTGTATCTGTACGTCCTGTGGTGGGACCCAGAACATGAAATCTGCCCCTCCCTGAGGGATAAGACGAATAAGAAGAACATGAAGCCCCGCTGGACTGAACCTGCCTCGAAGTCCGGCCCGTGTCCGTTCGGAGTGCCCCCTGGCCCCGGAGAGTCAGGCCCTAGAGGCGAGATGTGCCTGCGCTGCGATGCGGTGCCCGAGGAGCAGTGAACGGAGGACTAGCTGCTGACTGATCCCGCCAGGGTCCGTGGGGACGACAGCGCCAACGCTCGCACGTACTGCGCTGTTGCCGCATCTGTTGCCGCACCCACTCGCACCAGCTGCGAAACACCCTCCAGGTAGCCCTCCGGCGAGCCTCGATTCAGCCTCAAATCCGCACCGCCTGACACTCACTAGGGCGTAGCCCGGGGCTTTTGCACGGCGGAGGTCAGGGGTTCGACTCCCCTGCGGTCCACCATTCATTTGCAGCGAAATCGTGCCTGGCGCACGTCGCTCGGGGCGTTCTTGGGGCCATCCGCAACCCCGGCTGCAACCCACCTGCCACCATTTCGCAACCGAAATCCGTGCGCCTGGATGGGAGCGGACGGGGCGAACTGGGACGAACTGGGAGCTCGAACCGGTCACCGCCGTCGTGCGAAGGCTCCGGGCCGCGCCAGAGTGAGTGTCAGGCGGTGCGGATTTGAGGCTCGCCGGAGGGCTACTCGAGGGTGATCCTGCAGCTGGTGCGAGTGGCTACGGCAACGAACGCGGCAACAGTCGCAAGGCACGCTCGGGCGCGTCAGGTTGACGCTGATTAGACATCAGACACGTCACCGCTGGAGTCGCCACTAGGCCTCTCATCCGACAGCACAAACCGTGTCCAGTCACTGCGACAGACGGTCAGGGTGAAGTGGTCGCCTACTACCGCGTAGGCGAACTGACCTGGATCACGGCCCGGAACGAGGGGCTCGCCCCAGACGGCCTCAGTCGGCCAAGCGTCGCCGAGCCATTGGCCGACGGCTCCGTCCTTGGTCACCTCTTGCGGCGCGGGTATCTTGCCGCCGTGCTCCTCGGCCCACGCACACAGGTGGCGTGCGAGATCTGCGAGCTGCCGTTCGAGGTCGCGATCGGCCAGCAAGTCGATGTAGCGGCCCCACTGGTCAACGAGGTCGGCGGCCTGGGCAGCCGCTGCGGTTGTTATCCCCTCGGGTGAGACTGCGGCCGCTTCTGCATCGAAGAGTTCCTCGCGGATCTCGCAGGCGAGAGACAGAGGGATGTCGATCACGAAGAAGTCGTCCGCCTCATCGCCCCGGTGCAGAGGCGGCCTCTCAACGGGTTCTCGCTCGAGAGTCGCCTGTACTCGCCGCGCCAGTGACGCTGTCTCGAGGAGCGACGCGGTGACTTCCAGACTGTCGCGCCCAAAGGAGTCGGGAGCTTGCGTGATTGCCTTGTACGTCCTCGCATCCACGATCTATGCCCAACGCTTCGCGCATAACCTGTGCGCCGCAGCCCCGGAGGAGACATCCGCCTCCCGGCGCGTCGAGTTGAGACGTTTGGTCGGCATGCCCTACTCCCACTCACGGGTCTCAGAATCGCAACCTCCCCCGTGGTGGTGGTCCTGCACGTGCTGCAGATAGCGCAGTGCTCCACGGGCGGAGTAGACACGGTTCCAGCTCGGCCAGCACTCGTAGAGACCTTGCCACGGGACGTAGACGGCACGTTCGCGTGACCCGAGGCGGCCAACCACCCAGTAGCCGGCGCCGGCTAAGACATACCGTATGTTGTCAGGATGACCTCCGAGGTCCGAGCGTAAGCGAGTCTCGGCGGCCCCCACGTCATAGGAGAATCCACCCGACTGTTCCATTGCGACAATCAGTGCGCCTCCGCGGCCGAAGGCCACGAGATAGTTGCCCGACATCTCACGGGTCGCCGCGAAGACGCTTGTGTAAGACGCGGGATCGGACCTTGCCTCGTAGATCGGAATGAGACCGGCGAGGGTGGCATCCTCTGTCTCCGGATCCGAGCCCCCAGTCGGGAACCAGAGACGAGTGAGAGCAAGGTCTAAGCGTGCTCTCACAGCTTTGGTCGGCACGTCGTGGCGATATGCACCGAGCGTCGTATCCGCCGGGCGGGCGAGGTAGACGACGCCGATGATCAGTGCCAGCACCACACCGGCGATGACAATGGCGATCGTCGTGCGGTTCACCCGAGCGACCCGACCGCGCTCAGATCGCTCCACGGCGCACCCGATAGCGCAGGTGAAGCACCCGGTTGCCCTGAATCACCACGTCAGGATCCTCCAAGAGGTGCTGCGCGTCGACCGAACCAAAGTAGCGCTTGCCGGACCCGAACACGACGGGTGCGACGTCCATGCGCACCACGTCGACCAGGCCCGCGGCAAGCACCTGGCCACCGACATCGCCAGCGGCGACCTCGACGATGCGGTCACCCGCAAGCTCCTGCGCCTTGGCCACGGCTGCCTCGACGCCGTCGACGAAGTGAAACGGCGTCTCGGTGTCCCAACCCTCGGGCGCCGGCCGGTGCGTCACTACGACCACGTGGTCGATCCCGCTCGGAGGTATCCCATCCCAGCCGTCCGTCAGGTCGAAGACGTGGCGGCCGGCGATTGTCACCCCGATCTGGTCCCAGTACGGCCGGATGTAGTTGTAGGACGTCTGCGACACCTTCAGCACGCCGCTCTCGTCCAACGGGACGTCACCACTGACCAACCAGTCGAACAGCGGTCCTGGCTGGTCATTCTCGTCCGCGATGAAGCCGTCCACCGATACTGAGCCGTACATGACTACCTTGCCCATGGGGCTCTCCTTCGGATTCCGTCCTCGGGTGGGCTAACGCTTGGCGCATAACCTGCGCGCCACGGCCTCGGAGGAGACATCGGCCTTCCGACGCGCCAGGTTGATGCGCTTGTTAGCTGTGCTCAATGTCGTCGCTCCCTCGGAAGTCCGGTGCCCGCCGCTAGTGGCCGAACCCCGGCGGCGGGGCCGGAGGGAACTGGTGCCTCAGCGCTTCAGCCTCGGCCTTGGCGGCCCGGACCTCGTTCTGGGCTCG
>ENA-OSEO01006668-OSEO01006668.1-sediment-metagenome-genome-assembly--contig:-NODE-6668-length-10219-cov-10.755768_pt1 | contig 10219 bp, 8 predicted proteins | sample MGYA00237883_ERZ534232 | MGnify/ENA metagenome assembly ERZ534232
CGGGCAAAATCATTTTCTTCAAGGACCTGAAGGAGATGTTGGGCAGAAACATGTTCCTCCAGGTGGAAAAAGATGAGGGCTTTGAGTTGATCTTCAAACGTCATTTTTAGGGGCCTGTATCCTCGCGCCTTCAACGGGGGCATTCCGCTAACGGCGCTTTCGATCGGCTGGTACAATTGGTTGAAAGATGTTGCGTCTGCACTGTTTTGGGAATCGATTGCGTAGGGCATTTTGTAACCTCCTAATATCATTGAAGATTACAAATTTTCGCCGCACACCCTAATCGAAATGTCAAGAAAAAAATGAACTCAACTTGCTGATTTTTAAATATTTTTCAATGTGCCCCTTGCAAAAACCTAACCGGAAATTACTGATTGAATATGAATCAAAAAATAGCCCAGATGACCATAGAAAAATATGGCTCGATGCATTGCAGCGTGATGACGGACCTCACCCTTGAGGGCAATAGCGTCATCTCCCCTAAGGCTTTTGAAAAATTTTGCCTGCCATACATAGTGCAATTGCACAATTTTTATTTAGATAGAGGGGTAAGGGCGGTCATGTTGCACCTGTGTGGTGATCATGCGGGCAACCTGAAGTACTGGGAACGGGTCCCTCTCCCGGAAAGGGCCATTTTCAGTATAGGAGATGCCATGGATCTGGAGCAGACGGGCAAGTTCCTGGGCGAAAAATACATACTGGCCGGGAACATATCAACAACCACTCTTCAGATTGGAACAAAGGAGGATGTAAAACAGGAAGTCAGGAGATGCCTAAGGCAGGCAAAGGGGAGACCGGGCGGGTTTATCCTGATGCCCGCATGTGAATACCCCCCCATGGCCCCGGCTGAAAATCTTGAGGCCATACGGGAAGCCCTGATGGAGCACGGTTTTTATTAGACTTTTCTGAGCATGAAAATGCGTTGCTATATCTAAGCGCCCAAACCCGCTTAAACGTGAGGAGGCAAGGTTACTGACTATGGGGCAGATAGAACAGGAAATTAAGGGCTATGCCTTGAAAAGGACGGGGGTGTTGGCCGTCGGCATTGCCTCTGTGAAAGACATAAACAGATATGCACCGGTTGGTTACCGACCTGATGATCAACTTCCTGGCGCCAGAAGTGTGGTCGTCCTGGGCGGGATGCATCCGACAAAAGGGTGTTGGAAGGCTCATCCCAAGGTCATGGTTGAAATCGGTCCTACGGCAGATGGTCCTGTAAGACATGCCGCCGGGTTGAGCTACTTTCTGGAGGCGAAGTTCGGGGGTGAATCTGTAGCCACTATCGCAAATACTTCTTTGGGGGGATCGCTTCAGGGGGGTACTATGCCTTGGCAGAGCATCAAGCTCCACGCAGAGATGGCCGGGCTTGGGCAGCGGTCTATGATGGGCGGCGTATTATTGAATCCGACGTATGGCTTCCTCTCGTTGGGCTCTTGCATCACAACACTTGAATTGGAGCCGGATGGGCCTCTCAATACGACGATTTGCCCCCATTCGGCCTGTATTAAATTGTACAAAAAAACAGGGCAGACGTTTTGCATGCAAGCATGCCCCCTTCAGTGTTTGTCAGGGGAAATAGAGAATGGGCGGATCAAGAAGATGACATATCTGAGATACAAGTGCGCTTCTATCTGTCAGAGGGACAAAGATCACGGAATCTTGATCAGGAGAGCTATAAAAATGGCGCTGAAGGACAAAGATTTTGACATGAAGCAGATGCTTTATGGAGATGAGTTCGCCAACGCTCAAAACAGGTTGGCTTACGGATCTATAAGATATTTTGCGAACTGCTGGGAATGCATAAAGGCATGCCCTGTGGTCAAAAAGGGGATAAACGGTGGAAAAGCATAAGGCAGCAAAAGACAAGAAGGTGGATAAGACATGGATGCCATTTAGTCCTCGACTGGTTGATGAGAGCAAATATAATAAATACAAGGAGATGATTGTCATGCTCGGCCTGGGTGTTCAGGTGATGAAACCTTCCTATGATTCCGAAATGGAAAGAAAAATATGTACAGGCCTTTCGGACAGCGAGATTGCGGATTTGCTTGGATTAGAAGCATGGGAAGTCACCAAAATTAGAACCGTCAGAGAAACAGAGATTACCGAGGGGATTATTGATAAAATCTGTGAAGATAGCCTTGACTTTAAAGGGATAGGACCTGGCGTTGAAGATGTTTTAAATTTGTATCAGTCTTTTTTGAAAGAAAGGAAGTGACTTTTTCAATGCAGGGACAATGGATAAGGACACACTGTGCCCGTTTTGATCACGGAGGATGCGGGCTGAAGATACTGGTAGAGAATGGACATGCATCACGGGTACTTCCGGATAAGATGAATCCGAGAAGTAAGGGGTACATTTGTCCCAAAGGGTTTGCCTCCCTTGAACGTATCTATCACCCCGAGCGACTGCTCTATCCTATGAAAAGGAGAGGGGAGCGAGGAGAAGGGAAATGGGAGAGGATTTCGTGGGATAGTGCTTTGGATTATGCAGCCGACGCCATCATGAAAATGATAGAGAAGTTTGGACCTGAATCGATTGCCTTTGCCATGGGCGCCCCTAAGGGTGTCGAGTATTTGCTTACCATGCGCTTAGCCAATGTTCTGGGCACCCCCAATCTGGCAACTACGGGAAGTGTATGCCATTGGCCTCGGGAGCTGATGGGGAGATTTACATGTGGCTTCTTGCCAGTTCCCGACTATGAAAACCCAACGCGATGCATTCTGCTGTGGGGGAGCAATCCTTTCCACACGAATGAGGAGGGTATCCTGGGTATACACCTGAAGCGCTCACTGGATAATAGCTCCACAAAGCTTATCGTGATTGATCCCTACGAGACGGAGATCGCAAAAAGGGCTGACTTGTGGCTCCAAATACGGCCTGGAACAGATGATCTTCTGGCCCTTGCGTTTTTAAATGTTATTATCCATGAAAATCTATATGATATGGATTTCGTGAAGCGATGGACGATCGGGTTCGATGCACTCAGGGAAAGTATAGAAACGTACAGTCCCGAACGGGTGTCCAAATGGACCTGGATTCCCGAAGAGAAGATACGGCAAGCAGCCAAACTATATGCGGAATCCAGACCCGCCGCCTTACATTGGGGGAATGCACTGGATAATAATGGGTTCAATACGTCCCAGACGTGCCGGTCAATAGTCATCCTCATGGCTGTTACCGGGAACCTGGATGCTCCCGGTGGGAATGTTCAGCAGACCGTGCCTCCTGTAATGAGCCTTCGGAAATTCATGGCGACGGATATGTCAACTTCCGACCTAAAAAAGGAATTCTGCGCGTATTACGGCATTTCGCCACGATTGCCTTTTATTCCCAGTTCACTTCTGATCGAGACGATATTGAAGAAGTTGCCTTATCCCATTAAGTCTCTAATCGTACAGGGCAGTAATCCGCTGATTACCTATGCCGGATCGCAGAACGTTTTCAGGGCGCTTAAAACACTTGATTGTCTGATAGTCTCCGAGATCTTTATGACGCCCACCGCCGCATTAGCGGATCTTGTTTTGCCGGTTGCAACCAATATGGAATTCGACGATATTGGTCTGTACGGATTGCCTCATGGATATGTCCAAGCCAGACCAAAGATCATAGAACCTCAAGGTGAATGCTGGCCCGATATGAAAATAGTGAACGAGCTGGGAAACCGTCTTGGCTTTAGAAAATATTTTTGGGAAGATACGGCGCAATGTCTGGAAGAGATCTTGGCTCCTTCGGGGATGAATTACAAACAGTTTAGTCAGGTGGGTACCCTGGAAGGTGAAAAAAAGTATTATAAGTACAGGGATGACGGCTTTCGAACGCCGTCCGGAAAGGTTGAAATCCGCTCTTCAATACTGGAGAGAGACGGATATGCTCCTGTTCCTTTTGCACATGTACCTGAAGAGAGGGATCAGGCGTTTCCCCTGATAATGACGAGCGCAAAGGCGAGATGTTTCTTCCACTCAGCCTATCGCCATCTTGATTCCCTTCGGGAAAAACATGGAAAGCCCAAGGCAACCATACATCCAAGGACAGCTTTTCAGCACAAGATTACCAACGGAGACACGGTAGATGTCGTCACACGGAATGGCCGGGTTCACCTTGAAGCATCTATTTCTGAATACCTACATCCTTCTGTCGTCAAAGTGGATTATGGTTGGTGGTTTCCCGAAAGAGGTGCAAAATCGCTTTTCGGCTGGGCCGAATCGAACACAAACCTTCTGACGAGCGGCTCTCATCCGTTTGATCCCGTCCTCGGGACGACACCTTTGAGAAGTATACCTTGCCGAATCGAAAAAGGATAAAGATCCCACTTATTATTACCCATTCCAAAATGTATATCTTGCCCCAAAGAAGGGATGATGGACAACGCACATTCCGCAAGATGGGTTTGGCATGGTCATTTTTCTGTGTCCTTGCTTTCCCTTGCTTCATGCAGTGTTGCCTTGCCTGAGAGGGCGATGTGGACCACGTAAAGTTCGTTTTGCGTCTGGAGCGTGGCCTGTGGGAATGCCGCTCACCTATCCAGGCACAGGGGCTGATGAAGGGGGTGGTCATCTCCCAATTCGTTTCACAGACGGTTCCTTAGCGGCCGTCAACAACAAAGGACGATTTCCTGCTACTTTTCGATCGTATGGGGTGAAAGATCTATGGATCAACTTTTGAACATACTCGGTTCGTTCAACCCAGGCTGGAAGGGCAAAAAGTGGGTGGACGATTTCGTTTGTCTGCTTAAAGAGACGGCTATTCCCGCCTACTCTTTTTTGAATGTGAAGATAGAAAACAATCAGGCTATATTCTCCAGAGAATGGCCGCAAATCGTAACTGCATTAAAAGATGTCGGGATTTTTAAGCTCTTTGTTCCCTCGGAGTACGGGGGCCTAAAAGCGTCCGAAGAGGATATCTACCTTATCATGGAACTTTTGGGTTATGCTTCTCCAGGCATGGGGGTTATTTTTGTCTCACACGGACGAGCCGTAGACATCATTCTTCAAGGAAATGACGGGCAGAAGAATCAATATCTTCCCAGGATGGCTGAGGGGGTCTTTGGAGCAATCGCCATGACTGAAAAAGGGGCTGGCTCTGACGCAGGCGCTGTCGGCCTCCTGGCCAAAAGGAATGGTGCAGGCTATCTGTTGAACGGGGAGAAAATCTTTATTTCCAATAGTGGCCTGGCCACCATATATGCTGTTCTTGCTAACACGAAGGGCCTCAAGGCCCCGGACGCCCTGAGCCTGTTTGTTGTGGAAAGGTCCACTCCCAATTTCACCGTAAAGGGATTGCCTGAAAAGGATGGGCTGAAAATACTGCCTACCGGACGACTCATTTTCCAGGATTCCCCTGTACCTGACGAGAGTCGGGTCGGGGAAGAGGGTTCCGGCCTCCTCCGTTCTATCAATATCATCGATAGGGGGAAAATACATATTGCAGGTATCTGCTGTGGGTTGGCCTACCGGATTTTTCGTGAAATATACCGGTATGTTCAACAAAGACAACAATTTGATCATCCATTGACCCAGAGCCAGGAGATCAGCTTTCAGCTTTCAGATATGTTTACCAGAATGTCCGCTGCCAGGGCATTGTGCTTTCATGCGCTGAAACAGATCCAAACGCCCTATTACAGCTTATATTCGGCACAGGCCAAGCTGTTTGCATCCCAGATGGTGATGGATGCGGCATCCAGGGCTCAGATACTGATGGGGGGAAGAGGCTATTTTAAGAATGATCTTATCAACCAACTGAGCGCCGACGCCAGAGGTATGGAATATCTGGAAGGAACTTCCAATGTTCAGAAGATGCTGATCGGCAAGCGGCTGTTCAGGGTATATCGAGAGAAAACAACCCGTTAAGAATTCGATGTTCTCAGGTTGCGTTTTGAAGGTTAGGGCTGTGATGGCCGAGCACGGCGGAGCCATTTTGGAAGAGGAATGTTGTTATGGAGTTTTACGACAGCCACATTCATTTTCTTTTCAAATGCCCGCGTAGCGATATCAAACGAATTTTCGACTATTTAGCTGGTATCGGGCTGCGTGGTTTGGATGCATTCGTGATCGCGGAATATCCTTGTGATAGTGCCGTAATCCGTAAGATGGTTCCGGAGGGATACCATAGAGATATGGGCCTTGAAGTTCTTGCCGATCAAAGGGACCCGTTTCCTCTTCTGAATGAATCGAATAAAATAAAAATCTTGCCCTGCTTGGACGCGAGATTTATTGAAAAGGATATTGAACGGAAAATCGCGATGTATCGAGGCATGGGTTTTGAGGGCCTGAAATTGCTCTATGTTCCAGAGGAAGACCATGTGCTAAAAATACAGGGCATGCAGCAGGCATTTGGAAGGACGGTTAAACAATCAGAAATGGTTACATCGTCACTCATTGAAAGTGCGGCATCCCAGGGCATGTTCGTGATAATCCATGTTGATTTGAGAAGATATGGTGAGTTCATAGAGGAGGTGTTAAGAAGCTACCCATTGACAAACTTCAATATCGCCCATTTTGGCTTTTCTCGGCGTGCCATGGGTCCCTTGTTAGAGAAATATGATAACTGTTATACAGATTCGTCTTCGCTGACGCCGTTCATACGAAAAGCCCCGAGGGCCTATAAAGAGTTTATAGAGAGATACCAAGATAGAGTTCTGTTCGGTAGCGATGCTTTGATCGGAAGGCCAGAAGAGGCAAAGAGGGCGCTGGATTTTCTCGTGGACTATTTGAATGATCAGGCATTATCGACTAAAATATTTAATGGAAACTATTTTAAATTTCACAAAATTGAGAGAAATCGCGATGAAGCAGAACGAAAGGAGATGAGGTAGTGGCTCATAGGGAGATTCTTGGAGGAGGACAGTTTCTGTTTGCTGACGTGCTGCCCGAGCAGATATTCACGCCTGAGGATTTTTCGGTGGAACAGCGTTTGGTCGGGAAATCCGCGGAGGAATTCGCCCTTGGCGAGGTGGTTCCTATGATGGAAGAACTCGAACCCTTAAATCCTGACCTACTGAAGCAGCTCATGAAAAAGGCGGGGGAACTTGGACTTCTATCGCTTGATATCCCTGAGGCGTATGGTGGGGCGGACATGGATATGATCAGCTCTGCTTTGGTAACTGAAAGAATACACCAAGGTGTTTCCGCGTTTATGCTGGTTTACGTTATGCAAACCGGGGTGGGAAGCCTTCCCGTCCTACTGTTTGGCACGGCTGACCAGAAAAATAGATATCTGCCCGGATTGGGAACAGGGGAATTGATAGGCACCTATGCACTGACGGAACCGGACCATGGGTCTGATGCCTTGGGGGCCGAAACAACAGCCGAATTGTCTGACGACGGAACATATTATCTTCTAAATGGACAGAAACAATTCAGCAGCAATTCCGGCTTTACAGATGTCATGAGTACGTACGCCAAGGTAGATGGGGCACGGTTCACCGCGTTTGTCGTGGAAAGGACATGGGAAGGGGTTTCATTGGGAGAGGAAGAGGTCAAAATGGGCCTCCATGGCTCCAGCACGCGATCGGTTTTCTTTGAAAACGTTAAGGTCCCGGTTGGAAACGTTCTTGGAGAAATAGGACGCGGCCACGTTGTGGCCCTCACAGCACTCTCCATCGGACGTTTTAAGCTCGGCGCCATGTCTGTTGGGTGGGCCAAGGCGTTGATCAAGGAGTCGATAAGGCATGCTAAATCAAGAATTCAGTTCGGAAAACCTATCTGCAATTTTGGCTTGATCCAATACAAAATTGCTGAGATGGTAGTTCGAACGTACGTTGCCGAAAGCATGATCTACCGCACCGCCCATCTTTTGGATCAGACCTTAGACGAGTTGGAGCAGAAATCAACAGCCGAACACGTGATGATAGGAGAGGCGCTCAGAGAATACGCCATTGAGGGATCTATCAATAAAATATTCGGGACTGAGATGTTACAATATGTTTCGGATGAAAGCGTTCAAATAATGGGAGGCTATGGTTACATCCAGGGAAACCTTATCGAGCGGTCATATCGAGATTCGAGAATCAACAGAATATGGGAAGGGACAAATGAAATAAACCGGTTGCTGATTACGAACACCTTTTTGAAAAACACGTTAGGCGGAAAGGTGCCCCTTTCGGCTGCAGCTCAAGCGGCTGCAGCTCGTTTAAGGAAGTATCAGGGTAGAATCGTGGATGAGGATGTTGATCTTGGCGAACAACGCATTCTGGTCCAAAGAGCCAAGGATATCACACTATTGGTGGCTGATTTGACAATCGGAAAACTCAGAAATGACCTTCGAGAAGAACAGGAGGTATCTTCACTGATCGCTGACATGGTAATACAGCTCTATGCTATGGAAAGCGCCCTGCTGAGAGCAATCAAACATCTTTCCAGAAACGGTAAAAACAAATCACGGATCCGAACTGCCGCCAGCGAAATCTACATAACAGATACCTTTCCGAAGATGGTTTGGATGGCTTTACAAATTCTGAACGCAATATGTACCGGCGCAGAGCACAAGAATATAACACCTCTTTTGGAAAATTCTGTCTATTTAACCAAGAAGAACGCCATTGGCCTGAGACGCGCCATTGCAAAAGAGGCCGTCAAAGCAACACAATTTCCTCTGTCCCAACTCTAATACTGATCTGGCCAAGAGGCTATGGAGGAATAACCATGATTCATATTCTAGGCGTCAGCGGAAGTCCCATCAAGGGCGGCAATACGGATACATTTCTGCAGAACGCACTGGCATTTGCTGAATCTTCAGGTGATGTTTCCACCCAAATGGTTTCACTTGCCGACAAAAAAATATCCGACTGTGTTCATTGCAACTGGTGTCTCACAAAACAGAAGGAAGGAAAACCGTGCTCTCAACACGATGCAATGGAGGATATTTATCCCCTGGTACTCGAAGCCGATGCGCTCCTCTTGGCGTCGCCGGTATACGTAGCAAGGCTTTCCGGTTACATGGCCTCTTTCTTGGATCGGTTGCGCGTATTCGCCCATGGCAACCACTACAAGGGACGCCTGACGGATAAGGTCGGAGGGGCCTTGGGCGTTGGGTGGTTCAGGCACGGAGGTCTCGAAACGACGCTACTGAGTATTGTATATGGGTTTATGACCTATGAAATGATACCGGTAGGGACCGGCCTTGGCTGTCCCTGGGGGGCCCCCGCTGTTGCATCCCGCGGTGGAACCGGGGTCTTAGAACGGGATATAAGGCTGGGAGTGCTCGAGGATGAATTCGCTCAGCGGTCGATGGAACTCTTGATCCATCGCATGATCCGGGTTGCTAAGAAGGTCCGATCAATCGACACAAAGGCCTGACCGCGCTGCTGCGAAGAGGCATGTGGCGACAAAAGCACGTCCGCTTGGATTTTCCTTTTGAATCGTACGACGGCATTGCGAAAAAAGTCATCTCCTCATTAAAGTCTGGTGGTTCCATCCTTTCCAGGTCATGTCAATTGCATTGATCTTAATCAGTTTGATGCCAGTTGTGACCTGAGGAATATGCCGGGTGCCCTCTGCGAACTCCTCAGACACGCTCTCTATAGCCTTTAAGAAAACTTTTTTGGGGTTGCGTGCATTTTTTTCGGGACAAATTTTATAAAAAAATGTATGACCGTGATTAAAACTGCGCCAGAAGGGAGACCCCCAATGCAAAAAACATCCGAATTACACTGTCAAACCAAACCCGTGTAAAACTTTATGAATTACTTGGCCAAGCCCAAACAAATGGGGATTTGCGTATGGCTAAACGGATTATAGCCGCGCTCGCTGTGGGTGAAAGAATTCTTTATTCAAAAACTGCCGCTACGCTCAAAGTCAGTGAAGAATTTATTCGCTTATGCGTCAAAACCCTTCTGGTCAAAGGTGTGGAAGGCCTTAGGCCTAAAAAGCCCAACGGTAGGCCTTCCAAGCTGACCAAAACACAACGACAAGAGCTTGATAGACTTATCAGCGAAGGTCCTGCCAAGGCCGGTTTCCCTGGCGCTTGCTGGCGGAGTCCCATGATCCAATCGCTGATTTATGAAAGGTTCGGAGTGGCGTATTCTGTGCACTATGTTGTTCAGCTCCTTAAAAACATTGGATTTTCATATCAAAAAGCCACATTTGTAGCTGATCATAAAGATCCTGAAAAGCGTAAAGAATGGCTCGAAAAGACATGGCCCGAAATCTTAAACCTCGCCAAACAGAAGAATGCCTACATCTTGTTCGGTGATGAAGCCTCCTTTCCGCAATGGGGATC
>ENA-OSEO01006671-OSEO01006671.1-sediment-metagenome-genome-assembly--contig:-NODE-6671-length-10213-cov-5.124211_pt1 | contig 10213 bp, 7 predicted proteins | sample MGYA00237883_ERZ534232 | MGnify/ENA metagenome assembly ERZ534232
CCTTTCCGAAAAGCCGTTTTCATTTTTAACAGAGGATGGAAAGCGCAAAGAGATCCAATCGGACAGAGAAAAATGGTTCGCCATCAAGACAAAAGCTTTGGAAAAGGCAGCTGCATATCGCGACTGTATTGAATTGTCCGAAATGGCCCTTACCAGCATTCCAAAATTTCACAGTGGAAATGACATATGGCTCAAGAGACGGATAGCCCTTTCAAAGGCAAAACTGGGCGACAGGCAGAGCGCTGCAGTTGAGCTGGAAAATCTTCTTCTATACAGACAAGAATGGTTCATTCAATATGAGCTGGCACAAATATATTTCGACTTAGACCAAACAGATCAAGCTTTAAAGTATGCAATCGATGCTGCCTTGAATTTCGGAAAAGACGAAAATAAGTTCGGGCTTTTTTTAATTTCCTGATAACCTTACAGAATGGTTTATGTTTTGTTTGAGTATTCCTTATTCAAGTAAAAAATCTATTATTAAGACAATTTAAAATGAAAAAAAATGAACTAATCTTCCCAAGTTTTGTGTAAAAACTTACAGAGGTTGGAAAAAATTTCGCTCATTGTATGTTACTTTGATTTTATCAAAAAAACCATGAATTTGAAGTTCTGATATTGTTTCAAGTAATGTTGGCGGATTAGTAGCAAAGTCAACTTTTAAAAAGGCAAAGTGCTCATATTTATCTTTAGTGTTTCGCCAATCTCCCCTATCTGTAATTAATTTAAAGAGTTTCTCAGCCCTCTCCAGGTCTATTGCTTCGTGTCGTTTACTTGGCATAATTGAATGATTGGGTAACAAATAAATGTAACAGATAACCGCCATGGGAAATCTATCGTGAAGTGAGATGCAGTCGCCAATAATCTCTTCGTAGTATGTCAAGATGTTCTTGGATACTGAAGACATTTGACTTCTAAGACCCACTATCACAAAAGGCCCGTTGATTTCATCAATGACAGCAACATCAACGTTTTTTGGCTTATGAGATCCAAATATTGTGGCTTCTTTTATGATTTTCTTTCTAGGAATGCCAATAGCCTCTAATTCATCAACACAATAATCATGAAGCAGGTTGATAAAACCTTGGCCTCGGACTGCTTGAATTGGATTATTTTCATAAACTTCTTTCATTAAGCCCAAACAAGCTTGTAGTTTACTGATATCTGCTGGCATCGTTTCTCCGATTCATCTTTGCTTCCTAAGGCGAGAATTCCTCCATCTTCGCAATTCATGTATTGCTTTGCGTATAGATTCAATTTGCTTGAATGTTATTCCGCTTGACCTACATAAATAAACATCACCCAATTGATATGCTTCTTCTGTTGCATTATTTCTTAGGAGGTGATCTATCTCTATCAAGAAAGAATCATCGACGGATGAAATTTTTACTGGATTTATTATGGAAAGTCTATCCGTCTCCCCAGGAATAAGTACTAATACTCCACCACCAAGAGAATGGACAGTTAACTCTATCGAAAGAAGAGTGATTGAGTTGTACCAGCTTAAGGCAAGAATCTCTTTCGGTAATGAGCTGTTCTTTAGGAAACCAATAAGTAGACTATTAGAGGCTGAGTACTTACCGGAGTTCATAAAAAACCTTGGGGTGTCACCAAAAACAGTAAGAAATACATCCGGGATCTCAACGCCTGGCGTAATGAACCAAGGTTTTCTTTGTTTACATTTATAACGGTTGTTTACATTGAGTAACTCACCATGGTCAATGTAATTTTGAGCACTGTTAAGCGTACGTGGATAGAATAGCTTGGTCTTAATCACATTTGGCCCTACATCTAATCCTACATTTTGCTTCAATGTTTTTGCATTTGGGATACTTGGGATTAAATCCTGTTGATCTATACCAAATCTATCAATTGTCTCGTCGGTGGGGTGGAAATAATCTTGATCTGCGCTCACATATCCTATTTTAAACTTACAGAATTCAGTTATTGGTCGGAGATATCCGGTTTCTTGAAGTTTGGCTAGAATGTTTGAGTAAGCATCGCCGAGTAAATTTGAAACAAATGGGCGTTGATCTGTAAGAATTGAATTAATTGAGATAAAAACACTCCGATCAATATTTCCATTAAAGAGATTCTGTAGGTTGTCATAAATTTCATACTTAATGTAATTACATGATCCTCCAAAACCTTTTGCTATAAAGAGGACGGTTTCAACATCTACTTCCGGAAACATATCTTCAAATACACGAACTACAGTAATTTCTGAGAAATGTCTTCCTAAGTATTTCCAAAGTTGCTGGGAATATTTAACATAAGTGACTTCAAAGGGTAATACGAAGGCGATTACTCCGTCATTTTTTAAGAATCTTATCGCATGCGTGAAAAATGGAAGCCACAAGCTTCCATTCGACTGCATTGAGAAACCATTCCTTTGCAACTCATATAAGGCTCGGTTTCGCTCCTCCGTTGACAACTTGTTTAATCCAACATAAGGAGGATTCCCAACAACTACATCAACTGGAAAAGGTTCCACAGCAAGGAAATCATCGAAGATAATTTTCGTTGAATCTAGACAGTTGAGTTCCTGTATAGCAGTAACAGCGCTTTTTCTGATTTCAACAGAGAATAGATTGTCTTTAAGGTCACAATTCCATCCTTGTTGTTCGTATAGATTCATTACTGCCATGATAAAGGAGCCATCTCCAAATGATGGTTCTAAAACCTTCTGGGTGTCACTGGTCACAACTCGCCTAGTTAAGTAGGTAGCGATATCAATTGCAGTAAAGAAGGCTCCCTTGAGTTTTCTTTCAATTTCTAACATTTTGTAAACACCACTAAATTCTTAGAACTAATATTCTCATTATATCACGTAGTTATACTTTTCTCCCATTTCAAAGGATAAATAAGTATAAAGTTGTCGAGCTACTTTATCATTTTGATCATCTTCCAGGCTGGCTCACGGCAGTTCTGCCACTCACCATATTGGTCCTGATAGCGCCAGACACCCGGATCAGGACCGATCATTCGATAACCGTGTTTCTCATACATGCGGCGTGCCAGTAGGTTGGTACGTGCCACATTTAACCTCAGGAACCGAAAGCCCCTTTCCCTCAAAAAGCCTTCAATCATTTCAAGCATGAAACCGCCCAGTCCCTGGTCGCGATATGAAGGTTTTATGCGGAAAGAAAAAAGGTATGCCTGGAAAACTCCATCTGCAAGTTCACGCTGACGCGAAAGCAGCAATATAAAAACCTGTCCGATCACTTCCTTGTTGGCGTTCTCAGCCACCCAGATCAGAGTATTCCCGCCGAGACTATTCTCATAATGCTGTTGGTAAAGCTTGCGAAAATGGGCATATTCGCCGTCCCATTCCAGCGCGGGCAAATCTGCCTTTTCCAGCGGGCGGATGTGCATCCGCTCACCGGAGGGCATGATGTAATCAGCCTCGAGTGTTGTGCAGTGGTTCATTCCTCTTCAAGCAGCCTGTGTAAGAGAGCTCTTTCTTCCTCCTCAGTTTGAACCTGCCCATCCAGCCAGGCTTGTTTGAGAGCGCTCAGGATCTCGTTGTAGCGTGGGGAGGGTGGCAGCCCAAGCCCGCGCAGGTCATTACCCCTCGTAAATGGACGAACATGCCTGTACTCATCCTGGTAGATTTGCAAGATCTGGCGCAGGTCGGGTTGGTCGCAGGCGGAGAACACCGCCCCGATTGGGATGTCGTGGAAACCCATCAGCTTATTTGTTATCTGGCTTGGACTTTTCCCTGCTAATGTAGGCAGCAGCTGCCATAATTTTTGCGTTTGTTCGATCCAGTCCAGCATCTTCGCGGAGAGGCGCAAGCGCAGTCCAATAGCTTGCAGATCTTCAGGCGGCAAATCCTGCAGCCACAAGCACCAGGAGATTTGCAGTTTGTTCTCTGGGACGGGTGTTTGGTCGGCTTGTGAGAGTGCTCTGAGCCCGCGCGCCAGGCGATTGGTGGTTTGATCGTCCCAGGGCAGGGCAGGTTCGATCGCGGCTAATATTCCCAGCGATCCGAGCTGCCTGAGCATTTCCGGTGCCTTGCTTTCGTTGAAGATCAACTCAAATTCATGCGTCAGGCGTGCGCCGCTTATTTCGGCAACAAGCGGCAGGCTGGCTTCGATCAGGCTGAGGGTCTGAGGCTCAATCTCGAAATTGAAGCGGGTCGCGAAGCGGACTGCCCTGAGCATGCGGGTGGCATCGTCCACGAAGGACAAGGCGTGCAGCACCCGGATTTGCTTCTGCTGCAGGTCGCTGTAACCTCCCCAAAAATCGAAGATCTTACCAAAATGGCTGCCGTCCAGGCGCAGGGCAAGGGTGTTGATGGTGAAATCCCGGCGGTGGAGGTCCATTTTAATGCTGCTGCGCTCCACTGTTGGCAGGGCGGCAGGTTTGTTGTAGAACTCGGTGCGGGCTGAAATCAGGTCGAGATGTTCGGGAATATCAGCCTTGCTAAATCCGTCAGTTTTGTTCCCATCAAGCGCAGCCTCAAGGTTTTCCGGGTTGAGGATCCACTTGGCGGTGCCAAAGCGCCTGTGCGCCACCACCCGACCGCCAAATTGACGGGCGAGGTGTTCGGCGAACGCCATAGCATCGCCTTCGATCACGATGTCAAAATCCTGGCTGGGCAATTGCAGTAACAGATCGCGCACAAATCCACCAACGATGAAGGCTTGCACGCTTTGTTCGTAGGCTTCGTCGGCGACCGCGTGAAGCAAGCTGCTGCGCGCGGGAGGCAGCGCTTCGGAGAGCAACTCTGCAATCTCATTTTGCGTAGGCAGCTCATCATCGTGATTAAGCGTGCTGATCAAGTCAGTGCGTGTCACAATACCGATGATTTCGTTCGTCTCAGGATCCAGAACGGGCACCTGTCCCCAGCCACTGGTTGCCATACGTTCTTTCAGTTTTGAAATCGGATCATCCGGAAAGACGCTGACCGAACCGGCAATCATCAGATCTCCAGCGGTTTTGTTGAGCTTGTGAGCAATCGCGCGATCTACGTTGCGGCGGGTGAGCAAGCCTACCAGCTGTTTGTTTTCCACCACCGGATAGCCTTCAAAACCATAGCGTTTCATCAACTCAGCCGCCTCCACCGCGCTGATATCAGGGCTAAGAGTCAGAGGATTTTTGGACATCATCTGTCCGACTTCGATACTGGGAGTGACAATCTGGGGGATGAATTCGATCACGCGGCGAGTGACCTCAACCAGTTTTGCGTCTGTGATGTTCGCGCTCGAACGGCCTTCTTCCCGGATCAGAGCGGAAGAAGCCCGTTTGTGTCCGCCACCTCCGAATTGAATTGCCAGTCGCGCCATGTCGACGTTATCGGTGGTGGAACGGGCAACCAGGCGAATTCCCTGGCGGGTGGAAACTAACAATACCAAACCATCCGGATTGAGGAATTCGCGCATTTTGTGAGCGACAGTAGAGATCTCATCGTTGAGATCATTCGCCATCGCCTTGGCGACCAAAACACTGTAGCCCTCAATATCCAACTGAACCAGGTCCTTTAACAGGCGGTCGTACAGCTGCTGCTGCGCGTTTGAAAGTGGTGGGTTGAGGTAGACGGAGGCAATGTTGAGATCGGCACCTTGCTCAAGCAGGAATGCCACAGCAAGAGCATCCCGCGTAGTCGTGCAGGTGTAGGTCAGCGAACCGGTATCTTCGTAGATGCCCAACAGCATTAAAGTGGCTTCGATTGGCGTCAGTGTCGTGTCCAATTCGCGCAACTTCTCCACCAAAATTGTGGTGCATGCGCCTGTTTGATGCAGCTCAACCTCCCAGTCGGGGTGGATTTGTACCTTACGAGGATGGTGATCGAGCACGGTGACCTTGGTCTGCTCGTTCATGCCGCGCAAAGTCACCAGGGATTGGGTGTCCACCAGGAATACGCTCTTTATGGTTTCGCGAGGAAGCGCCTGATAATCCGAGAAGGGTAATTCATTAGCGTAGCGCCGTAAAAATGCTTTGCCGTTGCGGTTGATCTGGCGCGGCAGCAAGGCGATCGCGTTGGGCTGCAGTAAATGCGCCCCAAGCATCGAAGCGAGACCGTCGAGGTCAGTTTGTTCGTGCGTCAGTATCAGGTCCATTTTTGTGCCAAAACCCAAAGACTCAGTTTTCGCCATACCAGGCAGCCTGATTTTCAGGGTTGTAAGCATTATAAATGGATTGAGAGAGCTTGGCAAAAAGCTGGTTGGCAGTGTTATAGAGAAATTGCTCCTCGGTGTAGGCAAAAATGACCAAAACATAATCGCCGCCAGGGGTGTAGACCACGCCTGAATCACTGATCGTGTGGATCAGACCATCCAGGTCATTTGTCCAGCCGTGTTTGTGGGCGGTGCGGCCTTCGGGAGGCAGACCCGCTTCTATCAGGGCATGGATGCGGTTCTCGAGGAGATAATTCAGCATCTGCTGGCATTCCGATGCCGTGACCTGTCCATTGAACATGAGCTCGTCATGGTTCGCGCAGCGATAAATCTTCCAGAGCAGATCGCCGGTTTCGGATGGAACAGTTTGGTTATAAAAATCGGGATCGATAAAAATATCCCGGCGTTGGTTGGCGGGTGTGCTGATGCGTTCAAGCAGGGGTGACCCGGGTTCAAAATAACCTGCCAGGAAAGTGTTCTGATAACCCAGCTCACGCAGGTCAGCAGTGACCATCAAGGGTCCGGCATTGTTATCCATGTAAGCCTTCATCAACCCATCGGCTGGCGGGTTGAGCGATTCTGCAATCATCTGGAACATCCAATTGTCTGCTTGCGAAGGGATGGGTTCTTCCAGGCGGCGCATTGTGGAAACCATGATGGGGATTTTGATGGTGCTCGCGGCTGAGTATGCCACGTCCGGGCATACTTCCTGGTTGGCACGCAGCGCGATGTGTAAGATCTCACCCGTATCGAGGTCGCGTTGGTAGACCTCGATCAGACCGTTGAATTTCTCGAGCTGGATGGTTTGCTTGAGGAAAATCCCGAGGTTCGCCCGGTCCAACGGCAGGGCTGGACTTTCCTGCACCTCAAGCGTGACCACGCGCTGGTCTGGTGAGAGCAGGGCTGCCTGGATGTCCTCAGCGGCTGTGGCTAAAGAGCGCAATGAAAAGCCTGCCTGCCCGGGTGTGTAATTGGTGCTGTAGAGGATCGGCACAGTTGCCGTAGCGGGTTGGTCGTAGCGCAGGGGAATAATCTCCTCCAGCAGTGCTTTTATCTGGTCAATATCGACCTCAGCGACCAAAGGTGTGTCCAATGGGCTGGAGATTTCGGCCTTGCCGAAAAGATGCTTCAACCAGGACTTTTTGGGGAAATTTTCTTCAATCTGGGTAAGAGTTGCGGAGTAGTCGGGTCTGAAGCCGAGTTCCTCTGGGGAAAATTGCAGACGTGCCTGGCGATAACGCAGCTCAACCGGCACTGAAAAGGCTTCAGCCAGCCGTGATTCGGACTGGGCACGGTCAAGTCCTCCTAATGGAATCCCTTCCACGCTTATTCCCTCCGGATAAACCGTTTGAGGCTTTTGGAAATCGATGTAATCCATCACAGCAATTAAAATTGCGAACAAGAGGAATAAGCCACCAAAAACTGCTGGCAGCCAACGCAGGGAGGAGGATTTTTTCCGCCGGGGAGCGTAGCGCGATCGCTTCATGAGCTGGATTTTACCATGTTGGCAAGTCACAGGTGATAGGTGGTAGGTGATAGGTGATAGGTGATAGGTGATAAAAAAACATAACTTTTCATTCCATCTGATGGGTAGACTCGCAGGGTGGACCCATGTGCACGCGAAGCAGGGTATGGCGTCACAAATTCTCGACCTACCAAAATATATTTGAAACCTACCCACCACATAAAATAAAAGCTTATTTTTGGTGGGTTGGCTTTTAAGCGCGTTCCTAATTCTTTACCTTCTCAACGCCAACCCACCCTACCTGTTCACCCAATCCCGTCTCCGCGAGCAACGCAGCCTGTGCTCGCGAAGCAGGGTGTGGCGATCTAACTATTTATAAAAATCCCACGCAGCCATCATACCATCGATCACTCCCACGGCGGATTGAGGGCACGATGCGTTTGTCCAACATAATGTTGACAGCGCCCTCAATACCCTTACGGGCACTTTGTCACGCCCTACGATTAACTGCCTTTGGATTGCGTCAGCAAGAGAGTGGTACAAAGAAATGGAGACCTTCGGTCAGAACACGTGCTCTGTTGGAGACCGGCACGATCGGTATCGCCCTGTGACAACTTGAATTGCCCGGTGTGTTCTCATATATAATTGAGAGAGAGCATAGACCAAACGGAGGTCTGTATGACGGAAAAAAAGGAAGTACAAAGTAAAGCTGTCGGTTGGAGTTTCGGCAGTTTGGCAGCACTCGGGCTGGCATTAAAAGCTGGTTGGGTCATTTACAGCAAAAAATATATTGATCACCACGCCAAGGTGCAACTTGCGCTGGATGCTGAGCACCACACCTTTGAATCGGATACGATCGGAAAAATCAATTATTACGAAAGCAAAGTCGAAAGCAAGAAGACTCCCATCTTGTTAGTACACGGCATCCATCTATATGCTGGCGGGCATGATATGGTACCGGTCTTCGAGGCATTCAGTGCCTATCGCAAGGTTTTTCTCATCGACTTACCAGGGTTTGGCGGCTCAGAAAAGTCCGATAGACCTTACCGTCCAGGGCTTTATCATGCGGCGATTTCTGAGTTCGTGAGAGACCAAATTGGTCAGCCAGTGCATGTGGTGGTGATGGGTCAGTCGGCAGAATATGTTGCCATTGCCGACGAGCAAAAAAGTGATCTGTTCAAGTCAATAGTGATGATCAATCCCAGCGGGATGCAGATGCCGGGAACCGGGCATATTTCGGAGAGTAAATGGTGGGAGCAGGTGCGCAATCTGGCACTTTCTTACCTGAGGGTTCCACTCTGGAGCCTGCCATTTTATGATCTGCTCGCAAGCCGCTCAAGCATATTGAATTACTATCGCAAACGTTTCACCTACACACTGCCATCCGACCTTGTGGACATCGCGTACACGTCAGCTCATCAGCCCGGCGCGCACTTTGCCCCGATCCTGCACTACTGCGGGAAACTTTCCGTGCCGGATGTGCGCAACCGCTACTACAAACAGATCACCAAACCTGTGTTGGTGGTTTTCGATCAGGATCCGGAGCATAAGTTCGACATGCTTCCTGTAATACTGCGCGAAAACGCAAACTGGAAGGCTTTTCGAAGCAGCCACACGCGCGGGATGCCTCAATTCGAGAATTCCGGTGAAACTTTTCGCAGTATTGAGACCTTCTGGAAGCAGCACGAGTAGTTTTTAGTGAAGGCACTGATATAATTTAGCAAGGTTCAACCATGCAAACCAAGCCGACACCCAAAATTCATCCTCTGAGCATTCTTGGTGTGCTGCTGGTTGCTGGCGTATTGCTTGGGATCAGTTGGATGGTTTTTTCCATGGCGATTGACCAGGCAGAGCGGGCAGAAACTACGCCCCAGTATAATGTGACAGTCATTCCCGCCCCAACTCAGACGAATACTGTCCTTGCTCCAACAGAACTGCCCACGCCCACCTCGGAAGCACCGGTCATTTTACCGGACGGAGCCATTGGGATAAACGTTTATGTGAAGGTGACCGGGACGCAAGGGTTAGGGCTGCGCATGCGGGCTGCGGCAGGTACGAATGCGGAAATCAACTTTCTGGCAATGGATGATGAAGTCTTTAAAGTTGTCGGCGGACCGGAAGTGAGCGATGGTTACACCTGGTGGCAGCTCGAAGCGCCTCTGGATCAAAATCGATCAGGCTGGGCGGCTGAAGATTTTTTGATGGTATTTAATCTAAATACGCCCACCCCTTAGGGTCTCGCGGTAATTTTGGAAGGTGAGGAATTTTGAAATTATTCGGCACAAAATTATATGAAGAACATTCGTCCACACCTGATATGCTCAAACAACCCTTAGCTAAGCGGATTAATCTGCATGCCTGGAGTGCCCAATCCGTGGGCAAGACGCGCGGTCACATGGAAGATGCCGCTTTCTCGCTTTCGATGGACCTGAACCTTCCTGAAAGATCTACAACTTTGGGGATCTACATGGTTGCGGATGGTATGGGCGGGCATGATAATGGCGAGGTCGCCAGCAAGATCGCGATCCAAACAAGCGTAGACGCGCTCAATCAAACCTTGATTGGTCCTCTGCGTCAGGGCAATCCGCTCCCAGCCCACCAGGAAGTCATTGCCATGGTGGAAAGT
>ENA-OSEO01006672-OSEO01006672.1-sediment-metagenome-genome-assembly--contig:-NODE-6672-length-10212-cov-10.458411_pt1 | contig 10212 bp, 9 predicted proteins | sample MGYA00237883_ERZ534232 | MGnify/ENA metagenome assembly ERZ534232
TTGAAATTTAGCGGAACCGATGGAAACGCCCCCAAATGGTCACGGAGCGAGCAATATCGACTTTTTACGAAACCATCAAACTTCCATATCGTTGAACCGTCTAACGAACGCTATGGATCTACGGCGGTATGAGTGAACCGCTGAAATTCACGCCAGAAGATCGATTGGGCGGCATCCGTTTCTTGAAAGATTTCGTGGCGGGCTCCTGGAATTTCAATGCTTCTGCAATTCGGCAACAATGCGCTGAACTTTTTGTGGGCATTGTTGGAGACAATTTTGTCACTACCGGCACTCACCATTAAAATCGGTATTGCAATCTTCTCGGCAAATCCGGGTCGAGTGAGAATATCCATGGATCTGAACGTCGCGGATAACCATCCATACGTCACTCCGCCCAATGCAAGGTCCGGATTTTCTGAGATTGCTTTCTTAGCACCCATAAATCTTTCAGGATCTGATGTAAGTTTGTTGCCCTTAAATTCTTCATCAACATAGTCACCCGAACCCATGGCATACGCATGTTTAAAACCAGCCCCAATTGCGATCCGGGCAATGAATCTCGCAAGCCGTCTGGGCATCGGCGATGTGAAAATGTCGATCATGGGCGATGTCAGGACCGCCATATCTGCTGTATCCGGATGATCATGGATATAACGGAGCGCAATGTGGCCTCCCATGGAATGGGCCATAATAATCAAGGGATAAACGGCTCGGGACTTAACAATTTTGTCGACAAACCGGTGCAGATCATCCAGATAAACATCGTAATCTTCAATAAATCCTTTATGCCTGTTCGCCAGAATTCGGGTCGAAAGGCCTTGCCCACGCCAGTCAAAACTAAATACTTCAAAACCTTTCTGATTCAGCGCTTCAATGGTTTCCGAATACTTTTCCATAAATTCTCTTCTGCCGTTCAATAGGATGACCGATCCTTTTCGTTTTTCTTCCCGGCAGGACCATATACCATAGCGAAGAGATTGCTGGTCAGGTGTGGTCATAAAATCATATGGCGAAAACGTGTTTTCTCTGGTGATGCGTCTGTTTTGAAGCATAAAACAATGCCTGGATAAAATCTTCAAATTATTTTTCCGATACGCCTTCCAATGAAGGATGGCATACAATATCTGAATTATAATAACTTCATTCTCAATGTCTTTCAAGGTCTAATGACCCTTCTTTGTTACGCCGTTCCGATTTGAATTCATGACCGCAGTTTCGGTCCATGGGACTGCAGCGAAAATTTTTGGATTCTTTGTCTTTTATCACTGTGTTGCGGACATACGATCCGGCTCAACGAAATACCCGGGCCAAAGATATTATTCAATGACATGTTGACCTCTTCCTGCGTTTTGGTGTATTTTTAAAGTTGTCCCAATTACTCAGCATAATTAAAGGAATCCATTATGGACGGCTATCTTGATAAACTTCCGGGATTTGTCGATACAATCAGATCCATGAAGGAAACCATCATTACGAACATCGTCTTGATCGGCCAGGTACCCGCCCCTACATTCAACGAGAAAAGGCGCACCAGTGTTTTTATGGAAAGGCTTGCCGAATTTCAGGTGGATGAATGCACCACCGACGGCTATCGGAACCCTATTGGTATCATCAAGGGAACCAGAGAATCAAAACCGCCTATTTTTGTCGTTGCACATTTGGATACCATTTTCGGCAAGGACGTTGACCATTATTATACCATTCAAGAAAATTCAATCACCGGTGTGGGTATCATGGACAATTCAGTGGGTGTTGGTGTCCTGGTATCACTGCCGGAAATTTTTCGAAAATTAAACCTGAGCTTTGAATCTGATATAGTTTTGGCCGGTGTGATTCAATCTTTGGGAAAGGGGAACCTGAGAGGTATCCGGCATCTTTTGAAAACATGGGCGACGCCCATCAGAGGTGCTGTCTGTATTGAGAGCGCTGAACTCGGCAGGCTGAATTATTATGCTGATGGAATGATTCGATGTGAAGTTGACTGTAACATTTCAACCGCCGATGGCTGGGAGCACAAATTCAAACCCAATGCCATCCTGGTGCTAAACGAGGTGATCAATCAGATACTGAAACTCCGTTTGCCTCAAAAGCCCCGTTCGAGGGTCATTATCGGTAAAATTTCAGGGGGGTATAAGCATGGAACGATCGCATATGATGCAACGCTTGGTTTTGAAATTCAAAGCAATTCCGACAAGATGGTCAAGTCGATCTTCAACAGCATTAAAGATATTATTGAAGGTACGAGTCATGAATATGAAGTCGATTTGAAATTAAAAACCTTAAGCAATATTCATGCAGCAAAACTAACATTCAATCATCCTCTGGTAAAAAAAACTGTTGCTGTGATGAAAAAACTCGATTTGACACCGGTAAGCGGACCCAGCGAGTCCGAGCTTTCAATTCTCCTTTCACGCAATATACCGGCGGTCACCCTGGGTATTACCCATGGAGACAATTATCATCAACCAAATGCCACCGTGGAAATTGAGCCAATATTTAAAGGGATTGCCCAAATCATTGGTGTAATTATGGCCATTGACAGCGGAGTGTGTGATGAACATCAGCTGGATTGAAAAAAATACGTTCCATTATTCAGAATTCAGCGATCTCCATCGGCTTGTGGATGAAAAGCAAAGAAAAAATCTTAAAATTTCTCTGTGTTTGCCGACGTTGAATGAAGAGAAAACCATCGCAAAAGAGATTCTGATCATGAAGTCGGAGCTGATGACCCGCTATCCCATCCTCGACGAAATTGTCGTTGTCGACTCCGGCTCAACGGATAAAACCAGAGAAATTGCAAGTGCATACGGGGCGGATGTTTTTGAAGCGGAAAAAATTTTGCCGCATCTTGAGAAATTTAAAGGTAAAGGCGAAAATCTATGGAAGGCCCTGTATATTACCAAAGGGGATATTATCGTTTACCTGGATGCAGACATCAAAAATATTCACCACAGATTTGCCTACGCGCTTTTAGGTCCACTCATTCTTTACGATAATATAAAATATGTCAAAGCCTTTTATGACCGGCCGATTGCGATCGGGAAGAACAAAATCAGGCCCACCGGCGGCGGCCGAGTCACCGAACTTGTGATCCGACCTCTTTTTTCCCTTTTCTTTCCGGAACTCACCCAGATACTGCAACCGTTATCCGGTGAATATGCCGGCTATCGGGAATTATTTGAAGCCATACCATTTCCCATAGGATACGGAATCGAAACCAGTATGATCCTCGATATCTATGAAAAATGGGGGCTCGATGTCATTGCCCAGGTGGACCTGGACAAACGGATTCACAGAAACCGGGACACCAGGGCTCTCGGGAGGATGTCTTTCGCTATCCTGCAAACCTTTATAAACCGTAAAAAGAAATTGGGACTGGTAGATTATAAAGAAAAACTTTATAATGAAATGATTCAATTTAATCTTGTAAAAAATAAATTCAAGCCGGATATTTATGAAATCAAAGGTCACGAAAGGCCGCCGATGATAGAAATACCGGCTTATCAGGAAAAATTTAAAAAACCAGACGATTTAACACCTCATCATGAAAACATTGTAGAAGCAACCCTTTAATTTTACGTTTATTTTGTGTTGTCATTTTTTTGGGACTCCGTGACATGTTTTTGTTTTTCATACGTTTCAAAGGGAATATTAAAAATTGCAGAATTCTAAGCTGACCGACAAGTACAATCGTAACTTGAACTATCTTCGAATCTCAATTACCGACCGGTGCAATCTTAGATGCCTTTATTGTATGCCCAGAGAACTCATCCCCCTGCTTCCGCATAGTGAAGTACTAAGCTATGAAGAAATACTCCGTATCGTCAAGGTAGGTATAAGTCTCGGAATCTCCAAGATCAGGGTGACCGGAGGAGAGCCGCTGGTTAGAAAAGGTGTTTATCATTTCCTGAATCAATTGATAAAACTAAAAGGACTTCAAGACGTATCTCTGACAACCAACGGTGTTCTGCTAAGGGATAATATCGACAAAATCAGATCTGCCGGGATAAAAAGAATCAATATCAGCCTTGATACGCTGAATAAAAATAAATTTAAACACATCACAGGCCATGATTTTTTCGATCAAACATGGGAGGGTATTCATCTGGCACGAGATATCGGATTTTACCCCATTAAAATTAATGTCGTACCGCTTAAGGGAATCAATGACGATGAACTGGAGGATATTGCCGGATTATCCATTAAATATCCGTTTCACATCCGCTTCATCGAATATATGCCCATGGGGTCCAATCAGATCAGCAGTGATCGTCATTTACTGGCACCTGAAATAAAAAAACGCATCGAACAGTTGGGAAAACTTATTCCGGTTGAAAGAAACTTAAATGACGGGCCTGCGGAGCGATTTAAGTTTGAATCGGCCATAGGAGAAATCGGCTTCATCCGCCCAATAAGCCAGCATTTCTGTAGTAGCTGCAATCGATTAAGACTAACCGCCAGCGGTCAGCTTCGGCCTTGTCTGATGAGCAACACCCAGGAAGATATGAAATCGTTGATCAGACGAGGGTCTTCTGACAGTGAGATCGCAAAAGCTTTTCTCCAGGCTGTTCGTCACAAGCCTTCGGAACACAAGCTTGGTGATAATCACTGTGCCAGGGTATCGGCCCAGATGTGTGCCATCGGCGGATAAAAAAAGTAAATCTTGAAAATATTTGATTGCCGTGACGGTGTTAACGGAAAGAATGAATAAAAAAATGCCTGGGCCGCATCAGTGGGAGGCTACATTTTCTCGCACAAATCATCGGCTTACGGCCCAGGCAGATGAGATGACTTTATACCGAAGTTTTTTTTGTGTTTTGGAGCTTGCTAACAGAATTAAAAACATGAATCAAGTATTTTTTTATTTCGAACGCTTTTTTTATGAAATTTATTTATTTCAGAGGTCGGGGATTTTTTCTTGTAAACACTGATTCATCATCCATGAAGCGATTTAACAAATAAAAACACCCCGCTCCCTCATTTATTTTAATCTGTACTTATACGCTTTTGAGCCTTTCTTTTTAAGAAAAAATTGTAAATACCCACCAGAATCCCTTCCGGTAGAAAGATGAGTACCAGACAGAGAAAAATACCGTATGCAATAATGTGATATTGTTTGGCGAAATGGAGTGCCTCGGAAATAAAGGTGAGGACTCCGGCTCCGAAAAGAGAACCCCATAAACTTCCCATCCCACCGACGATGACCATGGTCACGACCTGGATGGAATAATAGAAGTCGTAAGAGCTGGGACTGATAAATGTAATGTAATGGGCATAAAGACTTCCGGATATGGATGCAAACATGGCACTCAGGACAAAAACCTTTACTTTATAATCAGCGGTATTAATACCTAAAGCGTTTGCAGCCACCTCACTGCCGTGAACAGCGCGTAATGCCCTTCCAACTCTGGAATTGATGAGATTTCTGGCTGTCAGCATGGAAAAAAATACAAAACTCCAGATCAGGTAAAAATTTTTAAGATCATTATCAAATATCAGCCCTCCGATGGCCAGTTGGGGGATTCCGATCAGACCGTCATGTCCTCCGGTGAATTGTTCCAGTTCACCCATAAGGATCTTTATAATGATACCAAACCCCAAAGTGGCCATGACCAGGTAGTGTCCCCGAAGCTTCAGAGACGGATATCCGATCAAATATGCAACAACTCCTGTTGCCAGCATTCCCACAAGCATCGCCGGCCATAAAGGAAATCCGTAATTTACGGTAAGTATTCCTGAAAAGTATGAACCGAGGCCATAAAAGGCTGCATGTCCCAATGAAATTTGGCCGGCAAATCCGATGAGCAGATTCAATCCAACCACCACTATGGTGTTAAGACCAATCACATTCAGGACAATATAATGGTATTTGCTCTCCACAAACACTGGTAGAATAATAATAAAAATGGCCAATATGGCAAAGCCGAAGATGTCTTTATGTTTAAAAAATATTCTCATTATTTTTATATGATATTAAACTCTTTCCGACTCTCCGTATCCCAGAATTCCAGTAGGTTTTAAAAACAAAACCATAAGTAGAATGAAAAACGCAATAGCATCCTTATATTGAGACGATATCAGCCCGGCTCCCAATGATTCCAAAATACCCAAAATAATGCCGCCCACTATTGCACCGGCGAAGTTTCCGTATCCACCAAGAATTGCAGCGGCGAACCCTTTCAATCCCAGCATGATTCCAGTGTCATAAGACGTTGTGGAAATCGGTGCGATAATCATTCCGGCCACCGCCCCTAAACCTCCGCTGAAAGCAAAAGATAACAAAATCATGCGATTCACTGAAATACCCACCAAGGCCGCTGCCTTTCGGTCGACTGCCGTGGCCCGCATGGCTTTTCCCATCAATGTCTTTTTAAAAAAATAATGCAGCAGCACCACCACCAGCACGGTAATGGCAAACACCCAGAGATGCTGGGGCACGATGACGGCGCCCAAGGGGAGATGGATGGGATTTTCTCCGCTGAAAGCGGGAACTCCGACATTATCGGTGCCCCAGGCTTCCTGCGCGGCACCGCGAAGAACCCCGGAAATGCCCACGGTCAGGAAAATAAGGATAATAATCTCCTTTGAACGCGCATGCCGTATCGGTCCTCTTTCGATCAGTGCCCCAATCAAAGCAACGGCGGCCATGGAGATGAAAAAAGAGATGATCATGTTGACGTTGATATGAACGACCAGGGTGTACATGAACATGCCGCCAAGTGATATAAACTCACACTGGGCAAAATTGACGATTCCGGTGGCGTTATGGATGATGTTAAACCCTATGGCCACAATGGCGTAAATGGCCCCAATGGTCAAACCGGTGATAATATACTGAGCAATTTGCTGGGAAAGATCCATAACTATTTATATAATTTTATACTCCCCCTCTCTCGATTCTTATCACCGGAGAAGGGGAGATTTGAGTCCTGAAAATGATTTTCTATTCGAGCAGTTTCCAGCCCCCTTTGGTGGCCTCGATCATAACGATGTCGTTCATTGACAGGCCGTTGTGATCCTCGGGGCTGATATTGTAAATGCCGCTAATGCCCACATATCCTTTGGTGTCCTCGATGGCATCCCGGATTTTAGCCCGGTCCGGACCCGCTTTTTTGATGGCGTCGACCACGATAAAGGCCGCATCCGCTCCGTAAGCCACCATGGTACCGGGCTCTTGATTGAATTTCTGTCTATAAGCGTTCACAAAGTTCACGATTTTCTTTTTCTGAATGTCGCTGTCGGGGAGTTGATCCGCTACCACGATCTTGGTCGACGGCATCATCACCCCTTCACCGGCCTCTCCGGCAACCTTCCAAAAAATGGGGTCTCCGGAACCATGACATTCAAATAACGGTGCTTTGATGCCCAACTGTTTGACATTTTTGGCGACAATGCCCATGGCCGGCCCAACGGTCCATGCAATGATTCCATCGACGCCTTGGGCATTGATGCGGGTCAGCTGAGCAGTCATATCAACATCTTTGGGCTCAAATGCCTCTTCGGCCACAATCGTCACACCATATTTCGGTGCCTGCACCGCCGCATTTTTCAGACCGTCTTTCCCAAACCCTTCGTTGGAATAGAGAAAGCCGATTTTTTTGATACCATGCTTACTCATGTATTCGCAGATCTTTCCCATGGCATCCGCAGCTTTATAAGGAGATTTGAAGGTCCATTTCGGCAAGGAAGCGGGGTCATCCTTGCTGAGCGGGGCATTTAAGATAACATCGCCTCCTGAGTGCATAAAGGCGGGAATCTGCTCTTTTTCAATGAATCCCCGCATGGCCATGGCCGTACCTGTCAATGTCGGCCCGATGATCGCCACGACATCTGCAGATTCCAGAACCTTTTTCAACGCCATGACAGCTTTGGTGGGATCGCTTTCCGTGTCCCCCATCACCATCTCAAGCTGTCGTCCGTTAATGCCGCCTTGCGCGTTGACTTCATCAATGGCAATTAGCACGGCATCCCTCTGAGCCGTCCCGATATGTGCGGCACGGCCGGTTAAAGCGAATATTCCTGCAATTTTAATGGGTTCTTCACTATAGCAAAGTGATGATCCAAACATAAAGCTAACGGTCAGCGCCACAGCAACGATGATCAGAGATCTTTTTTTCATTTTTCCCTCCTAATTTATTTGCATATACATTGTTCGGTCATAATCAATTTTACGTTTTCACCCCCCCCTCTTTTTCATGACGTTGATTTGAACCCTTATCCCAAATAGGCCTTTTTAACAGCCTCATTCTCCATTAGGTCAGACGCTTTTCCCTGTACCCGTATCCTACCGGTTTCCAGTACATAAGCTCGATCGGAAATTTTGAGGGCTGCCTTTGCATTTTGTTCGACCAAAAGAATGGTGGTCCCCTCTTTTCTAAGCTTTTCAATAACAAAGATGATTTCTTTTACGACAAGCGGTGCAAGCCCCAAAGAAGGTTCATCCAGAAGCAAAAGGTTCGGCCGCCCCATCAAGGCTCTGCCGATGGCGAGCATCTGTTGCTCTCCACCGCTGAGTGTTTCCGCGCGCTGCTTAAGCCTTTTTTCAAGAATAGGAAAAAGCTGTAAAATGTTCTTAAAATCGTCCCGTATTTTTTCCTTGTTCTGTTTGCCCCGCCTTCGATAGGCTCCCAGTTCGAGATTTTCCCGAACAGTTAAAGGACCAAAAACGTGCCTGCTTTCCGGAACTTGGATGATACCCAGTTCAACGATTTTTTCAGGAGGCAAAGATAGGATATCCTTTCCTCTAAAAATGATGTTCCCCCGAGACGGTTTGATGATACCGGAAATGAGGTTGAGAAGTGTCGTCTTACCGGCACCATTACCACCGATAAGCGCCAAAATCTCTCCTTCATCCTGTTTAATAGAAACGTCGGCGAGTGCGCGAACACCGCCATAATGGGCACTTATGTTACTGATCTCAAGCACAGCCGGTTATAACTCCTTCCCCAGATAGGCCTCAATAACTTTCGGATTACACCGGACTGCTTCAGCACTCCCCTCAGCGATTTTTTGCCCATAATTCAAAACGGAAATTGTATCTGAAATCTCCATAATTAAATTCATGTCATGTTCCACCAAAATAACCGTGACCCCCTTTTCTCTGATCTTGAGAATTGTCTGTGCCATCTCTTGGGTTTCCTGCAAATTAAGGCCGGCAACCGGTTCATCCAGAAGAAGGAGTTTGGGTTCCATCGCAAGTGCCCGGGCCATCTCTACCCGTTTTTGATCTCCATAGGGGAGACCATCAACACGCAAGTCGGCTTTGCGCTCAAGGTTCATAAAACTCAAGGTATCCTCTGTTTTTTTACGAATTCGTTTCTCTTCTTCTCGCACCTTGGGGGTGTGCAGGAGACATTTTAAAAATCCGGAACGACTTTTGGTATGAAGCCCCACCATGACATTCTCTTGAACGGTCATATGCCGAAAAACCTGTATATTCTGAAAAGTTCTGCCGATCCCCATATATGCAAGATGATATGGCTTTTTTCTAAAAAGATTCTGACCTTCAAAAGAGATTTCGCCGGAATTCGGAGGGTATACGCCGGCAATCAGATTAATCGCTGTTGTTTTTCCCGCGCCGTTGGGTCCAATTATAGAAAAAATCAAACCTTGCTCCACTTGAAAGGATAACCGGTTGATCGCCTGTAACCCTCCAAAATTTTTTGAGACATTGGTCACTTCGAGGATGTAATTGGGATTTCTCACAGCCATTGACATTCTGTTTTCATCATTGAAGAGTACCCTGCAGTCCCGCTAAAACGGGATTTCCGCTGGGTTCCAAACCCGAATGATCGGGATCTGCACTGCGTTCCGACAAGCTACGGAGAATGCGCTTGCTTATGCCGGTTCAAAATTGGCTTGAAAAACTCAAGAATTGTTTCTATGGTCAAATACCCGTCTGCTTTTTCTCTCGGTACGCGGCAGGAAACCATAATCTACAATTTCTACCTGGCACCTGACCAGTATCTTTCGCCGTATCTCTGTCGCCACCGCTTCGGCCAGATGCGCATCATCCGTATCGGCCAAGCCTGTCTCCCGCTCCACCTTGATCAGCATCATGTCTCGGCCGCTTTCACGCTGCTTGAGATGAATCTGAAATTCACTGCCGATCCCCTTCACACGGCTCAACACATGGTCGATCTGGCTGGGATAGATATTAACAGCCCTGTAGATAAACATATCGTCCGAACGGCCGAGGATACGGTCATGCAT
>ENA-OSEO01006673-OSEO01006673.1-sediment-metagenome-genome-assembly--contig:-NODE-6673-length-10212-cov-4.061470_pt1 | contig 10212 bp, 8 predicted proteins | sample MGYA00237883_ERZ534232 | MGnify/ENA metagenome assembly ERZ534232
TGCCCTTTTTTATTCCTTGAATCTCATCTCCCGCGCCGGGAATCATCAGTACCAGAAAAAAATCAACCATTGAAGCGACAGCCACCTCGGATTGACCGGCCCCCACGGTTTCAACAATGACCACATCAAAACCGGCAGCCTCGCAGACAAGCATGGTTTCCTTTGTCTTGCGCGCTACGCCGCCGAGAGTTCCCCCTGATGGAGATGGTCTGACAAAGGCATTCTCTGCAACCGACAGCTTCTCCATGCGGGTCTTGTCCGCAAGGATACTTCCCCTGCTTCGGATGCTGCTCGGATCAATGGCCAGGACTGCCACCTTCAAACCTTTCCCCACAAGCATCGTGCCAAAGCTCTCTATAAAGGTGCTTTTCCCCGCCCCCGGCACTCCTGTGATTCCGAGGCGCACTGCCTTCCCCGTATGGGGGAGCAGACAATCAATCACCTCCCGTGCCATTGCCTGATGAGCCGGAAGGGAACTTTCAATCAACGTTATGGTTTTGGCCAGTATCCGCCTGTCATGACCCAGTACGCCCCGCGTATACTCCCGGGCACTTGTCTCTCTCACTATTTTTTATTCCTTTTTTCCAGCTCATTTAATATCTTATTGGCAGACTCTATAACAACCGTACCGGGACCGAATACGCCGACTACCCCCGCTTTATACAGATAGTCATAGTCGCCGGGAGGAATCACTCCCCCCACGACGGTCAGGATGTCTTCCCCTCCCTGTTTCTTGAGCTCTTCCACAAGTTGCGGAATCAGGGTTTTGTGCCCGGCCGCCAGACTCGATGCGCCGACTACGTGGACATCGTTCTCCACAGCCATCTTGGCCGCTTCTTCCGGTGTCTGAAAAAGAGGGCCGATATCCACGTCAAAGCCAAGATCGGCAAAGGCCGTCGCGATTACCTTGATCCCCCGGTCATGCCCATCCTGACCCATCTTGGTGAGCAATATCCTCGGTCTTCTTCCCTCTCTTTTCTCAAATTCATCCGTTCTCTTCCTCACAGCGGCAAAGAGTTCGCTGTCACCGTATTCGGCGGCATACGCTCCTGATATGCACTGGGTGGTCGCTATAAACCGGCCGAAAACCTTTTCCATGGCATCCGATATCTCCCCCACTGTCGCCCGGGCCCTGACAGCTGGGATACATGCTTCGAGCAGGTTTCCACCTGATTCAGCAGCATGCGTTATGACTTCAAGGGTCTTTTGTACTTCGGCGTTGTTCCGCTTTGCCTTTATCTCTTTGAGCATGGCGATCTGCTCCTCACGGACGGATTCCGAGACTTCCAGGACATCGATCTTCTTGTCTTCCTGTATTCTGTATTTGTTGACACCAACAATCACATCGAGGCCCTGGTCAATGCGGGCCTGTTTTCTGGCTGCCGCCTCCTCAATGCGCATTTTCGGCATACCCGTTTCTATTGCCTTCGTCATACCACCCAATTTCTCGACTTCCTCAATGATTTTTCTCGCCTCTCGGATAATCCCGTCGGTCAAGGCCTCGACATAATATGAACCGCCCAGCGGATCGACAACATGGCAGATCTGAGATTCCTCCTGAACAATGATCTGCGTATTTCGTGCGATTCTTGAGGCAAACTCCGTGGGGAGCCCTACAGGCTCATCAAAAGAGTTGGTATGCAAGGACTGTGTTCCCCCCAGGGCGGCGGACATGCATTCAAGAGTCGTCCTGATGATGTTGTTATAGGGATCCTGCTCAGTCAGGCTCCAGCCCGATGTCTGGCAATGCGTCCTGAGGACCGAAGACTTCTGATTCTTGGGGTTGAATTGACTGATCAGCTCGTGCCAGAGAAAACGGGCGGCGCGCAGCATGGCAATATCCATAAAAAAATTCATCCCGATTCCGAAGAAAAACGAGAGGCGGGGAGCGAAATCGTCTATATCAAGCCCCGCTTCAATAGCGGCCCGTACGTACTGCAGGCCGTCTGCCAGGGTAAAGGCGGTCTGAAGAACGGAATTCGCTCCAGCTTCCATAATGTGATATCCGCTGATGCTGACGGTATTGAACCTGGGCATATGTTTGGAGCAATATCCGATAATATCCGATACGATCCTCATGGAAGGATCCGGCGGATAGATATATGTGTTACGGGTCAGGTACTCCTTTAAAATGTCGTTCTGAATGGTCCCGGTCAGCTTCTCCTGGGACACCCCCTGCTCTTCGGCGGCAACAATATAACCTGCCAGAATCGGCAGAACAGCACCGTTCATGGTCATGGAAACGGACATCTCACCCAGTGGAATCTGATCAAAAAGGATTTTCATATCCTCCACGGAATCTATGGCAACCCCCGCCTTCCCGATATCACCGACAACCCGTGGATGGTCGGAGTCATACCCCCGGTGGGTCGCAAGGTCAAAAGCCACAGAAAGGCCCTTATGGCCTGCCGAGAGACTTTTTCTGTACAATTCGTTTGATTCTTTTGCCGTGGAAAAACCAGCATACTGGCGAATCGTCCACGGTCTTCCGGCATACATGGTGGCCATGGAACCCCGCACAAAAGGCGGAAGTCCGGGGAGCGTATTGACGCATTCCAGGCCTTCAATATCTTCAGCGGTGTAGAAGGGCTTTATCAGGATTCCTTCTGGAGTGTCCCAGTGCAGGGATTCAACCGGCTTTCCTCTTAACTCACCCTCCGCAAGTTTTCTCCATTTTTGCAAATCACGATGTTCCGACATGTAAGCATTTCTTCCTTCCAAGTGTCTTTTATTACGGTGTTCCTTATATAAAATTCTTCAAAATGCCAAGGCATGAATTATATTTTTATAGAGGTATATTCCCATGTTTCTTGTACGAACGATTTTCCTTCTTGTTTTTCAATATGTCAGCGCACTTATTTCGGTCGGCCCTGTTCCTTTCGGCTTAATAACCTGCTCAATCATTGCCCGTTTGACCACCGCATAGGGGTAGAGAACTCATCAACATATCTATCTTTCTTCTGCTGATTCAGATCGGCAGGCTCATTCCTGAACATAATATCTACCCACGTCATCCTTTCACCTTGCCGTCATCTCAACCGTTGACCAGGCAATAACCATGTAGTTTGCCAGATTCACGCAAACAGAGGCCGAATTATGATCTCCCCTAAGCTTTCCTGACTCTGATAGTTTGCTTCGGAACTGTTTCTTCAGGGTATACATGCAACATTTTTGCTCCATGCAGGATAGTGCCCCCCGAACTCATGACTGGTTCCGGGCAGACAGCTGTGAGCATCAACAAATGTCAAGATTGGTATATTGGTACAATCACAGAGTCGGATCAAACAGAAGGTCATCCTTTCACTTGAGCGCAGTTTCATAATCGCCTTTTCTCAGCCACCAGATTCTGCCTGTCTCGTTTGCTCTTTCAATAATTCCGAGTTTTCCTTATTGGTCACTGAATACATTCCTCATTGTAAGGACTCGAGTGTTTTTCAGAAACCGAGAGTTTCAATCTCTCTGACATAACTCCAAGAGAATTCCCCTTGTAGCCTTGGGGTGAATAAAGGCGATCTTTGTTCCGTCCGCGCCACGTCGAGGTGCTTCATCAATCAGTCTGACTCCCTTACTTTTCAACTCTGCCAGCGCGACTTCGATATCATCGACCCTGAGAGCCATGTGTTGTATTCCCTCACCATTTTTATCGATATATTTTGCAATGGGCCCGTCAGGATCGGTTGACTCCAAGATTTCGATCTCAGTTTCTCCAATGGGGAGGAAGGCAGTCCGTACTTTCTGCTCCGCGACATCTTCCGTTCCAATCAGTTTCAGTCCCAATATGTCAGTATAAAATTTCAAGCTCTCGTTTATATCCCTGGTCGCCACCCCGAGATGATCAACAGATAAAATCTTCATTGCCAAGATCTCCTTTAGAAAGAATTATGGCCTCCGTGTTATCCATGGAATATTTAGTCCCTTTTTCTGAACAGTTCTTTTTCTTGTTCAATTAGTTGGACATTCTGAATAACTCGATAAAAGTCCAAAGCTCATACCCGCAAGACTACCCGTTTCCACCTGAGATTAAAGATCTGAGAAGTGTCAGGAGGGGCTATCCCCTTCCATCAGAAGAGGATTACTTCTTACTCAACCATTACCTTAGGCGCGTCGATTGAAGTCCTCGAAAGAGGGGCGTTTAACAAATTAAAGAGTAAGTTGCCATAGAGGGCTTGCCAAAGTCAACAGGATAAACACCATATTTAAAAACAGGCTTCGTATTGGTCTCATCTGGGCCATTCCGGAACAATCGTAACGTCCAGTCCGTCACAAGCTAAACGGAGGGGAACATTTTCTTTAAATTTTTGGAGGTCAAAATGGGGGTTCCTGGAAATGTATCGCCATCGGCGTCATTACTTTCGGAGACAAAGCCACTGACGGTGTCTGGTTTGATGAGTTCCGTCAGCCCGAGGGGTGCTCTTTGTCTCGCCGGTAAATTTCCTTGACGATTTCAAGTTTGGTCATCCCCTCGGTGTCGATACCAAGGCGTATCGCTTCATCTTCGAGGAAAGAGTAGCTCTCCGATATGAGGGGATAGGCCGATTCAAAGGAATTGAAATAGGCGAGATCGTTTTTGGTATCCTCGTAGGCCTTATGGGCTTCGGAAACACATTTGATCGTGTTTCTCACAAAAAATTCATTGAAGAAACTGCGGCGCGACTTGTCAACCATATCAGGGCAATCCTCTCCTCAGTGGTCCGTGTAACAGGAGCACATGTGATCGGGATCGGCATGAAAATGTGTGGTCCTGATGGTCCACCATTCCGGCCTTCTCCACTGTGCGGGGACATCGTCAGGCTCTTCCCACATGCCGACCAGGGCGTATTCCGGTGCATCAAACCGTTCAGCAAAAGAGGCATATCTCTCTTCCAAAAGATCCTGTCCGGCGCCATTGGGGAAGGAGACGCCGAAGGCGTACTCCGTTATATCGGGGTCGTACACAGCATTGACATGCTGTTCGCTGTCGATCTCGTAATGAACGAAGGGCCTGGAGGCGGCTCCCGCACGCCGCGGCGCCTGGCCGGACACAAAACAGAACGACGAAATAATTTTGTCAAAGATGAAAAAAGAGAGATCCCAGCCGGTAAAGTTCCGATCCACGGCACCGGGAGAGACGACCTGCCGGGATTTCCCCTTATCATCGGTCAGCGTGAGACCGTCAAGGCGGTAATCCAGCCACCTGTCCGGCGCGGTACAGAAAAAATCCACATCGGCTTTCGACGAATGGATGAGGATATCCATATACCCGGCGACAAAAAAGCTGTCATGCATGGCACGCCCCCCTTCAAAGGAAGGCGTGCCTGTTGTGTCGAAAGAAGGACCCATTCTGAAGATCTGCTCAAAAGTGGACAGCGAATCGAACGATTCATCCTCCGTGTCAGGGAAATACCGTATCAGAAGACGGGCCGTCAAAGCATCGCCGTCATCACGTCCGGAGACCTCGCTCATTCCAGGCACCCGATGCCCCTCGGTAACGGTGAGGGAGTAAGCGCCGGGCTTATCGGAAAACCACAGATACCACGCGGGCAACCCGTCAGGGGTTGTCACCTGCGATATCTGGGAAAAGCCGAAATGCCGCCGCGCCGCATCGTTCTGAAAGACCGTTTGAAACAGCTCGAACAGAAGCGTCTCGAAAGAAATCAGAGGATCAATATGCCGTGCCACAGTCATGTGTCCGTATCCATTCCGAACTGTTACTTCTTGAGCCGATATCCGGGCCACCGATCCATAAAGTAGTCCTGAATCATGATCAGGTTAACGACCATAATCAGGAAGGCGGCGGCATTTTCCGACGGGTGGGAAACCCCTTCACATACCCCGAGAAGTGCCGGACCCCACGCATAATAAGCCCACGCGAAAAGCAGGCCAACGACAACGGCGACGATCGTTTTGATAATGGACCGCACCACAGCGTTCATCTTTTCGTACGCCTGACCGAAGAATACGTTCTGAATCAGGGCGATAACGAGGATGAAATTCGCCATCGTGACGGTATGGCTGTACCGCCAGCCGAAGTTGGCTTCGTTCTGACCGCCGATGTAGGCCTCATACCAGAGATAGTCGAAGATAAAGAGCTGAACGCGGAAAATAATATAGCCGATGATGAGACTGACGACGGCAAAGAATATAAAACGCCACGGCTGTTTCTGCACCAGAGTATAGGGCCAGCCGTCCCAGAGATGGAAGGCGTAAAAAATACCGACGACGGTGACGAACAGAATGCCCAGACTGAACTCGGCACTGTTGGTCTGCGCTATGCCTTCCCACCAGGGAGGCACCGCGGCATAGATCTGTTTCGGATAGAACATGGAGCCGATGTGGGGATGGAAGAAGATAAAATAGAAGTAGATACCGAGGACCGCGATAATCGACCACATGGCGATCCCGAATTTCGGCTGTTTCAGTTCGTAAAAGATATCCTTGCCGATCCCGAACATGAACCAGACACTCAGGAGGAAGAACGGAACAGAGAGGGAGAGCATCGCCCACGAAGCCGTCTCGCGGGTGGATGTCGCGTCCTGTCCGAATTCTCCATAGGTCATGAGGCTGTTCCAGTTGAAATAGGTGATGCCGAGTTTCCCCATGATCAGGTAGACGCATCCGATCACAAGGACAAGATAGATCACAAGCATGAGGAGCGTCATCGTTGCGCCCTTTGCCAGCGGATGGGCATTCTGCACGTAGGAACGTGAAAATGGCCAGTAGTCGAACAGCTCCGTCTGCCAGAGCAGTATGAGGAGCGTCCATATGACCAGTGAGAAGCCGAGGAGCGGCGTGTAGAGTTTGAATATCCCCGCGTTGGAGAAAAAGATCCACCATATAACAAAGACGGCGATGAGAAGGACGATCAGGTTTGCAATCCCCGACAGACCGACAGACCATCGAGGCTCCAACTGTCTCGTTGTAAGCCAGTTCTCATGCGATTGATTCGTGCTCATGAAAATACCCCCTAATTCGGTTTGAACTTCTTGAACCCACTGCGTAAAGAAGGGGTCGAACCCCGGCACTACTCTCCTGGAGCAATCGACCCCTTCCTTTTACATGAAACGGAGAGTTCTATCATCCCCTTTTAGAAGACGATCTCGTCGCCATTGCCAAGATAAACATTGGAGGTCTTGGCCTGGGCAAGTGTCCCCGTCTTCTTGTACGAGAGGTTCTTATTGGTTCCATGGACAATCGGCAGCCCTGCCCCGGCGGCTTTCTCGGCCCAGATCCAGCCGGTGCAATGATTGCAGCCGATCTTGGTCATGTTCATCGCCTTCACGCCTTTGATCAGGTCGTCCATCTTGGGGTCCCAGTTTTCAAAGGGCGAAATATGAAGGCCGCCGTAGCACCCGTAGTTCTTGTTGCCGTCCTTGAAGTTCCTCCGCGAGTAGTTGATCAGGGTCAGGATGCCGGGATGGCAGCACCCGGTGACGGTGACATACCCCTTGTCCTTCACCTTGAAGTACATGACGTTTTCGCCGCGCACCTGGAGCGTGGCCGGAGCGTCAAAGAAGACCACCGCCGCGCCGTCCTGCAGTTTATACAGTTTGTTGGTCTCGGTCACGATCAGTTCCCCGGTGTGGGGGACCGTGTTCTTCGGACAGCCCGGAGTCGCAGAGAAATCGGCGCCCTTGAGGAGTTCGAAGCTCTTCTTCATGGACGTCCCCGGGAAATAGATCTTGATGTCGGGCTGATGTTTCAGGGTGCTCTCAAGACCGAAGTAATGATCGATATGATCATGGGAAATGATCATCGTGTCGATCTCTTTGCTTTTGAGCATCTTGTCGACGCCGGATTTTTCAAAGACATAGTCCATCCAGTCGTTGCTCCAGCCGGTATCGAGGAGATATTTGGTCTTCTTGCCGTCCAGGGCTTCCACTTCAACCACGGCGGCGTAGCCCCCGAGGTTTTCCACGTTATACGCGACATCGTACTGGTTCGTGTTGATCCCGCCGGCAGCCTTGATGTCCTTGCCGAGGGTGGCGTTGTCGAACCAGCTCGTCTCAGACACACAGTAGACCTTCAGGCTTTTGATCTCGCCGAAATCTTCCTTTTTCGCCGCGTGGGCCGCCTTCGTGAGCGTCCCCACACCGCCGGACAGCGCAACTCCGGCACTCGTTACAGCCATTCCCTTCAAGAAATCTCTTCTCTTCATAATCTTTCTCCTTTCGGTCATTGTTGACTCACAATATCGCCTGTGCGAAGGGTACCTTCCACAAAGCGTTCCACTACCTCTTCAGTATTTCCGATAACATTGTATATGAGCTGAACGGATGATCCGGCCAGTTTTTCCTGATAATCCTGTCTGATCCCGCCGCAGATCACCACATCGGTCTTCATATTGAGCACCAGAGAACACAACTCATCCGGTTCCAAGGCTTCAACGGCGATCACGTCCCGGTGGGCAACCACGCCGTCCCTAATGTGAAGGAGCAGAAGCTGAGCGGCATCATAATACTTTGGAGCGATCCTTCCATTGAGTGTACACAGTATGACGCGCATTGCCTTTCTCCCGCTGCAGGATAATGCAACGGCCATGCCACATATATATATTGAATGATATTAGATAGATACTATTTTACGATGAGAGAGGACTGCGTTGCGCTCCCCCGCAATGTTGCACGGTGGTTGGGGGAAGAATATGAGTTGCATAACATATATAAGAAATACGGGTTGTTATATCGATGCAACATCATGCAACACCGTTGCGGAATGTTGCACGGCGGGATCAGTCAAGAAGTCCGAGGCGTTTCATTTTCCGCCACAGCGTCGTGCGATCGATGGAAAGGGCATCGGCTGTCTTCCGGCGATTCCAGGAATGGTCGCGGAGGGCAGCGAGAATGTGCGCGCGCTCCTCATCATCGGAGGGAGACATACCCGGTTTCCGGATGAGGCTGTCGGTGCCCGCCTGCGGTGGGGATACGCGGACAAGAAGCTCAGGAAGCATTGCGGGGGTAATGGGTTTTCCCTGGCTCATGACTGAGGCATGCTCAATAATGTGTTTCAACTCCCGGACGTTTCCGGGGTACGGGTAGCGCAGGAGAAGGTCCTGTGCCTCGGCGGTAAGCACTCCGTCTGAGGGCGCCATACCGTCATGGGGAAAGAATTCCTTGAGAAAATGGTCGATAAGGAGCGGGATATCCGAGAGCCGGTCCCTCAGCGGAGGGATTTCGACTGCTATGACGTTGAGGCGGTAATACAGGTCCTGCCGGAAGGTCCCCTCCGAGACCATCTGTTCGAGATCGCGGTTGGTCGATGACAGGATGCGGACATCCACTGACACCGGTTTCGAGGCGCCCAAGGGATAGAACGTTTTTTCATCGAGGACCTGAAGGAGTTTCGCCTGGAGATTCAGGGGCAATTCAGCGATTTCGTCGAGGAAGATCGTTCCCCCCTCGGCCATCTGAAACCGTCCCGGTTTATCGGTCTTGGCATCGGTGAAGGCCCCTTTTTCGTATCCGAAGAATTCGGATTCGAGGAGCTCGCCGGGCATGGCCGCACAGTTGACCTTGATGAACCGCCCCTCGTTCCGGGGGCTTGCCTTATGGACACACCGGGCGAAGACATCCTTCCCCGTTCCGGTTTCCCCCGTGACGAGTATGTGGGCATCCGTTTTTGCCGCGACGGCCAGTATCTCAATGATCGTGCGTATTTTGGGATCGTTTCCGATAATGTCTCGAAAGGACATGGCATCTGAGTGTTTGACCCGCCTTTGAATTGCCGGACCCAGGTCGGAGTAAGGCTCCTGAAAGCACTCGATCGCGCCCGACACGGCCCCTTCTCCATCAGCCAGGACGGATGCCGTTATGTCGATAGGGATCTCGATATTATCTTTTGTGAGGATACGGTTTTGCGTCCTCAGTACGCCGGTGCCTTCTCCCTTTTCAAGGGCAGCCCGGAGACGGCATTGCCGGAAGCACCGGGGGGAACGAAATATCTCGTAACACTTGCACAGGAGAGCTTCCTCTCGTGAGAATCCCGTGATCTTCTCGGCAACGGGGTTAAAGTCGGTGATATTCATGTCGATATCGACGGTAAAGACACCGACGGGCATGCTGTCATACGAACTCGGGGGTGGCGGTTTTCTTTTCATCATTCTCTCTTTACCTTAAAGCCCCCAATGGTGCAAACGCGCCGTACGGGCGGACGCTCATGGTGTCCCGCATATGCCGCCCGGACAGAAAGAAAAATGATTGCTCCTTAAAAAGTGGAGGGCCCCGACCGATTCAGTCG
>ENA-OSEO01006676-OSEO01006676.1-sediment-metagenome-genome-assembly--contig:-NODE-6676-length-10210-cov-3.756538_pt1 | contig 10210 bp, 8 predicted proteins | sample MGYA00237883_ERZ534232 | MGnify/ENA metagenome assembly ERZ534232
GACGAACACCACCTTGGTGTCTTCGTAGGTGTTCTTGCATTTGAGCTCGTCGCGCGCCCAGTTGCCCGGAAGACCGAACCCCTGCAGCGTGCTGCTGCCGCCGACGCACCCGCTGCAGTGGTCGAGTATCTTCCATGCGGTGATAGTACCGTCGTTTTTCGCACCGATCTTGTAGTCGAACGTCATCTCCCAGTCGGTCCCGAAGAGATTCTCCTGCCGGGTCATCTGAATTTTGACGGGGCGCCGTGTTCTCTTGGCCAGGAGCGCCGCGATCAAGTCGGTTCTCGTGTCCTCCACGCCTGCCGTGAACATCTGGCCGAAAGAGCCGCCCTGATAGGGACAGATGATGCGAACCTTAGCGGCAGGCATCCCCAGTGCGCGGCTGTATTTCTTGACTGAAGGGCGAACCTGCTGGCCTCGGAACCAGATGGTCAATTCGTCGGCCTCCCACTTCGCCACCGAACACTTGGTCTCAATGGCCGTCATGGGGATGGGGGCCCATCTGCCCTTGCCCTCGAGGATCACGTCCGCCTCTTTGAACCCTGCTTCGACGTCGCCCTCTTCTCTGAGGCCCCGCACCATGATGTTCTGATCGAAGGGACCGGTCTTCTCGCCGTCGACGGCATCCGCCATCTCGAGATTCATGGGTAGTTCTTCCCACTCAATCTCGAGCAGCTTCAAGGCCTCCTTAGCGATCTCGGGGCTCTCCGCGGCCACGGCCGCGCCGCACTGCTCCCATGCGCGCCATACTTCACTTGCCAACACAGGCTCAGAGACCACCGCCTCTTCCCAGCCTGAACCGATCCACCCGAAGTCCCACGGAGCCACGAGTTCTCGGGGGTCAACCGACCGAACATCCTCGTCTTCAAAGGTCATAACCGTGTGCACGCCCGGGAGGGCCCGCGCCTTGGTTGCGTCGATCTTCTTGATCCGTGCGTGCGCGTATGGGCTGCGGAGCACCTTGCCGTACAGCATGCCCGGCAGAACCACGTCCGTCGGGAACTGAGCTTCTCCTCTCGCCTTGGCGTATGCGTCAAAGCGAGGCATGCTCCTGCCGATATAATCGAAGTCCCCAGTTTTATAGGGAGTCTCTTCTACCAGCTTTTCGTACAGACGTCTGGGCTCACTGTCCATTGTTGCCTGCTTCCATAGCCGCTTTGACCGCGTCTGTCCATCGAGGATACGTTCCACATCTGCAGACGTTGCCCGCCAAGGCCTCCCGTATCTCCACGTCGGTCGGACTAGGGTTTCTGTCCAGCAGAGCCTTCGCAGCCAGAATGACGCCGGGGGTGCAATAGCCACATTGAATGGATTCGGTATGAACCCACGCATCCAGAAGCGGATGATTCTCAGCAGCCAATCCCTCGATGGTCTCGATGGTCTTTCCCTCGCATTCCACGGCCAGTGTCATGCAGGAGAGGATCGGCCTTCCATCCATGATGACCGTACAGGCTCCACAGGCTCCCTGATCGCAGGCAACTTTCGTGCCGGTCAGCCCTAGTTTCTCTCTCAACACGAAAGACAGTGTCCAGCTTGGATTGATGAGAACTTCACGCTCGCGACCGTTGACGTTGAGCGTGACTACCTGTGACGACGACCCCCCAGCCGTCGCGGTGACTTCTTCTGACTTCACCCGTAACTCCTTCTACTGCCTCAGTTGGGTCGATGTCCGCTTGCCACACAGATGCGCTGCAGGGGAAAATCTCTGCTTCCTGCCCACGGAGACGTATAGCACACGGGGACAGGCCGCCGCAAGCTTACTGGTAGCGGGTGATTTGCTCCGAAGAACGCCCTAACGCTCTAGGATAGAGGGTCCTCAGTTCCTACAGTTTATTCTTGCCGGTTGCGCGTATGGCTTCTCGGTAATCCTCTTCGGTATCGATATCGAGGCCGATCTCGGGCTCGATCAGCGACACCAGTTTCTGACGCTCGGCGTGGCGGGCGATGATTTCGCGACCTCCCCGATCGCCGGTCTGCGCCATGAGTTCGGGGAACAGCTCCGAGCTCATCAAGACTGGGTGAGCGGCCTGTCCGCCAATAGTCGGCCTGACAATCAGAGCCTTGGTCCGCTCGAACTCATCAATAAGGCGATCGATGATCGCCGGAGTCACGAACGGCTGGTCGGCCAAGAGAAAGAGAGCAGCCGCGCAGCCGGGGACGGTTGCACTCAGTCCGGCACGTAGGGACGTGCTCATGCCCCCCTGGTACCGGTCGTTCACAACGATCTTCACGGGCCGGTCGGTCAGGGTCTCACGCAACGCGGACGCTTCGTGCCCCAGCACGACAATCACCTCCGAGGCGCCCGAGGCCAACGCCGCATCCACCGCGTGCTCCACCACCGCCTTCCCATCCAGACGCAAGAGGAGCTTCTGCCGACCCATGCGGCTCGAGCAGCCCGCAGCGAGCACAATGGCCGCGACATGGGGGCCGCCTTGCCCAGCAATGATTCTCGTCAGGATTCGCCTCCGTGTAATTCCAGTGCGACGAAATGCCTTCGCCGTACGTCTCCCACCACAACCCTGTCGGGCACAACGCACCCGTACGAGCGGGGGGTCAGGAGTAGGTCTTGGGCAATAGCGACACCCATTTTCTCCTCCTCAGGCTGATACACCTTGTTGACGAATACCACCACCCGGGCACAAGGAAGGAGAGATCTTACATGAACCAACTGCAACCGAAGGGTCTCGGCCACTAGTTTTGGTGTGACCATGATGCCTTCCGGAACTTCCAGCAGGGAGGCGAGGAGGGCCGCTCTGTGGACTGAACGCTCGATCAGCGCGGCGCCGAGGACATCCAACCCGACCACGCAGACGATGGTGGTGGCTTGGGTGGGGGGCGCAGGTTCATGCGGGCCGAAGGCCTTCAACGACCTTCCCTTGCTCCCGTCGGCTTCAACCAGGAACGTGTCGACCGGGCTTCGCCTCCAAATGGCATCTGCCCAGGCAACCGGCAGACCCTTCACCTTGGCCTCCGAATGCTGGGCGCAGCCCGCGAGTGAACGGGCTTCCGCTTCGCTCTCGGCCCCGCCCTCACCCGCGGGCCGGGTGATTCCTTCCGTCGATTCGGGTCCGGCAACGGCGAGTATTTGCCGACAGGAGAGCATCTTCTCAAGTGAGCCGAGCAGCGAGTCCAGAGTGTCCTCTTGCAGCACCGGACCTATCGCGGCCAGTTCCGTCACCCGCATCGCCGTCGTAGTACCGACGAGCACCCGGTCGCCACGGGCCCTCAGTTCCTCAGCGAGTAGCGCGAGCGCCGACGTCTTGCCACCGCCCCCGACAAACGCGACCAATTCCCGGGGACCGAGGGCCAAAGCCTCTCTCAGACGGCCATGCGTCAAGTACTCGACCAGAACATCTGCGGGTACATCGGGTTCTCGCAACCAAAAACTATGCCGCCCAGGAGCACGCAGGCCGCCTCCAGCACTCCGCCTGCGACCGCGAGAGCCTTGTCCGACACCGTTACGCAATGCTCCGGCCTCCCACGGGGATCGACGTCCCCGATCTTCATCCTGGGGGAGACTGTGATGCCGCTGCGAAGGAGACCGCGCAGGACCCCATCCAACTCCGAGAGAACCGGAGTGTCGCCGACGATACCCACGACATCGCCTTTCTTCACCAGATCACCGATTGTGCGCCCGCCGGTGAAAACACCCGCGTGTGGGGCCCGCAGCAGCCTTTCTCTCGCGTACCCGCCTAGTTCACCGGGTTCGCCCGTGTCGGCAATTGCCTGTCCCTCCAGTAACACTCGGCCGAGGTGGTGTCCGCGCTGCGTCTCGATCACTGCGTGGCAATCCACTCCGGCCGTAAATCCGGGACCGAGGGCGATAACGGCGGGTGCATCCGTGATCCGAGTGCCGACGTTGCGCTTAGCCACGATGGCGTCGACCAACAGAAGGGGGCACGCGTCTTCCACTATCGCACCGTGAGGGTCGATGATGATCGGGATCTCATCGCGAATGAGCGCCTGTTCGATCATGGCGGCGGTGTCGGCCCTGATGGCCCTCACCCCTTCGACCACTGCCTCGCCCTCGTAGACTGCGTCCGCGAAGGCGACGGTCCGTCGCACAACCGTGGGTCGCTCGATCTCAGTCATCACCACCTGAAGTCCGGCACGGTGAAGACGGAGTGCAACACCCGAAGCGAGGTCTCCCGCACCCTTCACGACAGTGAGAGCAGCGCGGCCACGAGAGTCTAGCCCCAGTCTGCGCGGAAACCAGGACCACGAAGGCGCGCTCCGGGTCACGCCGCCGACTCGGCCTTCATCTCGGCAACGACCTGCGCGAGGATACTAATGGCAAGCTCGCCGGGTGTCTCCGCCGCGATGTCGAGGCCGATGGGCGCCCGCACCTTCTCTAGGAGGGCCTCGGGCACCCCCTCTTCGCGGAGTTGGGCGTAGATGGAACGCACTTTCGTAGAGCTGCCCATCAAGCCGACGTAAGGCGCGGAAGACTCGATGGCCGAACGCAAGGCGGCCTTGTCCAATTGATGACTGTGGGTGACGATCACCACGTAACTCCCCGGACCCAGCCTCGCAAGTTCTGAGACACGGCCCTCGTCCCCACAGACAAGTTGGTCTGCGTCCGGAAAACGCTCCCTGGTAACCATGTCCACCCGCGAGTCGACCACCGTCACCGGCAGTTCGAGCAGCGTCGCGCCCTTCGCGATCTTCTGGCCGACGTGGCCGGCACCGACAATGACCAGCGAGCGCGCGGGGGCGTGAACCTCGAGAAAGACTTTCGCTTCTCCTCCGCAGAGGGCATCGAGCGAATCGGCCCCGCCTTTCCTGAGTTGATAATCACCGATTCTGGAGGTCCCCGAAGCCAGCGCGGCGAGGGCGTCCTCGATCACGTGTTTCTCGAGAACGCCGCCGCCGACCGTGTCGACGATCGATCCATCGGCGGCAACGATCATCTTCGCTCCCACCTCACGGGGAGTCGACCCACGTGCTTCGATCACCGTGGCCAGAACGAAAGGCACGCCGTTTCGAAGCATCGCCGCCATCTGTTCCACGAGTTCAACGGGCTTCATGATTGCACCGTCCGTGAGCGCGGCCTAGTCACCAGAGCCGTCCATGAATTCCCTCGCTTCTAGGTCCTCAGCCCGCTGCTCTTCGTTTCTGATATCCGAATCGAGCAACTCGAGCTCCTCTTCGAGGTGCCGGATCCGCTCGCGAGCCACCTTCTGGGCCTGCAGCTCAGCCAGTTCCTCGCCAACGGAGAGATGCTCCATTTTGTCGTTCGCCCCTTCGCGGTCTCCGACCGGCCGATCCATAGCGGTGCCACCTTTCGGGCAATCGTTGAGTGCTCTAGGCGGCGCTCCTCACCGCGTCGCTGAGCCCGAGTTCCTCAAGCTTCATCGCCGAGGGTTCGCACGTGACCTTATCCCAATCCATGACGTCGAGCAATGCGTTCCTGACCGTGTCTGCATCCACCGTAATCCCGGCGATCGGCCGTTCGTCCGTAAATTGGGGGATTCCAACCAGGCGTCCGTGCAACGGGATGTTGATGGGATTCAGACCCTCCCGTAGGTTGAACAGCAGCCGGATGTTAGCAATGCGCTCGCCTGTGAGCAGGATTTCGTCGATGTCGGCATCCCAGCCGGTGATGGACTTGATGAAATCAACCGTCGACTGCAGGGGATAGGTCACCACGCCAAAGTGGCAGAGACCGAGAGCACTCGTGGTATGAAGAAGAGTGAGAAGACGCTTCCGGTTCCGCGCCATCGCGGGGCTGGCATAATCGTACTTGTCCGCTTCTTCGAGCTGCAGCCCATTCGAGCCCCAACTCTCGGCGCCCTGGGTGTGGCGGCCCGGAGTGGCATCCATTTGGAAGGAGAAAGAGAGACCGGGGTAGAACAGCGGGTTGTGCATGCCCGGCTCTTGGCCCCCGACTTCCACGGCGAACTCCTCCGCCCCTTTGCCCAGCTTCCGGGCGGCAACACGCACGCCATCGGCGAAAAGGTCGCCTATGCCTTCGCGCTTGGCCATTAGCTCGGTAAACGCGACGATCGCCTGGTTGTTTCCCCATGTGAGTTCGAGCCCGCCCGTGTCTTCCTTCGAGAGAAGCCCGTTCTCATAGCACTCGATTGCGAAGGCGACGGTTGAGCCCCCCGATATCGTGTCGAGACCATAGTCGTTGCAGATATCGTTAGCAAGAATGATCGAATCCAGATCGTCATTCAGGCACATCCCGCCGAAGGTGGCGACGGTCTCGTACTCAGGCTTGTGGCTGATCCGCACGGTCTGCTCCGGTGACAACTTCATGTGGCCGCCGCAGGATTGGGGGCAGCGCCAACAGCCATAACGGCGGGCCTGCCGTTCGATGATCGGACTTCCGCCGACGGCCGCCTTGTCGAAATCGGCAGGAACGGAGCCTCCCCAGTTCTTGACCGGATGGTCGCCGCAATCGAGGTTCGGTTCCGTCGTGCCGCAGGTGCCGGTGCCGTGGAAGAAGCCAAACATGCCCTCGTTGGGGTTCTTGAGGCACTCCTTGCGGACTTCGGCGGTGCGTTCGGCATCGTGGAGCGGGACTTCTCCCTTACCCTGCACCACCACGGCCTTGAGGTTCTTGGAGCCCATGACCGCACCGAGGCCGGAGCGACCGGCCGCCCGGCCATAATCGGTCAGGATGCAGGAGATCAGAGCCTGCTTCTCGCCCGATATCCCAATGTAGGCTACCTCGGCGTCCTTGCCGACTTCTTCCTTGATCGCATCCTCGGTGTCCTGACCGTTCTTACCCCAGAGGTGCTCCGCACTGCGGATTTCGGCCTTGCCTTCGCGGATATGCAGATAAACCGGCTTGTCAGCGATGCCTTCAAAAAAGACACCGTCAACACCGGCGAACTTCATGTGCGGGCCGAAATTGCCGCCGCAGTTCGCGTCTCCCCAGCCGCCGGTAAGTGGAGATTTGCCCACCACGACAAAGCGAGAACCGATCACGGCCGGCGTACCGGTCAGCGGACCCCCGAGAAAACCAAGAATGTTTTTGGGCCCCAGAGGATCGACGTTGGCTTCCATCCGATCATAGAGGATCTTCGCACCGAGCCCGTAGCCACCGACGAAATCGCGCAGGGTCTTCTCGTCGAACTCTTCTTCACTAATGGACCCGTCTGTCAGATTCACGAATAGCCACCTGTTGAGGTATCCGCCTATTGACATATGCACTCCTTGTTGCGGTGATGTGCGCTGCTGAAGGTGCCGTAAAGAGTAACAAAACTATCGGGACATAGGGCAGCGGGCCGACGCAGAGAACAAGCGTCGGCCCGCGGGGCGGCGAAGCGACTAGAGGATTGTGAAGGAGGCCGGTCGAATGCCGGTGCCTACCTCCGGCGGCGGGCGCTTCCGTTGTAGACGAGTCGGGCTTTGGGCTTCTTGGCCTCACGCTCCGGGTTGGGGATCACCCGCTCCAGGTAGGCAAAGCCGTCCAAGTCGTAACAAGGGAGCGTGGAACCGAGCATGACCTCGATGTCCCGCAACTGCTGCATATGCTCAGCGGCAAGAAAGCTGATTGCTGTGCCTGATGCGCCGGCGCGCGCCGTCCGTCCGATGCGGTGGACATAGTCCTGCGGCTGCGACGGCAGATCGTAGTTGATGACGTGCGAGATGCGGTCCACATCGATGCCACGTGCCATGATGTCGGTCGCGACCAGCACCCTGTACGTTCCATCCTTGAAACCGTCGAGAGCGCGCTGACGCTGGGCCTGAGACCTGTTCGAATGGATGGCCGCACCTTTGATCCGGTTGCGCTCGAGATGCCGGCAGACCCGATCCGCGCGATGCTTGGTGCGCGTGAAGACGAGCACCCTGTCCAGTTTCTCTCTCTCCAGCAGGCCGACCAGGAGATCTGTTTTCTGTGTGTCCGCCACCGGATAGAGAGACTGGCTGATCGCCTCGATGGGCGTCGCGGCCGGAGCCACTTCCACCCGCACAGGATTGTTGAGCATCGGCTGCGCGATGCGAAGAACTTGCGAGTTCAACGTAGCCGAAAAGAGAAGATTCTGGCGGTTTGGAGGCAGTAGCGCGACTATTCGCCGCACATCGGGCCAGAACCCCATGTCGAGCATTCGATCGGCCTCATCAAGCACGAGGATCTCCACTTCCGAAAGATCGACGTGTCCTTTCTGATGAAGATCCAACAACCGACCGGGAGTGGCCACGAGCATCTCGACTCCGCGCCGGAGTGCCCTGATCTGAGGCTCGTACCCCACGCCTCCGTAGACCGCCGTGACCCGATGGCCCGTGTACTTGGCGCAATCGCGGCCGACCTCCTCGATCTGTCCGGCCAACTCCCGAGTGGGCGTCACCACGAGGATACCGATGGACTTGCGGCGGCCGACCAACTGAAGGGCCGGCAGCACGAACGCCGCGGTCTTGCCCGTGCCCGTCTGGGCGCAGCCCAGCACGTCGCGACCCTCGAGCACCAGCGGGATGGCCTGTTCTTGAATGGGGGTGGGATCTGTGTAGCCGAGTCCGTCCACGGCTTTGAGGAGGCCCGTCGCCAGGCCTAGTTCATTGAAAGTCATTAAGTTGGTTGCTCCTTGCCGTGCCTCGCCCAAAGGACTGCACTGCTATTGCAGACGCAGTTGATCCAAGCGGGTCTTCGGGAAATCAGAGCGGCAGGGACAACCGAGTCTTGTGATGATATAAGACATTATAGCTGGTTTGGGCGATCCCGAGTTGGCGAGGCGACAGAGCGCCGCTTCGCGCCGAGAACCGCCTCGCAAGGCCCCCTTCAGATCATCCGCCCAACGCGCGCTCCGTCGTACATGGCCTCGAGAGCCGAGCGGGCAATCGAAGCATCGCCAACAACGTGCACTTCCCCGGCAAGAGCTTCTGTTGATCCCCATTGGCCACCAGTGGGCGCGTACCCACTGCACAGCACCAGGGTCACGGGCCCCGGCAGAGCCGACTTCGAACCGTCGTCTCGCTCAACGACCGCGCATTCGTTTTCGACTGCAACAACCCTGGCGTTGCACAGGGTGTTCACTTGCCGGTCCTCCAGCGCCTTCAGAGCCCAGTACTTGCGCCACATCACCATGTCGGCACCGAGTGTGTCGGTCATCTCGGCAACCGTCACCTCCTTGCCAAGCAGGCTGAGGTAATGGGCGACCTCCAGCCCGGTGGCGCCTCCGCCGACGACAACCACCCGATCTTGGATGGCCCTCCGACCCATGAGCACGTCTCGAGCCTCGACCGTGTTTTCGGCGGTGAGCCCGGGGATCCGCGGCCACGCCGGCTTCGCACCCGTTGCGACTACAACGACCTCGGCGCCGCGGGAGCCAATGTCTTCCGGCGTCGCCTCGGAGTTGAGCTCAATCTGCACGCCGGCATCTTCGACATGAGCGGCCAGCCAGGAGATCGCGGGAAGAATCGCCTGCTTTGTGTGAGGCATCCCGGCGACCAGGAATTCGCCCCCCAGGCGGTCCTCCTTCTCGATCAGTGTGACCTCGTGGCCTCGGAGAGCTGCCACGCGGGCAGCTTCCATGCCGGCCGGGCCACCTCCTACCACCACGACCTTCTTCGCCCTGGCGGCCGGCGCGAGCTTCCACTCGAGTTCGCGCCCGCACGTGGGATTCACCAAGCAGGTGACCGTCTTGTTCTCGACAAGCTTGCCCAGACAGCCTTGATTGCAGGCGATGCAGGGTAGGATGTCGTCAAACCGGCCTTCCAAAGCCTTGCGTGGCGTCTCGGGATCGGCGAGGAGCTGGCGCCCCATGGCGATCAGGTCGGCGCGGCCCTCCTGGAGCACCTGCTCCGCCAAGAACACGTCATGAAGCCTATCCACTGCGATGATCGGTACCGTAACGACGCTCTTGATCTGCTCCGCATACGGAACAAGAGGCGCGACATCGATATCCATGGTCGCGCTCGACAGGCCCCCCGGAGTCGAGGCATTCCCTATGCTGACGTGGATCGCGTCCAACCCAGCGTCAACCAGCATCGGAGCCATCACCTTCATCTGCTGCAAGGTGAGCCCACCATCCACCAGCTCCGCGGCGCTGATCCGCATGAAGATCGGGAAGTCCGGCCCAACCTCTTCCCGCGCTTTCTGAATCGTTTCAACGGCGAACCTGGCTCGCTCGCGCAGACCGCCGCCGTACCGATCCGTCCGATGGTTTGAAAAAGGCGAGAAGAACTCGGTGATCAGGTAACCGTGGTCTCCGTGGAGCTCAACGGCATCGAAGCCGGCCCGCCGAGCCCGCCCCGCGGCAGC
>ENA-OSEO01006677-OSEO01006677.1-sediment-metagenome-genome-assembly--contig:-NODE-6677-length-10209-cov-4.866660_pt1 | contig 10209 bp, 11 predicted proteins | sample MGYA00237883_ERZ534232 | MGnify/ENA metagenome assembly ERZ534232
TCTCCCCGTGAAGGTCGCCGAGACGACGGAGAGGATACTCCTCGAGGTGGACGATCACAGGTTGGGCGTGACCGTGTCCCTTGACGGGGTAGGCGAGACCCACGACGCCCAGAGAGGCGTAGAAGGCGGCTTCAGGCTAGCCCTGGCGTCCCTGAGGGCGCTTTCGGAGATTAAGGGAAGGCACCCAGGCCTCCGCCTGTCCGCGGGCTTCACCTTAACTCACTCCAACTACCGGGAAGCCCCCATGGTCCAGAAACTCTCCGGCAGGTACGGCGCCGAGTTCAGCGTCAGGCCCGTAAACGTCAGCGAGCACTACTACCGGAACCTGGGTGATGGGCCGAGGCAGGTCGCCGCGGAGGACGTTGAACCCATAGTGAAGCAGCTGGCTTCAGGGGTCAAAGAGAAGAAGGGAGCCCTCAGAGGCCTGACCAGCATCGCGTACCTGCAGGGAATGATGGAGTACCTGGCTGGGGGCCGATCGATGGCGTGCTCAGCGGCGGAGGAGTCCGTGTTCATAGGCGCGTCCGGCGACGTATATCCATGCGCAGTCATGAACCATAAGATGGGGAACGCCTTCGAGGCGCCCCTGAGAGAGATACTGTCCTCGGCTGAGGCCGACGAGGCGCGGAGAACCGTGGGCCTCCTCGGGTGCCCAAAGTGCTGGCTGGAGTGTGAGGCCTTCAGGGACATACAGAAGGACAGGGGGAGGCTGCTTAGAGCCTTCCTCTGGTCCCTCAACCTGTCCTCTTGATTATGTGGTACCCGAACTGAGTCTTAACGGGCTCCTTGGCGGTCTCCCCCACGTTCAGCGCGAAGGCCGCGTCCTCGAAGGGTTTAACCATCTGGCCCCTGCCGAAGCTGCCCAGGTCGCCACCCCTCTTGCCGCTGGGGCACGTGCTGTGCTTCTTGGCCAGCTCCTTGAAGTCGGCCCCTGCTTTCAACTCGTCCAGGATCTTCAGGGCCTGGCTCTGCTTATCCACAAGTATGTGGGATGCCTGTATCTTGTTAGCCATCTCGATCCCATGAACTGGTGCAGGGGCGTTGATAAGGGTAGTGAGGGGCTAGGGGTTGAAGGGCTCCCTGTGGCGCAGGATCACGTCCACGACCTCGGGCCTCATCATGGTCTCGTCCGGCCTCTTCCCCTCCAGGAGCAGGCTCCTCATCTTGGTGCCGCTGTAGTTCAGGTGGTCCTCCGGCCCGTGGGGGCATATCTTGTCGTTCTGGGGGCCGCCGCACCGCTTGCAGTGGAAGAAGTTGCGGAAGAAGATGGGTGTGATGCCTAGGTCTGGGTAGTCGTCGAATATCTCCTGGGCCTCGAAGGGGCCGTAGTAGTTGCCGACGCCGGCGTGGTCGCGGCCCACTATGAAGTGGCTGCAACCGTAGTTCTTCCTGACGATGGCGTGGTGTATGGCCTCCTTGGGGCCAGCGTACCTCATCTCCATCTCCAGGGTCACCATGGTTGCGCTGTTCCTCAGGAAGTAGTGCTTGAACAGGGCCTCGTAGGTCTCCAGTATGACCTCGTCCGTGAAGTCCCCCGACTTCTTCTTGCCTATGAGCGGGTTGATGAACAGGCCGTCCACGAAGGCCAGGGCCGTCTTCTGGACGTACTCGTGGCCTATGTGGGGCGCGTTCCTGGTCTGGAACCCGGCCACGGTCCTCCACCCCTTCTCCTTGAACAGGAACCTGGTCTCCCGTGGCTTGAGGCGGTACTTGGGGTACTTCCCGGGTGAAGGCTCGTAGACCTCGACGCTGCCCCCCACGAGGGTGTCCTTCATCTCATGAGCCTTGGCTACGCCTGGGTGAGCCGGGTCCACGGTCTTGTACACCCTCTCGCAGTGGGTCTTCCTGTCCCAGCCGTACTTCTCCTCAACGTTCATCACGGCGAAGGGCTCCCCGCCGCAGACAAGTGAAAGCCTGTCGCCTTCCTTGAAGCCGGCCGCCTCCTCCTCAGACACGTCCAGGAGTATGGGTATCGTCCATGGTATGTCGTCGGCCAGCCTACCCTTGGCCAGGACCGTGAGGTAATCGTCCTGGTTCAGCGGCCCCGCCAGGGGGCTGTATAGGCCGAAGGCCACGTTCTCCAGGTCCAGGCGAAGCTCCTCAGAAACGTCTAACTTCGTGGACTCGGCGGCCTCGCCCCGCAGCTTATCGGCAGCTGCCGGCGGCGTAAGCCTGTCCACCAGGCGTCCTCCGTGGGGTCTAGGCATTCTGATCACTCTATGTACCCGAGCTTCCTGAGGCGCTCACGGATGAGGGCCTCCTCCTCCTCGCTGTACTCGGTCTCCTCAGGGAACTCGTTCTCCAGCATCATCTCGACGTACTCCTCCACGGACGTGAAGCTGGTCCCCGCGATCCTCTCCTCGATCTTCTCGTAGAGGCTGCGGGGGATCATGACAGGCACCTTGTCCTCGCTCAATGGTAGCACCTTGCTGATTCAAGTCCGCAGGAACCTAATATAACTGTTACCAAAACACTACCAAAACGTGGGGCATAGAAGCGTCTCCACACCCTCAGGGATATGTATTTAAGATAAGGCGCAGTAGCTAATCCACTAGCTTAGGGGGACTATCGCATCGCAAAGATACCACGCCAACCAGAGATCAACATAGGTACCATAGGTCACGTTGACCACGGCAAGACGACTTTGCTGGACACGATCCGCCGTTCCAACGTCGTTGCCCAGGAGGCGGGCGGCATTACGCAGCATATCGGCGCTTCGGTTGTTACCCGCAACGAGCGTAAGCTGGTTTTTATCGACACGCCAGGCCACGAAGCGTTCACGGCCATGCGTGCGCGTGGGGCCAAGGTTACCGATATTGTCATCTTGGTTGTTGCCGCCGATGACGGCGTCAAACCGCAGACGGTCGAAGCGGTCAACCACATCAAGGCAGCTAAGGTGCCGATGATTGTGGCTGTAAACAAGGTGGACCGTCCCGGCGCCGATGTTGATCGGGTCAAGCGCCAACTGGCCGAGCACGGGGTGGTTGCCGAGGATTGGGGCGGCGACACGGTGTTTGTGGAGGTTTCCGCACTCAAAGGCCAGGGCGTGGACACGCTGCTCGAGATGATTGTGCTGGTGACCGACATGCAGGAGTTGCGGGCCAATCCGCTTCGTCCGGCCAAAGGCACAGTTATTGAGGCAAAACTCGATCGCTCGCGCGGTCCGGTTGCGACAGTTCTGATCCAGACCGGCACGTTGCGGGTGGGCGATATTGTAGTGGCCGGCGGCGCGTTTGGGCGCGTCCGGGCCCTCTACGACCACCGGGGCGAGCGGCTTGACCAGGCCGGTCCTTCGCAGCCGGTCGAGGTGCTTGGCCTGGCGGATGTGCCAGAGGCCGGTGAGCAGTTTGACGCCGTTGAGGACGAGCGGGTCGCCCGTGAGATGGCGGCGGCGTCCTTGGGCGAGCGCAAGACAGAGCAGTCCGCTCGTGCGTTGCTCTCGCTTGAGACTCTGTACCAGAGCATCAAAGCGGGTAGCGTCAAGGACCTTAACGTCATCGTCAAGGCCGACGTGCAGGGATCGCTCGAGGCTCTCCAGGGAGCGTTGGCAGGACTGACCCTGACCGAGGTGCGGCTCAACATCCTGCACGGTGGGGTGGGGCCGATCACGGAGACGGACGTGATGCTCGCGGCCACGTCCAATGCCATCATCATTGGCTTCAATGTGAGGCCGGATGTCAACGCCCGGCGGATCGCGCAGCAGGAGCAGGTCGATGTTCGGACCTATCAGATCATCTACCAGGTGCTGGACGATATCAATGCCGCCGCCAAGGGCATGTTGGCGCCCAAGATGCAAAAGGTTCAGATTGGCAAGGCGCAGGTCCGCGCCACATTCAGCGTGCCCCGGGTCGGCCTTATCGCCGGGTGCTACGTCCAGGAAGGCCGGATTACCCGCAACGCCGAGGTCCGTGTCGTCCGTGAGGGGCAGACCCTGCATGAAGGCAAACTGAGCTCCCTCAAGCGCTTCAAGGATGACGTCCGCGAGGTCCAGACGGGCTTTGAGTGCGGCATCGGCGTGGAGGGATTCGAGGCATTTGTCGAGGGCGACATCATCGAGGCCTACATCACCGAGCGAGTTGAGCGATCGGCCTAGTCGCGGGCGACGATTAGGCTGCCAAGGCCAGCGGGGTAGGTGAGCGTGATTGGTCGTCGGCGTTGCCCGGGCCGAGCTTGAGTTGCCTGAGCGCGGCACGCTCAAAGACAAGCGGCGGGTGGTGCAAAGCCTGATTACCCGATCCCGGCAACGTTTTGCGGTTGCCTGTGCCGAGGTTGATCGACTGGATGATCATCGGCGGGCCGTGCTTGGCGTTGCGGTGGTAAGCAATGAGGCGACACACGCAGCCCAGGTGCTGGCGAGCGTTGAGTCCTTTCTGGCCCTCGCCACTGACGCCGTCCTGGTCGGTTTTGAGATTGACATAACCAAGATTACGCCGGCGCGAGAAGGCTCCGACGGAGGATACTGGCATGAACGAACTTCGCAATGAAAGAGTAGCGCGAGCACTGCGGCGGGAGATTTCTGATATCCTGCGCAACGAGATCAAGGACCCGCGGGTCGGTTTTGTCTCGATCACGGATGTCGAGGTCACGACAGACTTGCGTCAGGCCAAGGTTTACTTCAGCGTGATGGGGACCGCCGAGGACAAGCGGCGGGCTGCCGACGGCCTCGGCAGCGCAACGGGATTCATTCGCACGGAGGTTTCCCGGCGGATTCGGTTGCACCACGCGCCGGAGATCACCTTTCTGCTTGACGAGTCCATCGAGCGTGGCGTTCGGGTCATCGACTTGATGAACAAGCTTGCCGACGGACCAAAGCCGCCGGTTGGCGACGACCGGTGATTCGGAGGCGCCCCCTTGGATACTAGTCTCGGCCATGCGCCGGTCCTGAATTGGCTGCGGACGCTGGATGGGGCGACCGTATGGGTTATCACCCATGAGGCGCCGGATGGCGATGCGATCGGATCGCTCTTGGCCGCGCATGAGCTGTTAACCCAGTTTGGGGCGACGCCTGTTGCGCTATGTGCCGATCCGTCCCCTCAGATATACCAGTTTTTGCCAGGGTTGGAGCGCATCCGTCACTCAGTGCCCCTGCCTGGCCAAGGCAGTGCTCCCGTCGCCTATCTCTATGTTGATTGTGGAGATGCGGCCCGCGCAGGCGCGTTGACCGGTGATCTCATGGTCGGTCCGCAGGTAGTCAACATCGACCACCATCGCTCCAACACTTCGTTTGGCGACCTCAATTGGGTGGACACGAGCTATTCGTCGACCGGCGAGATGCTGGCGACGTTGTTCATCGCCGCGGGTAGGACGTTCGGCGTCGCCCGGGACGCGCTCTATACCGGGATTGTCACGGACACCGGATCTTTTGCCTACGAGGGCACCTCAGCCCGCACCCACCGAATAGCCGCAGAGCTGGTCGCGGCCGGCGCGTCGCCCAGCCGTCTCTACGATGAGATCTATAACTCCCGCGACCCGGCTGCCCTTGCCCTGCTCGGGGCGGCGATATCGTCCCTGCGCCTTGCCGCAGGGGGACGCATTGCGGCGATGCTCATCCGCCCCGCTGATTTTGTGCGCACAGGAGCGAGGCGTGAGCACACCGAGGGCATCGTCAACTATGCCCGGAGCCTGTCCGGCGTCCAGGTTGGGGTGTTGCTGTACTCCATTGAGCCTGGCGCGGTACGAGCGAGCCTACGCACACGGCCCGGCGTACCGGCCGACCGTATTGCGTCTGCATTTGGTGGTGGCGGGCACCCGCGCGCCGCTGGATTCCGCATGGCGGGCGATCTCGACAACGCGCTTGGCCAAGTGATGGCTGAGGCCACCCGCCATCTGATTGAGCTGTGAGCGACCGCGGTCAGGAGTTGAGCGGTGTGCTCGGCATCTGCAAACCGCCCGGGATGACCTCGCATGACGTGGTTGCACTTTGCCGTCGCGTTTTCTGCACCCGCGCCGTCGGGCACGCGGGCACCCTTGATCCACTCGCGGCCGGTGTGCTGCCAGTCCTAATTGGCGGAGCCACGCGTCTGGCGGATCACCTGGCCACTCAGGTCAAGGAGTACCGTGCCGAAGTTGTGTTTGGCGTCGCCAGCGACACTGGCGATCTGGCCGGCAGCCTGCAAGCGATGGAGCAGCCGCCGCGCGTTCCCCGGGCAGACGACCTGGTAACTGCAGTGGCTGGCCTGCGGGGTGAGACCCTTCAGGTGCCGCCGGCGTACTCTGCCCGCAAGGTTGGCGGGCGCAAGCTTTACGATTTGGCGCGCGCTGGCGGCATCTCGGACGCGGTGCTCGCGCAGGCTGCTCGGCCGGTAACCGTCTATTCTGCGACGGTTCTTTGTCAGGGTCCGCTAGGTTGGGGACGGTTCGCGGCGTATCCCGCCGCGACCATTGATTTCCGGTGCTCAAGCGGCACTTATGTCCGTGAGCTTGCCGTACGACTCGGCGAGGCCCTCGGATTGCCAGCCTGTCTAGGTTTCCTCTTGCGCCGCCGGTGTGCCGACCTTCAGCTGGCCGATTGCGTCGACGTTGAGGGGCTTATGTGGCCCAGCAGCCAGCCTGCACCAGAGCGGTTTGCCGGTCGCTGGCGCTCCCTTGCCGCCGCAGTGCCGTTCCTTGCGGCGTGGTCTGCCGATGAGGCGCAGACGCAACGCTTGGCCAATGGCCTGGCTGTTGCGCTGGATCGGTTGACGCCCATCCGGCGGTCAGAGCCATCCGTCGATGCAGAGCCAAGGGCTCAGGCGCCCGACGAGGCGGGATGGGTTGCCGTCGTGGGGACTGAGCGTCAGTTGGTCGCGCTGGCCCAGATCGACCCGGGGCATGGAGCGACTGGCCCTATGCTCAAGCCACGGAAGGTGTTTGCCCGATGAACGCACCCGATGTCCTTGACCTGATCCGGCCACACCGCGGCGATATAATTGCCGCAATCGGCGTTTTTGACGGTGTGCACCTGGGCCATCGCACGATCCTGCGTGAGATGGTGACGCATGCCAGATCGGCCGGCCTGCTCTCTGTGGCGGTAACCTTTGAGCCCCATCCTGATCAGGTCCTCGGGCGAGCCCTGGGCGCGACGAGGCTTTCCACGCCGGCAGCCAAGGCGGCGATGATCCGCGATCTGGGCGTCGACCTGGTCCTGCCGTTGCGGTTTGACCGTGAGTTTGCCGCGCTTACTGCACAGGCGTTTGTACGACAGCACCTGGCGGCAGAGCTTGCTCCACAAGAGGTGTATGTTGGCTTCAACTTCACCTTTGGCCAACACGGTACCGGCACCGCAGCTACCCTAGCTGAGCTTGGTGCTGCCGCCGGTTTTGTTGTGCGTGTGTTTGCCCCGCAGATGGGCAACGGCGATGTTGTGAGCAGCACCAAAATCCGATCAAGCCTGGCAGCGGGCGAGGTCTCCCTGGCGGGCCGGCTCTTGGGCCGCCCCTTTCGTTCATCAGGTGTTGTTGTTCGCGGCGACCACCGTGGCACTGGGCTTGGCTTCCCGACTGCCAATGTGGCTGTGGCGCCGGAGATGGTCATGCCCCGGTTGGGCGTCTATGCAGTCTGGGCGTCAGTTGCCGGGCGGGCGTGGCCGGCAGTGGCAAATGTCGGACGCCGGCCGACATTCACGGCTGACGGACGGGTTGTGCTCGAAGTCCACCTGATCGGTTACCCGGGCGGACAGATTTACGGGGAGACCCTGGAACTCATTTGGATTGCCAGGTTGCGGGACGAGCAACGGTTTGACGATCCCGCGGATTTGTGCCGGCAGATCACGGCCGACTGCGCGGAGGCCGTGCAGCGTCTCAGGCTGCGCCAAGACGCGATAGCGCCCCGCACCGGCGACGACATGTGTTAGAATGACGGTGGCCCGTGCAAAGCAGGCCAACAACCCCGGCTCGGAGCACCGAGTACCCCGACGGACTCTTGGCTGGTGGGGATATTACCCAAAGGGGGTGTCATGATGGCTTTGGACCACGACAAAAAGCAGACGATCATTGAGGGCAACCAACTGCACACAAGCGACACTGGTTCGCCAGAGGTACAGATCGCGTTGCTGACCCGCAGGATCAGCGATCTCACCGAGCATCTCAAGACGCACAAGCGCGACTTTCATTCGCGCCGCGGCCTGCTCAAGATGGTCGGGCAGAGGCGCGGGTTGCTCAACTACCTGCGCGATCACGAGATTGATCGCTACAGGGCGATCGTCGAAAAGCTCCAGTTGAGGCGATAAGCGGGAAGGCGGGGCAACCCGCCTTCCTCGTTAGTACCGGCCCCCCGTCCAACGGGCGGCGCGGTGATTAGGAGGTTAACAAAGCAGCAGATGGTTAAACAATACGAAATGCAATTCGCCGGCCGGACTCTATCTTTTGAGTTTGGCAGGATGGCACGGCAAGCCAACGGGAGCGTGCTGGTTCGCTATGGCGACTCAGCCGTGCTCGTGGCGGCCACGATGGCTTCGCAACCGCGGGAAGGGATCGATTTTTTCCCGCTCACCGTCGACTACGAAGAGCGCATGTACGCTGTCGGCAAGATCCCGGGCGGCTTTATCAAGAGAGAAGGCAGGCCAAGCGAGGCGGCAACTCTCGCCGCCCGTCGCACTGACCGGCCGATCAGGTCGTCCTTCCCCGAAGGCATGCGCAACGACGTGCAGATCATCTGCACGGTTCTCTCGGTCGATCACGATGCCTCGACCGAGTTCTGCGGCATGAACGGCGCTTCGATTGCCCTCGGTGTTAGCGACATCCCCTTTGAAGGTCCCCTTGCGTCCGTGATGGTCGGCAGGGTGGACGGACAGATGATGATCAATCCGACGCGCGAGCAGATCGAGGCAAGCGACATGGACCTGCTCGTTACCGGCAACGCCAAGGGCGAGGTCGTCATGATCGAGTTTGACGGTCGCGAGTTGTCGGAGGGCGAGGTCGCCGCCGGAGTGCGATTGGCCCTCGGCGCGATCGCCGAGCTGATTGCCTTCCAGCAACGGATTTGCGCCGAGATCGGCGCCGCCAAAGCCGCGGTGGTGATCGCCGCGATCGATCCCGCATTGGATGCGGGAGTCCGGGCTGCCGCCGAAACCGATCTGGCCAAGGTCGCGTTCAATCCCGACAAGCTCGCCCGCGAGGCGGCTACCGAGCAACTGCGGCGCCAGGTGATTGCGCAGCTGAGCGAGCAATACCCCGGACGCAACGGCGAGATCTCGGCGGCGTTCGAGGAGCTCGCCAAGCAGATGATCCGGCGCAGCATTCTCGCCGGCGTGCGGCCGGACGGCCGTAAGCAGGATGAAGTCAGAGCGCTGGCGGCGGAGGTGGGCCTACTGCCCCGCGCCCACGGTTCCGGGCTGTTCACGCGCGGCCAGACGCAGGTTCTGACCGTTGCGACGCTGGGGACAGTATCAGAGGGACAGCGGCTCAACGACCTGGGCTTCGAAGAGCGCAAGCGCTATATGCACTTCTACAATTTCCCGCCCTATAGCACCGGCGAGACGCGACCGATGCGGTCGGCCGGCCGGCGTGAGATTGGCCACGGCGCCCTGGCCGAAAAAGCTCTCGAGCCGATGATCCCGCTCGAGATCGACTTCCCGTATGCAATCCGGCTGGTTTCCGAGGTCCTTGAGTCCAACGGCTCATCGTCGATGGCATCGGTTTGCGGCAGCACCCTCGCCCTGATGGACGCGGGCATCCCGATCAAGGCCCCGGTGGCCGGCATCGCGATGGGGCTGGTCTATGAAAAGGACGGCTACGCGATCCTGACGGATATTCAGGGTGCTGAGGATCACTGGGGCGACATGGACTTCAAAGTCGCCGGCACCCACAATGGCATCACCGCCATCCAGCTGGACCTCAAGCTCGCCGGCGTCCCGTTGGCGGTGCTTGAGGAGGCCATGATCAAGGCCAAGGCGGCGAGGAAAAGCCAGCAGCTGCGCCAATCATACCGGGCAACGAGAGGAGGGAGGATCAATCCCATGAGCCCATAACCGATGCCATAGCTGATCGAAAGAATCCCCAGCGCCATTCCCCGGCGCCGCAGGGCAAACCACCGATGAACCAAAGCGACGACAGGGGTCCACATGGCGGATGAGCCGATTCCCACCATGGCGAAGTAGAGACAGGCTTGAAAAAGAGAGGTGGGCCGGCCCATCAGGAAAGTTCCTCCGGCCATGATGAGGCTGAACGCTACGATTATCTTGCGGGCGCTAAAGCGATCGATCAGGAAACCGACCAGAGGGGAAAAGAGGGT
>ENA-OSEO01006678-OSEO01006678.1-sediment-metagenome-genome-assembly--contig:-NODE-6678-length-10206-cov-47.734031_pt1 | contig 10206 bp, 5 predicted proteins | sample MGYA00237883_ERZ534232 | MGnify/ENA metagenome assembly ERZ534232
TTTCGCCGGCTTACCTCGCCGGATATTCCTGCGCGATTGAGAAGGGTCAAGCAAAGACTTGACCCCTTAGGGACCCCTTAGGATTACTTGCCTTTTTTACCACTCCAGCCCGGAGGGCTGGGCCTGTTTGAGCTTGAGGAACTTCCCTTGGCGATCATAACGCCATTGCCGGGCAGGACTTCCAGTTTGCTGGTTTTCTTCGATTTGCTCCAGCCGGGGGGTTTGGGCGCGTCTTTCCAGCCTCCCGGGCCGGTGTTGGGATCTCCCTTCTTGGCGATGATCATATCGGCATCGGCCGTGACCGTCTTGCCGGCATCAAGCATCGGGCCGGCAGGCAGGGTCATGATGGCGGCAATTGCCAACATGGCGAACAAATTTTTCATGGCGTATCCTCCTTTTTCCGTATAATGCATTGCAACGGGTGCAGGCCCCCTCCTCTCTTCCCTCCTGATTCCGTGACCGGGAGGGGGCCGGCCCCCGCTTTCCCTCATTCCTCAATTTCTCTTTGACGATTACTCCGACTCTCCTCACCTCCTTTCCGGCCGACTCACGACGCCGGTTGGTCCGGCCGCGGTTAAGAAGGGTCAAGCAAAGACTTGACCTCTTCTGTTGCGGTTTACTGATTTGCCTCCTTTTCCGGTGGTACATAGTCGTCCAGGAAAAGGACACGGCGGAACCAGGCATCGGAACCGATCTCGTCGCCAGACCTGTCAAAATCGATCTGGTTCCATATGGCGTAGTAGAACTGGCCGCCCGGGCTGGCGGTGATGGACGCCTCGCCGGATTCATCCAGGGCGCTGCCCTCGAGGGCCTCAAACTCGTTACAGAATCCAGCCAGTTCCTCATTTTCCGCCCAAGGCAGGCAGGCTTCCCCCACCTCATCCTGCCACACCAGGTAATCGTCGCCCCAGTTCACCGCGCGGCTGTAGAACAGGTCGAGCGGCTCGGCCTCGCCAAAGGCAACGGTGGTGTTGTCGCCGGTCTCGTAAACGATGAAAAAACGCGAGGGATCCCGCGTATCATCGGGATACAGAGGGGCGGTGAATCCTGCCGGTAGCGAAGCGGTAGTGACCGAAGCTTCGGTGATGCTCCGGGTGGTCGGCGAGTAGCGCGGGTCGAGAATCGTCTCCCGGGTGCCGACCAACTGCGACAAATTACGTGCCTGCTCGAATTCCCCGGCGGTGTAATCCACACACACCGGATACTCGTTCTCCGAGCCTGTCGGGCCCATCCACTCGCAGGTGGTGGTGCCGTCGCCTGCATAGGTCACGCCGTCGGTATGGGTGAAGCTGGCCGGCAGCGTGCTCCAGGTCCGGCCGCCGTCAAACGAACGGCGGACGTAGAGGTTATAGTTGTCGTGGCCCACGGTGTTGGCCAGCCAGTTGGGCGACCAGGCGTAAATGGCCATGATCATGTCGCCGCTCATGAAGCCCCGATGGCCCTTGGCCACATCATAGGGGTTCTCCCAGGAGACGTCGTCGAGGTTGGTCAGCGTGGTGTCCGTAATCGTCTCACCGAACCCTGGTCCGTACTGCTGCCAGGTCCAGATCTTGGAAATGCCTTGGGCCGGAGTGCCGCCCTCCCCTCCCTGGTAGTCATCAAAGTACTCGTTGAACGGGAAAGCCGTCAGGCAGGCTGTGGCGTCACTGCATTCTCCAGTAAGGACCGTATTGCCGGAGAGGTTGATCGCCGGTGCGGCGCACAGGCCCTTGACGTAACGCGGATTGGTCCCGTCGGTGAAGGCCCAGCCGGATGATCCGTCGGGGTTGACGCACTCCATGTTGGCGTAGTCGTAGGGGTTGGCCGATGGATCGATTGCTGGTTCACTGACCTGCGTCACTGTGCAGTTTGGATCACTTGTATCGCAGTAATCGACCAGCTCACAGGTAGTCTCCGTTATGCAACTTTCATCTTCCACATCACATTCGTCTACAGACTCCAAGGTGGTCGCTTCTCTGCAGTTCGGATCCTCCACATTGCATGATTCCACAGGCTCCCAGGTTTCCACATCTACACAGACTTCAACATTGACATAGATTCCCGCATCGTAAGTCGGGTTCCCATCTAGATCAATAAAGGGGTAGCATCTCAACTGGGTTGGCCTACCATTGCAGGAAGGATGGTAATCGTAAGCCGGATTAGCACCATAGTCTTCTACCCACTGCTCTTCCCAATGACATTCCTGCGTGATTGTCAGGTAATCGTAGGTGGTGGTCAAGTACTGGTATTCGGTGGCGCAGTACTCGTATGCGTCATGGCTCTCCCCATCACCAACCGGCATCACGAAGCGCCGGCCCATGATGTCGGCGGGGCCGCCGCGGCGGATGATCCCCTGCTTCCAAAGCTGGAGGGCAACCGTGCCGCTCGCGCCGGCGTCGTACCAATCCTGGGTGATGGGGCTCGGCCGCCGGGCGATCTCGGACTGCAGCAGTGTCGTATCAATGCCGGCCAGCGTCTCGTACACCGGATCGGGATCGATCTGGTAGAAGTTGTAGGTGAGGCCGATGTATTGTGTCAGGAATCCCTCGGGATTGTTGAAGTCCTCCTGGTACACCGCCGGCTGGTTGAGCATCAGCCCCTGGGAGGCCACCTCGGGATTGAACATGTCAAAAGTGTGGTACCAGACATTTTTGCCCATATCGACCTTTTCAATAAGGTCTTCAGGAGTGGTCTCGTCCTCGCCCTCTTCGCCAAGCCCCTTGCTCTCCTCGTAAGCCATGGTAAACCAGGCGCTGTCAACGGGGCATGTGTCGGGATTAGCCGGATCGTAGAGGCAGCTCGTGGAATAGCCATGCAGATTGATCCGGGCGCGGGTGGCGGCGGTATTGCCGCGCATCAGCCGCCCGTCCTCGGCAACGCACATATCAATGATCTGCGTGCCTCCCTCCGGGGTTTCGAGAGTGACCGAAACCGAACTCTCACAGAAATCAGCGATACCGCTGCCGTCAAAGTCGGCGTAGCAATACGGGTCACTGCCTTCCGCCTTGCACATGGCGTTGTCGGAGAGGCGAACCGGCATGGCAAAGGGTATGCCCGCCTGTGGAGCAGTTTCCCCGACATATTCACCTATGGGTACGATTGTATAATCACCGCTTTCAGTAGTGCTTCCGACTTGATCAAAATTATTCCAGGAAATGTAGGAATACCAGGTGTCGGTCTGATGGTGGGCGATGGCGCCGCTCCATCCCTCGCCGGGCCCCTCGCCCTCCCCGGGCCGGATCCCGTCAGGGTCCTCCTGCCAGGTGACCACGCAGCCGGCGCCCTTGACGCATACCGCCTCGGGCCGGTTGGCGTCGCGCACGCCTGAGGTCAGGCGTTCGGCATTGAACCAGGTAAAGGTACTAGTCCCCCCTGCCTCGGACGGCGGATTGAGAACTCCGCGGGCCGTCCAGACGCAGGCATAGGGCAGCACGCCAACGGCGGGATATCCCTCATCGGCAAGATCGGAAGAGCCCTGCGACCCAGCAACACCGAAATAATCCTCGAGGTAGTAGCAGGGAGTGGTGAGATCGTACGTGCCATCATCATTGAACAGATCGGTGCAATCAGCTGCGGTGAGACCGAGATAGGTCGCCACCGCCTCACGATCAACGTCTATCATCGCGTAATTCGGGCTGCCGCCGCCGCAGTAACGGCTCACCCAGGCGATCAGCACCTTGTTGCCGTCGGAGGCGGCTGAGGTCCGGCCAACGTCGCCCGGATAGGGAACCCATTTTCCTCTGCCCGTGCCGGTTTTGATCTTAAAGGACGACAGATCGGCCGACTTGGACAGGTTGGTGCGCTTCCAGGTGGCTCCGTCGTCCAGGCTCACCGCACCAAAGGCATCACGCTCGCCGTGGCCGGGAAAGCCACCCCCATCCTCGACGGCGGTCACATGCCCGTCGGTGTAGTGGGCGATAAGAGGCCGGGCAAATTCGCGGGTTTCGGCTATCGCTCCATCAGCTCTCGTGTATTCGATATTTTCAAGGAGCGTCTCGTCCGTACTCTGCGCCGGCACATAGAGCGGCAGCATGCGGATGGCCGCGAACTCCGTCTCCAGGTCCTGCGTGCTGGAGACATTTCTGCGGAATATGGTCCCGTCATCCGCGACAGCGCCCCCCGTGCACAGCATGAGCATGCCCATGCCCATCAACGATCGTTGTATGAATTTCATAGACCTTTGCCTCCTTCACCGGTCCTGGGGGTGCAAATTGCCTGACGGGTGCGGCTGCGACCGGTGAAGCCGCCGCTCCCGTCAGGACTTGTCCTGTGGTTTTAGTGTCGGATCCTCGGATCCCGGATAGACATTCACGTTCGTATCGTCGGGATCCCCCTCGTTATTGGTTATAGCAGTTGCTTACGCCAGGGCTTTTCCTGTTACTCCACTGGTTCCGGAGTTGGTGCGACATTCTGCGGGAAGTCCGGGCTCATGATGCGTCGGAACCAGCAGTCGCTGCCCTCTTCCCCTTCCTGGTTCCAGACCGCGTAGAACCGCGAGCCGTCCGGGGTCATCCGGATCTGGGCCTCGCCCTGCTCCGGGTCGCCCTTGGCCAGGTAATCGTAGCGTTCCACGGTCTGACCGGCATAGTTGCCTGAGCTGTCAGGATTGACCTCCCACAGCCGCTTGTAGTAAGTCTGGCCGCGGTCACGGGTAAAGGTGTAGTAAAGATCGGCTGGAACGGCCTCCTCTTCCTCTTCGTCCTCGTTATTGTTGCCGTGGAGCTTGGGCACGTTGGTCGATGTACCGAAGGTGACCCAGTAAACGTCCCCGTCTTGCACATCCTCATCATAGACAACCGTTGGAGGCGTACTCGGGGTCCCGACCAGCCGCGGCTCGATCACGCTCAGCTTGTTATTCTTGAGCTGGGACATGTTACGCGCCGGCTCGAATACGTCCGGTCCAAAGCAGACCGTCTCTTCATACGTCTCCTTCTGATTGGATTCCGCCTCCGAGGAGACGCTTGTGTAATCCTTCCAAATCCGTGTATGGCAGACCTCGTCGTTCAAAAGAGGTTCATTTCCTTCTGCCGTCATTGGGACTGGATCTGTCGTCCAGGTCTGGCCGCCGTCAAAAGAACGGCGAATGAACAGGTCATACTTGTCATGCGCATTGCGTGCCGCCGCCCAGTTGGGAGTGTAATCGTAGGCCAGGAAGACGTTGTTGCCCTTGATGATGCCCCGGTGGGCGCGGGCGTCTTCATAGGGATTGGTCCAACTCGCGTCGCCCAGGTTCGATTCGTATTGCTCATACTTGACGACCTTGATGCCCTCGCCCTTGGCCTGGTCATCCTGATCGGGGTTTTCCCAGTACTCGATCGGCGTGACCGAGCTCATGTTCTGAACGCCGTCGACGCAGACCTCCTGGCCGTTGTCCGCAGTCACGAATGATTCACATGCAAAGTTGGCGAAACGGAAAGGGTTACCGCCGGGATGTAGCTTTTTATTTACCCGCCGCAGGAAAATGTCCGACTGCCGGCCCTTGCCTTCCTCGCCCTGCTTGTAGACTAGCACCATGACGGTTCCCGAGTCGCCGGCCTGGCCTGGAGGCTGCACCAGCATCCGCGGGCGGCGTGCGTTCTCGTAGGCCAATTGGGGCTGTTCGAGGTAGTCGAGGACCCGCTCGCCGGTCTCATAGTCGATGAGGTAGAGCAGGTTGCCTTCCGGGTCCTGGGCTGGCAGGTTGACGATGTCACCGCCGCTCACCTTGACCGGGCTGTTGAATTCAAAGCTGTGGTAGATAACGTTCTTTCCGGAATCGGGCTTTATGTCTTCCCCGCCATAGGGCGGCTCGCCGGTGTGGTCGGGTGCTCCGCCGCCGACCCCCTTGGTTTCTTCATAAACGATGGCCACCCAAGCGCTCTGGGTTCCATCCGCTTTTTTATACGGCATATACATGAGATTGGGCCGGGAAGCGCCGGTGTCCCCGTCGAGCAGGCGGCCGTCTTCCGTAATGCAGACGTTCTTGGTTACGCCCTGCTCGTTGACGAATTCATGGAAGTCGGCGCAGAAATCGGGAATCCCGTTATCATTTTCATCAATCATATAGGCGTAGCGATGGGTGCCGGCATGCTTGCCGTCCACGTCCATGACTGGAATCCAGTTGCCGTCTGCATCTTCTATCGGTAACCCAGTCCCGTCCAGCTCCACCTTCAGGTTGTCCGTGTTGCAGGTATCGTTGTCCGAGAGCCTGATCGGCAACGGGAAGGGAACCAGCGGCATGGGCCGGTTGGTGGTCCACTCGGGGTCGTCGAAGGAATGCTCGGGGTCGCCGTTGGGCGAAAAGTCCTCGTCGATCTCCGCAAAGTCCTCCCAGCTGATGGAAGTGTACCAGATATCGGTTTTGTGGTTGGTGGTGGCGCCGCTCCAGCCGTGGCCGGGGCCAGCCATCTCGCCCGGGCGCACACCCTCGGGGTCTTCCTGCCAGATCACGCCGAAGCCGACGTCCTTGGCGCCATTGACGGCAACCTGCCATACGTCGCGGCGGCCGGAGGTCAGCCGTTCGGGCTTGCGCCAGGAGATGTCGCCGGTTACTTCATCGACCGTGCCGCGGCAGACCCAGAGGCAGTAGAAGGGCAGCTCACCGACCTCGGGGAACCCGTCCTCGGTGTAGTCGTGCGAACGCTGCGGTCCGCCGACGCCCCAGATGTCGTCTTCATAGTAAATGTCGTCGGAAGGGTCATCCCAATCGCAGTGCCTGTTCTCGTCTTCACCCTTGCAAACTATGCAGGGGTCAGGCTCGCCGTTACCATCTGTGTCCGGGCACACCTGGATCGAGTAGGTCGGTCGCCCGCCGCGGCAGAACTTGCTCTGCCAGACGGCCAGGACGTAGTTGCCCTTGACCTTGAGGTTCGGCTTCTTCACCTCGCCGTAGAAGTCCAGGCCGTTGGCCAGGGTGAACGAGCTGCGGTCGCCGGAGCGGGAGAGGTTCATCCTTTTCCAGGTCTTGCCGTCGTCGCGGGAAATGGCGCCAAAGGTATCGGACCCGCCGGGATCAGGTACTTCGTCGGCATAGACTGAGACCAGCGGCCTGACCATCTCGCGCGTGTAGAGATATTCGCCGTTCTCATCATAGTAGTCGACACCATACATACCCTCCTGCTCTTTGCTCTCAACCGAATCGCCGTTGGCCCTAGTGGCGGGCACCAGCACCGGCATCAGATCGAGCTTGGACTTGGAGGTTGCCATCTCCGGTGTTCTGGAGACATTTTTACGAAACATGGGATTGTTCAGTTGCTCATCCAGATGGGCTTTGGCGTCCTCGGCCGAGACCACCCCCATACCCGAGCACTCCCCGCTTGCGCGGTCAACCACAGCCCCGATGATCTCCTCGATCTGTTCACTGTTGTAGAAGTCAAGGAATTCAATTTCCTCTTCAGCCATGACGGTTTCAAAGGCGCTCACCGTCCCCGGGGTGATCTGGATCCCGCTTTTCTGAACGCCGTCGCAGTCCAAACTCTGGAGCAGACGGGCCATGTTGATCACCTCGACGTCATTGGTGTCGGAGCTCTCGAACAGGTCAAGCGGCGATACCCGATGATCGGCGATGGTGCTGCCGAGCAGGTAGCGACCGATATAGAACGCGGCCCACTCGTCGGGAAAATACTCAAACCCCCCTGCATCATCGGTCAGGCCGACATAGCTCGGCGTCATTACGCCCAGGCCGCTCACCGGGGCGTCATGGAAATGGCCCCGCATGGGATGGGTCAGCAGGTAGCCGAACGACCAGCCCTTGCCGACCCCCGGAAAATCCGCGTACAGGGCCGGATCAACGACATCTTCCTCCAGGGACGAACCCGTGCCCGAATAGGCCCAGGCGGCTTCTTCAACGCCGTTGTCGGTATTGACCATGCCGACATGCACGGCGATGTTCTGCTCCCGCAGGTCACGATAGGGCAGGCCCCAGCTGAACCCCAGGTCATCTTTCAAATTCAGGATCAGTTCATAACCCTCGTCATAATACTCATCCACCTTGTAGGTGAATTGTCCCGGGATCAGGTTTCCTTTTTTCGTGGCCGGGACTGGGTCATGGCCGACATAAATGTGGATGGCCTTGAACTGCCAGGGCGGCGCCCCGGCAAGGCCCACGCGGAATTCCTTGCCGGTGTTGCAGACACTGACTACACCGACCCGCTCCAGGGTCTGGGTGATCAGCGGGGCCTGGTACAAGCCCGGCCCTTTGTACTGGTATTGCTGAGCATTGGATTGCGGCTGGAACAGGAATAGTGTCGTGACTACTAACGCCAGCCAGATGAACAGTTTTCGTTTTCTCATAACGGCCCCCTTACAAAAAAAGATGAGCGTTGTTTCCCCATCGGCTCCAGAGGAGAAATCCCGTACTGAATTGGTCTATAAACCTTGCTTGTTGCATTGAAATATTCGGCAGCCCGGCGGCTGCAGGAAAGACAGTGAGAAGGCCCGCATCTCCCCGCGCCCCTCCGGCAAAGGGCCCGGTTTTCGGAATTGCGGTTTCGGTGGTCTGCATGGACAGCACCTTGCTGGCAGAAACGATTAATGAACAGGGAACGGCGTCAACATGAAATCCTCGTTAAAGATGACGGCCAGTCCCGAATTATCCCGGCGCACGACTTCACCCTTTGCCACCAGGTAGAGAAAAATGCACTTTTCGCAGCCTCCGGCCACTTCGAGCAGAACTTCAACCTGGACAGGCCCGTCGTACGGAAAGGGCTTCATCATTTTGAAATAGGCGCCGCTGTGGGAAATATCCCTGGTCAGCAGGAGATGAAAATCATTCCCGTTGACACCGGAGGAAGGCTGGATGATAGTGGCCGGCAGGTTCATTTCATACCGCTTAAACGCCCTTCGATCGAGTCCGTTCTCCATTTCGAGACATCTCCATAGCTGAACAAACGACAACTCTTCCCATTAATGATAAGTATAGCAGATGCATCCTTTTCAACAATCGAGAGATAGACTGGTTTTTCCGTAATTTTTGCAGGCCGGAATATCAGTTGAAAGGATGAGGAATCTTTCCGTTTTCCCGGAATGGTCTCATACGTTTGTTTGACAAAAACGGCGGCGGCAAATGATAAAAATTCCACAAGCTGCCGAATTTCGTGGGAATGTGCTACCGGGATGGGGTTGAGCGAAAATCAGACTGCGGCGGGGAACAAAGTCAAATGATGGTTGGCGGCTCTTATAAATATTTGGCGGCCCACATGGCTGCCTGCAATCGATTGCGCACTTCGAGCTTTTTGCAGATACTGAAAATATGGCTTTTGACCGTATGCGGACTGATACAAAGCCTGGCAGCGATCTCCTCGTTGGTGGCGCCGGATGAGAGATGGATCAGGATCTCCCTTTCCCTTCGCGTCAGCAGTTGGGCCGTCTTCTCCTTGGGAGAGCCCTGCCTTGGTTTATGGCAGATATAGTCCATCAGGACGCCTCGGGCAACCCACATTTCGCCGAATTTCAGGGCGCAGATCCCTTTGAGCATGACATCCGGCTGATCGTTTTGAAAGAAAAAGCCGCGTACGCCGAGGTCGATGTATCCGGCTATGTCGGCATTGCCCTGCGTCAGGTTGAACAGGGCGAGGACATCATGCTGCAGGTAGGGGGCGGCCTCGGTCTGCAGCATCATCATGATGGCGTCCCCCGGCTGACCATGGCAATCGATGAAAATCAGCCGCCAGTCCTTGCCTTTCCGGCCGTCGGGCCGCGGAATATCTTCCAGGCGCTTGACCACGCTTGTCCTGGCCGGCCGGTTGGACTGGATGTAGTTGACCAGAAGGTTGGTGGTGAATTGCGTTGAGCCGACGATAATTATGGGACGGTCCTTGAACGTACATTCAGTACAGTCAAACTGACGGCCAAAAATAAAAGGGTCTTTCTTTTCGGGCATGTTGATGGTGAACGGCAAGGACAGTCATCAAAACGGCACGCAGGACGATCAAGGCGCAAACAGGAACACCCCTATTTCCTGTTTTTCATTATCGCCCATTTCCGTCAAATTGAAAACCGATTTTGACTTTTTTTCCAATTTTCGGCCTGGACGAGCCAGAAGAAGCAACCCGGCCGGCAAAGAAAGAAGGACCGGTCCGCAACCGGAAAAAGGATCCGGGCGGCCGGCGTGCGATGGCGATGGCCAAGGGGCGGGCCGCCGGGACGAGAGGCGTATCGACTCCCTGGAGCAATCAGCCCAGGTGTTCAAGCACGATTCGCAACATCCGGCGCACCGGCTCGGCCGCGCCCCAGAGCAGTTGGTCGCCG
>ENA-OSEO01006679-OSEO01006679.1-sediment-metagenome-genome-assembly--contig:-NODE-6679-length-10206-cov-3.452562_pt1 | contig 10206 bp, 6 predicted proteins | sample MGYA00237883_ERZ534232 | MGnify/ENA metagenome assembly ERZ534232
GCTGACCGCGTTTTCCGGGCAGATGGCCTGACACATGCCGCAGCCGATGCACAGCGCATCCACGACGTAGGGTTGCTGTAGTGTTACCTCGGCACCGTCCTGATCGAGCACCGTCGCCTCGCGCAACTTGATCGCTTTGTCTGGCACCGGACAGTGCTCCTCGCACACCAGACAGGGTATCCCGCGCGCATAGGGCAAACAACGGTTCTTGTCGAACCACGCCCGTCCGATCCGCGTCTCGTGCTTTTGGTCCAGGGTAAGCTTCCGAATCGCCTCGGTCGGGCATACCTGCCCACACAGCGTGCAGTTATATTCGCAGTAGCCGATTCTCGGGATCAGGCGTGGCGAGAACATCCCCTCCGGTCCCGCCTCAAACAGCGTAGGCTGCAGCGCATTACCGATACACACTTTCATACATTCACCGCAGCGTACACAACGCTGGATGAAATCTTCCTCTGCCAGTGCGCCGGGCGGACGGATCAGCCGGGGGTCGGATACCTTCAGGGCGGCTCGAGTCTTGAAGAAAGCCGGGAGAAGAATGCCGGTCGCGAGGGTGCCCAGAAAAACCCGCCTGGAGATATCGAGTCCTGCCGGTCTGGGTGTTGGGTTCTTGAATTTGAACGTGACGATCCCTCGCGGACACGCTTCGACACAATCGAGGCACAGCGTACACGCCTCGGGCGAGATCCGCCCGCTGGCGGGGTCGATAGCGCCCATCCGGCAGACCTCGGAACAGGTGTGACAACCGTCCTTGTGGCACGCGATACCTGGGTGCCAACGCAGAGGTGTGAGACGCGCCAACAGGCCCAACAATGCGCCCAGCGGGCAGATATTCCGGCACCAGAAGCGGCGCTGAAGCCATTCCAGGGCGAAGACGGCAAACAGGATGCCGAGCGAGACCAGCGTCAGCGTGAAGAAAGTCTGGCGGAATGGTAGGACGTGCGTTTTCAGAAATGCGAAGATGGGCTCGCTTACCGCTGTGACCCAGCCGGGCGCATATCTGTACAGCCAGTCGAACGGGAATGTCGCCGCGACGTTGAATGCCGGATCCACCGCCAGGGTGAGCCCGCGAACCAGGATGGAAAATGGATCGAAGTATCCAACGAGTGGCAATCCAAAAAACGCACTGCTGAGAATCACTCCCAGCAAGAAATATTTGATGGAACGATAGTGGCCCGCTACCCGCCCCGGTAAACGTGGTGGAATGACATAATGGGTCAGGTCCAGCAAAGTGCCGAGCGGGCAGAGCCAGCCGCAGAAAAACCGCCCGAAGATGATCGTCAGGAGCACAACGGCGAGCGCAGGCAGCAGCACCGCGAGCACGGCTTTGGCTGCCAGCATGGCGGATGCGGCGACCAGTGGATCCCAGCGGAAGAAGATGTTCACCGCGTACGGGATTTCGTCGCTCCCCGCATAGTCCGTCTTGCGAAACAGATACAAAAACACGAATAGGAATGCCGCCTGTACAACCTTTCTCCAGAAAGTTACGGGAATCCGGATTTTCCCAGGCATTTACACCCTCTCTGCCATCGTGGCGTACACGACCTCGATTTTGTGCAGGTCTATCTCTCCCAAACCGAGCTCGTAGGCGGCTTGGGTCGATTGGATGTCCTGTGGTTGCAGGCCAAAGAAATGTTCCGTCGCGTAGGCGTCGATAGCGACGGGGTCGGTTGAAGCGACTAGCGTGTTGAGCACCTGCACGTCATTCACGTTGCCGCCCGTCGGCCCGTTGCGTAGCAGGACCCGCGTCGCATCGAGCACGTTGAGGTGGGGCCGGATGACCAGCGCGAGATCGGCGATGCGCCGTCCCAGTGCAACGTGAATCTCGCCGCGATTTCCGCCGATGACCCCCATCGCGTTCTTCAGTGCCAGGGTCAACCCTGCACTTCCGTGGTGTTTGGCGATCGGGGTGTTGATGTAGCAGTCCGCTTCGAGGGCGTCCTTGTAGAACGTGAATTGCTGCAACGAACTTCCCCGCTCGATGTTGACCGGTACGAACTTGCGGTCGTCCATGAAAACACAGCTCGCGCGGCCGTCGCCCAACGACTCAACGGCTGCCTGGATGCCGCTGTTCGCATAGCAGCGACGCGGTTCGTTGCACGGGCGGTCGAATACCAGGACTTGTGCGGCATCCGCTGCCAACGCGAGTTGGACCAGCGCCTTGACGACATCCGGATGGGTGTTGGCTGCTTGTTCCGGCGTTCGGTCCCAGCCTATGTTGGGTTTAACGACCACACGCTGGCCGGGTTTCACGAAAGCGGTGATACCGCCCAGCGGTTCCAGGACAGTCGACACGAGTGTCTGATAGTCTGTTCCCTCTGCTACCGACACGAGGGGTGCCTCGGCCTCCTGTTCCTGCGCCCGCGCGCGTAACGGTGTCTCGAACGCGGTGCCAGATACTGCGATTCCAGCACCGAGCAGGCCCAGTCTCTTCAGAAAAGTGCGTCTATTCATGTGCAAAAGTTGCTCCTCTCAAATGCAATTCTCCTTGTCAGGGAATCTTGTATACGATGATTGTCACCAGACAGCCATATTAGCACATGCCTGTGAAAGACACAAAATTGACAATAGTCGGGTTGGTAGGAATCGAAGAAAGGGAAACTCCCGGAGATATGGTTCCGGGCGGGTGCAACTCAAATTTGTGGTAGGCCGGCAAGCAGCAGGCAGGTCGTGATTCCGGCGTGGCCTGCCGGTTTCACTCGGACGTCTTCTTGCCGACTTGGCCTGGGCCAATCTTGGGCGCGTTCCGCCTGCGAGGTGACCCACGTGGACGGGCCGCCAGATACCCACCCGGCCTGTGCGGAGATTGGCCCAGGCCGGTACAGCGAGCGTGTGCTCTTGCGAATTTGTCGCATCCAAGGCGATGCACTTGCCGCCAAGATTCCTGGCTGCACCTGTCCCCGGCCACTCTCTTGACCGGGTAGACACTCCGAGCCGGCGTGCCATCTCTCCCGCGAGTCCATACCGCGGGTGGTGCGATTGTCGCGAATCGTTACGCCTTGGGTTCCTTCAGGAGTGCCGCATCGAAATGGTTCCGCGCCATGAAGCGTTCGGGAGCGAGCCGTTCTGGCCTGTTCTTTTCTCGTTCGACCTGACTTTCGTTCAGCAGCGGGCTGACCGTGTCTGACTTCTTACCTACGATTACGAGGGTGATGACGCGCATCTCATTCGGGATCCCCAAAATCTCCTTAACCTTGTCTTCGTCATATCCCGCGATTGGGTGGGCGACAAGACCAAGATCGGTTGCTCTGAGTATCAGCTGGGCTGTCTGCATACCGGTCCCAAACAGGAAGTAGTCGCGCCCCTTGATCTTGCAGTCGTAGTCGATGTGGCTGAACACCGCGATAATCATGGACGCGTTCTGCGTCCACACGTTCGATTTAGTCATCACCGGCTGCATGTCTTGCAGCACGCCTGGATCGGTGACGAAGATGAAACGGCCAGGTTGGTTATTGAAACAAGTTGCGGCCAGAATGGCGGCCCGCCCCAATTCCTGGATGGTCTCGTCCGAAATGGAAACCGCGTCCAGAGAACGATAGGCCCGCCGGCGATTGATGGCTTCCAGTAATTCCATGTTGTGTGTTCCTTTCTGCGATGTGTTTGGCTGGTGTTGCCCGACATGCGACGCTGACTCGCTGCGAACGTCCCGGTCGGTCGCAAGCTCAATCCTCGCGCAGTGCCTGGAGAACCGTGGCCAATTGCGTCTCGTCGACCATGCGCTCGTGCAGCGGTGCCGGATTGTCCGCATAGACTCCGGTGTTGGCTTCGAAGGTCGGCCTGTCCGGATTGATATAGAAGATACCCAGGGGTCTTTTCTCGGTCTCCAGGGCGCGCTGGAAGGCGGCGGCTCTGTCGTAGGGATTGTGGTCTTCCAGGTAGTACGTATTCTCTTTGAACCACGCATACGTGTTGATCTTGTTGAACGTAATGCATGGTTGGAAAATATCTACCAGGGCATAGCCGCGGTGCGTGATTGCTTTCTTGAGTATTTCTTTGGTTTGCGTGGCATCTCCCACAAAGGCACGCGCGACAAACGACGCGTCCATGGCGATGGCGAATGCAAGCGGGTTGAACGGCTCCATCGCAACCCCGGTCACCTGGACCGGGGTCCGGAAGCCTATCTGGCTCGTTGGCGAGGCCTGACCCTTGGTCAGGCCGTAAACCATGTTGTCGTGCACGATGTTCGTGATGTTCGGATTCCTGCGCATCGCGTGCATCAAGTGGTTGCCGCCCTCCCCGTACATATCCCCGTCACCGCTCTCCGCGATGACGGTCAGCTGTGGATTGACTGCCGCAATGGCCGTGGCTGGCGGCAACGCACGTCCGTGCAACCCGTTGAACACGTTGGTCCTCAGATAGTGCGGTGTCTTCGCCGCCTGTCCGATGCCCGACACGACGACCAGGTTCTGCGGTGCAATATCGAGCTCGGCGAGTGCCTGTTTGAGGATGTTCAATATTCCGAAGTTGCCACAGCCCGGACACCAGGCGATGTCGATTGGCCCCATGTCGTATGCTTGTTTATCCATTCTGGTCACCCCCAGTGCTGAGCTCACTGATCTGTGCGGTGAGCTCCTCCACGCTAAATGGCATACCGTCGTACTTGAGTATCTCTTCGTTCACTGTGATGCCCGTCTGCAGCTGAATGACATCGGCGAATTGGCCCGTCGCGTTGTTCTCCACAACGACGATTCTCTTCGCCTTCTCCAGATAGCCGGTCGTGCTGTGGTGCAGCGGGTAGACCTGCTTAAAGTAGAGGCAGGCCACATCGTCACGGTGGGTTACTTGCAGTGCTTCGCGCATGACATGGTAGTTCGAGCCCCAGGCGATCACCAGTATCTCGTAGTCTTCATTGCCAATGAGTTCCGGCGGGATACTTTCGGCCTTGAGCAGCTCCAGCTTGCTCAAGCGTTTGTCCATCATTTGCGTGCGCACGATCATGCTCTCGGTGATGTGTCCCTCTTCGTCGTGTTCATCGCTGTCCAGCACGACAAGTCCTTCTCCAAACCCGGGGATCCCGCGTGGAGATATTCCGTCAGATGTCAGCGCGTATCTCCGGTAGTCTTTGCCGGTCTTGACAAAGTGCTTCACTACCCCGGTCATGGTATTCCCGAGGTCAGGTGTGTTGTAGTAGGAATCGATGAGGAACTGGTCTGTCAGGATGAATATGGGGCACTGGGTTTTGTCGGCGAGATCGAACGCTTGCCGGGTCAACTGATAGGCATCTGCCAATGTCCCCGGCGCGAAGATCGCACGTGGGAATTCGCCGTGCCCCGCATATAGTGCCAGGTGGAGGTCACCCTGCTCCGTTCGCGTGGGCAATCCGGTAGCCGGACCCGGGCGCTGTGCGATGTGGATTACCAGTGGGGACTCGGTGATCCCCGCCAGGCTGAGACCTTCGGTCATCAACGAGAATCCGCCCCCGGCGGTCGAGACCAAAGCGCGCGCGCCCGCGTACCACGCGCCGATGCCCATGTTGATGCCGCTGATCTCGTCTTCAACTTGCTCGGCGATGATCCCGAACTGCCGGGCGTGTTGCGAGAGATAAGTCAGGACTCCGGTCGATGGAGACATCGGATAAGCGCCGATGAAGTTGCAGCCGCCAGCGATGGCGCCCAGCGCCACGGCTTCTGCTCCGCCCAGGAACATCTCATTTTGAACCTCGGGATGCGCTGGGATGTCGATGTCGATTCGTCCCGGTCCTCCCAGGGCTGACCCGATTGCGTACCCCTTCCGTCCGGCCGCGATGTTCTTCCGGATGGTCTCCGGATCCTTTTTGGCAAAGAACTTGACCAGATAACCGTCCAGCACTTCAGGGCTGACCTTGAGCAAACCGAGGATTGTACCGACTGCGATGGTGTTTGCGTAGATTGCGTTACCAATCTCTGTCGCCAATTTGGTGAAGGGCACGTCGACGATCGGGTGGGATGTGCCCAGTTTTTCTGCATCGCCCAAGATGATGGTGTCTGGCGCGATGCGATGTCCCAAATGGTCGATTGCAGCGGCGTCGAGCGGGATCAGGATATCTATGCGTTCGACGAATGCGGCCACGCGCGACGATGAGACGCGGATCTCAGTCGAGTTGCTGCCACCGCGCACGCGGGACATGTATTCTTTCGTCCCAAAGACGTGATAGCCAGCGTGTTTCAAAACATGAGTCAAGACGTATTCCATGCTTTGAACGCCTCGACCGGCTTCCGCGCCCAGGACAATGGAAATGTCGCCATGCAGGTGCCTGTTGGGGATATTGTCCATTACTCTGTCTCCTGATGCTTCTCTGGTAGTGTGACACGGATTGCGGCGGCGCATACCGCCGTGCGCATTATACCCTGCTTCTTGTACACAAGGAAATCGTAAAAAGAAGAAGGACGCAGGGGAGGCGGTTCAATGCGTCCTTCTTGCTGATGGAGGCTTATCGAGATGGGCTTAGCTGGTATGGCCTCTCACGAATTGTGCGATTACGGCGATGCCGAGCAACCCAACCGCGATCAGAGATAGGGTCACGAGATCGAACGCGAACCCGGTGACAGGTAAGCGTTCGCCGATTGGCGCTGTGTCCATCGCAGCTGCTGATACTGTGGCTCCGCTGGGCGAAACCTGTCGCTTCTCCGTATCGCCGATCGCAAAAATCGTGATCGGCGCCGGCAGTTCGTCCGTTTGAGAGCCTGCTTGCCCAAGCGCAGAAGCCGATACGGGCACCTCTGACGGAGATGCTTCGGGAATACTCCCTGCTGGGGCGCCGGCAGCCAAAGCGAGGGACACAGGGTCGCCGGTCGTTGCCGACGGTCGTATCGCTATTCCCTTGCCTATTGTGATGGTACTGACTACCTGGTCCGCCATGCTTTCGGCGTACAGCAGCGTGACGCGGTTCTCCAGTTTCTCGCCGCGAAGCGTCCAGCGATCGATCTTGGCGCTAATCGTCGCCGTTACCGTCTCACCGTTCTCCATGTCCCCGACGTATACCGACAGCATACGCTTATCCGCAATCGTTGCTTCGCCGCGGCTTGTCTCGACATGGGAGATCTTCAGCGGGGTCGGGAACAGGTCTGTGATGACGACGTGGGATATCGCTGTCGGTAAGTCGTTGCGAGCAGCGATGTTGAACTGGACCGTGTCGCCCGGATTCGCCTGCGTATCTGCGGTGGTTACTGTCAGGTAGGCCGGGGGCTGCGGATCGGTCTGGCCGCTGTAGATACCCAGGTTGAGTACGACCGGGTGCTCGCACTGCAAAGGGACGGCGACTTTGTCGGTGTAGACGTGAAGACCGCCTTGGGCGCCGGTCAGGGCAGGACTCAGCACGGCATAGCCCTTGCCCAGGCCACGGAAGCTGTATTGCCCGTCGCTGGTGGAAATCTGGCTCAGGTAGTACGTATCGCCGTTCATGGCCAGTGTAACCCCAGGCTCGTTCTGATATCCCCAGTTCATCACCGCGCCCATTATTCCCGCGCAATTGGCTTCACCCTGGGAGGGGACCGCGTCACTCCCTGCTTTTTCCGGACTGTCTGTACTGGGGACGGTCAACTGCGGTTCCGGCGTGGGGTCGGGGCTCATGCCGTACACCGGCACGAGCCAGGCGAAGCCCAGCAGCAACGTGAGAATCACGAATCCAGTTACCACAAGAGGCAGATGTCGCCTTCTCTCGTGCATCAGGTTCCCCCTTATGCATTGCTGCACCTAAAATCACGTGTGATACATCTTTACATACAATTCTACAATAGTTTTTTTGTTTTGTCAATGGACCGATGGTCATATACCGTACCAAATTTGGGGAGAACATCGTTTGCTGCGTGGAAATACCAGCAGTACAGGGGTGCCCTGCCTGATGCCCCTGGGCGTGTTATGCGCTGGAGCGAACTGTGACAAATTGGCAGATCTGTTAACGCGGGCATGCCTCCAGCAGCGCGATCACGTCACAGAGGATTTAACCATCGCCCGAATTCACGGAGGCACTCAATCTCCGCTATACGTTGCGCGCTTATCTTTTCTTTGCGGCCAACCAGAGAACGACGACCAGCAAGATCACAACGATGAGGGCAATAAGCATTATGAACGGTGGAATCCCTGCTGTTATCCCCTCTGCACCCGCCGCAGGAGTTGATATCAGGGTGGGCGGTGTGGTTTCGCTGCTTGCGGCAGTAGACACGATCTCAGTGCGGGTCATCTGGGGGCCGGGTGATGGTGTGTGGGCTGCGGTAGATGTGGTTGTGGACTCAGGCGTGGCGGACGCTGTTGCAGTGGGCCGTGCTGTGGGTGTACCGGTCGAGGTGGGCGTCACTGTCGGAGCCTGACTCTGATCGATGGGGACGGAGACAGCGACAGCATCTTCCACCGCAGTCTGTGTCCATCCCTCCGCGCTGGCGACGGGAAGGCCCTTGTCCAGCTCCGCAGACTCGATGTTTTGCCAGGGGACGCTGACGACGTAAACCAGCGTTGCTTTCTGCCCGGGATTCAGCGGCTTGGGGGAGAGCCAGAGTACCAGATTCCCCGCTTCTCTCTCCCGTTGGCTGCTCAACCAACCACTTTCGTCCGGGTCGGAGAAATAAAGCAGATTTGCCCCGCTGGGCAGCACATCGGTGATGAGCACTCCGGTCAATGGCTCCGCACCTTTGTTTGTGACGTACGCTTCATAGGTGATCTGCGGCCCGCTATCCGTGTAATCGACCGTCGCATTTTGCTCGATTTCGAGCGGCGGAGCTTCTGCATGCGTGACCGATTGCAGGGGAGTTGTGGGATCCAAAATGCCATACACCAGGAAAGACAAAACGATGATGGCTGCGACGACGAGATGGGAAAAAGAAAATCGAGTCAGAGACCTCTCATTGCTGTCCAACAAGCTCACCTCCCAGCACTCTGTAAGGTGCAGCGGGAGCATGTCTTGGGTAAGTCCGCGCGGTGATTCCCACTGCAGAGGAACGAAGCACCTTTACAGTCATTATATGCAAAGCGGAGCGGGTGTCAAGAAAAATCGACACCTCGCGTGCAGCTGCCGTCGCTCAGCGGATCTCTATCTGCGTGCCAAGCCCAATGCTGTCGATCACTGCCCCACTGCTTTCCTGGGCCACGGCGATGCGTCCGCCGGTCGTCGCATCGTACATGCCGACCTGCAGGCGGTACATTCCCGGCGTTGCATCCGTGCGCACTGGAATATCGTAGGCATCTTCGATGACCTCGCCCCGGATCCACTCCGTCGTCGGGAGCGTCTCGCCTACGGGTATGCCGTCCCACTGCCCTGCTGTCTGACCGTCGGCCGCGAGCAGGTGGTTGAAGACGGTGTATGACGTGTCCATGCGTGCCAGCGCTCGCCAGTAGAGTGTCAGGCGCACTGTATCGCCTGCGCCGACTTGCGTCCGCGGCAGGTCGTAGCCCAGGAGTTCAACCAGATTGCCGAGGTTCGCCTGTTGTGGGTGTGCGATACGCGGTACGGCGAATTGCTTCGCGCGTCCCTTCACAGTCAAATTCAGCAAGGTGAAACGCCACTCCGCAGAGCTGTTCGCAGCCGATATCCGCATGTTGAGCGGATAGACCCCATCCGGCAAATCTTGCGGGACAGGCAATGCGTACTGGTCCCGTATCACCTGGCCTAACGCCCAGCAGCATGTCGAGTATTTGTCGCCTACCGTAATCTCTCTGCGGCCCCATTGCCGGCCCGTTGTATCTTCCGCCCACAGCGATGCCTCGAAAGTGGGCAGGGTTGTTGCGGTCGCTTCCCAGAACAAGCTGAGATTGACGTCATCACCGGGCTTCACCGTGACTTCGGGCACTTGGTAACCGATTAACGTGAGTGCGTCGAATGTGCGATTGACTTCCTCCGTCAGGTTCAGCATACCCGTTGAAGGGGGATATCGTGGCGCATCAACCTGAATGACGCCGAGGTCCAGGCGGCCATCGTGTGTCTCCGCACCGGGAGCAGCGATGGGTAGGGGAATACCGTCCTCCTCACGATACATCCAGACCTGCACGATATACCGGCCCGGCGGCGTCCCAGGCCAAAGCAGCACGCCGAGATGGTCCAGAACCGTCTCACCCTGTTCCCAGTCGATGGTCGGGCGGAAGTTGCCGAGTGGCGAGCTGTTGGTTTGCCCCCAAACCTGTCCGCTCTCGTCCACGACGCGGGCTCCGACCATGTAATTCTCATCCATATCAGCCTGCGCTCGCCACGCCAGTTCCAGTTGTACGACCTGGGCTCTGCCCTCTGTCTGCACTCCTACG
>ENA-OSEO01006681-OSEO01006681.1-sediment-metagenome-genome-assembly--contig:-NODE-6681-length-10202-cov-7.056593_pt1 | contig 10202 bp, 12 predicted proteins | sample MGYA00237883_ERZ534232 | MGnify/ENA metagenome assembly ERZ534232
AAACGGCATCCCGAGCCCGGGGGCGGTCGCCGAACGATACGGACGCATTTTATTGCAGCCCTTGGGCAGAGACCCCCGCGGGCGGGCAGAACCCTGTTTGGTTGCGGCCGTCAGGCCGCCTTGGGTCTTGTTCCGCAAAGGGGCATACCGGGCCAGTTCCTCTCCCTGGGATCCACCAGCAGCCATACCGCTTCAGTCCGCGCCAAAGGAACATTTTTAAGCAAAATCTCTTGACAAGCGTAACCGGTGCGATATAATCGCCTACCAAATTCAATGTCATTAATAAATATTGGGGATTGAGATTCTTGGCGTCGTCAGGGCAGGTTGCAATCTATCCGCTGCATTTCGGCAAGTAAATGACATTGTTCTCAAATCGACAAAACTGCAAAGAATCCTGATTGTAAAGGGATGTTGCGTCTTCATTGTTTTCCTCTATCAACCATCGGTTGCTGCTGGTAACTCAGGAAGTACTGTTACACCATAACCTCAAACTTTTTGCTGCGCCTGATTGTCAACGCTTCTTTCGAAACCCTGAGATGGTTATAATCGTCTTGGCGTCTTAAAGGCCCGAGTGCTTATCGCCCTGGGGAGGTTGTCGAACAAAAAGCAAACCAAAAGCAAGAGGAGTAGGTTATGAAGTGCCCTCCCGTTTGCCGTGGATCCGCTGTTTTTGTCTTTTTTGTTGCCGTTCTATGGTTTATCCCGCCATCCGTCTTCGCTGAACAGCAGGGCCCGTCTGTGCCTGACAAGGACCTATGCATCAAGATGTTTCGATTTGGTCTTCAGTCCTATGAGAGAAGGAGATATACAGAAGCCAAGGGCTATTTCCGGAAGGCCATCCAGGCAGACCCCAACTCTATGATCGCATGGAGGTATTACGACAAAGCCACGCTGTTCGCCCTGGCAGAGGAGGTGGAAAAAGATGCGGGCCTGATTGCTCCCGACACATCGATCAGGACGCAACAAAGGGCTGGCCAGGCGGTTCCACCTGCCCCTTTGCCTCCTCAGAAAGGTCCTGCCCCCCAGAAAAAGAAATTTGTGATTGTGGAAGACGAAGGCTGTTAACCCTATCAGGAATAGATTGCCATGAACGACGAAAGTGAAGGCAGCGTATTCTTTAGGCTCTTGAAGCAGGGCTATCAGAAGGTCTTTTTTGAAAACTGGCCCATCTGGCTGGGAGGTCTTCTGATCGGCATCATGAGCGTGATCACATTTGCCTGGGCCAGACCTTGGGGCGTTGTCGGCGGACTCCGTAACTGGGCAGATTGGTTTTTCAACGTTATCGGCATTTATCAACAGGCCCCTGCCCCTCCTCTTATCTCCACCAATTCTATCCTGACCCTCGGGTTGCTCTGGGGGGCCTTTGGCTCGGCCCTTATGGCCAGGCAGTTTGCCATCCGGATGGCCCCTCCCCTTGAACTGATCAAGGGAGTGATTGGGGGCGTGCTCATGGGTATCGGGGCTGCCATGGCCGGGGGGTGCAATGTGGGCGGCTTTTATACGGCTATCAGCGCCCTTTCCTTGGCCGGCATCGCCATGATGGTGGGTCTCTTTATAGGGGCCTATCTGGGTCTCCGGTACATCTACTGGGAGCTGGAGCACCTTCCCTCAGGTTCCTCAGGAGGGGGGCGCGCCGCCAAATCCGAAGGGAAGTTCAATTGGTTGAACATCGAGCCTTACATCGGAGCGGCTGTTTTTCTTTTTGCCGTCTTCTGCGCCTGGTTGTATGCCCGTCAGGCACTGACAAGGGTCGGGGGTCTTCTCCTGTGCGGCATTGCATTCGGCGTGATCATTCAGCGATGTCGATTCTGTTTTGTCCGGGGATTCAGGGATCCCTTTATGACCGGTGAGGGAGAGGTGGCCAGGGGCATTGCCGTCAGCCTCATGATCAGCATGGTGGGTTTTGCCGCTCTCAAGTGGACCGGTCTGAGGGGAGAAGAGGTATATGTGACCCAGACCTTCTGGTTCGGCAGCCTCGTGGGCGGCATCGTGTTCGGTTTCGGGATGCTGTTGGCCGGCGGATGCGGGAGCGGTTCGGTGTGGAGGGCCGGAGAAGGTCAGGTCAAGCTGATGATCGCTGTGGTCTGTTTTGCGCTGTCCAACTCGCTTTTCAAGGCCCTGATTGATTCGTCTGCCGGGTTTAAGGCCTTGATCGGAAAAGCGGTGTTTATGCCCCATTACCTCACGTACAAGTGGACGCTGGTCATCCTGTTTTTGATCCTCTGCGCCTACTATCTCCTGGCCACATGGAACGAAGAAACCGATAAATTCACGGTTGAAATGTAATGTGGCCCCCGCAGCAATGAGAGCCCGGCCATTGGGCCTGTGAAGAGCCCCCGTCGGCTCAAAGGCGTTTGGTGCTTTTTCCCTGTGGCTGTCTGGATAACAACAACTCACACAAGGAGGTTATGGTTATGGCTGAAGAGATTAAACCGGACGAAACATTGGACTGTAGAGGACTTAGCTGCCCCATGCCGCTTCTCAAGACAAAGAAGGCCGTTGGCAAAATGAAATCAGGTCAAATTCTTGAGATTTTGGGCACAGATCCGGGCACGAAAAACGACCTTCCCGGCTTCGCCAGCAAGGCGGGGCACACCTACCTGGGGGAAAAGGACGACGAGGGCTTTACCCGATTTTATCTCAAGGTAAAATAACAAACAGGCTGGGTTTGAGGGATCGGCGTCCGTCCTTCCCTTTCATTCAGCGCAGACAAATCTCAGGAGAGAGCGATGGTCAGAAAACTGGGAGTTCTTGTCAGTTCGGATAAGCATTTGGACAAAGTCATCCGGTTGTGCCAGGCGGCCAAAAACAAGGGAGACGTGGAAGTGACCATATTTTTCACCCATTTGGGGACGACCTTGACCCAGGACCCTCGTTTCGGCGAACTGGAAGGTCTGGCCAAGATGTCTCTGTGCAATGTGGGATTTGAAAGTCACAATCTCAAGCCGCCCGTGGTGGGGATCGGGGAAAAGGATTATGCCACGCAGGCCAGGCATGGCGAACTGATCGAGGAATGCGACCGGTATGTCGCATTTTAGGGAGGCATGGATCATATGGAAGATATCAAACACGTGGCATTTTTGGTGCGGAGGAAAGAAGATCTCTGGGAGGGATCGCGTTCCACGCTGGGTCTGGCCGTGGAGAATTTTTATTCCTACATGTTTGTCATCGATGTGGAAGTGGACATGACCCAGGAGTATAAGGAGAACCTTGAATGGCTGGAGGACATGGAATGCGAGTATTTCTCCAATAACAAGGTCAATGCAGAGGAACACGGTTTCCAGTACCTGACCCTGGAAGAGATCGGCAATAAGCTGAAGGAAATGGATTTGATTATACCCTTTGGATAGGAGCTCAAAATGAAATTGCTGCACATATTAAAATCAGAGCCGGATGACATCGCAAAGACCCTGATGGCCATCCTTTCTGAGGGGAACGAGGTGTCCGAATTTCCGCTGTATGGGCAGGGGGCCGACTACGAAAAGCTCATCGATACGATTTTTGAAAATGACAAGGTCATTTCCTGGTGGTAGGCCGTTCTGTATGGAGATTCCCAAGTCGCAATATCCTGTACAGAGGTGGGGAAAGATGACGAAGAGGTGTTTGCTGAATCGAAAGGAGGTGGAAGCAGGCCTGGGGCGAGAGGAATTATTGGCGTTAACTGAAAGAGAGATTGAGAGTTGAAGGGATCATTTGCAAAAGGAGGAAACCCAATGAGAAGAAGATATACGGTTGCGGTGTTCGCCCTGGCCATCGGTCTCGCGTTTGCCGTCAGCGCGCCCATGACCTTGGCAAAGGACCTGACCAAGAAGGAACTGGTGGAACAGGCGAGATCCAAGATAACCGAGATCACCCCGGAAGAGGCCAAGGCCCAACTCGACAAGGGCGGGGCTGTCTTCCTGGACTGCCGGGAGCCCAATGAATACAAACAGGGCCATGTGCCCGGGGCCATCAATATCCCGAGGGGACTCTTGGAGTTCAAGATCGCCGAACTGGTGCCGGACAAGGCCACCAGAATCGTGATGTACTGACGGAGCGGCGGACGGGCCAGTTTGGCCTGTTGCAGTCTCGAACCCATGGGATACAAGAATGTGGTCAGCATCCAGGGAGGATGGCTGGCCTGGACAAAAGCCGGATACCCAGTTGAATAAGGATGCCGTTTTTCGGCAGCATTGCGTAGAGGGCGCCGCAAGCCGCGGCGCCCTTGTTGTCTGAAAAGCCTTGCTGCCCTGCCGTCTTTCATCTTAAGGAGCCAGACCCATGGAAACGATCCGATGCAAAAACTGTGGATTGCCTTTGGAAACAGAAGACAGATCCAAATACGACGCAACCCATATGTCAAAGTTTTCTTATGCCGCCGACGAACACTATTGCATTCAGTGCCTGTGCGACATGATGCGGGACGCACTCATGACAGGTGACGTCAGGTTCAGGACCATCTATTCGTCCCTTTATGATGTGATCTCGGGCCTGTGCAGTCGCATGGAACGGGCAGTGGAGAGATCCGATGACAGCGATTGTCAGAAGGAGCTGAGGAGCATATGCGACGATCTGAGAAAACTCATCGATTTTCATGAATTTTCATCCTGATGGTATAAGTTGAATATTGAGGGGATAAAACTCTGACGAGTAGATTCCGGAGTCGAGACAGCCTGTTATCCCGGGTTCTGCTCCGATTCGCAATGCTTCCCCGGTTTATTGAGATGACACTCCTGATGCCCCTTTCAGTTTAAAACAGCAACCATTAGCTCGGAACTTATGGAAAGTCGGGTTGTGGCCCATTATGCCCTTTCCGTAACTTCTCCGCAACGTGCGAAGAACTTTGCCCGTGGGGGTCTCTGCCCAAGGGCTGCAAAAACCGAATACAGCTTCTGGGAACGGCAGCAGGGCTTTAAAATACGGTCTGTTCCAGCCCCAAGGATACCCTTTCATGGGAAGGGACTCCTTGCTGCCTTTCAATAAACAATATTCCGAGCCCGGGGGCGGTCGCCGAACGATCACAACGCATTTTATTGCAGCCCTTGGGCAGAGACCCCCACGGGCGGCCAGGCCGCTCTTTGGTTGCGGCCGTTAGGCCGCCTTGGGGGAGAAAAAGCCCTTTTTGCCTTGGGATAGACCGTGTCGGACAGGAACGATTGTAGCTATACGCAACAGTGGTGTAGAATAAATCGGCACTCTATGCAAATCAACAGACAGCGGCTTGTAATGCCCATTCTCCCGTGTCTTTCCAAAATCGATGCCCTCCTGTGTGTTGCATAATCCTACACTCTCATTCGCCCCCCAGGCGCGGCCTCCTTTCCCGCGGTGCTTACAAGATAATTTAAGCATTAATTTCAAATAGATAAATTCATGCCTGTTGCCTGGCACGTCCCTTGCTGCACCCATGCATTCAAAATCGCCCAGAAATCACGGGAAGGAGAAGGACATGGCAAATGAAATCAGATCAGACAAAAGGGACAGCACAGGGTATGGCTCATCCTACCGAAGGGGCATGGAGCAGGACTTTGGATCCAAAACCGAGATCCCGGCGGTCCTGGGAGGCCAGGTCTGGATGGTGCAGCCGGACAAGGAAGCAAGAGAAGACCGCGCCTGCATATGGATGGCCACGGGGGTGATTGGCCACAAGCTCTGCAACAACTTCTACGATTGCACCTCGTGTGCATTCGATAGCGGCATGCAAAAGAAGGTTGCCAGGAATCGGCAAATCACCTGGCAGGACGCCATGAGAAAGCGGCCTGCCCTCCATAGGGCATGCCGTCACGCCCTGACGCAACGAGTGGAGAAAAGGGCGTGCGCCTACGACTACCAGTGTGCTGCCTGCGACTTTGACCAGTTTTTCGAGGATATATTAACGCCCAGAACCAGCACGGTTCCCGCTGAAGTTGAACAGGTCAAGGGTTTTGAGGTCCCTATGGGGTATTATTTTCACGTGGGCCACACCTGGATCGTGATCGAGGCGGGCGGTTCTATCCGGGTGGGCATGGACGATTTCGCCCACAAGCTCCTGGGAAAGGCCGATGCCCTTGACCTTCCTCTTACGGGCAAGGAGCTCTACAGGGACAGGCCAAGCTGGGGTCTGAGACGTGAAAAATACGAGACGGATGTCCTGTCGCCGGTAGACGGGGTGATCACGGCGGTCAATTGGGAGGTCAGAGAAAAGCCCGGACTGGCCAACGAAAGGCCCTATGAAGAGGGATGGCTGTTCACCGTCCACACCCCCCGTCCGAAAGAGGCCCTCAAGAAACTGATGGCCGACGCCGACAGCCTGGAATGGATGCACAGCGAGGTAGGCCATCTGGAAAAGATGATCGAGGAGGCAGCCGGGCCCCTGGCCGCGGACGGCGGCTGTCTGGCCAGCGACATATTCGGCAATATTCCCCAGCTGGGGTGGGAGAACCTGACCAGGACCTTTCTCAGGACCTGAGCGCCGGGGGGAATGCGATGCCGCATCATCCGGCGTTCACTCTGTCTATCTCATCGCTCAACAGGATGCTGCAGTAGCGGCAGAGCTGATCGGATTTCCGATCCACGTCCTTCACCATCCGGCAGTAGTGCATGATGCAGGCAGGGTCCTTGCAGTGGCGCAGGTTGAAGGTGTGCCCCAATTCATGGAGGGCCTCAATCACAAGGCGTCGCGTCAAGGTCTGCAATTGATTGGCCGGGGAAAGCTGCTCTTTCAGCCGTCGGGTTGACACAATGCATGCCCGGCCCCCCAACTGGGCCTCGCCGTATACGTGGGTCAGCACAGGGATAAAAAGGTCCACATCCACAATGGCAAGCACCTTCAGTGCCTGGGCCGGGGCAAGGTCGGCCAGCCTGTGAAGAATGGGGGTGGAATAATACTGGCCTCGTTCGCGGTCCAAAGCAAACTCAATATCCTGGAGGAGAGGCCGGATCTCGCAGTTATAACCGAATATTCGGCTGATTCTCCCGCAGATCTGCCGGAGTACCGGCGAATCCACATCGCTTAAGGGAGAAACCTGGATGATATGTCCCTTTGGATCATTCAACTGGGTTTTTCGATCTGATAGCGTTTGATCTTGCTGTACAGGGTGGTCCGGTCAATGCCCAATATCTCTGCACTTTTCGAAATATTCCAGCGGGTCTTGTCCAGAACATGAGCGATATGTGCCCGCTCCACCGCCTTGAGGGACAGATCCGAGGCGGACCGGGCGGCATCCCCCCGGAAAATGGGCAGGTCTTCCGGCCTGATGCGCCGCTCCTTTCCCACCACTACCGCCCTTTCAATGGCATTTTCTAGTTCCCTCACATTGCCGGGCCATTCGTAGAGCATCATCTCCTCCAGGGCCTCGCGGCTGATTCGGCCTACCGGTTTGTTGGTCTCCTGGGAAAAGCGGCGAAGGAAATGCTCGGCCAGGAGCGGGATGTCCTCCTTTCGTTCGCGAAGGGGGGGCATTTCAAATGAGATCACATTCAATCGATAGAACAGATCCTGTCGGAAGGCCCCCTGTCGGATGGCCTCCTTGAGATCCCTGTTGGTTGCGGCAATGACCCTGAAATCGGCCTCTATGGGCTGCGTCCCCCCTACCCGATAAAAGATGCCGTCTTCTATGATCCTGAGGAGATCGATCTGCATCCGCATGCTGATCTCGCCTATTTCATCGAGAAACAGCGTTCCGCCGTGGGCCAGTTCCAGCCTGCCCTTTTTAGTGACCTTGGCGTCGGTGAAGGCCCCCTTCTGGTGTCCGAACAGTTCGCTTTCCAGCAGGTGTTCCGGAAAGGCGCCGCAATTGACAATCACAAAGGGTCCGTCGCTGCGGGGGGAATTGGTATGGATCGCCCTGGCAGCCAATCCCTTGCCAGTGCCTGTCTCCCCGGTAATGAGGACGGTCGAATCTGTCGGGGCAACGTCCCGGATCATGTCAAAGACCTTCTGCATGGCAGGGGACTGTCCGATCATGCTCTCAAACCGCGTCCTGTCCTTGTAGGCCTCTCTCAGGAAGAGATTTTCCCGACCCTGCTCCTGGTAATGAATGATCTTCTCAATCAGGACCCCCAGTTCATCCGGATCAAAAGGTTTCAGGAGGTATTCAAAGGCCCCGTTCTTCATGGCCTCGATGGCCGTGGAAATGGATCCATAGGCCGTGATCATCACCACGGCCGTGTCCGGATCGGTTGTCTTGACCTGTTTCAGGACGTCCAGGCCGGTCATGCCCTCCATCTTGATATCCACCAGGAGGATGTCGAAACGGTTGCTTTTCAACCTCTCAAGGGCCTCCTCCCCGCTGGCCGCGGTCTCTATCTCGTGTCCGTCCCGTTCCAGCCAGTCCGCCAGGGATTCGCGCATGATGAGTTCATCGTCCACAATGAGGATCTTCGTCTTACCCATTGGATGCTCCTTTCGCGTCCACCGTTTCCAAAATCGGTTCCACGGGCAGTTCCACCCTGAAGGTCGTGCCATTTCCCTCCTCGGATTGGACCTGGATGGCGCCGGCGTGTTCCTTGATAATCCCGTAGGCCACTGAAAGTCCCAATCCCACGCCTTTCCCTTTCTTTTTTGTGGTAAAAAAGGGCTCAAAGAGTCTGGAAATATTTTCCCGGGAGATGCCCGCCCCCGTATCTTTAAAGGTCACGCTCACCATGCCCTCTTGAGGGGAGTGGGCCGTCTCCACGGTGAGGACTCCCCCCCTGTTCATGCTGATGGCCTCTGTCGCATTTGAGATGAGGTTCATGAACACCTGCTGTAGCTGGTCTTCCGAACCGGTAATCATGGGGAGGGCCGGATCCAGCCTTTTTTGCACCTTCACTCCTGCTATCTTGAGATGATTGGTGTTCAAAAAGAGGGTTCTTTCCAAAAGCCGGTTCAGATCCACCGGTTTTAGATCCATCTTGGATTGTCTGGAAAAGGACAGGAGGTTGGAAACAATTCGGCTGGTCCGGCGGGTCTCCGTCTCCATGAGATCCAGATACCGGCTGAAACGCTCCAGCTCTTGCCGGTTCACCGATCCTTCATCGATGATCCGTTTGATGAGCATGATGAGATTCAATATGCCGGAGATGGGATTGTTGATTTCATGAACCACGGAGGCCGCCAGCTTGCCCAGGGAGGCCATTTTGTCCTGATGCAGCAGCTTGGCATGGGTCTCTTTCAACTGATGGGTCCTTTCTTCGACCATCCGCTCCAGTCGCTGGGTGATTTCCTCCTGCTCTTTTTTGCGTTCCGTGATGTCGTGGCTGATCTCTATGAACCTTGAGATCTTTCCCTCATTTTCCCAGATGGGGAAAATGGTCACCTCTATATAGCGGCGTTCGCCGTTGTGGTCCACCCTGCTCCTGACCTGCTGAAACGATCTCCTGTTGCGGATCACCTTGTTGAGAGGGCAGAAGACCTCGCTGTCCGTGCAGGGCTGGTTGGCCTTTCGAAAGATCTCGTAACACTTCCGGCCGATCACCTCTTCCCGGCGATAGCCCATCTGATCCAGAAAGGGTTGATTGACGTCCATGATTTCCCTTTCTGGATTGATGACAAGGATAAAATCCTGGATCCCATTGAGGATGGTCTCTATCTCCTTGGTCCTGGCGAGGAGCTTTTCCTGCTGGAGGCGTATCGCCTTCCAGAAAAGCCAGAAGGCCTGAAAGGACAGGAGGCGGATGTGGCCGGGCTTGCTGTGGAGGATGTCCTCAAAGACGTCTGGATCGTCGTCGAGATGAATGATCAAATCGATGGCATGCCCGGGATCGTAGAGCTCACAATAATCGGTCCCGGTCTTGAGCCCCAGGGCCCTGGCGGTCATCATCCCGACGCTGTGGGGCTGCGGATCGATCACCATGGAGATGCGTGCATTGATATCGTGGTCCTTGTAATCAAATGTAGTCTGCTCCAGGATCTCTTTGCACAGGGGCCCGCCGGCCACAAGCCCGATATTCATGATTGCCTTCGCTTTATCCGACATAGACCCGATCTCCCTCTCTGGTTATGGGTAGGCCCTTAAAGCTTCATTCCGAGAGATCGTCTCAGAAGAGCATAACATATTGGTATAAAACCACAATTTAGGAAGTGGGAATTGAGGAATGAGGGAATTGGCATACGTTGCATGATGGAAAAGCATCCTTGACCCTAAATCCCCAACGCGGCCTGACGGCCGCAACCAAACAGCGGCCTGGCCGCCCGTGGGGGTCTCTGCCCAAGGGCTGCAATAAAATGCGTTCATATCGTTCGGCGACCGCCCCCGGGCTCGGGA
>ENA-OSEO01006682-OSEO01006682.1-sediment-metagenome-genome-assembly--contig:-NODE-6682-length-10201-cov-4.332971_pt1 | contig 10201 bp, 5 predicted proteins | sample MGYA00237883_ERZ534232 | MGnify/ENA metagenome assembly ERZ534232
GCCCGCGCCCGGACTCCAGCCGGGCGTGACCTACTTCTGGCGTGTGGACGAGATCGACGCCGAGGGGACGATTCACCCGGGCTCGGTCTGGCATTTCACGACGATGCCGGTGGCGGCCTTCGATCCCATCCCGCCCGACGGCGCCGACGGGACCTTTCAGGCCCCCACGTTGCGGTGGACACCGCCACCGGGTTCCGCACAGCATCGTCTCTACTTCGGCGAGGACAAGGCGGCGGTCCAGGAGGGCGAGGCGACCGTCGATAAGGGCTTCCACGAGAGCGCGACATACGATGCCGGCCTGCTTCGGGCCGGGACGACCTATTTCTGGCGGGCGGATGAAATCGACAACACCGGCGTCCTACAGATGGGCAGGGTATGGAGCTTCACCACCGGCCAGCCGATCTCCGGCCAAATCGTTCGCGAGTGGTGGACCGATGTGCGCGGTACGGCCGTTCGCGCCTTGACGAGCGATCCGCGCTATCCCGGCGCCGCGACCGGCAGGGAACTGGTGGATTTCTTCGAGGGACCGGTCGACTGGAAGGACAACTACGGCAGCCGGCTTTACGGCTGGCTCACTCCTCCGAAATCCGGCGCGTACACCTTCTGGATCTCCGCCGACGACACCGGCGAACTATGGCTCAGCACAGATACCGACCCCGCGAATGCGGCTTTGATCGCCGGCGCCTCGAACTCCGGGCCGCGCGATTTCGACAAGGCCGCCGGTCAGAAGTCGGCGGCCATTACGCTCCAGGCGGGCCGCAGGTACTACATCGAAGCAATCATGAAAGCCGGCAGCGGCCGCGACAGCCTCGCGGTTGCCTGGCAGGCTCCGAACAGCGCCCGCGTCGTGATCCCGAGCGAGTACGTGGACACCTTCGGGCTTCTGCCGCTGAGAGCCGCGAACCCCTCGCCGAAGAACGGCGTGAGCGACACCGCGCAGTTGCTCACTCTGAGCTGGTTTGCCGGCGAAAGGGCGATCGAACACGATGTCTACTTCGGCGCGGACGCCCTGGCTGTCGCCGCGGCCGACCCATCCGGCAGCGTGTATCGCGGCCGCCAGACCGGACGGACCTGGGACGCCGGCCATTTGGAATGGGGCAAGACCTACTTCTGGCGCGTGGATGAGATCGCCGACGGTGAGGCGGACAGCCCCTGGAAAGGGACTCTCTGGAGCTTCACCACCGCCGAGTTCATCCCGGTGGACGATTTCGAAGTCTACACAGACGACATGGACGCTGAGAAGACGATCTTCCAGACCTGGATCGACGGCGTGACGAACCACACCGGCTCGTACGTCGGCTATGAGTTCCCCAGCGGCGGCACGTTCGGCGAGACGACCATCGTCCACGGCGGCCGCCAATCCATGCCGCTGGAATACAACAACCTCGATTCGCCATACTACTCCGAGACCGAGCGGACCTGGAGCACGGCGCAAGACTGGACCACCCACGGCGTGGACAGCCTGGTGATCCACGTCCGCGGCCGACGCACCAACGATCCGGATCTGCTCTACGTGGCTCTGGCCGACGGCGAGGGCCATCTGGCGGTCGTGCCCTACGTGGACGAGACGGCGGTGTACGCGACGGACTGGCTGGCGTGGAAGATCCCGCTGAGCCGCTTCGCCGGCGTCAATCCGGCGAAGATCAAAACGATGCGTCTTGGCGTAGGGAGCCGTACCACTGGGGTCCCCGGCGGAAAGGGCGTGATCTATATCGATGATATCCGCATCGTGAAGCCATAACCTCGCGGCCCGTTTCCGTTTGTAGTGACGCTGTGAGGCGTTATCTTCTCCGTCCTTGCGGGTTGAGAATATGCCCTGACGGGCACGCTACAAACGAGCAACAGCCCCGGTGGGGCAAGCCCCACTCTACGATCCCGGCGCGTTCGGCTCGGCGGGCCCGAAGTAGTGGAGCGGAGGGGCCGGCATCTGGCCGGCGGTCTCACCGATCGTGTAGTAGCCCGTCCCCCGGGCGTCGAAACAAATGCCCTCGCCCTGCGGCTCGCTCATCAAGGGCAGGCGGACCTGTTCGCCGGCAAAGGCCTCCCACAGCGGCCGATCGGGGGACCGGACCCACAACGAAGCGTTGAACATGCCGCGTACGATCACACGCCGGCCGTCAGGCGAGACATCGCCCGCCACCGCGAAGCCCCAAGGCAACGTGGCGACGCGCTCCATCCGAGTCGCCTGCGCCGTAGACTGCGGCCAGGCAGCCCGGTAAACGCGTGAGAAGAACTCTCGTTTCGAGACGATGACGATGTCGCGCGTCAGCGGATCGACGAGCAGGGTCTCCGCGTCGCGGGGGCCGTCCGGGTAGGTGAGCCGGATGGCATCGGGCGGGCCGAGAACCATCTGTCCGAACCGCGATGTCACATCGATTCTCGGTTCCGCCAGGCGGTAGATGGTGATCTCGGGACGCCTCGCCCGGTTGTCGCCGATGTCCCCGATATAGAGGTACTGGCGGTTGGGATCGGGACCCGGACCGATAGCGATATCCTCCCAGTCGCGGGCGGTTGCGCCGCGGATGTCGCATACGCCGAGCAATCGAGCCTTCTCGTCGATCGCGAAGATCCGAGCCGAGTCGCCGGAGTCATTATGGACCCAGAGCACGCCGGGATTCTGTCGGCTGGCGACGATGCCCGAGGCCTCGCGGATCAACTCGCTCTGCACGATGCCCACCTGCCGGCCGGGGCCGAACGCACGCGAGGTCGCGCCCGACGCGCAGGACGAGGTCAACAGCACGAGCGGCAGGACCGCCGCGATGAATGAGCACCGGCTACGGATCATTCTTTCCTCGGAATCTGCGGGAGCAGCCAGGCGAGGAACGCATCGGTGCTGCGGGTCTGGATGAGGATGCGCCCGGGCCCGGTGAGCCGGCAGACGAGTCCTTCGCCGCTGAAGAGGGTGGACTTGAGACCGCCGACCCGCTCGACGCGGTAATCGACGCCTTGCTCGAAGGCGACCATGTGGCCGGTATCGACGATGTACTGCTGTCCCGGCTGCAAGTCGATGGGATGCACCGCGCCGTAGCTCGACAGGAAGACGGTGCCGGTCCCCGTCAGTCGCAGCAGGAACAGGCCCTCCTTGGAGAAGAAGGTCCGGGCCCCGCCCCACGTGGTGTCCACCTCGATCTGCGGGGAGGAGGCGACGTACGCGCCCGACTGGGCGTACAGCGTGCCGCCGGTCAGATCGAAGGCGGACAGATCGCCCGGCAGCGTCGGCGCCAGCGTCACTTCCCCGGCCTGGTGGGCATGAAACGTGTTGACGAAGAAGCTCTCGCCGCCGAGCACGGACCTCTTGAGAGCTCCGAACACGCCGCCGCGGGCCTTCGTTTCGATCTCGATCCCGGCGGACATGCTGACCATGGCCCCGGCCTCAGCCGCGATAGACTCCCCCGGTGCCAGGGTCACCCGCAAGAGAGAGTACGACGGGCGATACAAGATTTCGTGTTCCATGCGGATCCCTTCCAGTTCACGCGTCTGTTGCCCTGATGTCTACCGCGGCATTGTATCGCCTCCAAAGCAGTGGGGCAATGGGACGGCGGCCATCACGAGAGGCATGATCATGGGCGCCGTTGCCGCCACAGACATCCCATTGCATTTCTCGCGACGATCACTATACTCCGTGGGGCATAGGAGGACAAAGCATGAGCAGGACGCAGGTATCGACTCAGAGGACCGGGGCCTCCATGGGCGCCGGCAAGAGGCCGGCAGCAGCAAGGACCGCCCCGGCAGCGAAGGTCTCACGGCTGCGCCAGCCCGCGGAGATGTCCCTCGAGCAATGGCAGATCGCCTTGCGCCGGCAGTTTGCGCAGAAGCAGAACTTTCGCCTGGTGAATCTGGGGGCCGAGCCGATCTTCTCGGAGTTCCTCGTTACGAACCCCGCGACCGAAGGCGAGTACCGCGTGGCGATCCGCGGGCGGGCGCTGGGTGACAACTACTGCTCCTGTCCGGATTTCGCCGTCAACACCCTGGGAACGTGCAAACACATCGAGTGGGTCCTGGGCAGGCTTGGCCGCAAGCGCGGCGGGGCGCGGGCCCTGGCGAACGGTTTTCAGCCGGCGTATTCCGAGGTCTACCTGCGCTACGGCGCCCGGCGGGAGGTGGTCTTCCGGCCCGGGACCGAATGCCCCACGCGTCTGCGCGATCTGGCACGCGGTTATTTCGACGGCCAAGGCGTCCTGCGGGACCGCGCGTACGCCCGATTCGACGTGTTCCTCAGAGAAGCCGCTGTCTTCGGGCACGATCTGCGGTGTTACGATGACACATTGGAGTTCATCGCGGAGGTCCGGGACCGCGCGCATCTGGCCGAGCGTCTCGACAAGGCCTTTCCCGCCGGGGTCGAGAGTCCTGCGTTCGAGCGCCTGCTCAAGGTTTCCCTGTATCCGTACCAGCGCGAAGGAGCACTGTTCGCCGCACGGGCGGGACGTAGTCTGATCGCCGACGATATGGGCCTCGGCAAGACGGTCCAGGCAATTGCCGGATGCGAGATCCTCGCCCGGGTGGCGGGGATCGAACGCGTTCTGATCGTCTGTCCCACCTCGCTCAAATACCAGTGGCAGCAGGAGATCGAGAGGTTCTGCGATCATCCGGCGCTGGTGGTGGAAGGGACAATGGCAAAACGCGCCGATCTATACCGCGTCGACGCGTTCTTCAAGATCACCAATTACGATGTCGTCCATCGGGACGTGGATCCGATCCGCCAATGGGGTCCGGAGGTCGTCATCCTGGACGAGGCGCAGCGGATCAAGAACTGGAAAACGCGCCGGGCGCAGAGCATCAAGAAACTGGAGTCGAAATATGCCATCGTGCTGACCGGGACGCCTTTGGAGAATCGCCTGGAGGAACTCCACTCGATCGTGTCGTTCGTGGATCGCTTTCGGCTGGGCCCCCTGTTCCGCTTCCTGGCGGAACATCAGCACGTGGACGAGACCGGCAAGACCATCGGCTACCGGAATCTCGACGGGATCGGGCGCAGCCTCGCCCCGGTCCTGATCCGGCGCACCAAGAAGCAGGTGCTCCGGCAGCTCCCCGAGCGGTTGGACAAGAACTACTTCGTGCCCATGACGAAACAGCAAATGGCGCACCACGAGGAAAACCGCGCCGTCGTGGCGAGGATCGTGTCCAAGTGGCGGCGGTTTGGCTTCCTGTCCGAGGCCGACCAGCGCCGGCTGATGATCGCCTTGCAGAACATGCGGATGAGCTGCAACAGCACGTACCTGCTCGACAAGAAGACCGACTACGGCTGCAAGGCGGACGAACTACTCTCGGTTCTCCAGGAATCCTTCGAGCGACCGGCGGACAAGGCGGTCGTGTTCAGCCAGTGGCTGCGGACCCACGAACTGATCTTGAACCGACTCGAGTCGGCCGGAATGGGATATGCGCTCTTCCACGGCCGGATCGCCTCCCAAGAGAGAAGAGACCTGATTGCGCAGTTCAAGGAAGACCCAAAGTGCCGTGTGTTTCTGTCCACGGACGCCGGTGGTGTGGGTCTGAACCTGCAGAACGCCTCTACGGTCGTCAATATGGACCTGCCGTGGAATCCGGCGGTCCTCGACCAGCGGATCGGCCGGGTCCACCGCATGGGCCAGCATAGACCGGTCCGCGTCGTCAACTTCGTCGCCCAGGGCACGATCGAACACAGCATGCTCTCGCTGCTGTCGTTCAAGCAATCCATGTTCGCCGGAGTCCTTGACGGCGGCCAGAGTGAGGTCTTCCTGGGCGGCTCGCGACTGAAACGCTTCATGGAATCGGTCGACCAGGTGACCGGGGCCATCCCGCCGTCCATGCCGAGCCAGGAGGACGCGGTTGCCGAAGCCTCCGATGCCGTCGAGGCACGGGAGCCGGCGCCGGTGCACGGTCCGGTCCCGACGGAGTGGGAAGGCCTTCTGTCCGCGGGACTGTCCTTCCTGGACAAGCTCGGTGGCGCTCTGTCCGACAACACGAGGACATCCCTCGATGTCGGCTCCAAGGTGAAGATCGAGACCGACGAGGCCAGCGGCCAGCGGCACATGCGGGTGCCTCTGCCGTCCAAGAAGGTGCTCAGCGATCTCGCCGGTCTCCTCAGTCGGTTGGCGGAGAAACTGTGGGGCAAGCATTGTCGTACGCGTCACGGACTGTTGCGCTATCGTCCGCCGGCGCGCAATCACTGGACGCTCGGCCGGCCGTGGGTGTAGGCTTCAGTACTGGTGGTCTTGGGGGTTGCCCCGGTGACCGAATTGACGGCGATCTGGTCGGGGCTGACGATGGTCCTGAGCAGCGTTGCGGTATCCACCGCTACCGGTTCGTCGATCAGTTCCGGTACGCTGTAGACGTAGTAGCAGGATTCATAGAAGGACGGGCGCTCCTGGGGCAACACGAAGGGTTTGCGCGTCTGGCCGTTCGCATCGACGTAGCTGATGTACGGCCGGGTGAACAAGCCCCCTTGCCGCTTGCTGCTGAAGATGATCCACCGGCTGTTGCTCGACCAACTGTGCCAGGATTCGGCGTATTCGCTGTTGACCGAGGCTTTGTCGTACCTGCCGGTGCGGAGGTCCATCAGGTACAAGTCGCTGGTCGGCTGATAGACCGGGAAACAGCCGTATTGGCTCATGCAGAACAAGAGGAATTTCCCATCGGGCGACGGGCGGGGCAGCAGCAGGCTCTGGCCGGTCTCGGCGGCGCTCAAGACCGTCTCCAGGGTTCCCCAGGTGTCCGTCTCGATCTCGTAGCGAATCCGCATCAGGTCGTAGCGCACCTCGTCGTAGCGCCGGGGCGGCGTCGTGTTCATATCGGCCCACAGCAATGGGGCGCTGCAGAAGTACAGATACCTGCCGTCGGGCGACCAGGCGGGATAAGTCTCCAGGCGTTGCTTATCGGAGAGAGCCGGCGTCGTCCGGGTCTCCCTTCGTGCGACATCGTAGTAGACGATGATGGAGTCGAGGTCCACGACGTCATGAATCTCAGCGCCAGCGGTGTGGAAGAACTGCCGGACATCGTTGATAGAGTAGGCGACGAGCTTGCCGCTCGGGTGCCATGACGTGTATCCGAACTTGGCGCCGATCTTGGCGACGGCCCGGTCGTGAACATGGACCGTGGTGCTGGGAAACGACGTGCTGCGAATCCCGAGGAGCATCTGACCCGGATCGTTGCTCACGAAGCTGTGGCAGTTGGCACAGCCATTGCCGAACGACCGGGTGTCGAGCAGGGTCCGTTCCTCGAAGCTCTCCAGGTTCCGCTGGCAGATCCGCATCTGCTTGGGGAAGTACGACGAAGGCATCATGGATCGGTAGACAAGCCAGGAATCGATGGGCTCCCGGGCAATCGTGTTCGTGATGGTCTCGTAGCGGCTCCACGTCCCGTCGGCGGCCTTCACGCACACGTCCAGATGCAACTCCCGACCGGCGTTGGCGGTGAGAAGGCTCTTCCACTTCTCCGGTGGGATAAGGATCTCGCCCGTCCTGGCGGCGACCTCTATCGGTTCACCCAGGTCCCCATGAATCCTGGCGACGTATCGCGCGCCGGGCTCATCGATCCGGAAGTTGAGCGGCGCGATGTTCGGCGGGATCACGAGGCCGGCATAATCCGGCGTGATCCTGGGCGGTCTGGGCAAGGCCACGGGCGAGTCAGGTCTCTCATTCCTGCATGAGCCCATGAAGAAGGCCGCCGCAATGGCCAACAGCACGAAAAGGGCTGCGGAAGACCGGCGCCACCTCACTGCGGTTGTCAAGATCGACCGATACACGCAGCCCATCCTAACCGCAGCCGCGGCGGGAACCAACGTTTTTGTTGCCGACTTCGACCTCCGGGGGCTATATTCGATGCAGACGTGCCGACCGGCACGACATCCGAGAACTGTAGCGATAGAGCGGTGATTTGGCAAACGAAGACCGCATAGGAACAGCCAAGGAGAGCCGGCGACTGAACCGATGGCTGTGGGCAGCCATCTTTCTGGGGCTTTTCGTCTATGCTTGGCAGGGGGTTCAGCCACACCTGCTGTACTACGGTTTCGGCGTGTTCACGCCCTATCCGGTTTTCTCGTGGGACAGTTCGACTCTGCGGACCGTGTTCAGCATACCCGGCGGGGTGATGAACGCGCTGGCGGCCCTGCTCGGGCAGACCTATCGTAACCCTTTGCCGGGAGCGGCGGTGATCGCCGTCGTGTTGGCCGCGCTCCTGCTGGGAGTCCGACGTCTGCTGTACGTGATTGGGGCGGGCCGGCTCGCAGACCTCGCTTGGGTCCCTCCCGTCTTGGCCCTCATGATCTTCACTCGCTGCGACAACCCACTGCCGATCCTGCTCGCGCTCGGACTGTCCCTCTGGACGGCGATCCTCTACGTCTCCATCCCGATGAAGACCTTGGCGGTACGGGCGGCGGTCTTCCTGGCTTTGTTTGTTCTGATATACCATGTCGCCGGTGCCTCGGCCCTCGTCTTTGCAGGGATCGCGTGCCTGACGGAGGCCCTGGTGCGTCGAAGGATCGGCGCCTCCATCGTTCAGGCGGGTCTTGCCGCCAGCGGAACGTTTGTCCTGGGCCGGTTCCTGTTCGATCTTCGACCTTGGGCCGTCTACACCGTCGCCACCCTCTGGGACCCGGCTCGGAGCCATGAGTTCTCCACACTGTCGAGCCTGCTGACGGCGGCTCTGTACGCCTTCGTGCCAAGCCTGGTTCTGATGGCCGTTCTGGGGCGAATCCTGCATCGAATCGGAGCCAAGGCGCAGTCCGGCCCACGAGAAAAGAAGATCCGACTTGCCAAGAACACCGGCCGAGCGAAGACGAATGATCGCCTCTGGATTGTCGCACGTGCGGTCGTGGTGACGGCAGCCGCCGTGCTGTGCCTGGCACTCTCACGGAATTACATCCGCGACGAACGGAGGCTCCACTACCATGCCAGCCAGCGGGACTGGGATCGGGTGATTGCCCTGGCGCATCACATGCGCGGCAGACGGGTCTTCACGCGTTCCGCGGTCTTTGACATCAATCGCGCATTGGCCCACCAGGGCCGCCTGGGGGAGGAACTCTGTGCCTATCCCCAGGATGAGACGAAAAGCCTGTTCCTGAGCTTCGAGGACATGGCCGGCCGTTTGCAGCATGCCAAGCTGATCGAGTTGTACCTGGACCTCGGGTGTCCGAATGCCGCCCAAAAGAACGCCTATGAACTGCTGGACAACGAGGGGCCTTCCCCCTACGTTCTGGAAGCGCTGGTCCGGATTCACCTGGTCAAGGCAGAGTACGAGTCCGCACGGATCGTGTTCGGCGCTTTGCGCAAGCATGCCGGTGGGCAGCCGTACGTGCGCCGGTGGCAAGATGTCATCGCCGATCCCACGCGAGCCGAGAGCCATCCGCTGCTCCATGCCTGGCGTCGCGTGCAGGGGACTGCGAACCGCGCGGTCGGCGGCGTCTCCTTCGAGCCGTTGCTCAAGAGCCTGTTGCAGGACACGCCGGGACATCGCCTGGCGTTCGAGTACCTCATGGCGCACTACCTGCTGAAGCACCAACGCGCAGAGTTCATGGACTGCCTGCCTTTGCTCAAGCCGCTGGGCTACCAGCAGCTTCCACGCCAGTACGCGGAAGCGGTGCTGGTGCATGCCCTAGAGACCCGAACGACCCCGAATGCCTACGGGTGGACCCTGGGGCCGGACGTACAGAATCTGGTTCGCGAGATCTCCGCGGTCGTGAAAAACGCGCGCGGGAACAACCAAGCCGTTTTCGACACGCTGGCGCCGAAGTTCGGCGGCACCTACACGTTCTACAGTCTGTTCAACACGTGCGGCGTCCGGTGAGAGCCTCTGATAGAATGAACATAGGCATGTCATTGCGAGCGAAGCGAAGCAATCTCCCGCTCTGAGATTGAGATTGCTTCGTTGCTGCGCTCCTCGCAATGACATAGATCAGGGTTCATTCTGTCAGAGGCTGCAAGGCACTGGTCGCGTGCGCAATACCCTACCGTTCGTTGCCCCAGAGCTGATCGTCGCCGCCGTGAGCCTTGCGCCAAGCGTCTCTCCACTTGTGCATCTCGGAAGCGCCGATGAAGGCCTTGGGCTTTCTGGCCTCCTTGCCCGGGATGGGCGGCAGCTTCGTCAGGGGCAGCGCCTGGTACCAGTACGCGACGCTGGCCAGGTCCAGCGTCAGACAGTTGTTGTGGCCATGCTCGATCGTGACCTTCAGCGACTTGTCGAAGTAGATCGGGTCGGCGATATGGAACCGGTACACGTGGGTCCTCCC
>ENA-OSEO01006683-OSEO01006683.1-sediment-metagenome-genome-assembly--contig:-NODE-6683-length-10198-cov-5.318743_pt1 | contig 10198 bp, 4 predicted proteins | sample MGYA00237883_ERZ534232 | MGnify/ENA metagenome assembly ERZ534232
ACAATCGTGCCAAGCTCAACCAGCACAGGCTCTGTCATGGTGATTTCAATCGTATCTACCACGTAACCCTGATTAACTGTGAACGAACCATCCACTAGCTGTACATCGCCGTGTGAGGCAGATTTAGCCACACCAGAGGTAATCGTCGGGGCAACAGCATCATCAATGTGTACACCCAGCGTAATGTCATCCAGTACGGTTTCTGTCAGGTAGCCGTCCTTGGAGATAACTGATTCAATGTAAACAGTCGTGTCAAAGTCCAGCGGATTGTTGCCAGGTCCAGTGACCACGATGACGTAGTTCTCAACTGCGCCACCGTAATTGGCGTCGAATGGGGCTCTCGGGGCAGGATCCGGTGTAAATAGTTCGGTGAACCAGAATGGACCAACGCCTGTCAGGGTGATATCGGTCAAAACGGCTACACCTTCACGGTAAATGGTCACGGTCGACCCGGTAGGTAAAGCTTCCGCTAAGGTCATACGGGAGTCGATCACGTAGTCTTCAGCCACAATCACCGGAGGTATGCTCAACGGGAAGGTCGCTGTCAAATCTGCAATTGTGCCGCTTTCAGAGCTCAGCACGGTGTTTTCCTGCAGCCATGTTAATGCTGCCTCTTCATCTGCCGGGATGTTCACATCCAGCGTGATATCGTCCAGCACTGTTTCAGTTGTGTAGCCATCTTTCGAAATAACCGATTCAATCAAGACGGTCGTATCAAAGTCCAACACGTTCCCGCCAGGTCCGGTCACCACGATGCTGTAGTTTTCTACCGCGCCGCCGTAGTTGGCGTCAAAGTCTGCTCTCGGAGCATCAGGGTCAAATAGTTCGGTGAACCAGAAGGGTCCGGTACCACTCAGGGTGATGTCAGTCAATATCTGGACACCATCTCTAAATACAGTGACAGTTGAACCAGCAGGTAATTGAGCAGCCAGAGTCATTCGGGAGTCGATCACATAAGGCAGATCAACAATATTTGCAGGAATGGTCGACGGGAAGGTTGCTTTTAGGTCTGCGATCGTGCCGCTGACCGAACTTAATACCGTATTCATTTGCAACCAGGTAAGAGCCGCATATTCATTAATCAACATGAAAGTGACAGTACTCGTCGCAACCTCATCACTTACCGTGATTTGTAAACCGACCGCCGGGTCGTAGGCGGTGCTGAAGAAGTAGTCCACCATCGCGCTGACCAGAGTATTGCCCGATGAGTCTTCCCAATTGCTACCTTTGAGTTCGCCGAGTGGGTTCCAGGTGTAGGTAACATTGTTGAAAACAATCGTATCGATGCTCGAGTCCTCCTGCCGGTAAAGTGCGCCAAGGTAGCGGGCAAGGTCGTTCATAGCACCGCCGGCCAGGAATTGAGCATCAGTGTAGTTGCCGGTGAAGATATTGTTCGGATCGTCAAAATTGATCAGACCAACATAGGGGTAAACAAGATCATATACGTAGTCCACTGCCGAGGTGATCTGCTCTTCGAGAGTGAGTACATTCAGAGTTACAATCACTGGATCGTGGTCGGAGGAGCGGTAGGCATCCGGCGCCTAAAGCAGGTCTTGCGCGGGGAGTTTGAAGGAGGTGTCATAGTCAATCAGGTCGGGTTCATCTGCATTGATGTGCCAGAAGTTGACGTCCACGATGTTCTCTGCCATAGCCAGGTTCGCGAGGGCGTGATCGAGGTAACCGGTCTGCCCATCGTAAACATAGCCATAGGCGAATTCACCGCGTTTCTCAAAGATCATATCCAGGTAATCATCATCGGTGTCCGCGGTATCGTCCGCGCCCAGTTTGATCGCGTCAATGGGATCTTCTTTGTCATAAGAGTTCAGGTCGCCAATGATCAGAACTTTTTCGAGATCCGGGAAGTAGGTGGGGTTGGCCAGCCAGTCTACCATGGCTTGTGCGGCTGCAAGGCGGGTCAGGTTGCAGTTGCCCTGCCCATCACCCAGATCCGGGTCGCCAACACAAGCCGAACCCTTGGACTTAAGGTGGTTGACAGCTACTACAAAGGGAACGCCACCCTCATTGTCCACAAAGACCTGCGCTAAAACGGGGCGGTTGAGGGTGTCGATAAAGCGCAAGTCCACGCTGGAATCCAGAACCTGGTAATCTCCCACCGGAGTTACCGAAGCAGGTTTGTAGAGGATCGCCTGCTTGATGGCGTCTCCGCCAATCGCGCCGGTAACGATGTAGGCGTAGGTGCCTTCACCTTTGATCGCATTCAAGCCTGCCACCAGGTCCGCCACGGCATCATTTTCGCTGACAGGCGAGTCATTCTCGATCTCCATCAGGCCGTAAATATCCGAGTCAATAGCGTCCAGCGCTGCCAGAATCTTAGCTTTCTGGCGGGTGAATTCTTCCTCGTTGTCGGCTCCGCGGCATTCCATGCTGCCACTCGGACCACAGATCCAGGCACTGGAACCAGCATCCAGGGTGACAAAGTAGTTCAAAACATTGAAACTTGTCACCTTCAGATCAGCCTCTATAATATCAGGTGCTTCTGTGCGGGGGTTGGCATCCGCATAAGTAGCGCCAATGGTGGGCTGGATGCGGTAGAGACCCTGATAAAAGTCCAGGATGCCCGTGACGCTGGTCACCGTGCCGCCGCCGCGGAACAGATTTTCCATGGTAAAGGTTAGCCCGTTGGGGTGGATGGCGGGGTCAGGGTTCTGACTGGTGCGTCCATCGTCCAGGGTAATGCGGTCCAGCAGGTAAGCCGCGGCTTCTGCCTGGGCAGGCGTGCCAGGTTCAACAAACGCTGTCGGGGTCATGTGCCGGGCGGAGGTGAGCACGATCTCACCGTAGCGGTCAAAGTTGAAATATTCCGAGATGATCAGACTCTGCGGGAAAGTGACCAGCATGCTCTCATACTTCTCAAAATCACTGACGGCGGTCACCGGAAGAGTTACCGGGGTTGGGATAATAGTGTTGCCGGTAGAGCAGATCCACACCTGGGTTACCGGGGAAATTTCGGTAATGCCATAGTACTCTACTGCCGTACCTCGAACACGGACATGGTCACCTACGTTCACTGCAGTGGAGGTGTTGTAAACGAAAATACCATCAGAGGTAGCCGTATCACCATCACCAGTCATGTCCTGGATGTAATAGCCATTCTTCCCGCCCACCTGGAAGTCACCCACCACCACACCTTCGGTGGCAAGGGCTGTTCCCGCTAACGGGGAGGTTTCGCCGGTACCCTGGATATCGTAAATGGGCGTGAAGGGGTCGCCGCAGCCCGGAGCGATGGTGAAGCTGAAGACATAATCCGCGAGCATATAATCGGCTATGGCATCGTCGAGGTCATCATCGTTGACCTTGGTGTGGTCGATCGTGACTGTGCAGGTCTCACCGACGGTAAAGACATCGTCCGGATTGAGTGTGAAGACTGGGTCCGCGTCCGTAACTACGGCAGTGTGCGCGCCGGAGGTTCCGCACACAATACTGAACCAAGGTTCCACGACGGTTACAGGTTCGCTAAAAGTGATCACGATATTGTCTGTCTTTTGTGCCGTACCGTTATTTGCAGGCACTGTGCTGGCAACGGTGGGGGCTTGATCACCCGGTCCACAGATCATCGTATGGCTGCCTAGATTGGTAAAGGTGTCTATTGCGAATCCGTTATATTCCAGAGCAGGATTAAATTCGTCAACAGTTATGCTATCACCTTGGCAGATGGTTTCTTTGCGCACCAGTGTGTGGTCCACAGTAGATGTATCGCCACTCCCCCAACCGTTTGGTGGAGCATATCCAAGCCGACCGAAAGAGTCACGAATTATTTCACCTTCAGTAGTAATTTCATACAGAACCAAGGTATCGTTACCATCAAAAGCCGTGAATGTATCAGTACGATCTGCATAGTTTTTTAAACCTACAGAAGCTGCACTATTGACAACCACATAAGTTTCCCCTGCAGGTAGAATCGTTTCAGATTCCCATAAAAGTGTGCGTGAAGGGCTTGTGCTCCCGTTGGAATAAAGTCTCATGAAATAATTCTGCAGATTTATTTCCGCACCGGTGCCATTAAACAATTCTAAGGCTTGATTGTTACTGCTTCCCTCCACGTACTCCGAAATAATGAAACGCTCTGGGAAGATGTCTGGAGCACAACTTGATGTGTGCGAGCCAATCTCTGTTACAGTATCCTTCGGGAAGGAAATCCACTCCACAGAAGGATCAAATTCATCTGTACCATCAGGGTCTCCCCCACAGATATCTGGATTTCGTACTAATGTATGATCCGCAGTTGTGTAATCTCCTGCACCCCAAGAAGTTCCAGGATCTGTACCTATTACTCCAAATACATCCAAAACAGAATCATCCGGTGCTCTAAGCACAATTGCGTCATCACCATTCCAGTTGGCTACTAGGCTATTTTGTAAATCGGCCTGGTCAAGGATTGCTAGAACCGCATCTTCATGAGCAATAACATAGACATCCCCGTTGACGAGTGTGCCCGTTAAAGTAACTGATTGAGAAACTGTCTGAGATCCGTTGGAATACAGTTCAACATCGTAATCGGCTAAGCTTACATCAGCACCGGTTCCATTATAGATTTCGATAGCTTTGTTGTAGTTGCCGCCTTCAATATATTCCGAAAAGAACAAATCTGTTGGGAGAGCCGCCAGAGCAGGCTTGGCGGGCTGGATGCCCACCATGCCGAACATCAGCAGGATAGCCATTATTACCAGGGTGAAACGGGACTTTCTGTGCATGTGTGAATTCCTCCAATTTTAAATGTTCGAATGAAAACTACTTTGCCATAATTTTATCATGACTAACCCCTTATTCTGCCCAAATTTCCTCCCCCGTTCCATTTGCAAGCACAGAAACCACTTTTTTGTGATACAGGCATCATTAGTCACAACGCGGATGGACTAAAGCCCAGCCGTACGGTGGGGGCTTGCTCCCACCGCTCCATCTGCAAGCACAGAAACCACTTTTTTTGTGATACAGGCATCATTAGCCACAACGCGGATGGACTAAAGCCCAGCCGTACGGTGGGGGCTTGCTCCCACCGCGCTTGTCCAGTAAACAAATCTATAGTAACTATAGGCAGATCCCGTCGTAGGCCGGATCATCATGCTTGCAGAGTATGCACTCCTGCCCTGGAACGCATTTCTCCCGGGTTCAATCCGGCAAAAATTGGGAGTCTTTGTTTGTCATCCTGAACGCAGTGAAGGATCTGATATTTAATAATTTGATTCTTCGAAAAAAAGCTCAGACAATTTGTGCTTGATTGCACATTTTTATCCGGCTTTTTTGTGGATCACAACAAGGGTTACCCCTACAAGGATATGCATTTGGTAGGGGCATGGCGTGCCATGCCCACCGATCGTAACCACGGTGTAGTGCACCGAGTCTTTCCGGATAACCACTAGGGTTATCCCTACAATGGATCGCATCGTAGGCCGGATTGCGTATTTCAATCCGGCTTTGTTTTGCGGGTAACCACAGCCCTCGAGATGGTGGTCCCCAAAGGGTTACCACCACGTCAGGTAAATTTTTGGTCAACCAGTCCGCCGGGTGTGGATTTCGGCAAGGTCTCAGGGTAGGGGCAGACCCCCGTGTCTGCCCTGAGCACGAATGGAAGAAGACCACGGAGGATAACCACAAGGGTTATCCCTACAATGGGTCGCATCGTAGGCCTGATCCGCCCTAGCCTGGAAGCGCAGCGGAAAGGGTTCAATCCGGCAAAAATAGGGAGTCTTTGTTTGTCATCCTGAACGCAGCGAAGGATCTGATCTCTAATAATTAGATTCTTCGCAAAAGAGGCTCAGAATTACAGGGAATGGCGGATTGAGCTGTTCAATCGGGCTTAACTTCCGGGTAAGCACAGGGGGTTACCACTACAAGAATGTCGTAAAGACGGCGAGAAATTCCCTCTTCAAACCGGTGGGTTGCGCAGGGGCAGACGCCTGTGTCTGCCCGGTAGGTTCATCACAGGGTAACCACGGGGGGTTACCCCTACGCTGGATCCCATCGTAAGTTGAATTGCACGATTCAATCCGGATTTGTTTTACAAGTAACCAATCCTGTCCCGTACCTGCTCGCAGGAAAAAGCATTCTCCCCCCTTGAACTTTAGACCATAAGCTAATAGAATAGATTATTATCTATTGATTGGAGAGATGCCATGTGCGCTTTAGCCCTTACTAAAATCCAGTGGGACCTCGGAACCGCTTATGACCTCTTTGTGAGCCTGCGCGCGCTTCACGACCCGGACGCGTTCGGCGTCAGAGCATCCTGGGCTGCCGGCGTACGCTCGCGCCTGCCAGCGGATCACCGCCAGACGCTCGACCTGGCTATCAAACAGATCAGCCCTCCGTTGTTCTTCGTCCACACCCTGCCTGCTCCCAGGAATGCGGCCAGTGTCATCGATGCGCTTAAAAAAATGCCGCCTTCCCGCGTGCTGGAGGCGCTTTCATTTCCTTTTCAGACCCCCACCGCGCTCAAAGAGACCCTGCTCAATGTCCGTCCGGGTCACAAGTGGACACCCGCCGAAAGGCAGGTTTTGGTGGATCATGCCCGTCTGACCGGGCAGCAAAGCCAGTCCGCCTATCTTGAAGGGCTTTACCAGATGTGGTCTGAGCGTGAGGCTTTTGGCGAAAAGTTCATCAAAGCGCTCGAAGCCTACATAGATGGCTTTTTCGCCGAAGAGGAACAGCGCATTCTGCCAGTCCTCAAAAATGGGCTTTCACACGCCCAGATGCGGGCAGGCAGCCAGCCTTTGCCACTGCTGCTTGAAGAGCTGAGCAACGGCGTGCGGATTGAGAAGATTGACACCTACTCAAAAATCGTCCTGGCGCCTTCCTTCTGGGGCTCACCTTATATGTTTCTCGAGAAATTGAGTTCAGACACGCTGATGGTCGTTTTTGGAGCCCGCCCGGATTCGATGGCGATCATTCCCGGTGATATCGTCCCGGATGCCCTGATCCGCAGCCTTAAAGCGCTCTCCGACGCAACCCGCTTGCGCATCCTGCGCTACCTGGCGCAATCCCCGCACACCGCCACCGAACTTTCGCGTGCCCTGCGCTTGCGCCCACCCACGGTGCTGCATCACCTCAACCTATTGCGCATGGCTGGGATGGTACAGATCCTGCTCAGCGAGGAAGGTGAACGCAAGTTCTCGCCGCGTTATGATGGTTTTGAAAATACCATCGAACTGCTAAAACTCTTTGTCCAGGGGGAATAAGGTTGAAAGAAAAAGACCCTGAAGCTGAGCTCCAGGAAAGCCGTTCGGTTATAAGCACTTACCTGAGCCGCGTGCGCGCCTTCACCGGCAACGCAAGGCTCTTTTTGCTGAGCCTGCTGTTTTTTGGCGTTGCCATGGGCATCAGTCAATTGTTGTTCAACTTTTATGTGCTCAGCCTTGGACACAACGAAGCCACACTCGGCAACCTGGTAACAGCCCGCAGCCTCACTTCGCTGCTGGTGGCGCTGCCGATGGGCTACCTGACCGACCGCATTGGAGGCAAAAACGCCTTTCTGATTGGCTATCTTGCCTATGGCGTTTCGATGGCGATGATGCTGCTTTTCCCATCTGTGCCGATGTTTATCGCTATGGGCGTTCTGCAAGGCGTTGCCCAGGCGCTTTCAGGTGTTGCTACCGGACCCTTTTTGATGGAGAATAGCGGTCCCAAAGAGCGGACATATCTATTCAGCCTGTCATCCGGGCTGCGCATGACCGCAACTTCCATCGGCGAATGGCTGGGTGGCTACCTGCCGGGCTGGGCGGCAGGCATCATCGCCGTCAGCGCGGTCAGCTCTCGCGCTTACAGTTGGTCTTTGTGGGTGATGGCGTTTCTATCAATCGCATCGGCAGTACCGGTGATATTAATGAAGGCAGATTTGAGGTCTGTCAGTCAGCGCTCAGCTTTCGCGCCGGTCAGCTTCATCCGCAAGAATCCGGGTCTTCTGGGCAAACTGATTCTGCCCAGCCTGGTGATATCCATCGGGGCGGGCATGGTAATGCCGTTCATGAACGTTTTCTTCCGTAACGTTCACAACCAGAGCGATGCGGCGATTGGCGTAATTTTTGCCTGGGGCAGCCTGGCGATGGGTGTTGGGTTGGTGGTTGCTCCAGCCCTGGCGGAGCGTTTTGGCAAGATCCAGGTGGTAACGGCTACCCAGGCGCTCTCGATCCCCTTCCTGGCGCTGCTGGGCTTCGCGCCGTGGTTCGAGGTGAGCGTGGTAGCGTATTACTTCCGCCTGACGCTGATGAATATGAGCGGACCAATTTATTCCACTTTTACTATGGAAAGGGTGGACCCCGAATCGCGCGGGATGATTGCGAGTCTTTCAAGCATGGCGGGCAACTTTGGCTGGGCATTCAGCCCGACCATCAGCGGTTGGCTGCAGGTGCGCTCGGGCTTCCAGTGGCCTTTCACCATCACGATGATCACCTATGTGATCGCAATCGGCATGTATTACGCCTGGTTCCTTTCGAAAGGGAAGAGCAAAAAGCCCGTGGAAGTGATGATGGACTGAGGTTTGCGCCAGCAATTCTCATTATGAATTAGGCGCGCACGATCTTGGCCAAGGAAAGCTAGAGTGGACAGCCGTCAAATCAGAAACACTGCCCAGGGATATCGGAGTTGATAGATAAAATATGCAATTCAGACAACACAAAATCACCGCTGTCCGAGCAACAGGGTTAACTGGGGAGGAATGAGCAAACAGAGCTAATCAGCCCGAGTCTAACTCAAGACCCACAAACATAAAAGTGATGACTTCCTCCCAAGTATTAAATGAGAAATATCGTAAAAGAGCTTCCAAATCGCGAAAAAAAGTACGGCGTCTCACCAAGACCTTGCGAATTGCCCGATACTTCTCATCGCCCAGATCTAAAACGGTGTGAAATAAGAATGCCAGTAAATTGAAAGATAACAACAGAGAAGCCAGGAATTGGCTTCCATGTCCAAAGTTGTGTTCCAGATGGTAGCCTTTCGTTTTGAGCACATTATTGTGTTCGTTCTCAACTTTCCAACGAGCACGACCATCCCGAACAATGGCTTCAACGTTTGCGTCTGAGACCTCAAAATCGGTAATGAATCCATTTTTGTAAATCTGGGACCCTGTATCTTCGCGCACAATGCTGATTTCGCACCAATTGACCTCCATTGCCGCTTCATCAGCGCGTAATGGCAATTTGTTAGCATAGCGATAAGTCCAGATCTCACCATACTTACCGTTCCAAAGTCGGACCGATTTGGTGCCCAGCAGGTTATTGCCAGCCAGAAACTCGGCTGTTTCGTATAAGATTCCATGGGAATCGGGTTTGCAAACCAGAATAAAGTGAAACTCCTGATCTTTTAGTGCCTCACAGAAAGGTTGGCGGCTATACAGGTCATCTCCCAGAACAATCGCTTTACGTTTGGCATAGAATGAACCGTGCTTCTCCAGCCAACGTCTACTCGCACGGGTTTCGCAGTCCTGTTTTTCTTCTCCATCCTGGGGAACGATATATTCTGGCTCCAATGAGATCACATGTTCGTTTCCCGCCTGAACTACCACTGGGGTGATGACACTGTGAAAGTAGCTGATCTTTCCGTTCTTCAGCGTGCGATGGTTACAATTATTGCAATGAATGCTTTGAGATGAAAAGTATTCCGTCCCATCCATGGCAATCAGCAGATGGTCCGCATAGGACCTAAACCTCTCCAGCACCCCTTGACTTTCCAAGGACATAAAGATCCGCTGGAATGCAGGGTCCAAGCTCGCGGGACTGACCCCATCCAACAGGTTTCTTATTTGGTTATCGCTGGGAATACTCTCCAACTCAAAAAGACTCTCGGCGTTACAGTGTCCTTTGGCTAACTTTATCTCTCGTTGATACTCTAAAAATGAGGCGCATTGGATAAAAAATACCGAGAACGCTCACATCCCTGCATCTACCATGTCGTATTGATTGTTTTTCCCAGTGCGTTTGTCCGGAAAACTTCTGATGTCTTCTCTGAGGTCTTTAATGATCCGATTGATGAAAGATTCTTTTTCCATGGTTTTGCCTACCTTGCTCTGAAGTCTTTGTCCTCCTTCGTTGCAAATGGCGTACCATGTCCAAGGTTAGATCGCTTTTTGTCACTTGTTTTGTCACATGTTTTCATATTGAGAATTGCTGTATACCAGTTGGTACTGTTTCATATTTGCATAGATTAGAAAAGTTCAGTCAAGGAGAGTTCTCTATTCATCCTGATTTTCAGT
>ENA-OSEO01006684-OSEO01006684.1-sediment-metagenome-genome-assembly--contig:-NODE-6684-length-10197-cov-3.093577_pt1 | contig 10197 bp, 7 predicted proteins | sample MGYA00237883_ERZ534232 | MGnify/ENA metagenome assembly ERZ534232
AATCATGATGGTTGAGGTGACACCGATGGCGTTGGCGTAGCCGATGCGGCTCCAGATGAAGCCCTCATGGTAGAGGTAGAGCAGGGTGGTCAGGCTGCTGCCCATGGGGCCGCCGTCGGTCATCAACATTGGCTCCGTGAAGATATTCAACCCCCACAGGGTCCCCATGACGACGGAGAACACGATGACCGGATTCAACAAGGGCAGCTTGACGTACCATAGATGCTGCCAGTTGTTGGCGCCATCCACTACCGCTGCATCCATGATCTCCTGGGGAATGCCCTGCAGGCCGGCCAAAAAGACCACCATCATCTGGCCAATGTAGATAAAGCTCATCACAATGATGCTCGGCATGGCCCAATCGAGGCTGCCCAGCCACGGCGGCCCTGGAATATTGAACCACTTGAGCACGTTGTTGATGACGCCATAGGTGGGCTCGAACATCCACAGCCACACCGTGGCCACAGCCACGCCAGAGGTGACCGAAGGCAGGTAAAAGATCACACGGAAAAAGTAGGCCCCGCGCAGTGGCTGATTGAGCAACATCGCCAACAACAGCGCAATAGCAAGGCGGATAGGCACGCTGCCAGCCACATAGTAAAGGGTGTTCAGCAACGACTTGATAAAGAGCGGGTCGCTGACAAACAGCCGCTGATAGTTCTGGATGCCGACCCATACCGGCGGGTTGAGCACCTCATAGTGGGTAAAGCTCAGCCACAGCGAGGCGATCATCGGCCCAATCTGTAGAGCGATCAGGCCAAGCAGCCAGGGGCCGATGAACAGATAGCCATCGATATTGTCTCTGACCGATACCTTGACATGTTTCGACTCTGCGCCAGCGGCGGCGGCAGCCACGTTGCCCGAGTCAAGCTTCATAGGGTGTTCTCCCTGATCATACGAGTGGGGGGCATGGCCCCCCACCCTTGATGTAGAGCCAAGACGAACTAGTTGCCCATCTGGCGGCGGCGCTCCAAGATCTCATTGACCTTGGTCTCGGCCTTGGCCATAGCCGTCGCGGCGTCTTGCTGGCCGAACTGGGCCAGCTGCACTTCGACCATGATCGCAGCCAGAACCTCGGTGATGTCAGGCACGCCGGGGCGCGGCTTGGCGCAGGTCTCGAGCTGGTCCATAAAAGCGACGTACGGCTTGTTGCCATACACTTCGCTGCTGGCCACCTCTTTGCGGCCGGGCAGGCCGCCGATGATGGGCCAGTACCAATCCTCGACCTCGGGCGTATTGGCCCAGGCGCAGAACCGCCATGCCTCGGGCACATTCTTGCAGACGCTAGAGATGGCGATATGGTCGCCACCGGTCACCGTGCAGCTCCCAGCCAACGAGCTGTCGGGGATCAGCGTGGTGCCATACTCGAGGTCCGGCTTCTGGGCTCCATAGTTGCCCACAGCCCACTGACCTTCGCTCCAGATGGCAACCTTTTCGTTGATCTGGATATCCTGGATGGTCATGCCTGGCGGGTTGACGCTTTCGTCCGCGATGCGGTCTAGAACGTACTGTAGCGCGGCCACGCCGTTCTCGGTGTTGAATGCGGCCTCGGTTACGGCCGAGGGATCCAACGAGTCGAACAGGTCGGCGCCGTGCGAGTAGAGCAAGGGCCCGAAAAAGTTCATGCCCTCGGCCGACTCAGAGTACTGCACGTGGTAGCCAAACTGCTGCTGGTCAGCCTTGGTCAACTGCTTGGCCATGGTCGCCACTTCGTCCCACGTCGTGGGGGGCGCTTCGGGATCGAGCCCGGCATCCTCGAACAGGTGCTTATTCCAGAACAGCGCCACAGCGCTGCCCTTCCAGGGCAGAGCCCAGAGCTTGCCGCCATAGACGCAGTTGGCCAAAAAGCCGTCGATGAACACATCGGTCGTGCCAAACAACGGATCGCCGGCCACCAGATCGTCGAGGGGCACGGTGGCATTGCGCACGGCATACATGGCGGTGTCAAACACGGCGATGCGAAAGATGTCAGGGCCTGTGCCAGCCGAAAAAGCCGTCAGGGTCTTTTGGCGCATCTGGTCCCAGTCGCCAATGTCGGTGCGCTCGATCTTGATGTCAGGGTTCTCTTCCATGAACCAGTCTTGCAGCTTGGTCACGGTCGCGTCGTGCTGCGCGCCAAAGTTGAACCACACGTTCAGCACGGTAGCCTCTTTGGGGGCGGGCACCGGCGTTTCCGTGGGGGCCGCGGCGGGCTGCTCTGCTGGAGCAGCTGGCTGCTCAGCGGCAGGGGCAGCAGGCTCGGCCGGAGCGGCCGGAGCAGGCGTGGCCTTTGGCGCACAGGCAGCCAGGATGCTGGCGCCAGCCGCGCCAGCGCTCAGTAGCGTCAATCCCTTGAGAAAGCCTCTACGGGTCACCGTATTCATCTGATGATCCTCCTCCAATGGTATAGCCCTGTAAATAGAGTTGCTAATGCTATCGGTGCTGAGCTCAAGTGGGGCTCAGCATGGAGAACGATTGTTTCGATACCCACCTCCTCGATAACTAGACTGGAGCCTTTGCCCGCGCAGACGGCCACTCGCCGCCTCTACAGTGCCCCGGATGACGTCAATAGACCTATCGATCATTGTTGCAAGAACCGGGTGCAGTTCATGTGCGCGCCTGCCATCTTGGGCGAGGGCTATGAGACATGGCTCTCAATACCTGAGGGTGCAGAAAAAAAAGCGCCTGACATCCCTCTCGCCATAGACCTCGCCACTCCTGCTATTCCTTACAAAGGGCCGCCCTAGCCTGTCTACTCATGCCATTGCGTCTGCCCGGGCAAGCCCATTGCCATGTCCATCGTCCTCCGATCTGCCTAACCGTTTCCGGCGTCGACCACGTCATCAGGGCCGAGATCGGGCGCCGAGACCCGAGTTTCGGGAAACAGCAACTTGTTCGGCAGCACTATGGCCTCTGCACTGGCCTGCTGCGCGTATTCAGCACGGTCGACGAGCAGATCCACCGCGCGCGCCCCCATTTCATGGGTGGGCTGATCCACCAGCATGACGGGCGGGCGATACAGCCTGGCCGAAGGAAAGGCGCCGAACCCGGCCACATCGACCTGCGTGGGGCGTTGCAGCCCCAGATCGGCCAGGGCCAGTATGGCGCCCTGAGTCATCAAGTTGTTAAAGGCAAAGTAGGCATCGGGGGGATTATCGCGCTGTGCCAGGGTGCAGGTGGCCCGGTAGCCCCCTTCGACGGTCGCCTCTCCGCTCAACTCGAGTTCGGGCGAGCAAATGCTCAACCCCGCTTCAGCCAGAGCGCGCCGATAGCCCTTCAGGCGATGCTCGGTGGTAGAGATCCCATCCAGGCCGGTGATGGCCGCCACGCGGCGTTTGCCGTTCTGAATGAGATAGCGCACGCACTGATAGGCCCCTTCTTCGTCATCGGCAGTGATGGACGTGCAGCCCAGATGATCGAGGCGACGGTTCACCAGCACAATCGGCAACCCTGCGGCAATGAAACGTTCGAGATGGCTGCCCTCTCCCTGCGCCGGCGCCAGGATGATCCCCGCCACCAGTAGACGGTCGAGAATCGACACATAAGCCTCTTCCAGTTCGGGGCTCTCGTCGGTGTTGCAGATGATGAGGTTATAGCCACGCTGGCGAGCCGCCAGTTCGGCGCCACGGGCCAGCTCTGTAAAAAAGACGTTCTCGATGGTCGAGACCACAAAGCCGATCAGGTCGGTGCGCCTGCGCCGCAACGACCGCGCCACCTGGTCTGGTCGATAGTTCAGCTTTGCAGCAGCATCCAGCACCCGCTGCCGCGTTTCCTCTTTGATGCTGAGGCTTCCCGACAGGCCGCGGCTCACCGTGGCCAGAGAAACCCCCGCTAGCTTTGCCACGTCCTTCATTGTTGGTGCTCGCATAACCGATCCTATAGCGTCACTTTCGAACAACCAGCCGACGCGCTCTCATGTTGAGCCTGATTCCACCTGACGTGTAATCGATTCCAGTCCCATATGGAATCGATTGCAGGATTGATGAAATCGATTCCATGGTGTACAATCATAATAGTAGATTCAAAGCTGCCTGTCAAGAGATAGATCGGAAGAAATCGAAAACATAGCCGGGAGGGCCAGCCCGCCCTGCTAAAGCTCGGCGCCATCGGTTGCTTGGCAGGGCTCTCGCTACGTTGAGAACCCCAGCTGCCGTGGGCAGCCGGCTTTATCGGGCAGCGCGCATTGGGTATACTGCCCCCCGCGTCAAGACGGCCCTGATAGCAGCATGATCGAGGTGACTATTACGAAACAGGCTTGACATCGCAATCATCGTTCGTCTCCAACTAGGCCTGCCTTGTGGCGCAACATAGCATCCTGATCATCGCGTGAGAGAGGAGGCTTCTTATGAACCGTATCATCCGAGACATCGAGCGCGTTCCCCAAGAGACGGTCGCAGCCTACGCCCAACTGCCCGCGGCCACCGTGTACGAATCCAACGAGCAGTCGGGCGCCATGGATCACACCCTTCGCCCCAACGCCTGGGGGCAGCGCCTGTGCGGCAGCGCCCTCACGGTGCGCTGTTTTCCGGCCGACAACCTCATGCTCCACACCGCCATCGCCATGGCCCAGCCGGGCGATGTCATCGTGGCCGACGTGGGCGGCCTGCTCGACGCGGGCTATTGGGGCGAGATCACCACCGTGGCGGCCATGGCCAAGGGCGTGGCTGGCCTGGTCATCGCCGGCGGCTCGCGCGACCGCGAGGTGATCGTCAAGCGCGGCTTTCCGGTGTGGTCGGCGGCCATCTGCATGCGCGCCACGGTCAAAAAGAACCTGGGCTGGATCAACCATCCCGTCGTCGTCGGCGGTGTGACGGTCAACCCTGGCGACCTGGTGCTGGGCGATGATGATGGCGTGGTGGTGGTGGCGCAAGATCGCCTGGCCGAGGTGTTGGCCCGCGCCCAGGCCAAAGAGGCCGCTGAAGCCGAGGTGATGCGCCGCCTGCAAGAGGGCGAACTGACCCTCGATATTCTCGGCTTTCGCCAGGCGCTCACCGATCTGGGCGTGGAGCTGTAGGCCCGAGGCAAGAGGCAAGAGTAGGATATGACCACGAAACAACACGAAATACACGGGAAAAGGAGGGCAAAGTAGATGACCGCCAGGGCTGCTCGATGGCATCTGCTCCCCCTTTCGTGTGTTTCGTGTATTTCGTGGTTGATCTCTTCTGGCCCTGTTGGCCTGCGACGGCCGGCGCAATCTAGCGTGGAGCAAGCGACACGATGAAGACGCAAACCAGCCGCATCGCGGCAGCCGAGTTGCAGCGGTTCACCGCTGCCGTGTTCGAGGCGGTGGGCCTGTCGCCGGCCCATGCCGCCACGGTGGCTGATGGGCTGACGCAGGCCGAGCTGCGCGGCCAGGGCAGCCACGGCGTCTCACGCCTGATGAGGATTTATGTCCAACGACTCCAGGCAGGGGCCACCAATCCACGCCCCTGCCCTGCCATCGTCACGCAACGTGGCGGCGCCGCGCTGGTGGATGGCGACAACGGCCCTGGCCAGGTGGCGGGCGTCTATGCCATGGGCCTGGCCATCGACCTGGCCCGCGAGCACGGCGTGAGCTGCGTGGCCGTGCGCCACAGCAACCACTATGGGGCCGCCGCCTTTTACCTGCAACAGGCCCTCGCTGCCCACATGATCGGCATGACCACCACCAACGCGCCCCCCTCCATGCCCCCCTGGGGAGGCCGTGTGTCCTTTTTTGGCACCAACCCGCTGGCCCTGGCCGTGCCCAGCGCCACGCAGGGGCCGGTGCTGCTCGATATGGCCACCAGCGTGGTGGCCAAGGGCAAGATACAGCTCATGGACAAAGAGGGGCGCGACACCATCCCCGCCGGCTGGGCGCTGGATGCCGACGGCAACCCCACCTGCGACACCAAGGCCGCCCTGGGCGGCATGATGCTGCCGGTGGGCGGCCACAAAGGCTACGGGTTGGCGCTGGCCGTCGAGATCATGAGCGCGGTGCTGGCGGGCGCAGCTTTTGGGCCACACCTGGGCTCGCTCTATGCCGACCTGGACCGCGGCCAGAATGTGGGCCACTGTTTCTGCGCCCTCGACCTGAGCGCCTTTGGCCCGGCCGAGGGCTTTTTGGCGCGCATGGATGCCCTGATCCGCGAGATTCGCGCCGTGCCCCCGCGGGCGGGCGTGGCGGAGATTCTGCTGCCTGGCGAGGTGGAGAGCCGCTGCGCCGAGCGCTATGCGGCGGAGGGCATCCCCTTTGACGCTGCCGTGTATGACGAGGTCTGCGCCCTCGCCGCCGAGCTGGGCGTGGCGCCGTTGGCCGTCATGGCCTGGCCAAAGATAAAGAACCGGATATGACCACGAAATACACCGAACACACGCAAGGCAAGAGGGCCAGCACAATCTAGAATGGAGCAAGCGCCATTATGAAAACACAAACCAGCCGCATCGGCGAGATCATCATCATCCGCCTGAACAACGGCGAGGACATCCTGCTATCCATCCGCGAGGCCGTGGCTCAACATGGCATCGCGCATGCGCTCATCCTGGGCGCCATGGGCTCGGTGACCAGCTACCACGTGCACGTGGTGGAGAACGCCGCCATGCCGCCCAGCGACGTATTCCTCAAGGGCGAGGCGCCCCTCGACATTCTCTCTCTCAACGGCGTGGTGATGGACGGCCGCGTCCACGCCCACATCGACTTTTATGGCGTGGATCTTCCCATCGGCGGGCACCTGGAAGAAGGCTGCCGCATTCACACCTTTGGCCAGGTGTGGCTGGTCACCGCGCCTGACGCCGACCTGACCGACTGGGACCGCATCGGCAAGATCGAGTGAGCGGCATCGGCAGCTCACCGGCATGCATCAAATCTGGACACTGGAGGTGGCTATGACAGCAATGTCTCAGGTGGCCATGTTGCGCGAGATTCGTCCGCCGGCCACGCATCCCTTTACCCTCGAAGAGGTGGCCATCCCGCCCCTGGTCGAGGGCGCGGTGCTGGGCCGCATGGTGCTGGCCGGCGTCTGCGGCACCGACGTGCACATCTTGCACGGCAAGGCGCCCATCAAAACCCCCGCCATTCTGGGGCACGAGAACGTCTGCCGTGTGGTCGAGATCGGCGGCAGCCAGCCGCTGGTCGATATCACCGGCCAGCCCATCCAGGTGGGCGACCTGATCACCTGGCTGCCCAAATCATGCATGCAGTGCTACAACTGCACCATCCTCAAGGATCAGAGCAAGTGCGAGCGGCGCATCGGCTATGGCGGCTGGCTGCCCGCCTGGCAGCATCCCTATCTGGTGGGCGGTTTCAGTGAGTACGTCTGGCTCTTGCCGGGCAGCGACATCGTCGTGGTCAACGACGTGGCCCCCGAGGCCGTGGTGCTGGGCGACGCCCTGCGCGTGATGGTGCACGCGCTAGAGAACGCCGGCGGCGTGCACTATGGCGACACCGTGCTGGTGCAGGGCTCGGGCGCCGTGGGCATGATGGGCATGCTGCTGGCGCTGGATGCCGGCGCGGGCCAGGTCATTGTCACCGGCGGCCCCGCCGCGCGCCTCGACCTGGCGCGTGCGCTGGGCGCCGATCTGGCCATCGACATCTTTGGCGCCACCCCAGCCGAGCGCGGGGCGCAAGTGTTGGACGCCACCCACGGGCGCGGGGCAGACCTGATCATCGAGGCCACCGGCGTGCCCGCGGCCGTCGCCGAGGGGCTCGACATGGTGCGCATCAACGGGCGCTATTGCATTGCCGGCCACTATGGCGACGCGGGCGCCGTGCCCCTCAACCCGCATCTCATCAACCGCAAGCAGATCACCATCACCGGGGCCTGGTCAGCCGACAACAGCCACTTTTTGCGAGGGCTGGCGCTGCTCAAAAAGCTGCCGCCCGAGACCCTCGACCAGTTGGTGCGGCCGCGCTATCCGCTGGCCGAGATCAACGAGGCGCTCATCACCGCCGAAAAGCAAGAGACCGTCAAGGTCGTCATCGCGCCGTGAAAGAAGGGATGCACCATAAAGATCGGTTTTATCGGACTGGGGAACATGGGCGAGCTGATGGCGCGTAACATCCTCAAAGCCGGGCATGAACTCACTGTCTACAACCGCACCGCGAGCAAGATGGCGCCCCTGGCCGCGCTGGGCGCCCGTCCGATCGTCGGAGCCCACATGCTGCGCAACAAGCGCCATTCCTGCCAGTGAGATGCCGCGACAAACGCTAGTGATGACCACATAGAGCAAAGCGCCCAAGGCGACACCTGCCAGAGTGTTCCCTCCACTCTGCCCGTCCAGAAGGCCTGAATCAACGGCATCGATCCAAAGAGACCGGCCTCACCCCCTGAAAGGGCCGCAAGCCGGGGCACCTGCCCCGTGATGCGATCTTTGGTGAGATCGTGGGCTGCACTGATGCGATCCGCCCGCGCCAATTCCAGGCCACTTGGCACTCCGTGCCATCTGGGTCCCCTCCTATCGTCTGGGCGTATTGTAGCGGATCGCCTGCAAGCAGCCAAGGCCCTGACTGGGGTAGCCTGACGCTCGGATGGCGCCTGCTGCGCGCTCTTTGGTAAAAATCCTGCACCTGTGGCTGAGGCAAGTCTGCGCCTCAGCCACAGGTGCGCGCCCACTCACATCGCAGTCGCACCGAAGCGTGGCGGTGCGCTCAAGAGGGGGTTGGGCAGACATCTACATCCTTGCTGAATAATGAGCAAGAGTTTCGCGGCTTTTTCAGAAATCTCTGACGATAGCGCCAGGGGGCATCTTCAGGCAAATTGTCGCGCGCTCGAATCGTATCGCCCACTCTGAAACGAACTGGCGGATCTAGAGGCTGTCCCGCTGGTTCGTTTCTCCTCGCCACCCTGGTTCTGTCGGGGAACCCATTCGGCCCTACGAGTCGTCAGTGCTATAATCCTGGCCGTTACGTTCACTATGAGGCATAGCATGACCCTGATTGCTCAACGCCCGGTCTGGCGGGCCGTGGGGACCTTTTTCGTCATCGTGATCCTGGCGGGCGCTCTCATGTCGGCGGCGCTCTTTTTCATAACTGTGCGCGATGTGGTGGCGCAGACCAACCTGCCCTTTACCGAACGCATCGTCCGCACCCGCCCTTCAAAAGGCGAGGCGGCGCCCACGCCCGTCTTTAGCGCGCCCAGCGTGCCCGAGCTGGTCGAACAGCAAGAGCGCGTCAATGTGCTACTGCTGGGCATCGACCAGCGCGAGAACGACCCTGGCCCCTATCGCACCGATACCATGATCCTCTTTTCCATCGACATGGCCACCAACTCTGCGGCCATGCTCTCCATTCCACGTGATCTGTGGGGTTCTATTCCGGGATATGGCGAGAACCGCATCAACATGGCACATTTCCTCGGCGATGCGAGGGACTATCCCGGAGGCGGCGTGGCGCTGGCCAAAAAAACCGTCTGGCATGCCTTGGGCGTGCCGGTGCACTATTACGTGCGCATCAATTTCTCTGGGTTCGAGCGCGCCGTGGATGCCATCGGCGGCCTGGATATCGAGGTCAAACGGACCATCTATGACGAAACCTACCCCGACGGCAACTATGGCACGATGCTGGTGCATATCCCCGCCGGGATGCAACACATGGACGGCAAAACCGCGTTGCAGTTTGCGCGCTCACGCCACGGCACCAGTGATTTTGACCGCATGGCCCGGCAGCAACAGGTCATCATGGCGGTTCGTGACAAGGCCATCAGCATGGATATCCCTCTTTCGGCCATACCAAACTTGATCGCCATCCTCGGAGACACGGTGCAGACCGATCTGACCCTGGACGAGACGTTGGCATTGGTCGAGGTTGCCCGCAAGATCGACCGCGATAGCATCAAGAACGGCATCATCGATGATGCCATGACCACCACCGTCATCACCTCCACCAAGGCGATGGTCGAAGTGGCAGACTGGGACAAAGTTCGCGTGCTGGTGGACGAGCTGTTTCCCTCAGCTGAGCCCACCGCCGAGCCAACCACGACGCCCTCGCCGCAGCGCCTCGCCGAAGAGAACGCTCGCGTGGCGCTGCAGAACGGCAGCCTCTCGGCCGGGCTGGCGCGCGAAGCTGCCGACACGTTGGGCGCAGAGGGCTTGAACATCGTGAGCGTTGGCAATGCAGACCGCTTTGACTTTCAAGAGAGCGCGCTCATTGTCTACAGCGACAAGCCCTACACGCGCCAGGTTCTTGTCGAGCTTTTCGGCATCGAGGCGGAGAACGTCTCCGAGCGCCTTGGCCACGCCAGCATCGCCATCACCATGGACACG
>ENA-OSEO01006685-OSEO01006685.1-sediment-metagenome-genome-assembly--contig:-NODE-6685-length-10194-cov-5.662845_pt1 | contig 10194 bp, 5 predicted proteins | sample MGYA00237883_ERZ534232 | MGnify/ENA metagenome assembly ERZ534232
AACACCGCTTCATGGTCGGGCCCGAGGGCCTGCCTCCACACCTGGAGACTCTCGATGTCATCGGCGGTCACCCAGCACTCGAGACCCGCCCGGTCCGCCAGGCTCGCCCCGGTGAACGTCCGTCCCTTGACTTCGACGATCACCTTGCGGTCCGCGCGGGGATAGAGCAGGAAATCGAAGTTCTTCACCGATCCGCTGGGCGGGCCCGGGCGCTTGTGCTCGTCGCAGCGGACGTACCGGACCTGATGGTCTCGCAGCCAGTTCTCGAACGCCCGCTCGTAGTGGTTCGCAGACAGGTCTCGCATCGCTCTCGCACCTCATCTTCACGCCGGCGAAGATCTCGACGCTCATGGGCGTTGCCGAATCTGAAGCCTTCCGGCGTTCCCAGTGGCAGCGTCGAAGCCAAAGGCCTTGACAATAACTCTTCGTGGCGAGGGCATCTTGCCCTTGCTCTTCGCCTCTGGCATGTGTCGCGTGTTGTTGAGGCGAGGCCAAGATGGCCTCGACACGCAAGGGCGGGACGCCCTCGCCACGAAGACGAACTCCACTTGGCGCTGCCATCCGGATGACAATCGAAGGGGCCTACCTATGGTTACTCCGTCCGTCAGGAGCCCAGCCGGGAGAGGAACTGGTCCAGGTCCACGGCTTCCTGCCTCCCACCGGGGGCCATGTCCTTGACGAGCACTTGACGCCTTTCGTCGTATTCTTGCCCGATAATTACGCACCACTTCGCATTCCGCGTGGAAGCATCCTTGAGCTGTTTTGAGAGACTCGGTACTTTAATAGGCTGTCCACTCGAATCCAGCCAAAGACCATAGTGGAAAACTGCAGAATGCCCGCTTGCGCGAATCTTGGCCGTGATCGAGAAGATGTTCTTCGTGAAAATGGAATCGGCACAGGTAACGTAGTATTCAACCTGCTGTTTGGGCACCTGCATCTCAAGCAGACCCCTTTCCTCAAGCAGAATCTCCAATACAGCATCGCCCATCCCCATCCCAGTAGCGGAGATCTTTGGACCGCCAAAATCGCGCAACAGATTGTCGTAGCGTCCGCCGCCACAGATGGCCCTCAACTCGCCCGCGATATCGTGGACCTCAAAGACGATGCCTGTGTAGTATGCGAGGCCGCGCACGATACTCGGGTCGAAACAGCAGAAATCACCCACCTCCATCCAATTGAGCATAGCGAATACCTGCTTGAGATCGCGGGCGGCATCAAGGACTTGCTCGTTCCCACCTGCGGTTTCCTCCACCTGCTCGACCGAATCGAGGGCCATGAAGTCGAGGATCTTCCCGGCCTGGCTCTTGTCGGACACCTGCTCGGCCAGCAAGGCATGAAAGGCCTCGGCCGGCAGCTTGGGTTTCTTGTCCAGGACCGCATAGATCGGCTCCAACCGCTCGGCGGGGATGCCGATGCTCGTAAGCACCGCCGCCAGGAGCCGGCGACTGGAGATCTTGGCCCGCACATCCTTCGCGGTCAGGCCCACCATGCGCAGGTAGTCCAGGGTCGCGAAGATAATCTCGGCATCCGCCTGGCCCTTGTCCTCGCCGATGATGTCCAGGTTCCACTGGAAGAACTCGCGGAGACGGCCCTTCTGCGGGCGCTCCGCCCGGCACAGACGCGGGACGGAGAACCACTTGATCGGCCGGGGCAAGGCATTGATCTGCTGATTCACCATGCGCGCCAGCGTCGGCGTGATCTCCGGACGGATCGCCAGGTCCCGGCCGCCGCGATCCTGCAACGAGAAGAGCTGCTCGACGATCTCCTGGCCGCTCTTGATCTGGTACATCTGGAGGTACTCGAAGATCGGGCCGTCGTACTCCTCAAAACCGTTCCGCACGGAGACCTTCTTCCAGCCGTCGATGATCCAGTTACGCCGGGTCATCTGCGGCGGATAGAAGTCTCTTGTCCCTTTGACCGGGGGTATCTTCATGCCTTGTGCCCCTTCGAGTGGCGGATCTTCCGCTTCTCCGTGACGTTGTTGTCGAACTTCACCTTGATGTACTCCTCCATCTCCTGGTCGTTGGTGAAATGCAGCTCGTAATCGTAGTCGCCCTCAATGAAGTCGCAGTCGGCGTGCTTGTACTTGCGACAGATCGTCGGCCGGTGGTCGTAAATCAGGCACCGGTAGTCCTTCTCCGACAGGTGGCGACACTTGTTCTTGACGTTGAGGTACCAATCACCGTCCTCGACGAAGACGGAAATATCCTCGTGGCACAGATACCACCGGATGTCGTCGAAGTCCTCTCTCGACTCCGGCGTATCAATCGGCAGCGCAAAGTACCGGCAACACATCCCTGTACACTTGTGACACTGGCTCTTTTCAGCCATCCTCGAATCCCTTGAAGACCATGACGGAAGCAGGCGCGAGAAAGACGCAACTATACTCCCGCAGGGATACCTCGTCAAGGCGGCGAGTCCTCCCGCCCCCGGGTATCATAAACCTATGTATCACAAGGAGTAACGAAAGAAACCACAATTTTTTGGAAAAATCGCGAGAAACCTGTTGACTTGTCCGCCGGCACCGGGTACCATGATGCCTGTATGAGTGATTGATTTGTCCACAGGCCCCCGCATAGTCTCGCTTCCTCTCCCTCATCAAAAAGCGGGGGCTTCTTTTTTACCATCTGTACGACATTTTCCCGAGCCGGTGATCTTTGGCTCTTGAATTCCCGGCCCACAATTGACACACTATTTCCATGAAGATCTGTGGCGGCAATTGAGCAACTGAACGGGACCCCCCGCGTGGTGCATCCAATCAGAACACAACTGGCCGGCATGGCCCTCTGGTGTGGCATCGTCGCCGTCCTGGGCCTGCTGATGGCGTCTTGCAGTCCCCAGGTTCCCGAGAAGTACAGCGAAGCCGATCACGAGCCCCGCCTGAGCCCCGACTATGCCGGGGTTGTCATTCCCGCCAACATTGCCCCTTTGAACTTCCGGATCCTCGAAAATGGACGGGCCTATCTCGTCACCGTCCGTTCCGACAGCGGGCGCCCCGTCCGCGTCCTGAGCAAGACGGGCCGCATGCAGATCCCCGTTCGCGCCTGGCGCGCCCTGCTCGACGCCAACCGGGGCCGCGATCTCCTGCTCGACGTGTATGTCCAGGATGCAGACCGCCGGTGGACGCGGTTTCGCCCGGTCACCAACACCATCGCACGCGAGGACATCGACGGAGCCTTGGTGTATCGGCTCATGAAACCCATCTTCAGTTGGTGGAAGGACATCGGCATCTACCAGCGCAACCTTGCCAACTACGACCAGTCCGTGCTCCTGCACGGGCGCTCGTTCGGCGGGGGATGCCTGAACTGCCACAGCTTCGTGGGCAACGATCCCGACACCATGACGATCGCCTTGCGCAGCGCGACGTACGGCAGCCACACGCTCCTGGCTCATGGCCGCGGCGTCGAGAAGATCGGGGCCAAGTGGGGCTACACCGCCTGGCACCCCAGCGGCGCCCTGGTGGTCTACTCTCTCAACAAGGTGACCCAGTTCTTCCAAGCGGGAGGAATGGAGGTCCGCGATGTGGTCGACCTGGACTCCGCGCTGGTCTGCTATCGGATCAAGGACGGCAAAGGCACCTGCCCCGACGCACTGGCCGACAAGGACCGGCTCGAAACCTATCCCGCCTGGTCGCCGGACGGCAAGTACCTGTATTACTGCAGTGCACCGATCCTGTGGCAGGATCGCAACGCGGTACCGCCCGAGGGTTACGACAAGGTCAGATACGATCTGCGGCGCGTCTCGTATGATTTCGCGGCGGATCGGTGGGGACAAGTCGAAACCGTCGTGTCCGCCGAAGAAACCGGCCGGAGCGTCCTGCTGCCCCGGGTTTCACCCGACGGACGGTTTCTGCTATTTTGCATGTGTCGCTACGGCTGCTTCCCGATCTACCAACCCAGCAGCGACCTCTATCTCATGGACCTCGCGACGAAGCAATACCGCAAACTGGCCGTCAACAGCGAGTATTCCGAATCGTGGCACAGTTGGTCGAGCAATAGCCGGTGGATCGCGTTCAGCAGCAAGCGTCAGGACGGCTTGTTCACGCGGACCTATCTGAGCTACGTAGACGAAACCGGGACGGTGCACAAGCCGTTCGTCCTGCCCCAGCGCGATCCGGCCCATTATGAAGCATCGCTGAATACGTACAGCGTGCCGGAACTGGTCAAGGGCCCGGTCCCGGCACGGAAATCCCTGCTGGCGCGGACCGCCCGTGCGCATCCGTCTGTGACCCCACAGATCCCGATCACAGGAGCCAGTCCGAAGGTTGTGCCGATCCATCCGTGGCAGGAACGCGAATAGCTGTGCCACGGAATGCCTTCCGGCGTCACCGCGAACCAAGTCAGGAGCCACAAGAACATGGCTGCGAAACACGAAGCAGGTGGGATACCCGGGGAGAAGTCGCGCACCTCCGACCGTCTCACCTTCTTGGCGTCTTACCTTCCCTTCTTCGTCCTGTCCTTCGTCTACCTGTGGCTCGTGGTCGAGCCGCGCTTGATCTACTATGGTTTCAGCACCCTGCTGCCCAACGCGCCCCAGTTCGCCACCGGATGGTCGTTTCTCCAAGATGCGCTGGGCAGGGCGGGCGGACCGGTCACCTATGTATCCGCGTTTCTCTCCCAGGGGTATGTTCACTCCTGGCTGGGCGCCCTGATCATCGTCCTGGCGGGACTGTGTCTCAGCGAGCTCTTCCGACGCCATCTGCGCCAGGCCGGGCTCGTACGGGTCTCCATCCTGGCCCCCCTGCCCGCGATCATGTTCTTCGTAATCTACAGTCGCTACAACCATCCGTTGACTATCTGCCTGACGGTATCGCTGGGACTGCTCCTGTCTCTGCTCTTCGAGGGGTTGCTCTGGCGTCCACCCTGGGCTCGAATCGCCGGGGTCGCCCTGACGGCAGCGCTGGGCTTCTGGCTGGGCGGCGCGGGGACACTGCTCGTCTTCGTCCTCATGACCTTGATCTATGCGATCTTCCGTAGAGACTGGGCAACGGCCGTGGCGGTGCTGCCGGTGAGCTTCGCAGTCGCTTGGTTCCTGACCCGATACGTGTTCCTGATCCCCCTGCGCGAAGCGCTGCTGACCCTGACGCCCTTTGCACCGTCGGCAACGACCGGGCTGGATGCGTTCCTGAGAGTTCTGATCTTCCTTCTCTACGGCTTTATCCCTCTGGTGATCCTGCCCTTGTCGGCCGGCAAGAGTCTCTTCGGCCTGCGCCGACAACCAGCCAGCATGCATCGCAAGAAGGGCCGGGCGAAATCAGGTGGTTCCGCCGGGGCGAAAGGAGACGGTAAGCGGTACACACGCTGCCTCGCAGCGTCCGCTCTGGCGGCCATCCCCATCGTGTTGATGATCTTCGGTCTGTACGTCAGTCGTCAGGACCTCCGCAAACCCTACGTCTTGTCGAACTACTACGCCTGCCGGAGGAACTGGGACAAAATCATTGAGCTCAGTCACCAACTGCCCAAGACCCGGGCGAACCCCTTCGTCAGTCACGATTTCCTGCGGGCCTTGTATCACACGGGCAGGCTCCCCTACGACATGTTCCGTCGCCCGCTGGTCCCGGAGGCGATCCTGCTCACGCATGAGAAGCAGGAATCCGACTTGACTCAGTGGAAATTGAGCGACATCTTCCTCGAGTTGGGACACGTCAACATGGCCCAGAAGCTGGCCTCGGAACTCCTGGCAACCAAAGGCCACCTCGGCATCGTGCTCGAAGAGCTGGGCTGGATCAACATCATCAAGGGACACCCCGGCACCGCGCGAGTCTACCTGAACGCGCTGAAACGAGACCTGGTCTACCGCGGGAAGGCGGAATCGCTGTTGCACGGTCTGGACAGTGGCTTTGTGCCGGAACAAGCGGCCTACATCGAAGCGGTCCGCGCCTGCATGCAGGACGAGACCGCGGGCGTCACCGGGACCGAACCCGTCGATGAGACGCTGGCCGCTCTGCTCGAACGCAATCCCCACAACAAAATGGCCTTCGAGTACCTCATGGCGTGCTACCTGCTGACCGGCCGGGTGGACAAGATCGTGGCCCACATGGACCGGCTCCGCGACCTGGGCTATCCGAAGATCCCAACCTTGTACGAGGAGGCCATTCTCGTCCACTTCGGAACCCAGAGGCGGGACATCGATCTGACCCGGTTCCCCATCAGCCAGGAAACGCTCAAGCGGTATGAGACGTTCGTCCAGATGCACAACGCAATGCAGTCACCCAATCACCAGGTTGCGCTCACCCGTCTGATCCGTGAGTTCGGCACCAGCTACTTCTTCTATTATTCCTTCGGCAAGGTCGGGCTGGTCTGAGGGGCCCGGCGCTCGGCAATGTCCGAGAAAATGGGGTTGCAGATCGTGTCCGGGTCTGGTATAAATGAATCGCATCGATAGTTGTGTTCGTTTGCGGCTGGTTGCGGTGCCTTGCTGGGAGGTCGGGCGCCACCAGACACGGAAGACAGGCTTGATATCGCATATCTGGTCAGTGTCGGAGGACCTGGCGCCTTGTGTTGTGGGAGGCACACAGTAAAGGTCGGGAGTTCAGGGTACAACTCTGTCACACGCCGGACCTTTTCGTTGGCTCTCCACACGGCGCATCTTCTACTACAGGAAGGAGGTGATTCGACCGATACAATCCATACGAAATATCCGGAGGGTGGTGTCTGCAAAACGAGGGGGGTGTGCTCTGATGTGTGGTCGGAGCAGTGTGAGGACGATCTTGTTGAAGGAGTGATCCCATGCGAAGAAGCACTTGTTTTGTTTTCCTGATGGTATTGTTGGCCCTGGCACAGGGCAGCGCATTCGGCGCGTTCAACCCCCTCAGGGACCCGGCCATCATCGGCTGGTGGACCTGCGATGAAGGGGCAGGCGAGGTCGTCGCCGACTCGTCCCCCAATGGCAACGATGGGAGATTCATCAACGGCGCCTCGGCCTGGCGGGCCGGCATGTATGGCAACGCCATCACGATCAACGGCCCGACGCTGGTCGAGATCCCGGCGATGGGTCTGACCCTGAGTGCGGCCACCATGGCCGGCTGGATCTTCGCCCCGGCGGCGCAGCCCGAGTGGGCGTCGTTCATCATGCACCGCAGTCCCGGTCCCGCGTCCGGCTTCAACATGCTGGCGGACCGGCAACTGGCCTATCACTGGAACGACGCCTCCAATACCTGGAGCTATCGTCCCGGCGTCTATCATCCGCTGAATGAGTGGGCGCACTGTGCGGTGACGGTCGAACCCACCCAGGCCACTTTCTACCTCAACGGCGTGGCCTCTGCCACCAACACCGTCAGCCACCCGGCCTGTGCCTGGGACGGCCCGGTTTGGCTGGGCGGCGACGGCGGCGCCTCCTGGACGGCCCGTCGCATGAGCGGCGGCTCGCTCGACGATGTCTGCTTCTTCAGCCGGGCGCTGACCGCGGAGGAAGTCGTGGAGATCATGGGAGGTCTGTCCGACCCCGCGCTCGCCGGAGAGCCGAATCCCATGGACGAGGCCACCGATGTGCCGCAGGACACCACCCTCAGTTGGAAACCGGGTGAGACCGCCGCGACGCATGATGTCTACCTCGCGACGTCATTCGCAGATGTCGAGAGCGCCGCGCCCGCCGCACTTGCCAGTCAGGGTCAGACGGGCGCCACGTTCGACCCCGGCCTCCTGGAATTCGGCCAGACGTACTACTGGCGCGTTGACGAGATCGATGCCGGCGGCACGGTCCTTCCGGGGAATGTCTGGTCCTTCACCGTCGAGCCGTTCGCGTATGCGATCACGAACATCACGGCCACGGCGTCGAGCAACCAGCCCGGTATGGGTCCGCAGAACACCGTCAACGGCGCCGGACTCAACGCCAGCGAAGAGCACTCCACCGAACTGACTCAGATGTGGATGAGCACCGGCTCCCCCCTGCCGAACTGGATTCAGTTCGAGTTCGACAACGTCTACAAGCTCCATGAGATGTGGGTCTGGAACTCCAACCAGATGATCGAGCCGTTCATCGGCTTCGGCGCCCGGAACGTCACGGTCGAGTACTCCGCCGACGGCGAGACCTGGACCGCACTGGAAGGCGTGCCCGAATTCGGCCAGGCCACCGGCTCGCCCAGCTACACGGCCAACACCACCGTCGATCTCGGCGGCGTCATGGCCCAGTACGTCAAGCTGACGATCAATCAGAACTGGGGCGGCGTCGCGCCGCAGACCGGTCTGGCCGAGGTCCGATTCCTCCAGATCCCGGTGCAGGCCCGTGAGCCGCAGCCGGTGGACGCAGCCACGGACGTCAGCCTCAGCGCCGAGCTGAATTGGCGACCCGGACGCGAGGCCACCTCGCATGAGGTCTATTTCGGCGCCGATGCCGGTGCATTGGCCTTGGTGGACACGGTGACCGGTCACAGCTACGCGCCCACGGCAATGGAGTTCGGCACCCAGTACTTCTGGAAAGTCAACGAGGTCGGCGACGCCGGCGCCTACGAGGGCGACGTCTGGAGCTTCACCAGCCAGGAGTTCGCAGCCCTCGATGACATGGAGAGCTACAACGACGACGACAACCGCGTCTATGATTCCTGGATCGACGGCTGGGTCAACAATACCGGCTCCCAGGTCGGATACGACGAGTCGCCGTTCGCGGAGAAAGTCATCGTCCACGGCGGCAAGCAGTCGATGCCCCTGAAGTACGACAACACCGCGTCGCCGTTCTACAGTGAGACCGAGCGGGAATTCGCCACGGCCCAGAACTGCACCGGCAACGGCGCGACGGAGCTGTCCGTCTGGACGCGCGGCTACCCGGCGCTGGCCTCGGTGCCTGTCACCGAAGCCGGCGGCAAGATCAGCGTGACCGGGGACGGCGCGGACATCTGGGGCACCTCCGATCAGTTCACCTACGTCTACAAGACCCTCAAGGGCGATGGCAGCATGGTCGCCCGCGTGGTCAGCACCGGCACCGGGTCCAACACCTGGGCCAAGGGCGGCGTGATGATCCGCGAGAGTCTCCGCGGCGACTCGATGCACGCCATGATGGTCATCACCACCCCCGGCGCCAACGGCGCCAGCTTCCAGTACCGGGCCGCCGCCGGTGGCGCGTCGGCCGGTACCGACAGCGCCGTGGCCGTCGCCCCGCCGTACTGGGTCAAGATCGACCGGGCCGGCAACAACCTCACCGGCTACCACTCCGCCAACGGCACGAGCTGGAGCATGGTGAGCTCGACCCAGGTCCCGTTCAGCGAAACCGTCCACATCGGTTTGTGCGTCACGTCGCACGCCGCGGGTGAGCAGCGGACCTTCGATTTCGACAACGTCACCGCGGCCGGTGGTGTCACCGGCGCCTGGACCGGGGTCGTGATCGAGAGCGCACAGTACAACGACGCGGCGGACATGTACCTGACCGTCGAAGATAGCGCCGGCAAGAGCGCCACGGTGACCAGCAGCACGGCGGCAATCGTCGCCGACTGGACCCGCTGGGTCATCCCGTTCAGCGATCTGGCCGGCGTGAACATGAGCCGGGTCAAGAAACTGGTGATCGGCGTGGGCAATAAGGCCGCTCCGACCGCCGGCGGCACTGGCACGGTGTTCATCGACGACGTCGGTTACGGACGTTCCTCGCAGTAACGCGGGTACCTTGCCCATGCTTCATGGGCGACAGGATGTTCAAGAAAAGGGCCTATGCCTTCGCGGGCGTAGGCCCTTTGTCATTGCCTCAAGCGTGTGGGCGACTACGCGCACCAGGGACGTGCCCGCTGGATATCCTTGGCGAGCACCTGCTGGGCGATGATCACATCTTCGCGGACCTGGAAGTCGAACATGCCCACGCACAGGAAGTCCGCGCCGCTCTCGAAGGCAAACTGGAAACCGGCCTTCGGCGCGACCGCTCCGGCGGCCAGGACCTTGAACCCGATCCAGGGCACCTTGAGCTCTTTCATGTATTCGACGGTCTCCCGCGGGTTACGGCAATACATGTTGTCGTGGAACTCCCCGTGATCGCCGCTGTTGGCCCCGATCACGTCGAACTCCTTGCGGTTCTCCGCGGGTGTCGCCGACCAGTAGTTGTCCGGATGGATCGTCTTGACCCAGAAATCGGGCTTGAACCCGGCCTTCACGCACGCCTTGATCGTCTCCAGGTCGTGGGCCCCGAGCCCGCCGGGAACCTTGAACTCCTTGATATAGTCCAGGGCCTCGCCGAGCGCCGCGGTCTTGCCGTCCCGCACCGCCTGGTCCGCGATGC
>ENA-OSEO01006689-OSEO01006689.1-sediment-metagenome-genome-assembly--contig:-NODE-6689-length-10191-cov-5.270615_pt1 | contig 10191 bp, 5 predicted proteins | sample MGYA00237883_ERZ534232 | MGnify/ENA metagenome assembly ERZ534232
AAAATCCGTACGGGGGTTCAGCCCCGAGAAATGTTATTTACCTATCGAGTTTTATACCACTTTTTCCATGTTCCTTAACACGCTATTTGCATATATCATTTTAGGACGACATATCACAACCTATTCATATCTCGCTGTAACCTGACCCCCTGGAATCAATGCCCCTGCCTTTTGCCTGCTCTATCCACCCGAACTCTTTGAGTATCAACTGGCTGTAAGTGACCCGTCCGGATACCTTTTCAATCGGTTCGGTAGCCAGTAGAAGGATCGCTTTGGCCATAACCTCGGGTGATTCTCCCCTGGGATCGTCCAGCCCGGTGACCAATTTGTGATAGACGGTCCCGGGGGTGGGCACGACCTGGGATGGGGAAACCGCTGCCACCGATATGCCGAACTGGTAGACTTCTTCGGCCAACCCCTGGGTGAAACGTTCCAGCGCAGCTTTGACCGCTCCGTACATCGTTGCCCCGATGCCGGGTTCCTTGTAAGGCCCGCGGCCGGGCCCAATGGCGGCCCCAGAGGAGACGTTCACAATAGCGCCGCTTCTTCTTTCGATCATATCGGGCAGCACCTTTTGGCTCATCATAAACGGGCCATGGACATCCACAGCAAACGCGCGCCACCACCGTTTGACGTCGAAATCCTTTATCGGTACAAAATAGGATAGAGCCGCGTTGTTGACCAGAATATCCGGCGGGCCGAATGCCTCTTTGGCGGCTGCAACCAGATTGGCACAGCTACCCTCATCGCTCACGTCGGCTTGAACGGCTAAAGCCTTTCCGCCTGCCTTTTGAATACCGGAAACCGTCGAATCCAGTGAACCTTCAAAAAAATGCCCCCCTTCTTCGAGGGTCCTTGCAGCACAGACAACAGAGCCTCCCTCGGCAGCAAACAGCTCGGCCACGACTTTTCCGCCGCTCCCGAGGGCAAATCGCACAAGATCCTGCTTGTACTTAAGGTCCAGTTCTTCTGTTGATTCCGGCAAAGGCAATTCAAGTGCAAAACGTAAGCACTCCAATATGGCCGACTTTCCACTACCCCGAATACCGATCAGGCAGTTCATCTCATCGGAAAAGTCCATCCGCTTCCCATCCAGGATGCCGCCTTCAAATCTAATGGATCGAACCCATGAATGAACTTGTCGTTGAATAGGCTTGTTGGACAGCCGATCTGACGCTGGCTTCAGGGCGAACTGGACCGCCTCAAAGGTGAAAGCGCCGATCTTTATGAAGGTCCTCTCACCGCGCCCCACCTCGTCAATGTTCTTAGGGTCCGAGCCTTCCACTTCCGCAGGATACCAGGAGCAGAACCATTCCTTTACCCTCTCGCGCATGTCTCGAGTTCTGACCTTCTGAAACGCGGCGGTCTTGGAGCAGAATAGTTCATTCTTTCCGATCTCAATGATTCTACCCCCGTCAAGTCCATCCCAAAGGCCGTTGTTCTCTTCTACATGGGCGAAGATAAGGAGGTATTCCTTTTCGAACTTATTCAGTTCGTGAATAGTCTCCAGCAAATCGTCATTTGAGCGGGCATTGCTGTTTTCGTAGTTGGCTTGCCCCGCGAAGGTCAGGTTTAGAAAGCTGTTTATGTAATCAGAGTTTTCCCGGTTATCGATCCACTCTTCATGGAAAACGACGAGAGTGTGAATCCCGTTACGCCCATCTTTGACGGATAGCTCGACTCCGGGCATGAGATAGATATCTTCCTTCTTTGCCGCTTTCCGGAGCGATTTGAACTCCTCCCAATCAAACTTGTTGTGGTTCGTGATGACGCCAACTCGGATATCCGCCTTCTTGAGCGCTGCAATGTAGCGAGCCACAAAGTCCTTCTCGGAACCTTCGTCCTTGAATTCCTTGTCCCGCCGGGTGTGCAGGTGGAAATCGGCCCTTACACATCGGCTTCCGTGGGCAAAAAAGCTAATAGTTTCAAACATTCTTAGGGCCTCCATTCTCCACAATATAGACGATAAGGCCGACCAACACAATTTCAGGTTTGCCACTCCTATTTTTCTTCATCCTGATCTGGTGTAGCCATTTGCGTGCAAGAGATCGTTCAATCACAAACAGCCATTCTCCAAAAAGCTATAATGCCCTTTCTGGCTGAATATAATATGGTCCAGCACGGCTATACCGAGCGTTTCTCCGGCCTCCTTCAGCTGGCGGGTCAGGAGAACGTCCTCCTTGCTTGGACTAATATCGCTTGAAGGATGATTATGGGCAAGGATAACCGCAGATGCCCGATCAGTTATAGGGTCAGCAAAAACCTCGCGTGGGTGGACCTGGGTTTTATTGACCAAACCGATGGAAACGACGCGTGTTGTGATGACCTCATTGGCGCCGTTTAAAGAGACGCAGAGAAAATGTTCTTGTTTGCGATCGCCGTAATGTCGAATCAGGGGCAAAACGTCCACCGGCGTTCTGATCTTCAGGCCCTCCGGCCGTATACGGCGTCTTGCATACTCCAGGGCCGCGGCTATAAGAGTGGCCTTTGCCAGGCCCACTCCTTCAAGTCTTTGGAGATCAGCCAAGTCCGGCCTGCCTTGATCGTCATCTACCAGTCTGACAATGCGTTTGGCCAATGTCCTGACATCATGGCCTTTGGTGCCAAAGCCCAACAAGATGACCACCAACTCCTCGTCAGACAATGCGCCAGGACCTTTACTCAGCATCTTCTCCCTGGGCCGTTCCTGCTTCGGCAGGTCAGCTATGCGCTTGGCCATAACTTGCACCCCTTCCTTCAATCATGCGACCCATCTCTGACCACTGTTGGCATACTGGAGCATCATGTCGAACACGTCGTTGCATTTTTCCTTAAACAACAGGCGGTCGTAAGTGCGGGGCAGTCTTTCGTCCAGAATTTTCTCAACGGTTGAGCGGACAATGAATTTGGTTTGGGAATCCCTGTGCCAGTCCTGGACGAGCACCTTTGGTTGCTCCTCCAGCAGTCTGCGCAGCAGGGACTTCGCGGCAAGCTTGACCTTTGTCTCTTCTTCCTTGGTCATTCTCTCCTTTTTCAGCAAATCATAGAGCTCCAATTCGTCCTCGGTCAGACCTTCTCGAATGTGCCGCTCGTCTTCAGCCTTAAGATTCTCGGCAAAGTTCATCAGTTCGTCATAATAGTTCTCGGTGGAAGAGCCGCCGGAGTTATAGGTGTTGATGATCACCTGCAGCTTCATCACGAAATCTATCCGCGTCATATTCTGCTGAAGCATCTGTTGAATCTTGGTTACAATGAACGTACGCAGATCGGCTATTTCTATGTTTTTATAGGGAGCATGCCGAAAATCTTCCTTGAGCTTTGCAAAATCGATCCTACTGAGATCCCACGTCCTTCCGGTCTGAACAATCTGGAATGTCGGTTTTCCGTGAGCGGCGATGAATTGCTCTGGGTTATCCACCACCACGCTTTCATCGAGCAATTCACCAATACGCAAACTCACTGCCTCGATGTCCTCCTGGTCGATAATGCTTTCGACCACGCCTCTGAGATATTGGAAGACCGCAACCATCCGGCAGGTATCCTGCCCCAGGATCTCCGGCTTACAGGCCTCATAAAGGGATGAGATAGTGTTCTCGTAAACATTAAAGGTCTTGCGCCACTCGTCGTTGCCAAGCAGCGTGTCTGCATAATCGTTGAACAGGCCGATGTTCTTAAAGACATTCCGGGTTTCCAGTATCCTTGCTATATCTATCTCCCGCTCCCGACAAAAGGTCATGGACTGCTCAATGGCGTCATCCAACAGCCTGAGCAGTTCTTTCTTGTCCTGAACCGGCGCCTCCTCCAGCCCCTCTTCACCCTGTGCATAATCCTTCAGCGCTTTCTTCATGTTGCGGAACACGTTGTAGTAGTCGATGATCTCGCCGTTTCTTTTCGCTATCTTATTGATCTGAAATGAGGTCACCCGATTGGCGCGGGCAATGGTCTGCATGAGGGTGTGATCTTTCATCGGTTTGTCAAGATAGAGAGTGGAAACGGTCGGCGCGTCGAAACCGGTCAGCCACATTGCGCAGACAAAGACCAGCTGCAAAGGGTGTTCAGGGTCCTTGAAGTTGTATTCGATGTCGTGCCCGTGCTCATCCACCTGTTCCATTCGCATCCGGTGTGGTTTGATGTCCAGCTTCTGAGCCTTGAATTTCTCCTCTTCGCCGGCCTCGGCGCTCACCACTATCGCCATGTCCACCCGACGCATATACTCTACAGTTTTTCTTAGGCGATGTTTTTCGATCTCACTGGCGGATTTCTTGATGCCGCCGACCAGATTCTTCATTTCTTCTTTCCAAAGCCGCTGCACCTTGTCGTACATCTTGACGGCGGTGAACTTATCCACTGAGATGACCATGCCCTTCCCCAAATAACCCCGGCGGGGAAAGTGATACACGATATCTCTCGCTATGGTGTCCAGTCGGTCGTCGCGTTTGATCACCTCGATCTCGGTGGCGAATTTTTTCTCCAACTTGGCCTGCTGGATTTCGTCCAGGTTTTCGTCTTCCAGGATCTGGTAAAACTCGTCACTCAGATCCTCGTTTTGAATCAGGACCTCGGGCACACGCTTCTGGTAAAAAAGCGGAACAGTGGCGCCTTCGTCCATAGACTGTTGGAAGCTGTACTCACTCACGTAATCGCCGAACCAGGCATTGGTTTTTCGTTCCCGCCCCAACAACGGCGTGCCGGTAAAGGCCAGATATTGGGCTTTTGGCAATCCTTGACGCATGTTGTCGGCCAGGGATTTGTACTGGGTGCGATGCGCTTCATCGACAATGACTATGATATCGTCGCGGTTGGAAAGGACTGGGTAGTCCTTTCCCTTTTCGTAGCGGAATTTCTGGATCAGGGTGAAGACGATGCGCTTGTTCTGGCCGAGGAATTTGCGCATCTCGTCGCTGTTCTTGGGCTGGGCCGCCTCATGCTTCTTGACCGTGCCGGTGTTGAGGAAATTCCGGTAGATCTGGCCGTCCAGGTCTTCGCGGTCGGTGATCACCACAAAAGTGAAATTACCGGTCAGCTTGCGGAAGATCTTGCGCACGTAGAAGATCATGGAGAAGCTCTTGCCCGACCCCTGTGTATGCCAGAAGACGCCGAGCTTGCCCTGCCGCCCCTCCCGGTTTCGAAAGACCTGGTAGGCATTATTCACGCCGATGAACTGGTGATTCATGGCGATGATCTTCTGAGTCTCCTTGTAATAGAGAATGAAGTTCTCGACATAATCGAGGAGTCTCTCCGGGGCGCAGAGTCCGGCTGCCGCGTATTCCAGGCTGGTTCCTTCTCGCTTGACCTTCTCCCGATCCACCTTCTCTTTCTCATCCTCCACCCGCAGCCAGTTGAAAAAATGCTCCCACCCTGCCGTGAAGCTTCCCACCTTCGTCTCTATGCCATTTGAGAGGATGCAGAAAGCGTTGGTCAGGAAAAGTTGCGGTATGTCTTTCTTGTAATTGGTGAGGTTGTCTTCAAGTGCGGCTTTCAGCTTGACGTTGGAGTTCTTCAACTCAATGAACACCAAAGGGATACCGTTTACGTAAAGGAGGATATCCGGACGGCGATAGTAGAGTTCTCCTTTGATCCAGATCTGAGAAACGGCGAGAAACCGGTTTGCGCCTGGGTTTTTAAAGTCTATCACCCGAACGCGCTCTTGTTTCTTCCTGCCTTTGGAATCGTCAAACTCTACCGGGATGCCGTCCCGGATCAGCCCATCGATTTCCCGGTTGGCCGCGATAGGCGACATGGCCTCTCGCTTGTCGGTCAACTGCACCAGCGCCGCATCTATCACCGCATCGGGAATACTCGGGTTCAGTCGGACCGCTGCTTCTTTTAAACGGTCTCCAAAGATCACTTCGCGTTTATAGGCTCGGGCAGATCGGTCGTTCAGATCGTCGGCATCAGCGGTATAGCAGTTCAGCAGTTCATAGCCGAACTGCTGCCGCAGTTTCTGTAGGATTGCACGCTCGATCTGATCTTCGGAGATGAAGTTAGCCATAGGCAATTACCTTAGCGACAGATTCTCCTTCCGTGAGCATGCTTGGTGGAAATCGGATATCGAGTTTTTCGACCGAGAGTCTGCCGGAAATCAGCCTTGGCAAGAGCAGATTTCTGGTGTTAGATAGAATTCGATTCTCCTTCAAAAGAAGCTCTATCTGTTTGAACAATGGGCAAGCAGTCTTCTCAAATTCTGAGACAATCCCCTTCGGAGGGGACAAGATGTCAATCTTTTTGAAAGTCCCTTTGGTCAATTCTGCAAAGGTCGCCCCGCTCGATAAGATATCAAAGTGAGGCTTGGCGAGCTTCATCCAATGGTAAAGGAAAGTCAAAGGATATCGTCCATTAGGAATACAGGTTATAAAACCCTGATTCGTACAGGCTGGTGTGAGATTTATTCCGATTGCACCAATTGTTGCCCGACTTGTCATCATTACAGAATATGCAGGAAAGATGCGAGCTGAACTGTTTGCCAAACCTTCCTGCGTGCATTGGCTCCCTGATCGTCCCAAAAAAATCCCCGAAGCAGAAGTTATATCCGTCGGTGTAAACCAGTTTATAGTCCCGTCATCCCAATAGCGGGCTGTTTCCTTCGAAGGTGTGCCACCACCGGTGAATTTGAAGGCCTTCTCCAGCTTGACCATTTCCCAACCCTCAGGCAGGCCTTTGTAGAACTTAACCTTGTCATAATCGGGAAAACGAAAGCGCACAAACCATTCACGATAGATTTCCTCGGCCATTTTTTCCAGAAGAGCGATGCGACATTTGTTCTTTTCGATCAGATCGTCATAGGCGGAGAGAACGGCAGCTATTATTTTCTGAAGTTTTAAGCTGGGTATACTAAACTTAACGTTCGCCAACTGCGTTAGGTTAAGGTTTGGCTGAGCTGACTGGGGGCACAGCATGTTCAAGTACGCCGTCGTACTTGTATTCAGAAGGAAATACTTGACAAATTCGGGACAGGCATTGTTTCTGTCGAGTCTGATAATAGCTACTGCCTGATTAGCGTTTGCTGGCAAATGCGCTTTCCGCACGAGGCCGATTTTCCCAAGATAAACCCCAGCTATCGTGACGAGAAGATCCTTTTCCTGGATTTTAGAGCGCTTAAGTGCATCGTGTGCCTTTTCACTGATCCTTGCGAATGCCGATTCTATAATACTGCCATCCCTGGTTAATGCCTCGGCCTTGATAAAATTGATTCCTACCTCCGTGAAATCAAATCCTAGTGTCGTTGGGGTTGTGCCCTTGGTGATTCTCGAGGCGATGTCTTTAATTTGCACTTCGCTCCAAGCCGTCATTAGTCACCCGTAATCTGTCTAACGTTATGGACAATCACTCTCTCCACCTCTCGAGCCTCTTTATCCAAGCGGGTCAACTCATAGGTCATAACCTTCAATTCCTCTAAAAACTCCTCCTTAGTCTTACCATCCTCCTCGATCACCACACCCACATAGCGCCCCGGATTGAGTGAATAATCCTGCTCCTTGACCTCTGCCAGCTTTGCCAATTTACAGAGTCCGATGACGTCCTCGTACTCTGATTTGGGAAATCTCTCCTGCAGCCAATGGATGTGCTTGAAAAATCTTTCGGCGCTACCGACCTCGGCCTGGAGTTGTTCAAGGGCGGATTTCAGGGCTTTGATTTTCCTGTCTAAAGGTAGTCGTTTATCTGCCTTCTTTGCAGCATCGGCCTGCTCTTTTTCATGTTGGCGAATAATCTTACCAAGCTGTTTCAAACCATCATGCAGGGCAACAAAGAAGGGATCGAAGTTTTCCCGTAAGGCATGTTGGGCGGCATTCTTCTTGATGATCGCCTTTTCGCCAGCGTTCTTTGCAAGATACTTTTCATGCTGAGCCTGCAGTTTCTTGAGTCCGGCCCAATGCGCCACCAAATCGGCTACTGCCTGGTTACCGCCGCCGTTTTCCAATACCTCCATGAGCTGATCGGAAATCGGTTCTACTCTGGCTTTATTTTCAAGCAGCTTTTCCATGCCCTGCTCAAAGTAGCGGTCGATCAGCCGTAAGAATTTGTGTCGTTTGCCTCTGCGCAGGTGGCTGATCATGGCGATGTTGTTGATCTGCTCTTCTGAAAACTCCCGGTGGGAACGATCGATCTGAGTAAAGATGTTGCGGGCATCGATGAACAGGATACGGTCATCCTCTTTGGCTTTATCGAAAAACCAAAGGGTAGCAGGCAGGGTGACGGTATAGAACATGTTCGAAGGCAAAGTCAGCGTGCCATAGATCAGGTTGTTTTCGATAAGGGTCCGGCGGATGTCTGCTTCGGAATGACGGGCATCAGAGGCCGAATTGGCCATAACGAGGGCGGCTCTCCCCTTGTCGTTCAGCGAGGTGGCAAAAAGGTTGATCCACAGGTAATTGGCATTGGGCACCGCCTGTTTACCCTGTTCGCTCTTCTTGAGTTTGGTCTTGTTGCGGGGGATGCCGTAGGTATTGAAGCGCCGGTCCTTTTCCACGCTGCTGAGGCTGACATCATCGACATTGAAGGGAGGATTGGTCAACACATAGTCAAATCTGCCGAAGCTGTCGTGGGGGTTCTCGTAATAGGTGTTTGCCTGCTTGACATCGCCGCGAAGTCCGTTTACCGCCAGGTTCATCTTGGCAAGCTTCACTGTTTCCAGTGTCTTCTCTTGTCCGTAGACGTAGATATCACCGCCGTTGCCGTTCACGAGCTCATCGCGGTGGCGGTCAATGAACTTGGACGATTGCACGAACATACCACCCGAGCCGCAGGCAGGATCGAAAACTTTTCCGCCAAACGGCTCGATGATCTCCACCATGAGTCGCACCACCGAGCGGGGTGTAAAGAACTCTCCGCCCCCCTGTCCCTCGGCCATGGCAAAGTTGCCCAGAAAGTATTCGTAGATCTGCCCGAAAATATCTCCTTCGGCATTCGGCGGGATGTTGGAGAAGTTTCTGAGCAGTTGGCCGGGAATGTTCTTGTCAGTGCGGGTTAGCCGGAAATACTCATCTCGAGGCAGAACGCCCCTCAGTTCCGGTTTGTACTCCTCGATGGCTTCCATCGCCTTCTTGATTGCTTCAGCGATGTCCTTTTCTTCCGGCAGGTTAAGCAGGTAGTCATAGCGGGCATGATCCGGCAGATAAAAGCCGCACTTCTCAATAGCAATATCACTTAAGGCTTTCTCCCGCCGGGTGCCTTTGAGTTTCGCGTATTCTTTTAGGATTTCCTTCTCAAAACGGCGATATCGGTTGTCGGCAAATTTAAGAAAGATCAGTCCCAGCACCGGAGTGGAATACTCGCTGGATTTCAAATCGGAATTGGCACGCAGGGTGTCGGCGCTCCGCCATAGATCGTTTTCAAGCTGTTTCAGTTCTTCAGTGTTCATTTTAATTTAGATAAGCCTGTCTATTGGGCTGAAGAAGTGTGTTTGGTTTTCTCTGGTTCGGAACCTTCAGGCCCTTTGGCATCCGCAGTTTCTGGAACAAGCCGTTCCAGGAACGATGTATAGTGTTGCGGGGTGTGCCCTTATCTGATTTCTCGCACAACTTGTGCGAGAAATCAGCAATGGAATAGGTGAAGTGAAATTGGGCATGCGCCGGGAATGCCCCGCTGTAAATCTTTGAAAGCCATTTCTACCACGGCATGACCCCAACCGAGCTTTGACCTGCTTGTCTGCAATCGCGCTCTCCCATATCCCAATGAGCAGGATCAGATTTCAATTCACGACCCGTGCGGCGAAGAGCCAGGCCGAAGTGACGAGCCTCAAATCCTCCATGAACTGCGGCAGTCGGCATCAGGAGAGACTGATGTCGAGCGCGCTCTCATTCGACCAGCCCTTTCTGGTAAGTTTCCTCCTCCTTCTCGATCTTCCAGAGCTCGGCCAGGTTCCACCACACCCCACAAGCACAAAACCTCATTTCCTCAGAAGGAGTGGGGTTTTTCTAATCTCTTAAGGTCCAAAGGCGGATACTCTCCATTTCTCCCTGATCCTCCTCGGCTGATTGAAAACTGGCACAATCTATACCTAAGATGCTCGAAGATCAACTATTTCACGATATTTGGTTCGGCGTTTAGAGTCAGGCGGGGCTTCAATCCCTTCTTAGCGATTGTGAGCTTCCTGCGAATCCGGGGCCAGTGCCGGTTATCGGGTGTATCCCGGTCAGGCGCATTTTTCACTTCCGCGTCTCCGTGTCTTCGTGGCAGAATCAGGACCAGCAACCGGGGTGGCTTTCTCATGAC
>ENA-OSEO01006690-OSEO01006690.1-sediment-metagenome-genome-assembly--contig:-NODE-6690-length-10190-cov-3.261446_pt1 | contig 10190 bp, 9 predicted proteins | sample MGYA00237883_ERZ534232 | MGnify/ENA metagenome assembly ERZ534232
CAGTTGCATATGTGTCATTCTTTTTTGTCTGATCCACGTATTTTCCGGTCTGTTTCGATCCGGTGCACACTCCATGCGGAGTGAAAAATGATCCTGTTGTTGGGAAGTCTGCTGCTTTTTCTTGTTGTCGGCATACCGATAGCCTATTCTTTGGGTCTGTCGGGGATGCTCTACTTCATGATTTTTCATCCGGAGCTTTTGTCGATCCTCCCCCAGCGCATGTTTTCGGGGATGGATTCATATCTGATGATCGCGCTGCCGTTGTTCATTTTGATGGGTTTGCTGATGAATACCGCCGGTTTGACGGGACGGCTTATCGATTTTTGTATGATCTTTGTGGGACGATTTCGCGGGGGGTTGGGGTTGGTCAATGTTTTTGCCAGCATGATTTTTGGCGGAATTTCCGGCTCATCGGTCTCTGATACCGCATCAATCGGTGCGGTACTGATACCCGAAATGGAAAAAAAAGGATACACCCCCCAGTTCGCGGCCGGCATCACGGTGGCATCCTCGACCATGGGAATGATTATCCCCCCGAGCATCCCGATGGTGATTTATGCATTTGTGGCGGGTGAATCGGTCGGCAAGCTGTTTTTGGGGGGCCTGATTCCCGGCGTGTTGATCGGCGTCTTGATGATGGGAATCACCTTGGGTATTTCCGTACGGAAAAAATACCCGGCTGAGGATATCGATATGACCTTACGGACGATTCTGAACAGGACGTGGCAGGGAATTCCCGCTCTGCTGATGCCTGTTTTTGTGGTGGGGTCCGTGGTCATCGGGCTTGCCACCGCCACCGAAGCCGCCGGGCTGGGGGTATTATACGCCTTAATTCTCGGTCTCATTTTTTACCGGCAATTCCGGGCATCGACACTTTGCGAACTGCTCAAAGACGCCATTCTTACCAGCGCCAATGTGATGATTATCATTGCTTTTTCTTCGCTCTACATCTGGATTCTGGCGATTGAGCATATTCCCGAGGCGGTCGCCGCTTTCATCATGGATCTGGATTTGCCGCCGGTGGCCATCCTCCTTGTGATCGATGTCATTATTCTTCTCATGGGGACATTTATCGATGTCAGTCCGGCCATCTTACTGCTCACCCCCGTGTTTCTTCCTTCCCTGGCCTCCATCGGGGTATCTCCCATTCAGTTCGGGGCAATTTTGATTTCCGGTCTTGCCGTCGGGCTGGTGACCCCGCCGGTGGGCATGTGTTTGAATGTCGCCTCCGCCATCACCCGGCTGGAGATCGGCACCATCTTTCGTGCAGCGATACCGTTTCTGATCGCCAATTTGATTACCTTGATTATCGTTACCCTGATTCCCGCAGCAAGCACCTGGCTGCCTTCCCTCTTGATGGAATAAACGGTCCAATCCGTCCGGTCCGAAGGCACGGTCATCTCAACCTTGACACCCACAACCGCCATCCATATGATTACCAACAGACCTGTTTTCTGATCCACAGAAATACCGGCAATGCGAGGTTTTCCGGAAAGGATGGGGGTATGGACCGTCTTGTTTCCCTGGCTGCGGGGTTGGGATTTATCCTTTCCGCAGAGACCCTCGTTCTTTTGGGAAACGGTTCGGGCAGGGGGGGTATCGGATTTCCGGCACTGATCCTGGCCGCATCGGCCCTGCATCTATGGGTGGCCTCGACGGTTTTTTCCCACCCTGCCGGACCCGAGCACGAGCTCGGCCTGCTCAAGCAGGCTTTGGGTGGGGCCGCGGCCGTGATTCTCCCCCTTGCATCCCGGGCGGCTGTCGCCGTGATGATGGCCACCGGTCTTCTGGCCACTGCCGGATTTGTTTTCAATGAAGTTTTCGTATATTGGTTTCCCAATTTTCTTTTCGCATTTTTACTCCTGGGGCTGATTCTCTTTGTCAACCTGGCGGGAAAAGGGCTCTGGCGGGTGTTTCAGCTGCTGGTCGTCCCGACGGCTTTGGCCGGGCTCGCTGTCCTGGTCATCGCCGGGATTTTTTCCGCTCAGCAGCCGGCGGATGCTTCCACATCCTCATTGGGGGCAGGAGCCTGGCTGCAACTTGGGTTTTCGGCCGTTCTCGTCCTTGTCGGATACGATCTTGCCATATTTTCGTCCGACACGCTTTCGGGCAAGATCGTAAGATCACCCGCCGGGGCGGTGCTTCTGGGGGGATTGGTTCTGATCCTGTGGGGAGGTGTCTCACAGCAATGGGTACCACCGGGCGACCTGGCGGAAACGACCATCCCCTATACCGTGGCCGCACGGGCGATTCTGGGGCAGGGGGGGCGGGTCATCATGGGGATCGTGATCCTGGCAGGAACCGGCGGAGCGGTCAACGCCGCATTCGGAGGCGTTGCCCGGATGATCGCCGGAATGAGCAACGCCGGACTTCTTCCGGTTTTCCTGGGGAAAAAGCGGTTCAAAGGGAGGATACCGGTCCTGCTCCTAACCGCTGCCACGGCAATCCTGCTCTTTTCCGGCATGGCCGGGTCCTCCCATTTCGATGCCTATTTGCGGGGAGGGCTCATCCTTTGGCTGATCCACTATGCGGCCCTGCTTTATGGAAAATTCATTATGGGCCTACGAACCGATCCCCTCTGCCCGGCCGGTGTCATACACGGTGTGGGCGGGCTCATGCTGGGGGGTGTCGCCACGGGTCTTTGGTTGACCGCTGAGAAAACCGGAGTGACAGCGGTCTTCATGGTTGTCGTTGTCGGTGCAGTCCTTATATTGATATTGTTATGGAACGGTCTGAACCGCACGCGGAACTCGGGCCAATGAAAGCCCCTCAAAGGAAAGGAGGATACCATGGTGCGCAAAACATTCTGGGCGGTAATCTGTATGGGGGTGTGCCTTGTGGCGGGAGGGCTGGATGCAATGGCCGATGGTGCGAAAGAGACCCCCCGCATGACCAAGGAAACCCTCAAGGGGATGATGGAGACTACCGATCTTGTCATTCTGGATATCCGCACGGGCAAGGATTGGGATGCCAGCGAATTTAAGATCAAGGGCGCGGTCAGGGTCGATCCCGGAAAATTTGACGAGTGGAAGGATCGGTTTTCAAGGGAAAAGACCCTGGTGCTGTACTGTGCCTGACCCAACGAAGGAACCAGTGCCAGGTTGGCACAAAAGCTCATTGATACCGGCTTTCCTAAGGTTTTCGCCCTCAAAGGCGGTTGGCAAGAATGGTCCAGGGCGAAATATCCCCTGGATCGGAAATAACCGCCATTACCCATTTCGGTGCGCCGGTACCCGTTGCGGGTGCGCCGGCGTACCGGGCCGGTTCAAAACGCCTCGCGCAGGGTGTACAATGCGGTCCCGATGTGGGTATCCGTCCAGAAGAATGCACCGCGCCGGTTCGTCTCGGTACTTCAAGCAACCGTTTAAAATCGAAGCCGATCCGGTCCGTTCGGGGAACGGACCCTACACCTTTTGGGCTAGGCCACAGTGTTTTCCCAATGCCGGGAACCGTTCTGAAAAGCTCTTCTAGAGAAATTTGATCTTCCAGACGTTCTAAATTATTCAACTTTATCCGCTCCCCTGCGCAATCGTCAAAGGCAATATTTCGGACTTGACAGAAGGTGCTTCAGTATATTACGTAACGTAACGTTACGGTTTGTCTCCGGCGAATCCAAGCGTTACTGGGAAAACCATATGATGATCGGAGAAATCTGCCGCCAGGCCGGGTGCACCCCGCGCACTGTGCGCCATTATGAGGCGGAAGGGCTCATTGAATCGGTTTCGATAACTCCCGGCGGAAGAAAACTTTACGGAGACGAAACCCTCTTAATCATCCGAATGGTTCAGATACTCAGACGGCTCGGGTACGCGTTGAAAGACATCCGGAAAATCATCCTGCTGACCAAATCCCAGCATACAAAAAACAGGCGGCTTCCAAGCAGACTTCGCGGCATCCTGGCCGAGACCCTGCCCCGCATCGACATCGAAATCGATCTGTTGGCCGCCTCTCGGAAAAGCATTGCGAATCTGATAAAAGAAACGGAAAAATGTCAATCCTGCACATCTCCGGATTGCCATGCGTGCGGCAAACTCAAGCGCCTGCGAAGCCTGGGGATGATGGGGGATGGGAATTGACCGAATCCCTAAAAAGGAAGGATGAAACATGGAGATCGACAATAACAAGGCGTGGATCGAAACATCTATACGGGAGTTTATTCGGACGTCGCCTGAAAACAGCCTTCAGAACGAGCCACAGGAAAAAGCCTGGACAGACCCGCTGGTCGGTTTTTCGAACGGAGCGGATCCGATTTTCGAGTCGTATAAAGAATATGTCGGCCCCTTTCACCTGACGCCGGCTGAATTTTTCAGCCGAGCGTTTCCTGCACTGAAGGTGACCCCCGGTCAGCTCACGGTCATCAGCTGGATACTTCCACAAACCGAAGCCACCAAGTCCGACAACCGAAAAGAGAAAGCCTATCCGGCCGAACGGTGGGCCAGGTCGAGAATCTATGGCGAACAGACCAACGCCAAACTGAGGGCCTATGTGGTCGATCTGATGAAGCGTCAAGGATATGTAGCCGTTGCCCCGCAGCTCTCCCCCATTTGGGAGCGGAAGGTTTCCGAGCGGTTCGGGTTTGCCTCCACCTGGTCTGAGCGGCACGCGGCCTATGCCTCGGGCCTTGGGACCTTCGGGCTCAGCGACGGGCTCATCACCCCCAAGGGCAAGGCCATGCGTTGCGGTTCGGTGATCGCAAACGTTCCCGTACGGGCAACGGAAAGGCCCTATCGGGATCACAACGAATACTGCCTGTTCTATTCAAAAGGCAAATGCGGAAAGTGTATTCAGCGCTGCCCTGCCGGTGCGATCAGCGAAGCGGGTCATGACAAGATAAAGTGCAGCGGCTATCTCAAACCGGGGACTGCCGACTACGTCAAATCCCACTTTAATTTTGAGGGGTACGGATGCGGCTTGTGCCAGACCGGCGTTCCCTGTGAATCGGGCATTCCCGGCATGGAGGATGTGGAAGGAGCGTGAAATGAAACCGTCGGTTCTGGGAATAAGCGGCTCGCCCCAAAAAGGCGGCAAGGTGGAAACACTGATCAAGGAGATCCTGACCGCATCCCGTCTTCCCTGGGAATTGGTGCGACTTCATGAGTTGAGCATAAAACCGTGTAAGGCCTGCAACGGCTGCCGGAAGACCAACGGGTGTGTGATTGATGACGACTGGCGCGCCCTTCGGCAAAAAATACTCGATGCCGGTGCACTGGTGATCGGGGGCTGGGCGTTTTCGGGAATGATCGACTCGGCGACCAAAGCGCTCATGGAACGATTCTGGTCTTTTCGCCACCATAATCAACTCACCCGGGGCAGGGTGGGGGCGGCCGTGGTGGTGGGGAACAATGCCGACCTGACCGGAAGCCTTGCCGATGCGATGCTCCAGTTTATGCGAAACTACGGCATGATGCCGCTGGGCCGGGTGACCGCGGCCGGCGCTAATCCCTGTATCAGTTGTAAAGACGCTTTGGGTGAGTGCGAGTACAGTGGCGTGGTGGCTCAATACGGTTTGTTGGAGCGGATCGGAATCGGCATGTTCAATCCCATCGAGCACCAGCTGGGAGTCCTTAAAAATGCACGCGTGCTGGGTCAGAGGATTGGACACAAGCTAAAATGCATGACGGCACGTGATTTTAAAACCGATGTTGCCTGAAGCGATGCCCATGGGGATAAGAGGAAATATGAAAACACGTCGATTGACAGCAAAGACCAAGAAAACGGCCGACCGGACGGTCCGGGAAAAATTGACCTGCGAAGTCAAGGACAAGGCGATTTCCTTGGGCGCCAACCTGGTGGGGATCGCCTCAATGGAGCGAATGGAGGGAGCCCCCCCGGCGCTTCATCCCCGACGGCTGCTGCCCACGGCCAAGAGTTTGATTTCCATGGCCTACCGGATCAACCGGGGGGTTCAGCAGCTCCATTTGCGGGGGGTCAGTCCCATGCCGTTTTCCCGTTTCGCCGGCCTGGAGCCCAAAGCCCGGCTGGACGACATGGCACTGGATCTTGCCAATTTTCTTGAGGACTTGGGATATATCAGCCTGCCCGTGCCGGCCAACCAGTATTACTTACAGGAGCAGGGAGTCGGGGAGATTTCCCACAAGCATGTGGCGATGGCCGCCGGGTTGGGCCGACTGGGCCGGGGTGGTTTTCTGGTAACGCCTCAGTTCGGCGGAGCGGTCCAACTGATCAGTGTATTGACCGAAGCCGAACTTGAGCCGGACCCGATTCTCGAAGCGGACCCGTGCCGGGGATGCCCGCAGCCCTGTGTGGCGGTTTGTCCGGTGAAAGCCATTCGAACGGATCGCGATCGGGTGATCGTGATGGAGGGAAAAGAGTACCGATACGGCTGGCTCTCTTATCTTCGATGCCAGTGGGGCTGCGGGGGATTGATCATGGGGGATCGGTTCTATGCCCTTTCGGATCTGCCGATGCCCCTGCTGGACCAAGAGGATGACCCGGAGAAAGTCCGCCTGGAATTCCTGCTGGCAGGGGAAAAGCGGTTTCCCTGGGACCGCGCCAATCGCTCAGCCTTCACCTACAACGCCTGCTCCAAGTGTTATGTGGCGTGCCATCCGGAAAGACTGGGAAAAAAGCCACCAAGTAAATAACGAGTGTAACCCCTTTTTCAGCCATCATGGAATGATCCGATACATTTATTTCTGCAAATTATTTCTTGACAGCTCCGTTCCGGTATGAAAACATGAAATAAATTTTCCTTCCCACAAAAAATTTGAAGAAAAATTTTCATGCTTTTCGAAACGCTCATACTGGAAAATAAAATCCGGTTAACCGCGTCACAGAAGCGCGTGGTCAATTACCTCATCGAACACCGCGATGAGGCTCCCTTCCTGACGGTAACCCAATTGGCGCGAAAGGTCGGGGTCAGCGAAGCGACGGTGGTTCGGCTGGCCCAGATGGTGGGGTTCGACGGATACTCGGGTATGCAGCGCATGTTTCGCGAGCATCTTCAAACCCGGCTTTCAACCGTCACCCGGGCGAAAGAAGCCATTGAACACGCCCGAAACAACGGTGATGTTCTTTCCCGGATCATACAGGAAGATATCCATAACCTTCAACAAACACTTCAAAACCTCTCACCGGAAATCTTCCATCGCGCCGTGGAGGATATCCAATCGGCAAGGCAGATTTTTGTTGCCGGATTGAGGGGGGCCCACGCACCAGCCCTTATCCTGGCGTTGTATCTTCGATTCCTCAAGAAAAAAGCCCGCGCCATTGTTCCCGGATACGGAGATGTATGGAACGATATTCTGGGGCTCACCGCCGATGACCTTGTCATCGGAATCAGTCTTCCCCGGTATACGCGGTTGACCGTTGAAATATTGGAATATGCACATGACCAGGGTGCAAGAGTCGGAGCCATCAGCGATTCTCCGCTCTCTCCCCTGGCCTTTCATGCTGACTGGGTGCTCCCCGTAAATTCTCGACTCGATTCCTTCATCGAATCCTTCACCGCTGCAGTGAGCCTTATCAACGCCCTGTTGACCGCAGTCAGCGTGCAACGCCCGGAACAGACCGTCGGAGCCCTCAAGGAGCGGGAAGCGCTATGGGAGGCTAAGAAGATTTATATTTCCCCTCACGGATAAAAATACCAACGGGCGCTGGCGGTCGGCGGATCACTTTACGAAAATTACAGGAGCGGAGAGATCCTCCGCACAAAGGAGGTGCCCCATGGGGCATGGACTGGACACCATCTTCATTCCCCGTTCCGTAGCCGTCATTGGAGCCTCGGAAACACCCGGCAAGGCGGCTGAACGGCGAACCCGCAGCCTGATCCGCGACGGATACCGCGGAGACATCTATCTGATCAATCCCAAAAGAGAGCGGCTCTTTGACCGAAAGGCCTACCGGTCCATCCTCGATATCGAGGCAGCCTCGGTGGACCTTGTCATGATCGTGGTTGCGCCGAAATTCATCCCCCAGGCCGTGGCAGACAGTGTCAAAAAGGGGGCTAAAGGAATCATCATCATCACCGCAGGGCTGGGAGAAACCGGAGAGGAAGGGAAACGGATCGAAGCGCAGATTTTGCAGACCGCGGAAGCCGGCGGGGCAAAAATCCTTGGACCCAACTGTTCCGGGCTCTTTTCTGCAGGTGCCGACATGAACCTGCTGGGGGTGCCGACGATCCGGAAAGGGCCCCTGGCCATTATCGCCCAGAGCGGCAATATCATCGATTCGCTGACCCATTACGCGGATCTTCGAAAAATCGGCTGCCGGGGCATCATCTCTGCCGGCAATGCCATCGGGCTGAAGTTTCACGAATACCTTGAATACCTGGGGCAGGATCCGGAGACCAAGGTCATCCTCCTGTACATGGAGGGGATCACGGCGGGGGGAGAGTTGGTGCGTGTCGCCCGGGAAGTTTCAAAGCATAAGCCCATCCTTGTTTTAAAGGTCGGTCGATTTTCGGCCGGGGCTCGGGCCGCGGCATCCCACACGGGCTCTTTGGCGGTGGACGATGCGGTGGTGGAGGCCGCCTTCAGTCAGGCGGGAATGATCCGGGTCGCCAATGTCGACGAGATGTTCGATATGGCCGCCGGTTTCGCGGAAATGCCGCTGCCGCGAGGACCGAAGGTCGGCATCGTTTCCGAGGGGGGCGGGGATAATTCCGTAGCCGCCGACAACGCGGAGCGGTTCGGGCTTTCCGTTCCCGTGCTCTCGGAAAAGACCCAGGAAGCCATAAGACCCTTTCTGCTGGCCGGGATGCCGGCATCCAACCCCGTAGACTATGGGGGCACCGCAGAAGAGAACCCCGATATGATCAACCGGATCGTCGAGGTTCTGATGCAAACCGACGAGGTCGATTCGGTTTACATCACGGGTTTTTTCGGCGGATTCAAGGAAATTATCGCGCCCCACGTGGGCGAGCTTGAAGAAAAAACCTCCCAGGCGCTTGTGCGCCTGGTGCGCACGTGGGGCAAACCCCTGGTCGTCCATACCTCTTTTGCCAATGAAGCCTTCCGTTCCATGGAAATTCTAAAGGAAAACGGTATTTTCCTGACACCCTCATCGGAGCGTGCCGCTGAGTGCCTTGCGTGTATGAGCCGCTTTGTGCGCCACGGCCGGAAACGCCAAACGGATTCCTGGCCCGAGATCTCGGGGATCGATCCGAAACATGCCGCTGCAGTGATCGAAGCCGTCAGAAACAGCGGGCGGTCCACTTTGCTGGAGACAGAGGCCCGGGAATTGCTGGCGTGCTACGGCATTCCCCTGCCGCCGGCCATGCTTGCAAAAACCCCCGCCGAGGCGAGTACGGCCGCTGAAAAACTCGGGTATCCCGTTGCCTTGAAAATCGTCTCTTCGGCCATTGTCCACAAGTCCGATATCGGCGGCGTCGTACTGAATCTGGCAGGCGATAGGGCGGTTGAAGCGGCCTTTGAGGAGACCCGGCGGAAGGTTTCGGCATTATCCCCCTCCGGCAGTATCTTGGGAATGTTGGTCTCCCCGATGGCCCTGAAGGGACGGGAATGCATTATCGGGATGGTGCGGAATCCGCATTTCGGTCCGGTGCTGATGTTCGGCCTGGGGGGGATCTTCGTCGAGGTCCTCAAAGATGTGGCGTTTCGGGTTGCCCCCCCCACCCGTCTGGACATCAGGGAAATGATCCGGGAAATTCGGGGGTTTGCCCTGCTGGCAGGTGTCCGAGGCGAAAAGCCAAAGGATGTCGGAACATTGGAGGATATCCTGGCCCGGATCGCCCGTATGACTCAGCAACACCCGGAGATCAAGGAGATCGATATCAACCCCGTCATTGTCCACGAGCGGGGAGCCACCATTGTGGACGCCCGCGTCATCCTGGAATGATCCGAAAGGAGGGCATCATGAATTTTGAGTGTATCCTTTACGAAAAGCAAGACGGCATCGCGGTGATCCGCCTCAACCGGCCCCAGGTCCTCAATGCCATGAACAAGCAGCTGTGGGTGGATATGCATCACGCCATCCAAGATGCCGGCGATGACGAGACGATCAGGGTCGTCATATTCACCGGACAGGGCAGAGCGTTCTCGACAGGTGCGGATTTGAAAGAATCCAAGGGCAGATCGTTGAAGGCCTACCGGGATTACCTGGTCCACCTCCAGGAGATTTCCAGAGAAATCATCCGTTTTCCCAAACCCACCATTGCGGCGATCAACGGGTATGCACTCGGCAGCGGATACGAGCTGGCACTGGCCTGC
>ENA-OSEO01006691-OSEO01006691.1-sediment-metagenome-genome-assembly--contig:-NODE-6691-length-10190-cov-2.837832_pt1 | contig 10190 bp, 10 predicted proteins | sample MGYA00237883_ERZ534232 | MGnify/ENA metagenome assembly ERZ534232
GCACAACGCGAAACAGGATCCTGGAGAAACCCCCTCCTCCGGTCCCCGGTCCCTTCCCCTGACTGGCGAAAAGGAGATTCATACCTCATGAAAACCCTCAATCTCCTCAGAGCGGCCCTGGCCGCTATTATCCGGAACAAGATGCGAAGCTTTTTGACCATGCTTGGCATTATCATCGGCATCGCCTCGGTGGTTTCGGTGGTGGCCTTGGGCGAAGGCTCACGCCAGCGCATTCTCAAGGACATAAGCTCCATCGGCACCAATACCATCGAGATTTTTCCGGGCAAGGATTTCGGCGATGAGCATGCCCAGCGAATCCAAACCTTATCGCCGCGCGATGCCGACGCCTTAAAGGAACAAGACTACGTGGACAGCGTCACCCCCAAACTTTCCCAAACCGCCAGTCTGCGCTATCGCAACCTATCATTTTCCGGCTCCATCACCGGAGTGGGCGCGCAGTATTTCCGGGTGCGCGGCTACGAGCTGGCTATGGGGAAATTTTTCGACGAATCCAGCGTCAAGCAGTATGAACAAGCGGTGGTGATCGACTACAACACCCGCAAGAAGCTTTTCGGGCTCTCCACAAATCCAGTGGGCGCGGTCATCATTCTCGGCAAAATCCCCTGCCGAGTGGTGGGAGTCACCAAAAAGAAGCAGAGCGCCTTCGCCAACAGCGAAAACCTAACCGTCTGGATACCCTACACCACCGCCATGTGGCGGGTGATTGGACAGCCCTACCTGAGTTCCATAACCGTCCGGGTGCATGACACGGTGGATACCGGCGCAGCCGAGCAGGGCATCATAAAGCTCATGGCCCAGCGGCACAAACGCAAGGATTTCTTCACCTTGAACACCGACGCCATACGCCAGACCATAGAGCAGACCACCGCCACCATGCGTCTGCTCATCTCCATGATCGCCCTGATTTCCTTGGTGGTGGGCGGCATCGGGGTGATGAATATCATGCTGGTCTCGGTGACTGAGCGAACCAAGGAAATCGGCGTGCGTATGGCGGTGGGGGCCCGCCGGGGCGACATCATGCGCCAATTCCTGGTGGAGGCGGTGCTGGTCTGCCTGTGCGGCGGGGTTTTGGGCATAGTCCTGGCCCTGGTTGTGGGCGTGGTGTTTTCCTGGGTGGGCAGTACTTTCAGCATGATTTATTCTACCACCTCGATCATCGCGGCCTTCGCGTGTTCCACGCTGGTGGGCGTGATCTTCGGCTATCTGCCGGCCAAGAACGCGGCGCAGCTCGATCCGGTGGAGGCTCTGGCGCGGGAATGAAAACCAACCTATTTTTCATAAGTTGCAGGGTGTGCTGGGTGGTACTGACCTGTCTGCTGGTGGGCTGCGGCGCCGCGCAAAAAACACCCTACCTCACCCCCGAAGTCAAGCTGCCGTCCGCTTGGCAGGGCGCCACGGGCATGGTGGCTGGCTCCGTGACAAACCATGCCCTGGGCTTCAACGACCCCGAGTTGGAGCGGCTTCTGGCCGAGGTCCTGCGGCGCAATAATGACTTGGCCGCGGCCGCCATCAAAGTACGGCAGGCGCGGCTCAAGGCGGGTTTGAAGGCGGATGCCCTTAGCCCCACGGCCAGTGCTGATTTGAGCGGCGAATACAACCGCGACCTGCGCGCCCGGCAGACCGACCGCTCCCACACGGCGAGCGGATCGCTCAGCTACCAAGTCGATCTTTGGGGCAAGCTGGCCCGGGAGCGGGACATGGCCAACTGGGAAGCAGACGCCACCGAAGAAGATCGCCAGAGCGCGGCCCTCTCTCTAATCGGGACCACCGTCGAGCTTTATTTTCAGATCGCATACCTGAACGAGAGCATCGCCTTGGGGGAGGAGAGCGTGGCCAGAGCGGTCAAGACCCGGGAGCTGGCGCGGGTACGGCATAGCGCTGGCGCCAAATCCTTCCTGGAGAAGCTGGAGGCCGAGCGGGCCCTGGCCGGCCAGCGCGCCAGCCAGGAGGACCTTTTGCGCCAGCGGGCTATAAAGCTAACCGCCCTGGCGATCTTGTTCGACGGACCGCCGCAGGGAATCGTCACCGATCCTAAGCGTCTGCCGCTCGGACCATGGCCCACGGTGGAGGCGGGGCTGCCCGCAGAGCTTCTGGGCCGGCGTCCGGATTTGCGGGCGACGGAACTCAGGCTGCGCAAGTCTTTGGCCAACGTGGACGTGGAGCGGACCAGCTATTATCCCACCCTGGCGCTGACCGGCAAGCTGGGCTCCTCCAGCACAGCCCTTTTGGAGATGCTCGACCATCCGGTGGCCACCTTGCTGGCCAGTGTGTCTTTGCCCTTCCTCCAGTGGAATGAGATGCAGCTGAACGTGAAACTGGCCAAGGCGGAGTATGACCAGGCGGTGGTCGAATTTCGGCAGACCCTTTACACGGCGCTGAAGGAAGTGGAGGACTCTCTCTCGGCGCGGCAATACTATGCCGCCCAAGGCGCCAGACTCAAAGAGGCGCTGGCGGCTGCCACGGCCTCCGAGCGCATGTACGAGGCGCGTTACCGGTCCGGCGCGGAGTCTCTCCAGGTGTGGCTGGACGCCCAGAAAACCCGGCAGGAGGCCGAGGCTTCCCTTTTGGCGAACAGCCTGAACCGCCTGGTCAACCACGTGACCCTTTACCTGGCGCTGGGCGGCGAGCCGGTGGTACCGCACAATAAACCCTAACCCATCCCCGGGTAAAGATGGGGGGAAGTTCACCGATTCCTTCATTTGGGCATACTTGCCACTGTCATGCGATAGCCGGGCGGCTCGGAATGATCCCGGATTTTCTGTGGGGTCTCCCCGTGCATGCCCTCGCGGCGCATCAACTCGCGCTCGTTCTTCTCTCCATCGCGTAACTCAAGCCTTATCCGTGTCCATTGCTCCATTTCCGGGTACGACCCTTCCGCTCCTCCAGGGGGCCTCGGCCTGAGGACCACCATGGCCTCCGCCACCAGGGAACTCCCCAAGAAAATTGAATCAATGGGCCAAGGTTTCACACCGCCACAACCTCGGTCACGCTTTTCGACCGCCTTTTACACCTTTTAAAGGCGGCATAAACATGACAGGCCAAATCAACCTTAAATCCGCCGCCTTCCTATCCAAAATGGGGTCCACCGCTCTAAGCAAGCGGATCCTAATAACATCATGAAACCCGCCACCGGGACGAGTACGCTCTTGGCGGACCGCTGAGAAAAAGCTTGACATCTTCATCGTTGTTTGCAATAAAATGTTCATTCTCAAAAATATTGATAAGGAATTTGCAGTGGATCCCAAGGAGCAATTTATAGCTCGTCTCAGGAGAAATGAGGAAAAATTCTCCCCAAGTGACCGTAAAATAGCTAATTACCTTGTTCATTCCTATCCCGGTGGCCTTTTTAAAAACGCTGTCGCCATGTCGAAAACGCTCGGCGTGAGTGTGTCGACTATCACCAGGTTTTTCCCCAAAATCGAGTTCAAAAGCATCCGGCAGGCCCAGGAAACTTTCAGAAAACAGTTAGATTTTCTGAAGAATTCCCCATTGGACCGGTATCACCAGAAAGGCGCGGAACCGGCCGCCAGAGATAACTTGTTCGATCAGGCATGGGATATTGACATCTCCAACATCCAGCACACCTATCAGGGTCTGTCGCAAGATAACATCGATTGTTTCGTGGACCTGCTTAGCAACGGCCAGGCGTCAACCATTTACATAATTGGCGAGCGCAAAACCTTTGCCCTGTCTTTCTACCTGTATGTTCAACTGAATGCGCTTCATCCTAGCGTGGTGCATATCAAAACCGATCAGTCCCTGATTGCGGATACCGTGGTCAAGGTACGATCCGAGGACATCTTAATCGTCTTCGATTTTCGGCGTTACCCGAAAGCCAACCTTAAACTCGTGGAGGATTTCAAGGCGGTAGGCGGAAAGATCGCGGTTATCGGAGACTCTCCGATTTCACCCAGCGCCAAGTTAGCCGACATTTTTTTCCTGGTGGAAAGCAAGGGCGTCTCTATTTTTGATTCGTACACAGCGGGATTTACGTTGATCAATTCCTTGCTGGCCGTGATCACCCAGCGGACCGGGGATAACGTGCGTCAGCGATATGAAACGCTTGAAAAGCTCTACAGCCATTTCGACATATTTTCGAGCCAGCATCTCACCACCAACATCAGCAGGCTCCATGCACCGGAAGAGCCGGGAAATGAGCGGAACTCATGATGAACTATTTGATTAAGGATGCATCTATTGTTGACGGGTCAGGTGTGCCGGCCTATCGGGGGGATATTGCCATCTCACGGGGGTGTATTGCCAAGGTGGGTCAGCTCGAAGATATGCCTGCGGAAGTGACCATTGACGCCCAAGGCAAGGCTGCGACGCCTGGATTCATAGACATGCACAGCCATTCGGATGTGCTGTTCGTCAATGGCCAGACCATTCCGCACAAGATCCTGCAGGGCGTGACCACGGAGCTCATCGGCCAGGACGGTATTTCGGCCGCGCCCTTGACCGAGGCCTCCAAAAGTTTCATGGCCGACATCATCGAGCCACTGGCCGGGCCGGTGGATGGCAAATGGATCCCTTGGGACATGGATCAGTTCCTGTCGAGGATCTCGGCTAAAAAACCGCAGCTCAACGTCATGACCCTAACCGGGCACTGCAACCTGAGGATGGCGGTCATGGGGCATAAAATGGCCGAGGCTGCGCCCGGGGATATGGGGCGAATGCGGACGCTTTTGGCCGAAACCATGGAGCAGGGTTCGTTCGGCCTCTCCCTGGGACTGATTTATCCACCCAGCAGCTACTCCAACACGGAGGAATTGATTGGCCTAGGTGAGGTGGTCCGGCAATACGATGGCATAATCGTCTCCCATATCCGCAATGAGCAAGAGGGTATCATGGATGCCTTGGAGGAGATGATCAACATCGGTGAAAAAAGCGGCGCCAGGATCCACATCTCCCATTTGAAGTGCCTGGGCAAGAATAACTGGGGCAAAATGCCCCGGGTGCTTGAACGGCTCGATAAGGCCGAGAAACAGGGAATTGAGATATCGTTCGATCAGTATCCCTATGACGCATCTTGCACGACTCTTTCCCTGTTGCTCCCAGGTTGGGCACTCGAAGGCGGGTGGGACGGCTTTAACAAACACATGGAAAGCGCCCGGTCCCGCCAGCGCCTCCGGCAGGGGGTCAAAGAGTCCATGGCCGGCCGAGGGGGGCCCGATTCGATCAAGATCGCTTCGGCCCAGGGTCAAGACTGCAGTCAAATCGTGGGCAAATCCCTGGCCGCGGCGTCCGAAATCTGGGCCATTCCTCCTGAGGAAGCGGCCTGCAAAATCCTGCGCGCCAGCAAATTGGGCGCGATCGCGATCTATCATGCCATGTCCACTCCGGACGTTGAATGCGCCATGGCCCATCATCTGCACACAGTCGGTAGCGACGGCGTCTTGGGCGAATTTCCCCATCCGCGGGCCTATGGAACCTTCCCCCGGATCATCAGCCACTTCCAAAGAAACCGATCTTTGTTCTCCCTGGAGACAGCCATTCGGGACATGACCGCCAAGCCGGCGCAAGTCATGAAACTGGCAAAGCGAGGCCTGATAAAGCCGGGCTATTTCGCGGATATTTTGATATTCGATCCCAACCGTTTTACCGACAACGCTACTTATGACCATCCCGCGAACCTGCCGTCGGGGCTGGATTGGGCATTCATCAACGGGAATCCGGTTGTCGATCAGGGGCGTCTTGAAAAGCGGTTCCCGGGGCAGGTGCTGCGCTCGGGAGCCCCAGAAACGGAACCTAGACAAATAGACGGGTGAATTTCGATTAATGCGGCCTTTAATCTAATCCTTAGGAGGGAGGAATAAGATGTTGAAAGACCGTTTGGATTGGAGATCATGGTTGGCCGGTCTATGCGCCTTCTTGCTGTTGGCGTCTTTTTCCGGGATGGCCCAGGCAAAAACCATCAAATTGACCCTGGCTGATTCCACCGCACCGGTGGGGTTGCGCGGAAATGGAGTCAAGGTTTTTTTGGAGGAAGTCGAGAAGCACACCAAGGGACAGGTCAAGATTCAGGTCCATTGGGGCGAGTCCTTGCTTAAGTCAAAGGAGATTTTAAGCGGCATCAATGATGGCATTGTGGACATGGGCTACATCAACCCGAACTACTATCCCAAACAGATGATGGTCACGGGTGCGTTTGCCTTGTTTCCCCAGGGGCCGCGAAAGTTCACCAACATGGCCTGGTTCTATTCCAAGTGCTTCGAGGAAGTTTCGGCCTTGAAAAGCGAAATGAAACGACTGAAGCTCAAACCGATCTACACCAACACCGTTTTGCCCGTGGCCGTGGTATCCACCAAGCCTTTCACCAAGTTCGAGGACTTCGATGGTAAACGCATCAGGGCATCAAGCCGCTGGTGGCTGGGCCAGCTGAAAGGCGCGGGCGCCGTTCCCGTTTCCATTCCCTGGGGTGACTGCTATATGGCCCTGCAGACCGGCAGTATTGAAGGCGTTTACACCAACCTGGACGGCGAGCATCGGACCAAACTGGATGAAGTGGCCAAGCATGTCTACACTTGCCGAGAGCTTTGGGTGGGCGTGCCTTTCATATACGCCATCAACACAGACAAATGGAATTCCCTTCCCCCGGACATCCAAAAGCAAATCATGGCGGCTGGCGTGGCGGCGGCCAAAAGATTCGAAGCCTTGCACGACGAGGAGTGGGGCCGGGTGAAAGCCGAGCAACAGAAGATGGGGTGCACCATCACCGCGGCCTCTCCGGAGGATATCCGGAAATGGGTCAACATGCCCGTGATCGGCCAGCTAAAGCAGGAGTGGCAAAAGGAAATCGGGAAGGCCGGCGTCAAAGACGCCGCCAAGGTCATAACCGCCATGAAAACCCTTCTCGATGAGGCCATAAAGCGAGACAAACCATAGGATCCGTTCACCGATCATCTGGGAACGGCTGAAGTAGCCTTTCCCGGATGGTCTTAATGAGGGGATTAGGCATGCCGACCATCAAAAATGCCATTTTGCGCGTCAACCGTTTTTTCGCCGAAATATGCGGCTGGCTTCTCATTGCGGTCATGATCCTGATGATCCTTGATTTTGTCAGCCGCGGCCTGTCCGATCCCATACAGGGAGTCGGCGAAATCGCCGTATTTGTCATGGTGGCCATCGTTTACCTCGGCGTGGCCCATACCGAGCAAACACGCGGTCATGTGCGGGTCACAGCCGTGATCACTAGGCTCCCACCACGCGTTCAGAATGTGATCAGTCTGATGGTTTACGTTCTCGCCTTGGCCACCATTGCCGTTGTCGTTTGGGCGGTCACCAAAAACGCCGTCAAGGCTTTCAAATCTCAAGAGGCCGTGGCCGGTACCGTGCCGCTTTTGGTTTGGCCGGTCAAGTTTGTCATCGTTTTAGGTTGCATAATGTATTTCCTGCAAGTTGCGATCAACACAAAGGAAGAGCTTCAGAAACTCTTTTCCAGAACCAATTGATTCTTCTTTTAGTAACCTTTTTGAATAACGCCTCAAACGCATAATGGGTGGTGCGTCATGGATCCGGTAACGGTAGGTGTGTATTCAATTTTACTCCTGCTAATTTTATTGGCGGCGAGCCTTCATATTGCGGTCAATTTCCTGCTGGTGGGCTTTGTTGCCACCACGGTTCTTTTGGGCGTCAATGCCGCTCTTTCCCTGCTGGGCCAAACCATGTACTACTCGATTGCCACGCCCAGTTTTGCGGCCTTGCCCCTTTTCGTGCTCATGGGCGCCTTTGCTTCTGGAAGTGGATTCGCCAAGCGTGTGTATGACGGCATTCACACCGCTTCAGCCGGTCTGCCCGGTTCGTTAGGCATTACAACCTGTTTCGGGTGCGCGGCCTTTGGGGCAGTTTCGGGTTCCTCCCTGGCGGCCTCCGCTATTTTTGGGCGGCTGGCCCTACCGGAAATGAAGAGGCACAAATACGACAAGGCGTTTTCCTTGGGCACCATTGCCTCTGCCGGCACGTTCGCGGCCATGATCCCTCCCAGCGCCCTGTTCATCGTCTACGCCATCTTCACTGAACAATCGGTGGGAAAACTATTTATCGCGGGCATCATTCCGGGTTGCTTCACGGCGGTGGTTTACTCCGCCTCCATCATCCTTCGCGTCTGGCTTAATCCCCAACTGGCGCCTTCTTTGCCAGGGGAAGGCCACGTCACATTTCATCAGCGCATGTTTTCGCTGGTTCAGATATGGCCGGTGGCTGTTTTAGCCGCTATCGTGCTCGGCGGCATTTACAGCGGTTTGTTCACGCCCACCGAAGCAGGCGCGGCCGGAGCTGCCATAACGATGTTCTTCGGCATGGTCCGGGGGAAATTGCGCGACCCAAAAGCCATTCGGGCAGCCCTGCGGGAATCGGCCCAGACCACCTCCATGGTGTTTATTATCATTGTGGGCGCCTTGTTTTTCACCCGCGTACTAACCATCACCCGCATCCCGGTAATGCTCACGGAACTGGTTATGAGCTGGGATCTGCCCAAGGTCGTGGTGCTCATGGCCATTTTGGTCCTCTGGTTTTTTTTGGGCATGATCATTATTCCGACCGGCATATGTGCTTTGACCCTGCCCATAGTCTACCCAATCATCATCAAACTAGGTTATGACCCCATATGGTTCGGGGTGATCATTTTAAAACTAGTGGAAATCGCTGCGGTTACCCCACCGGTCGGGTTGAATGTCTTCGCCTTGAAAGGCGTTGCCGGAGAGGACACGACCATTGAGGAAATTTACAAAGGCATCTGGCCTTATGTGATCTGTGACATAATCGTTCTGGTTTTCTTGATTGTTTTCCCGCAAATAGCGTTGTTTTTGCCAAATTTGATGATGAAGTAAACGGGCCAGGGAGAATTTAACCGCTCCTGAATTGGTGAGGTGATTACATCACCATATTTCTAATCAATTGGAGTTGGAAATGGATACCATCGATGTAATTCAAATCGGTATGGGCCCGCTGGGTCGCATCATTACCAAATTCATTGCCGAACGCCAGACGGTTCGGGTTGTTGGCGCCGTGGATTTAGATTCGGCCATACAAGGACGGGACCTGGGCACATTGTGCGGTTTGAGCCCAATGGGAATCACCGTTCAGCCCAGCCTTGAGGCTTGTCTTGAAACGGCCAGGCCGCAGGCGGTACTCCTGACAACTGTGTCGTCCATGGCCGGGATAACACCTCAGATCGAGGCCATTCTCCGGCATAAGCTGCCAATAGTGTCCAGTTGCGAGGAACTGATCTATCCCTTGGATGAAGCACCTGGATTGGCTGCCCGTATCGACCAGGCAGCCAAAAGGGCCATGGTTGCGGTGCTGGGCACCGGCGTCAATCCGGGTTTTCTAATGGACAGCCTGCCCACCTGTCTGACTGCTGTCTGCCAGCGAGTGGATAGGATCAAGGTTTCCCGTATTCAGGACGCCACCTTCCGGCGGATACCCTTCCAGAAAAAAATCGGCGCAGGACTGAGCCTGGAACAGTTTGAACAGAAGAAAACCGATGGTTACCTCCGGCATGTAGGCTTAAGGGAATCGATGCAACTGATCGCCAGCGCCTTGGGTTGGAGGCTTGGCCGGACCGAGGACGTGATCAGTCCGGTGATTGCCGACCGGGAAATCAAGACCGATGCCTTGACCATTCCAATCGGACATGCCGCCGGGGTACAGCAGATCGGCCGTGGATGGATAAATGCTGAGGAAAAGATCACGCTTTTTTTCAGGGCTGCCGTAGGGGAACCCGAGTCGCACGACACAGTGGAAATCCAGGGCGAACCGAGCATCACATCAACTATTCCGGGAGGCGTAAACGGTGATGTGGCCACATGTGCCACTATCCTTAATGCTTTAAAACAAATTCTCAGGGTTTCGTTGCGCCAATTCCGGTACAGTATCCACACCTGCTTCTTCAAGCAGATCAGAATATTCTTCGCCAACGCCTTTGATGCGGAACAGGTCTGCATGATTGACCCATTCCAAAATTAACTTACTGTTGATGCCGGTCTTTTCCGCAAGCTCTTCGCGCCCTTTGGGTGTAGCGCCTGCTTTCAGAAGTTTATTGGTTGTTTTAATGCCGATAGCCATCAGTTTTTCAGCATATACAGGTCCAATCCCTTCAACATCAATAATTTTTGCCATGTAAATCTCCTTTTTTGTTAGTTGACCCAAACTCCCATGATGCATTTCAG
>ENA-OSEO01006695-OSEO01006695.1-sediment-metagenome-genome-assembly--contig:-NODE-6695-length-10185-cov-8.714484_pt1 | contig 10185 bp, 7 predicted proteins | sample MGYA00237883_ERZ534232 | MGnify/ENA metagenome assembly ERZ534232
ACCATAGAACGGGAAATAAAATAGAAAATCAGCCCGGCCAGACAGGTCAACCCGGCGGAAAACCAGATGAAACGTTTTCCCATAACCGTCAGGATCTGTTCGATGTAGACGGTGCTATAGGTAATTTGAACCATTCCGATGGCTTTCGTCCCCTGATCGGGAAGTGAAGGTGAGTCGAACATCTCCTCGTACGATTCCGACCCTGAGAGCAAGACCGGCTCCTTTACGGTAAATTGCGGGCCCGGAACATCTTTCGATAGGGTGATGAGTTCCCGCTTGTCTCGGTCTAAAATGATGACTTTCGCTACGTCGTCCTCGGTCATCAGGTTGGCGGCAAGTTTGTTCAGCATCCCTTTATTATCGATTAGCACGCCCAATTCTGCGTTGAGCGCAAGATACTTTGCCAAAAAGGAGATCCGTTTTTCAAACCTCTCCTGAATAAACTGACGGGAGATACTGGTACCTGCATAGCCAAGCGTAAACGTCGTAGCGCTGATAAGCGCAAACACAGACAATAGGAGTCTTAGGTGTATGCCTATTTTTTTCAATAAGTTAGCCTTGTTGAGAGTCCGACGTTCTCAAGGATGGGTCCTTAACACCCGCAATAATCCTTGAATTCCTCAATCCCTCAATCAAAAACTCTTTATGGACCCAATTCAAGCGGAGGCGGATACCCGTCAGAGGGCCTTCGTCCAAGCTTCTCGGCCACTTTCTCGTTGACCCACACGTGAAAAACGGGCGGCGTGTCCCGGCAGCCTTCTCCCGACAATATCCTCAGGGCGTTGTGAGCGCACTGTTGTCCCAGCTCCCTATAATCGAACACAAAGGCTAAGGCAGCGCCGGCCTCATAAAAGAAACGGTTGTATCCGATCACCGGCAGTTTTCTTAAAAAAGCCTCCTTTATCAAATACTTAACAATGCTTTCCGATATGACGGTGCGATCAGGGATGAGCCATAGCGCGTCCATATGGTTCCATTGGCGCTCCAACGCCGAAGGGATATCCTTTTTTGACGAAACGTCTATGGGAACGACCGTAAGGTTCAGGAAGGAAGCAGCGACCGTTGCCTTATGAAAAAACTCGGCGTTGTGTTCAGGATCATAAAGAAGTCCCACCCGTCCGGCAGACGGAAACCCCCGGCGGATCATCTCAATCTGGGTCTTAACGGGAATATTCAGGGCGATTCCGCAACCCCTCTCCTTTTCACCGATTACCTTTTCGGGGTTTAGAACCATACAATATGTTTTTGACGCACCCGTTTTCCCAATCCCTTTCCAAAGGTATTGGGCAGCCTCGGGGCCGACGGCTACAAAAAGGGCAAATTCCTTCCCACCTTCCCCCCCGAATCGCTCGACTCGCTCCTTATCATTATCATTTAACTTTTCAAGATTGAACACCTGGGTTTTGACGTCAGCGCTATCTCCGAGGCCAACCTCGAGACCTTCAACGGCCTCCAAATAGGGGCTGATATGCTTAGATACGACGATGGCCACACTGACGGATGGAGATGGATTGCCGTATGAGGGGCGCGACCCGAATAGGATCAGACAGGAGACCGTTAAGAAAACCCCCAGTCCGGAGATGATAGCCACCAGAAAGGGAGGGAATTTGACCCAATTCATTATCGGTTCCGCCCCAATTTCCTTCCTTTACCTGCCCTTTTCCACCGGTGAGTCGGTTACCCCGTCAGAGTTGCCACCAGCACTTTGAAGAGATGCCACAAGATGCGGGGCCTTCTTTGAAAGAAACAGTAGCACCCTCGCCCACCTCCACAAAAAATCGGCTTTCGCCCAGGCCCAAAAACAATCGCCGCCTGATGTGAACCGGGAAATTTTTTCCTGTCCGGGTCTCTTCCCAGGGCTTCGGGCTTCATGGAGAATCGGCTATCTTATTGTCATTAATGAATTTATTTGCTAATTCTCAAATACAGCACGATTCTTGCATTTAGGAAGATTCAGCAACGTTCGGTCATTCAATCCGTCTGTTCATTTTCACAACTGAACAGAGAAAATCAAATAGGAGGCGAAAATGATAAGCATTGGAATCAGAAACGACCCTTTTTATTCTCCAACCATTGCAGCGTCTAAACCAAGCCATGAGGCCATCCACCCTGTGCCGATCCCAGTGGACATAAGCCATGAGGCCATCCACCCTGTGCCGATCCCAGTGGACATAAGCCATGAGGCCATCCACCCTGCCGACATTGCAGCGTATGAGATAAGCCACGAGGCCATCCAACCGGGCCATGGTAAGACGCTTCAAAAAGACCAGGAATCGCAGAAAAACCGATTTGCGGAAATTTTAAATGAAACAATGAAGACAGCATCCGCTTCAAGCCCGAAGGGCCAAGCTCTCGTGTCGTCATACCCTATCGGAGTAAGCTGTTTTGATCTGTCTTCGTTATTAACCTGAGACGCCCCTATTCGATCAGGTCGAGCGGCTTCCAGATACGCTGCGGCGAGTACAGGACCTTTTCCCAACGGTAATTCTTGTTTTCGACCACCGGGATGAAGAGTCTTTCCAGGGCATGGGCCAGGGTCCCGTCCTCGCAATTCTGGGCGTCCGCCTCGAAGTCTTCCTCCCTCAAATTCAGGGCGAGGAGGGCCTCCATGGCCTTCGGCCGGAACCAGAACATGGACCCTGCAGGAAAATCGATGCCGGCCTCCCTTTCGAGCCTGAGATGCAATCTCTCCCCGAGCCGGAATGCCGTCTCCCAGTTGGATCCCCATTCCACAAATCGCCTTATGGGAGGAAAGTAATCCGGAAACAAGAGGCCCAGGTCCCTTTCCATCTCAAACAAGGTCAGGATATCGGCCACGATCTCAGGAGAACCGAGGAGATTTCTCAGCAGAAATGCCCCCCAACCATTCAGTTCTCTTCGCGTGGCGCTCTTCTTCCCGTGGACCTTGCAGATGAGATCATATTTCCCATAGAAAGAGGAAAACGCAACCAGAAAGGGCTGTATGTCAAACCCCCGGTTGGCCACGCCTTTGACAACCATTTTTCGAGGACAAAGTTCCCTGGAAAACAGACGGCCTAATCCCTTCTCCCACCCCGGTCGGGTCGATAGATAGAGGTCGAAAGGGGCGGGGATGTTTTTGAGAGAACCGATGAGATCCGCAGCCAGGTCTTCATAATAGAGGTGGACGACGGCGGCCAGCTTCAGGCCGTTATGGGCCATGGGCCGACACACCCTTTTTATTTCAGGGCGCTCCGGGTTGCACCGAGAGGAACCCGGCCGTGGGCAAGGCCGGGCTCCAAAAGGCATCCTTCGTCCCACTCGCAACAAGTGCTGGTTAAGGCGAATCGCTTTTTCCTTCCCCGAAGATGCCCCCTCTGCAGCATCATCTTCAGCAATCCTTCGCCGTGCACCTCTGGGGAGGACCCGTGCCTTGAGTTCCCGAAAGCGGGTCAACCAGGCCCACCCTTTGGAAGTAAGAATCTCATTCAGAAGAGATGCCAATTGCTCGTTTCGGGTCTCCAGATCGTTGATAGCGGCCTTGGCACGCTCAAGCTCCCGGGAAATACCAGGCTCATCCATGAGATTCCGGTTCTCAAGGCCCTCCCTGTTGCGACTAAGGGCATAGGGCAACTCGCTTTCAAGGAACTTGATCCAGCCCTCCCCTGTGAGATAGGGCGCCACACGGTCGAAGAGGGCGGCCTGGGCCTGGTCATAGGCGTATTTTCCGCGATGGGACGTCTCGGTGTCCGCCACGCCGTAAAACCGGTATTCCGCAGTCACCTTGTCCACGTGATGGAACCTGAACCGCCGAGAGGCCCGTATCAAAAATTCCCAGTCCTCGAACAGATCCAGGTCCGTACTGAATCCCTCCATTGCCTCAAAGACATCCCGGTGAAAGAGGACGCTCATGATCGGAATATGGTTGGCAAAAAGAAACAGATCGGGATCAAACGCCTGGTTAAAAACGGTCTCCTTTCGGATGCAGTTTCCAGGGTCTTCCGGAGGGCCTTCATAGTAGGCATTTGAGACGCCCGAATAGACCACCTTTTCGCCCTTGAGCTGAATGGCCTGCACCAGGGTTTGCACATGATCCGAATAGAGCACATCGTCATCGTCCAAAAAATTGAAGTATAGGCCCTTTGCGGCTTTCAGGCCGGCATTGGCCGCCGCCGACCTTCCCTCATTCTTTTCATGAGCAATGTAGGTGACCGGAATGTCCCCGCCGGTCACAGCATCGACAACGTCTTTAACATTTGCACCCCCGTCGTTTACCACAACGACCTCTATGTTGGGGTAGGTCTGCGCTGCGATCGATTTCAGGGCGTTTGCGAGGAGGGCCGGACGGTCCTTCGTTCGCACGATAACCGAAATCAGGGGCCCTGCCTCCGCTGGACCGGGCAGGAGTCTTTCCGCCTGCTGAAAGGGGATCCCATATGGCCCGATTTTTCTAATGATCTCTGACCCCCACACGGAAAACCCTTCTGCATACATCACATCCCTTCCCAGAGTCAGGCTCCTATAGCGATCCAGGGCCAGGGCGATATCCTTGTAGGGTCTCTCCCTGAGCTGACTCTCGTATGCATCCATGGCCCGGCCCTTCAGGTCCGCCACCTGGGTGACATCCACCAGAATGTTGACCCTGACAGGCTGACCGATTTCGTAAAAAGCCACATCAAGGTCAGGAAGATAGCTGTGAAGGGCATTGCAGAGCAGCATGCACGCGGCCCGATGATCCGGATGGAACTCCAACGGGGACGGCACATACACGATGTCAGGGCGAAAAACCTCAAGCAGATCGATCAACCGCCGCAATGTCCCCCGGGAACCGGCCAGGGATCTGTCGTCGTAGGCCCAGAATTCCAGATCGGTCACGCCCAGGCAGCCGCAGGCATTTTTGGCCTCTTGTTCCCTGATATTCACATACTGATCCATAGGGAATCCCCCGGAGGAATCCCCCGCAGCCCCATTCGTGAGAAACACCACTTTGACCGGGTCGCCTGCCCGGGTATGGATGGCCAGGCTGCCCCCGCACCCGATGGTCTCGTCGTCGGGGTGAGGTGCCAGAACAAGAACCCGCCTGCCGCTAAGGTCGCTTGAGTGATAAGGTATCAATGTTTCTTCCGTGTTCATTTTTTAAAGCGGCACGGCCGCAACCCACTGAGTGGTCCCGTTCAGGGGTATTCGGGTTTCAGTCCCGCGGGTACGGGGGGTCCGTAGACAACCCCGCGGCGGCGGGGACACCCGATACCGCTTACCCTCGGGACTGATGCCTGAGACCCCTATCTCTAAAAAATCAAATGGGTTCGCCTTAAAAAAGATCACTGTCCCCCATGGTGTAATAGAGATTTTCTTGAATCCATTTCAGAGAAAACGACCGATCAAAAATCGTAACCCCAGAGACCAAATTATTGGGCTCATCTATCACCCCAAACCCCAAAGCAGACAACAGCTTTGTCCACCAACGGGGCACCGGTGAAAACCATGCCTCGATCCGGGTCGCGTCCCTGCCAAGATGCGTGAGCACATGATCGAGTAAGATCCTGACCGGCCGGACATCTGTTGTCTTTCGAAACAGAGCATCCCCCCAAATCAGCGCATCGCCCCGCCTGGAAAACACACCCCAGCCCGCCAGCCTTCCAAGGCGCCTCGCGGCAAAAAGGGTGTGCCGGTTATCCGGGCAATCGAGATATCGCCATTTAAGATATGCCGCATCCCGCTTTACCAGAAGCCCGTAAGCTTCGGAGACTTCCCGAAAAAAGATGTCGAATTCAGGCGTCATTTCAGTGACCGGTTTCACAGAGAAGCCTGACAGGAAAGCCGCGGCCCTTCCTTTGACGTTCAGCCGTGATCCGGCAGGGGCCAACACATAATAAGGCACTCCGGACATATAGGCGTATCGCAGGAACCGTTCTCCGAATCGTTTGTGGTTGCCCGCCACAAAACCGTACATAAAAGGCACTGAGCCGAGGCAGAATTTGTGGTGAAAATAATCTGTAAGTCGACCCAATACGCTTGTGTTCGCCAGTCCGACCTGTCTGAAGCCGGGCCGCGTCATAATATCCCCAATTTGATATGAAAGGAATTCTCTTCCTGCCGACGCATGAAAGGGGACCGGATACCCCGAATAATGCCCAGCCAGGGTCCGGTCCGCTGCAAATGCCTCTGCAATCCTGTATGCGCCAAAAGGATTGTCCCTGAATTTCCAGTACCAGTGGCCAATCTTCCTGTCGGCCTTGAAGACCTCCCTGAACATCTCCAAGATGGCGTCCTCATCCTTATCCCGGTATGCCCTGAGAAACAGCCCATCCTTCTTGGCCGCAATCAGATGAGTGCCCCCTTTTCCCTGTCCGTGGCCGTCGCATCCCTCTGCGATTCCTTCCCTTATCCTGTCATTGAACTGGATACTGAATCCGGATTCATAAAGGGCCGTTACCGTTTTTTTGAAAAGATCCATGCCGAGGTCGCCCCCGACGGATCGACCATCACGGATCTCATCGCAAATAACGGCGGCCCCTCCCTCCCGTAAGCGCCCTCTTGCATGCGCAAGTATGCCATCCGGCGTATCAACGGCCCCGATACCTCCCCACAAAAGGATGGCATCGTATTGTCTTGAAAAACCTTGAGGATGTTCACCCACGTGTGAAAGGCTCACAGGATCGCCTGAAAGGGCGCAAATTTCATATGCTGGCTTATCGGTTGGCTCGTTTGAGGCGATCAGCCGAGCCACCTGATACCCCCTTTGCCGGAGAGCATTCAAGCAGGCGTCTGCTCCCAGACCGGCAGCCAGCACGGCAGCGGGCGGGGACGGCAGATGGCTTGAGACGAAATCGAATATTCGTTCTTCTCTATTCTTCAGTTCCATGTCCCCTGCTGTCCGCTTCCCCATTGGACCTCACGTCTTCCTTCGGCCCCCTCTGTACCTGAAAGCCTCCACGAAAACTCCAGAAAACCGGTTTCACACCTGCTGGGCCGCCCCAGTCGTCCGAAATAACGGCCCGGGGCCAGGAGTTCCCAGTATTTTTTATGAAATTCCATATGGGGACCCTTACCAAACATCCCCGCGGAAGGGATGAAATCGGGGTTGGGACTCCACTCAAAAAGCCATGCCCCGTGCAAGAAGTGGGGGATCTCAATGGTAAACGGGGTGGTAAATTCATGTGTCCTGACCGAACCTTCGGCCTGCCGCTCGCCCGAAGGAGGCAGATATCTCAAGACCTTTCGAAGATAACAAGCCCACCTGCCGCCATGTTTTTCCAGAAAGATGGGGAGCGACACAGCCATACTGCCCCGTTTACCTTTCAGATCTTCTGCGCCACACTGATCATAGTGATGAATCGCCATCGCCCTGGGCTCAAAGGCAAGGTCATACCCTGTCTTCCTGAGGCGGATAAACAAGTCCGTATCTTCGAAATAGAGAAAAAACCGCGGATCAAAGAGACCGCCCGCCCTTTGAACAGCCTCCCTTTTTAAGAGCACCAGGCCGCCGGTAAGATTTCTGACATGTATCGGCCTTTCCGACCGCCAAACCTTTATGGCATGACGCCGCCAGAGACAGCTTAACAACCGGCGCACGTTCGTCCCTGGCCCCCATGCATTCAAAAGGGACTGGAATTCGAACAGTGCCGGTGGACATGAGGGGGGAAGGTAAAAGGCAAGTCCGTCGTCCCAAAAGATCTGCGGAGAGACAGCCGCTCTTTTCTTATCGGAGAAAAGCGTTTTCTGCAGTTGTTTCAGACACCCGGAAAGGAGCCTCGCATCCGGATTGATGAGGAGGATTGCCTCTCCCTGGAATCCGTCGAGGGCCCGGTTACATGCGCGCGCAAAACCGATATTCTCGGGACTGATCCACAAGCGCACCATGGAAGGAAGCCCTTGGCGTAATCGCATGGCCTCACGCTCATCCTCGCTGTTGTCCACCACCGCTACTTCGACCGGGCCCAGGGATGCGGCGCTCAACACCGATTCAACCGCCTTCAGGGTCAGGGGTGCGCTCTTGTAATTAACGACAATGGCCAGCGTTTTCAACAGATGGAGATTCCCTCTAAAACAGGGATCAACCGCCGCTTACAATACATCCGCAAAGGCATATTTGGAACGTTCGAAAAACAGGATGGCGGCCGCAAACGAGATGGCGCTCAGGCCGATGGTGAATCCGAGCATGGGCCACGAAATAGTGCCTTGCAGCAATACCTGGTGGTAAAGTTCAATGAACGGATACATGGGATTGAGTTTGATCATCCACCGATATGTTTCCGGGACCATGCTGGGGGGGTAGATGATCGGCGTCAAAAAGAACCATAATGAAACGAAAATCCCAATGAACTGTTTGACATCCCTTAAAAAAACCGTCAGGCTGGAAATCAAGATGATTAGACTGAGGGTGAATGCCATATGCACCCCGATCACCACCGGGAGCCAGAACCAGCCGACATGGGCGTACCCCTTCAAAACCAGATATCCCAGAAACATGACAAATCCGAGGCCGTTTAGAAAAAAGGGCACGATGAGGCCTGTCAATGGGAGAAGTTCCAGAGGAAAGGCAACTTTGGTAATGAGCTGGGCCCTTCCCAGGAAAAGATCGGCCGAGCCGTTCAGCGCCTCTGAAAAGGCAAGCCATGGCAACATCCCGGCCAGAAAGAAAACCGCGAAGCTGTCGGTGCCCGTTTCCATCGGCTTCAGCCGGATCTGCAAAACAACCGAAAATACAAAGATATATATAAAGAGATTGGCCAACGGGGTCAGCAGACTCCAGGCAAAGCCGCCGATGGATCCCGCAAAACGTCCGCGGATGTCGTTGCTCACAAACCCCCAGAAAAGGGTCCGGAAACGAACCGGGACCTCCAGCCAGCGTCGAATGAGAGAAAAGAGGGTCATGGATGAAAAATTAAGGGTTCAAGGGATTACGGGATTAAGAATCGAGGGATTGGGGATAGATGGCCTCCCTTCAGCGGCCTTGATCCCTGTCCTGCAGTTCGGGGGGCATCATCATTTCGGAAAAAACCGCTTGATGACATTCCTAACCTTCTGCTTGAACTCATCGGTCACCGCATCCACATCATCCAGGTTCGCAACGACCCTGGGCGTAAGCAGGACGATAAGTTCAACCTTTTCCGTCGCCTTCGTGTCCTGCCCGAACAGATACCGGACCACCGGGATATCGATCAGACACGGCACGCCACTGATGTTGTCCGTCTCCTTATCCTTGATCAGGCCTCCAATCGCTATGGTCTGACCATGTCTTACGGTCAGCGTGGTCGTGACGGTCCGCTTATAAAAGGAGGGGTAATTCTTGCCCGCCACATTCACATCCTTGTCCAAATCGCTGACCTCCTCGTTGATGTCCATGGTGACCAGGCCCCGATCGTTGATATGGGGTGTAACGGAAAGGATCACGCCCGTGTCTCGGTATTCTATGGTGGTTTCTCCTATGACCGTGCTGCTGGAGATCGTCGTTGTTCCGCTGGCGATCGGGATCTCCCTGGACACGTCGATCTTGGCCTCTTTATTGTCGGAAGCCAGAACGTGGGGAGAGGAAATAACGTTCACGAGGCCCTTTGAGGCAAGTGCATTCAGCTCAGCGTACCATTTGTCAGTGACGCCGATGGAATATTTGAGCCCGGCCTTTCCTATGGTAGTCATAAAGCTTGCCGTGCCCTCTGCGGCCCCTTTTCCAAGGGCCCACTCCATGCCCAATGTGCGACCCGACTCATGGGTGATCTCGGCGATGGTGGCCTCGATCAGCACCTGTCTCGGCAGGACGTCGATCTGTCTCAGGATATCTTCAATGATCCGATGATCCGATGGGACGGCCTCGATGAGGAGGGCATTCCGTGTCTCGTCCGGGGTGATCGTTACCGCTCCCATCAAGGTCCCGGCCCCGGGGGCCTCTCCCTCTAACGTTACACGGGCCTTCTCGGCAGGCGCTTGAGCCTTGGATTTAGCAGCGGCCTTCTCCGCCTTTTCCTCCGCCTTCTTCTCCGCAACCCGTTCTTTGGAAAAGGGATTCCGGGAAGCGCCGGTCCCTTCGGTCTTTTTCTTACTCGCCTTGGAAGATGTTTTCTTATTGAAGACCCTATCCAAGAGATCGGCCAGATCTTCCGCCGCCCCGTTCTTGACAAAATAGACATAGATCTTGGGCGCGACCTCTCTGTCGATGACGTCGATCTGACGGAGAATTTCTTCCACCTTTTCAAATACGAGGGGGCTGGTGCTCACGACAAACAG
>ENA-OSEO01006698-OSEO01006698.1-sediment-metagenome-genome-assembly--contig:-NODE-6698-length-10185-cov-4.175010_pt1 | contig 10185 bp, 9 predicted proteins | sample MGYA00237883_ERZ534232 | MGnify/ENA metagenome assembly ERZ534232
CGCTTTGCTCATCGATCCCTATGTGCAGCTTCCGCGTTCGATCCAGGACAGGCTCCTGAGTTACTGCTTCAAACGGTTTGCAGCCTGCAGCGGAGTTTCGCAGGACGGTTTTAATAAAGGTTACCGCTATTGTGCACTTACCCGAAACCTTCAGATGCTGGGCGCATTCGGATACCTGAGCCGGCAAAAAGGCAAAACCTATTTCGACGCCTTCATCCCGCCGGCAGTAAAGACCTTAAAAGATAATCTCGGCAGGGTTCCGGAAGAATTTCCCCGGCTGCAGAAAATTGTAGAGAGCCTTTGAAAAAAGGATTTAAAAGTGTTAATAGAATCAAACCGCCTCATGCAACGTGAAAGTCCGGAAAATTGACAAAGGGAAGAATTATATGGCCCCGATCAAAGTGATGGTAAACGGAATCCCCGGCAACATGGCACAGACCGTAGCCGGCCACGTCATTAATGACAAAAGATTTCAGCTGGCGGCCTATTCGCTCACCGGACCTGAAATAACCGCAAGCGAGCAGGTTGTCGCTGCAACCGCCGTCGGCCTCATCCGCCCCGACACCCGTGATGAGGCGATTGGAGCGATCAGAGAAAAAGAAGGGCATTTTATTTCGGTGGATTTTACGCATCCGGCCGCAGTTTACGCCAACGCCGAATTTTACTGCAGCCACCGGCTTCCTTTTGTGATGGGCACCACCGGCGGGAATCACGACCGGCTGGAAAAACTCGTTGCCGCGTCAACCGTTTCCGCCGTCATCGCACCCAATATGGCCAAGCAGGTTGTTGGATTTCAGGCCATGATGGAAGATGCCGCCGCCAACTTCCCGGGGCTTTTTGCGGGGTATAGCCTCGAAATCCGGGAAAGCCATCAGCAGGGCAAGGCCGACACCAGCGGCACCGCTAAAGCGATGGTGCGGTACTTCAACGCGCTCGGAATCCCTTTCGGCGAAGAGCGTATCATCAAGGAACGCGACACCAAGGCCCAGCACGAACGATGGGGAATTCCGAAAGAACATCTCGACGGCCATGCCTGGCACACCTATACCCTCGACTCCCCGGATAAAACCGTCCGCTTTCAGTTCAGCCATAATGTCAACGGCCGCGAAATCTATGCTCTCGGCACTCTCGATGCCGTCGCTTTTTTGTATCAGAAGGTTAAGGAAAACAGCCGGGGGAAGGTCTACAGCATGATCGATGTATTGAAAAAAACGGGACCCCGCCCCTTCCCTTCTTAATCTCCGGCAGAACAGTAAAAACGATCCTCTAAAAAATCCGAGAACAGAAATAGCGGTTTGATTTGGTCTAATGCTTCTTTATTTTCATTTTCAGAAATCCAGAGGTCTAAGACACTTTGCGCTTTCATCCAAAATTCCGCTGAATTGCCAAATAGCCGCGCAAGCCGCAAGGCCATCGAGGGTGATAGAGAGCGACGCTCACTCACCAGTTCATTGACTGTTTGGTGCGTCACCCAGTTTTTCCGCAAGACCTGCAATCGTAAGATAATAGTCGTTCACATAAACTTCCCGCAACATCTCACCGGGATGTGCCGGTTTTATATTTCTTTCACCATTATATTTTATACTCAAGATATACCTCTTGATGATAATCCATTATTACAACATCATACGCATCATTTTCCATGAAGCAAAAGCAAATTCGCCATTGATCGTTGATCGCAATTGAATATTGCCCTTAATATTCCAAGCTCTAAGTAAAGCGGCAGGGCCGCTTGGGTCACTGCCGCTTTGCAGGAAGGCAAAAGAGAGATAAACAGTTATTTCTTTTATTTCTTTTTATGCTTGATTTGTTATTTTTTGAACTTCAATTTCTTAATGTACTTTTTCATCCCCTTTACATTATGTTTTCCCTTATCTTTAATTAGAATGGTATCTTCAGCGGTAAAAGGCGTTGGTTGATTATCAAAGATATAATTTCCTTCCAGAGTTAATGTCACCTCGTCGCCGTCATTGACCTCTTCCGGATCTAGCGCCGCTTCTATCGCCGCCGCAATATCCTCGGTTTTAAATTTAAGAACCAGGTCCGGATAACCGTCTCCGCCCAGTTCATTGCAGTCACCTGTTTCACCATTGGTAAGGATATCAAAAATCGCTGAACGAATCGGTATGACGCCCTCCAGCTTAAGGGAATCCACATCAATGATTTCAACGTTAAAGTCTTTTGTCCCCAAAATTACCGCCGGCAGTACGCCTTTGCTTTTGACATTGACCGGATTGTTGCAGGAACCGGGCTTGATGTCCAGCGCAGCCGTACTATTTCGGATTTCCCATCCTTTTTCCAGGGTCCAGGGGTAGTTGTCCTGTCCGCCGGCAAACACATACGGACCGTCACAGATGCCGTTGCTGTCGGAATCGACACAACCTTCAGCGACTTCGTTATAATCGTCCCAGTAATTGCCGCCGATGGGCAGCGGTTTGCTAAACTCCTTTTGGATATCGTCAACAACCTGGGCCTGCGTCGTATTGCCGATAAAGTTGTTATTGTAAATTTCGTTGGCATCTCCGAGAACAGGTGTCAGACTAAAACTCAAATAAAATCCATATCCATTATAGGATATCGTATTATTAAAAAATCTATTCTTGTTGCCATCCGTAACCCAAATACCCGTAACATTTGAGTATCTTTCTGAATTTTCAACAGCATTATAACTGACTTCATTGTCGCTGGCCGACTCCAGATATATTTGAACCCCGATGTTTCCATTTACATTATTGCCGGTAATCTTGTTGCCGAAAGCACCCTGCAAATGAATTCCATAGTAAAAACCTTTGACCGTAATATTTGTTACGGTTACACCGGTTGCATCAGCAGAAAGTAAAATACCCCTGTCGGAAAAGGGACCAGAAAAACTAAGTGTTTTACCGGCCCCATCTAAAGTTATATCCGTACCCTTAATTTCAATGGCTGGTCCAAAAAAGAAACCAAACGGTGGTGGTGGTGGTACAACATTTATGTCTTCAGTTAACCTACACGTCGTCGCCGCGTCAATCCAGGCGCCCTTGACTGCTTCGCAGCCGGTTTGACCATCCATGATAACGGTGTGATCAATATCAACCGCCCCCGCTCCGGTAGCAAAGTTCATTACGATCAGAAACGACAGTGCCATCAGCATTCCCTGCATGGTGCTGAATATTTTGTAATCGTTTCGTTCCAAGAGCATTGTTTTCATAATGTCGTCTCCTTTTGCCATTTTAGAAAAATATTCTTCAATAACCAAAGTCATTTTTTTGTCTGCATAAACTGTAAAACAAGCATGTCCTGTGCCAATATCATTCAAAAAGAAGAAAGCAACAGTTTATGCGGCACTTTTTACGGGAGACATTTAATAATATTTATAATATATACGGATAGTTATTACGTTGTAAACAACTGTGTTTTATCTAAAAGTTTTTTTAAACCTCCCGGGTGAATTGGCTGAATTAAACATATTTTGTTGCTTCAAGTCGGTTTTTCAAGGTAATTCAAGACCGTTTCAACATATTATGTAGCCACAATCTAAAATAAGAGGAGACGCACAATTTTACCCCACTTTTTTTTCGTACGAAATAAATGTAATGGTTTTTATGTAATTCATTTCACAATTCCACCGTTTTTTTGCTTGGTGTAACAGGTTTCGATTTTCCATAAAGTTAAGTAACCCTTTTAAATATAAAGGAAAATATATTTTATTCCACAGGCCAATAAAATGGGCATAATATTTGCTAATAATAGATATAATATTTGTGTGAAGGCAAAAAATAGAAAGGTGTTTAGCGAAATCAGGCGTATTTAACTTTATTCGTCATTGAATTAAATCAGAAAAGGAGAAACCGTGAAAAAAATCTTATTGAGTGTTCTTTCAATTTTAATGGTATTGGGCTTAGTTGGTATTGCCGGCGCCACTGTATTAAACTTTGACGATATAACTAAAGACGGCTCAGCAAAATTCTCAGATTATGGCGGTTTAAACTGGAAGGGAGCGGATGCTGTGGAAACTCTATCAGCCGTTTCCGGCGGGTATGCTTTGCGCAATTTTTTAGCAACTACAGCATCAATTCCTCTTGGCACATTCGATTTTTTAGGGGCATATTTTTTTACACCAACAGGTGACAGCATAAGCATCGACGTCAGTGCATACCTCGAACTTGTTCTTCAAGACACTCAAACTATTTTTTTGACTGGAACAACCCCTTTGTGGGTTGCTTTTACTTTTACCGGTATAGATCAGTTAGTGTTTGACCCTATCCCCCCTTTCTCTTCTTTTGCAATGGACGATTTTACATATAATTCCAATCCCGTACCGGAACCGGCCACAATGCTCCTTCTCGGCACCGGATTGATTGGGCTTGCAGGATATAGAAAGAAGTTTAAGAAATAGAGATGATAAACCGCAAACATGAAAAGGCCGCTCCGGGATCAATTTTCCGCGCGGCTTTTTTAGAATTTCTGTTTTGCCACTCCGTTCAGGCGGGGCTATTTATGTGAAGTGGCTTTATAGTAGGCCTTAACTTGTTTATCTGTCAGGGCTCGATTCCAGACGGCAACATCGTCGATTTTGCCATCCAGATATCTGCCTCTTTTATCAATATTCTCCCCAATCCATAAATCTCTATCAGAATCATCTCCGATATCACCATTAAACGGAGTAACATCTTCTGGGATGCCGTCTACATATATTCTAACATTGACCCTGTCATAGGTCCCCACCAGATGATACCATTCCCCGGCAGGAAGCGGCGTGCGCATCCAGGCCCATATTTTACCACCGTCAGCCGCGTCTATTATAAAACTCGCATAGTCATCGTCAAATCGCAAAATATAGGAAAAGTCGGATTTCTGCACAACGGCTATATTTCCACTCTGATTGGAAGCTTTTTTAACCCAGGCCGAGACGGTAACTCTTTTTTCTGTCACACCAACAATATCCCCCATATCCAATGAGGGTGAATGCGCCACTGTCAGATAGTAGTTACCACCCTCCAAACTGTAGGCCTTGTCCGGACAACCGAACCGGTCAGGGGTCAGCGTGGCCCCGACCGGAGTCGCGTCGTTATTATAGGGCCCGTCTTTGTTCACGCCGCTCTCATCGGTGCCATTGCCATTAAACGGCAGGTACATCACCGGAATTTTCGTAAGATCTTGGTTGTCCGAATTAAACACACCGCAACCGGTATTACAGGGCACTTCATAAATTTCCCGAATCTCACAAATATTAAGGGCCGTATCAAAAATGGCGATTTCATCCAGCGTACCCAGAAAGTTAAAACCCGTACCACCACTTGTATTCAGGCCCCCCAGACTAATGCCCAAATTGGGTAAAGAGGCAGTGATGCCAAAACCCAAAAATTCGTATTCCTTTATCCCGTTTATGTACATAAAAATGTTATTGCCGTCATAAACATAGGCGACATGCTGCCAGTTGCCGATGTTTTGCAAATCGCTGTCATCTCTCACATCCGGCAACGGCAAACCCGGTAAATCATAGTATTGGGCATCGTTTCCAAGACCCCAAACCCATCTGCCCTCAAAAGTTCCTATGAAAAAATATTTTGTCAAAGCGCCGGATTCATAAGATCCCAGCGCAACCCGAAGTACACCCTCGTAAACAACATCCGGCTTCGCCCAAAAGACAAGGGTAAACGGCCGGCCGGCGCCAATGGCGCTGCCGGGAGTAAAGCTGGTTGACACAGAACCGGCGCCGCTGAAATAAAGCGCCGAAGGACCGACCTTGCCGGCAACCAGTATGGGCAGTGTGCCGCCGGCAAGCTCCCCCGGACTGTTACCATAATTATCCGCGACATCGATTCCCGGGACATTATCGAAACTCCAGTAGTTTTTCAGCCCGGAAGTAAAGGACCCGTGATCCATGGATAGCTGATACGTATTTGTTTTTGAGGCGGTATCCCCATACGTTCCGATGCTCTCAACCGTTAAGAGCTTGGCCAGCTCGACCGCTGCCGAGCTGTCGCTTTCTATATCGTTGAAACCGCTCTGGTCAGGGCCTTTCTGCACGTTAACGAGTTGATCCCCGCTTCTGTATTCATATCGGTAAGGAATTGTGGTTTTAACCGGCAGGCTTGCTTTAATTTTTTCTTTTTCAATCAAAAACATGCCGTTTTCATCGGGGAAAACGGCCCCCAGGCCGCTGCCGACGCTGCCCAGTGTAAGGGTTCCCCCCTGGCTGACAGCATTGATACTGGCTTGAACAACCGGCCGTACGGTCGTGTAAACCGCCGCGGGGGATACCCCCTGGGTCGTGCTAAACGTATAGACGCCGCCGGCTTCGGTTTGTGATGTGTATTCGTAAACGGTATCATCCAGGTCAAGCTTTAAAAATCCCGTGGCAGGTACGGTAAAGCCTCCCTGTCCGACAAACTTGAGCCTTAAGGACGCTGCGCCGGCAGGATCCGCCTCGACCCGATAAAAATAGGATGAAACATCCAGTTTAAACTGCCCGTCGCTTCCGGTTGAGAATTGGAAGCTTTTATTGTTTAATTCATCCAGCAATTCGTTTTTCTTTTTGTCATTCGGCTGGAGCTGATATTCCTTTAACAAAAACCGATAGCCAGAATCCGCCATCGCCTTTGATTCACCGGACGCGTTGGCATCCAGCCAGCCGGCGGTGCTCGTGCTGTAAAGTCTGAGCATGGCCGCTCCCGCTGAGGAAATGGCAACCATGATCACAACGATCCAGATAATCGCGATCCCCTGCTGACGATTCCCGCTCCCGAAGATCGCACGGTTGAGATTTATCCTTTTAAAAATACTATCATTAAGAAATGGCATGATCATCATCTGTTTTTAACGGTCTGTGGTCAGGGCCCAATATGCCGACAATGGGATTCCGCTCGGGCGGCGTTAGGGTTGTTGCAAAAGTTGCGGTATCGCTGCCGTTGGGAGATACGAAAACCGTCAGTGAGATTTCAATCCGGCACAATGCCTCCATATCATCGGCGGTTGTCCAGGATGTTTGGTCGCATTTTTCAAAAATCATGGAAAAACTGCTGACGTCATCAATCAGCACTTCTTCATCGGACGGGGTCGGCATGTTTGTTATGGTGTCTAAAATCACAATTGTTTTTCTGGCGTCTGATCCGACCAGGGATATCTGCCGATCTTTGGCCGGATTAAACTGATAGCGGTATTTTATGTATGTTTTTTCGGTGCCGGCCGGAGATAATGAATCAATCGCTTTCATTTCACGGGAAAATTCCGCAGAAAGACGCCCCATAACCAGTCGGGCTTTCTGGGCCAGCACCGCATTTTGTTGGGCGGTCATAAAACCTGCCGCAGCGGACATGAGAAACAGCAGTGCAAAACTCGCGATAATGCTGATGATCAGCATAACCACGATAAGCTCAATGAGGGTAAAGCCTCTTTTCGAAATTGTTGTCAATTACCGCCCGTCCGTTTACTCCGTAAAAAGCGCCCGCATGGATTGATTGTTTTTTTCAGCAGTTACCATCAAATTGCCGGTGGGAACGGCGCTGTCCAGCGGATCGTAAACCCCATCCCCATCGGAATCGTTTAAAACGCCGCTGCCATCGCGAAAATTAACATACTTAGCGGTAACCGTTACATTATTTTCCTCAAAACTCGAAATATTGGCGTAAAAATCCGGCAGATTAAGTGTTCCGGCGTTCTTGCGGTTGCGATAATCGGTCGTCAGGTTGGCAATAACCTGATTTATTTGAAAGCTTTCGCTGATTATATTGACGTTTTCGCTGCCGCGTATCAGAGAGGTGGAAAAAAACGGAATAAACATGGCCGATATGATCGATCCGATAACGATGACGACTATTAATTCAATCAGCGTAAAACCTTGTTCTTCCGGCATCATATGCAACCTTTGAGTACCTTAGTGCTTCGACGCGCAATTACTGTGACGTATTTTACACAGCCTGTAAACATAATTGCTTGCTCAGCACTAAGTCCTGAGCAAATAAATTCGTCATCGAATTTATGCGTCGATGGACTTAGAAATAATTTTCTGCGTTTGTTTGGCAGAAAATTATTTCTAAGGTACTTATCCCGTTTATCGGGGTTAAGGTATAAATCCGGTTTCGGGGTAGATTTCAATATTACCTCTTGTAGAGGTTATCAATGTTCTAACCCCAGCCTGGGGCGTGGTTGCACCGGAATCCGTATAAGGTCTCCCCAGATAATCAAAGAGTACGACTGCCGGAGACGCTCCGCTGATGGTCAGCCCATCTAACAGGGACAATGTCGTCGAACTTTCACTTGGGAAAACCCTAACCCCCTCACCCGCTTTATAGAGTGAATATATATCCGGATCCGGTGCTGCGTCAAACTGAACATACCAGTTTGACGATGTACTCATGGCCCGCGACTGAGCGTAACGAAGATGCGACTTTATCGCCACGATCTCGGCCATTAATTCATTATCCCGGGTCGTCATCGTGCTTACAATAACCGCGCTGAGAATACCCATGAACAGCAACACGACAATCAACTCAACCCATGTTAACCCTTTGTTATTATATATCAAAACTGTATTGCCGCAAACAGCACAGGGGGGATGCATGTTGAGTCGTTCGGCGGCAAACGGTTTTATTCCATTCATAAGAAAAAACCCTGAACTTTGAACCTCGCCCTTCAGATCCCTGCTCCCCGTTTTTTATTGAATCATAACGAAAATTCAAAAATCCATCAATATTTTATCAAACAAATGATCATAAAAAAGGCAGCTTTCAGATCATTTCTGAAGCGCTGCCTTTTCCAATTTTTAATATAAGATTAAACGGATTATGAGCCCCAGGTCACCCCATTGATGACTTTAGTTTTGTATTGGCTGGCCATTGCTGCCAAAGCCGTTGCGCCGATCGTATCGGCCGTCACAATCGTAATCGTCAGCTCATCCGCACCGGGACCCTTTACCCAGGATACGGTAAAATCACCGATATCTTCACCCGTGGTAGCATTTACGCCCAAATATGCGGCCGTGTTTAAGACTCCGGCCACATCGCTGGGAGCTGATTTTTCAACCAGAATGTACTTGGAATAAGCATGGTTAAACCGTGCCGCCGCTTCAGAGAGGGCGCCATTCAATGCCGCAATCTTTGCATCTTCCTGCATGGAGAAAAACTTTGGCACCGCCACCGCCGCCAGAATTCCCATGATAATGATGACCGCAATAATTTCAATCAGCGTGAAACCTTTTTCATTTTTTAACATTTTTCTATTTCCCATGGTTTGTTCCCCCTTTGCTCAAGTATTGCAAGAATTGACGGCTATGGTGTATGGCATTGATATTAATGAATCGTTAAACTGTCACAGTGCACATTTGATGCCAGAAATACATATAAGTTTTGCACCTAAATCAATCTTACTGTAATTTATAGTATTATCAATGTGTTAAAAATATATTCACACCATCAAACATGAATTGAAAGCATCCTCAACTAACACCCTCATATACCTGTTCATTCCATTTGTCTCATATTTCAACAAAACTTGCTGATTCACCCCCATAATATGTAGCTAAAACTATAAAAATACAGGCAAAACGGTTACTTAAAATCCGCCTGATTGCCACCTTTTCCCACGCTATCGATCACAGAGTTTCGGTCAACACGTATTTAATCAGCCGGCTTCAAATTTTTAAATACGGCAATATCGATATCGAATTTTTTGATGCGATGCCAGAGGCTCCTTTCCTTGATTCCTAAAATTTTGGCAGCCGCCACCTGGACGCCTCCGGATTTGCGAAGTGCATCGATAATCAACTCTTTTTCAAGTTCCTGAAGGCGCTTGTCGATGTCTCCGCTCTTATCAATATCCAGTTTTTCATATACTTCAAATGAACGCAGGCGTCCATTGATCGCAGCTGAAGCCGGTCCTCCATTTGGGGTATTTTCTTGCTTCGCCGAATCGATGGCGCCCATTTCCCGGGTGATGGCTGACGGCAAATGCTTAGGTTCGATGACTTTATCCGCCAGAACCGTTGCCGACTCCACCGCGTTCTGAAGCTCCCGGACATTTCCCGGCCATGAATAAGCAGTTAAAAACTGCATGGCTGCCGGAGAAATTTCAACCTTCTTTTTGAACTTTGACATGAACCGTTCAACCAGGAGGGGAATGTCTTCTCTTCTGTGCCGCAACGGCGGCAGGTTCATGGTAAATACATTGAGCCGGAAATAAAGATCCTGCCGGAATTTTCCTTCC
>ENA-OSEO01006700-OSEO01006700.1-sediment-metagenome-genome-assembly--contig:-NODE-6700-length-10184-cov-4.717325_pt1 | contig 10184 bp, 12 predicted proteins | sample MGYA00237883_ERZ534232 | MGnify/ENA metagenome assembly ERZ534232
CCCGCCCTGTCGTGGGCCTTGGAGGCGTGAATCACCAGGGGGCCCTGGACATTGGGTGAACGGGGCGTCCATGTCCGGTTCTCGATGTCCTTGAACCCGCCCACGATCAACCAGGCCCAGGGCTGTCTGACGCTGAGGGCTTTCACTGCTTCCTCTCTTCCCTGGCCTCGATCACGGCCCGGTTGAGGCGGTACATCCGCTCCAGGAGGCCGCCGGCGTCTGGATGGTTCTCCTTGGCCAGCCGGCGGTAGGCCTGGTTGATCTCCTCCAGCGTGGCCTCGGGGGACAGCCCCAGGGTCTCCCACCAGGGCTCATCCTTGGCCGGCTCAGGCAGGGCCTTGAAGCCGGCGAAGGCCTGGCCCATCATGTCCGACTATCCCCACCTCTCGATTCCCCTGAGCGCCTGGACGGTCAGCCTCACGGACTGGACGTTGTTCTCCACCCGGCTCCAGCGGTCGCAGGCAAAGACCAGTTCCCGGCCCCGCCACTCGAAGTAGACCGCCACTCCGGTGTCCTCAACGTAGCCCTGGCGGGCGTAAGGCAGGCCGTCCTGGCGGATCTGCAGGTTGCAGGTGATGGTCGGCCACTGGGCTCCCATGAGCCTGAGCTCGTGCTCGAGTCCTCGGGCCGCCCGGAGCAGGGGCGTGTCGAACCGGCCCTTCTCGGGCGCCTGGTTGCGGGGCTGGCCGGCCGGCCACTTGAGCGGGTATGAGAAAGCCACGTTAACCCCCGTCAAAGAGCCTTCACGGCTCCTTGCCTCCATAGCCGGCCTCGGCCATCATCTGCACCCACTCCTCTGGTACTCCGGCTTCGAGCAGCTGCCGTTTGGCCTCGGCGAACTCGGCCCTGGTCATCTGGTCATCCCTGGCCTCCCAGAAGGTGCAGGCCGGGTCGGACCAGCGCTTGTCCGTTCCAGGACCAAAACTGTCCCCGATCTGGGCGCACTTGAAGTAGCCCCGGCGGTGGTAGGTCCTGTCACGGAACCAGCGGCAGTCCCGGCAGAGCCGGTCGTCCTCGACCAGGCGGGCGCCCCCGGGCACCTTGACCCACCGGCCCCGGGAGTCCCGGCGGACCGTGACCCTGGACCCGGTGGGCTCGACGTAGGCGCCGGGGAAGAGCTCGGGGTGCCCGCCCATGCCGTTCCTCTAGGCCGCTTCCCGGGCCTGCTGCTCCGCCTGGAAGGCTTCCCAGGCCGCGGCCATCTCCTCGTCCGTGGGCTCGTTGCCTCTCGGGAACACTGAGCGGACGTAGGCCGGATCGGGCCGGCCGTCGTCCAGGACCCGGCCCTCCTCCATGGCCGCCTTGATGGCGGTCTTGAGCCGGTAGGCCCGGGCCTGGTCCACGAGCGGGTCTTTCTCGGTCTCGGCCGGCGCCGGTTGGTTCTCCGTCGTGGTAGGCTCCGGCTCCTCTGTGGCCTCCGGAGTCTCGCCGGTTTCCCCGGCCGGCTCCTGGGCGCGAGGTTTAAAGTCGCCACAGGCGGGGTCGATGGACAACCGCCCCTTGCTGACGAGAGGACAACCTCCATTGCCCTCAGAGTCGGTCATCCAGTGGTCGCAGTCCCCGCAGGTCGCCTTCTTCTCGGCCTCTCCGGCCGGCTCCTGGCTGTCTTGCAAGGGCAGGGCGGCCTGGCGCTCCTTGTCGCTCATGGCCCGACGCTCGAGCTCCTCCCCGTTGTCGGCCCGGATGACCACCACCTCGCCGGCCTGGTAGTCATGGACGACCCGGACCGAGACGGTCAGGTTCTGCTGCCCCGTGCGCAGCTGCTGGGCCAGCTTGTCCAGCTCGAGCTCGACCGCCTTGATCTGGGAGTTGTAGTCGTCGGCCGCCTCCTTCTTGGCCGCCTCCAGGTCACGCTTCTCTGACCAGAGCACCTTGAACTCGTCGGCCTTCTTGGCCTTGGCCTCCTCGTCCAGGGGCGCGACGATGTCCCGGGTCTCTGTCTGCTCGGGCTCGGCCGCGTTCTCCTCCGGCTCCTGGTCTTTCGGGTAAGGGATCTCCAGGACCTGGCGGACCCGGTCAACCAGGGCAGCTCCGGCCAAGGTGGGCTCTCCCTTCATGGTGTCCGTGCCGTACCAGAACTTGAGCTCCTCCTGCCAGGAGGTCCTCACCGGCGGAAGTCCCGGCGTATTCCAGCCGTCCACGTTTCTGAGGGCCTGCTGGACCTCCTCGGTCAACTCCGAGTCAGTCATTCCCTTCTTGCGAAGCCGCGCCCATCTGGCCTCAGCCCCGGGGTGGCCGGCCACGGCCCGCTTGAGGCCCTCGGGCCGCCAGAAGGATTCACAGGCCTCATCGTCATGGGTGACGTACTCACCACTCGCCCGGCACACTGGCCCGCCTTCAGCATCAGCCGGCGAAAACTCTCCGCACTGGCCACAGGTCAGAATCTCGGACTCCTCAGCCTTGGGCTCCTCTGCTTGAGGCTCCTGGGCTTCCTGGGTCTCCTCGTTGGCCGTCTCGGCTGCCTTCTCCTCGGGCATCGTCTCCTCCTGTCCAGGCTTGTCGATGACCACCAGCCGGGCGGCCACCCCGGTGGGGCGGTCGCCGTTCTTGAAGCTTCCCTGGGGCAGCTTCTCGTTCTCCGCGCCCACGGCGATCAGCCAGGCCCTGAAGCCGGCCGCGGCCTTGTCGTTGCGGAAGAAGGGCCCCTCGCACATGATCGCCACCAGCCGGCCGCCGGGGCGCAGGCAGTGATAGGCGTGGCGGACGTGGTCGACGTCCTGGCCGTTCTCGAAGGGTGGGTTCATGATGATCCGGTCGTACCAGCCCTCGTGGCCCAGGAAGTCCAGGCCGATGATCGGGTGGCCCTTGGCCTCCAGGATGGCCCGGAGGTCCATGTTCCACTCGATGACCTTCAAGTCGGCCTCGGGGTGGGCCTCCCTCAAGACGTCGGCGATGTCGCCCTTGCCGGCCGAGGGCTCCAGGACGGTCATGCCCGGCTCGATCCCGGCCGCCTCCAGCATCCGCTCGACGACCGGCCGCGGGGTGGGGAAGTAGCCGGGGATGTCCCGGCCGACCAGGTCGAGCTCCATGTCCCGGATCTCCCGGCCCGGATCGGGTCCGGAGAGTCTCTGGTCGGCCAGGAAGGACAGGTCGCCGGCCGCCTGGTCGTACTTGTCCGCGTCGTCTATGCCGGCCTTGGCCAGCCGCTTGCGGTCCTTGGCCGACTCCTCCCCGCCGCCGGCCGGGTAGGAAGGGAACAGGAAGAGGGTCTCGATCTGGGCCCGGGTGCTGAGGCCGGTCAGGTGCTCGGGCAGGTCGCCGGCCTCGTGGCCGTCGGCCAGGGCGTAGAGGGCGGCCTGGATCCGTTCCAGCCGGTCGGCCTCGCGGGCCATGGACCGGATCATCCTGATCCGGCGCTGGGTCGGGTTCTGGTCGGCCACCCCGGGGTTGCGCTTCTGCTCGATCTGATCCGCCATCCGGTCAGCCAGGTCTCGCAACCGGGCGGCCTTGTTCGGGTCAGGTGTTCCCACGGCTTTCTCCTTTCTTCTCGGGACAGGTTCAGGCATCGGCCGCCTTCAGGGGCCCCAGGAGCGCGGCCAGTTCGCCGGGCTGGAACCTGGGCCGGCGGGGGGACATCGGCCTGGGCCCCCGGAGCGTAAGCCGGCGCAGGTTCCTCTTGACCCGGAGCTCGGGCAGGGCCGCCTCAAGCTGTTCGATGGAGGCGCAGCAGAACACGCCCAGGCTGATCGCCTCGCGCAGCTCGTCGCGCTGGCCCTCGGTCAGGTCGGCCGCCCGGAGCGTGGGGAAGAGAGCGGCGTCGCACCTGGCCAGGAGGGCCCTGACGCCCTCCCGGTGCCGGGCGTCCCGGTCCGGGGTCAGGCGGGCCGGGTCCCAGGCCGAGACCTGGTGGGGGACCATGGGGTAGACCTCGGGGCCCAGCCGCTCCCAGAGCTCGCTGGCCCGGGCCGAGGCCCGCTTGATGTTGAGGGCGACCTCGAACTCCGAGGGGGCCCTGAGGGGGCCGGCGACGAAGCAGAGGATCATGCCGCTTCCTCCATCGTCTCCGCCGGGTGGCGGGCGAGGAGATAGCGATGGGCCGCGGCAACGCCGCTCGTGTGGGGGTTTGTTCTGGCGACCAACCGGATCGACAGGAAGGACCCTCCCAACCGCTCGATCAGGTCAAGGATCCTCAGAAACTCCTCGAAGGTCGGCCGGTGGGCCTTGCCGGAGTGGCCGCAGAAGTCCTTGAAGGGCGGCTTGGCCAGGTTAGGCGACCAGGCGATCTCGAAGCCCCAGCCTCTGTTGCGCGGGTCTCGAAGGGTCATGAATCGGCCGCCCTCATCCTCGCCCAGGGGTATCGCCTCATCGCTCACCGCCCAGAACCTCTTGAGCTTCTGGTAGAGCTCAGCCAGTCTGTCGAAGTTCATGACCGATCCCTCCTTCCCTACAGCAGCTTGTCCTGGCCGCCGGCCGGCTTGCCGGCGCCGGGCTCGGCCTTGCCCCGGCCGGCCATCTCGGCCAGGATCTCCCGGGCCAGGTCCAGCTTGTCCGTGGTGATCTCGGTCAGGTCGGCCAGCATGAGCCGGCTCAGGAAGGCGGCCTCGTCCACGCCCCTGTCCCTGAGCTCGGCCGAGAGGGCCTCGACCTCCTCCGGGCCGATGGGCCCGGGCTCGGCCTGTCCCTGCCGCTCCTGGGCGCTCATGGACTCGATGAAGCTCAAGGCCGCCTTCTCCAGCCGGCCGGTCTTGTCCTTGTCCAGGTCGGCCAGGCTGGCCAATCCCACGGCCTCGAAGAGGTCCTTGGACGGGATGCCGGCCTCTTTAAGCCGGGCGGCCACCCGGGCGCTGGGCTTGTCCGAGGGAGGCTCCTCCTGGGGTCCCTCGGCGGCCTGGGCCGGCTTCTGGCGGCCGTTGCCCTTGTCGGCCCTGGTCTTACCCTTCCCGGACCCGGCCGGCTGCTCCGCGGCCTTGTCGGCGGCGCCGGCGGGGGCCTGCTCCGCCACCTGGGGGAAGACCTCGTCCGGGCCCACCTCGCCGTCCCTGATCTGGCGGCCGATGGACCTCAAGCCGGCGATGTCCTCCCTGGTCCACTTGTCCTTGCCGACGCCGACGTAGGCGGCCAGGCGGGCCTCGGAGACGCCCAGGCGCTCGAAGTGGTCGGCCGCCCTCTGCCGGGCCTCGTGGAGCCCTACCCGGTCGATGGCCGAGAGCTCGGCCTTCTTGGCCCGGTCGACCACGGCCTGCATCAGCCAGCGGGGCATGGCCGTGTTGACCACGTTCCTGATGGCCTTGCTCTGGGCCAGCTGGAACTGCATGTCAGCCCAGCGGGCCTCGTCGTACTTGCCCGGGGCCGGCGTGGGCCGGTACTTGTAGGCCCGGGTGATGGTCGTGCCCTTCTCCAGGTCGATGAACCTGGGGGTGAAGACCAGGTGGGTGCCCCGGTCGTTGCAGTCCACGTCCAGGGCGCAGTTGCCCCAAAGGCGCAGCACGGCCATGGTCGCGCCGATGGTCGGCCCCTCGACCATCTTCCGGCCGCCGCCCTTCTCCTGAACGGGCCAGGAATAGAAGAACTCCGAGCCGGCGTAGTCGGCCTCCTCCAGGGCCGCGGCGACGATGCGGTCAAGGTCCCGGGGCCGCTGGACGCCCACGGCGGTGTGGTACTCGGTCCTGGTCTGCATCATGGTTTGGCCCTGGGCGACCAGGTCCAGGGGCGTCTTGGCCGGTTGGCGCTCCTCCATGCCGGTGAAGATGGGGACTGAATCAAGGAAATCAGGGTCACGGGCAATCTGGGCTTCGCTCACTTCTGGCCTCCCTTCCGGTTGACTCATCAATTTCCGCTCCTTATGCTTGACGCGAGGCGCGGCCTATGCGGACAATGCCTCACCCTGTCGCCCCTTGCGCGGGGGCGTGGATTGAAACGGGGCGCACCTTCTTGTGCGGGGGGATAAACTCGCAGCTCCACCAATAGCCGCAGTACTTGGGGGAACAGACCCAGTGCCCCGGCGCGGCCGGGGGGAAGATGCCGGCCTCGACCATCCGGAGCATGAGCCGGAAGCGATCGAGCAGGGCCGGCCAGTCGCCCTCGGTCACGTCCACGGGCACGGACTGGTGGGCCGGGGTCTGGGTGCCGACCAGGACCTCGAAGCTCATCCTGGCCGGCGGCCGGCCGAACCTCTCCCGGTAGAGCTCCCGGTAGACGACCATCTGGGGGACGTGCTGGGAGAGGTTGCTGTCGCTCCACTTCCGGGCGCCGGTCTTGAGGTCGGGCACCCAGCCGCTCTCGTCGGCCACGTCGATCAGGCCCATCACGGGCACGGGCAGGCCCTCGGGCTTGACGTAGACCGGCTCCTCGACCAGGACCGGCCGGGTGATCCTGGGGGCCAGCTCGGCATGGTAGAGCTTGGCCAGGGACACGGTCCGGTCGACGCCCTCGGCAATCTGCCGCTTGGCCGATGAGACTTCGTCGGCCGGGAAGAAGACTCCCTTCCTGACCAGCCTGACGTAGTGGTCACGGGCCGCGTCGGTGACCACGTCCAGGGGCTCGTCCTGGCCGGTCCTGAGCTTGGCCTTGTGGTTGACCTCGGCCCCGTGGTGGACCCCGCCGCCGACGCGGGCGGCGATGCCCGGCGGCCGGCGGTCGCCCTCGAGGTAGGCCCGGCGCCACTGCTCGGGGCACTTGGACCAGGTGCTGAAGCTGGAGGGGCTGATGTGCGGGATCATGACCGCACCGCCCCCAGCCGGCGGGCCTGGCGAAGGCCGGGGTGGTTCAAGGCGTGGATGAGCTCCATCATCTCCTTGATCAGGCCGTCGCAGTTGGTCCGGTGGACCTCGACCAGGTCTATCCGGCCGTCGGCCATGTCCTGGGACCAGGCGTCCAGGGTCTGGCCCAGCTTGACCTGGAGGTCCATGAGCTCCTTGTGGACGTTGGCTTCGTCCACCTGGCCCCGGGGCCGCTCGATGATCATGTGCTGGGGCCCGACCTTGATCTCCTCCAGGTCCGGGTGGAAGGTCAGGAGCCAGGCGGCGTGGACCACGCACTCGGGCGGGGCCACGTCCACCTCGGGGTTGCAGTAGTCGCGCAGGGTGGTCTCGGGCCGGCCGACCATGGTGGCCAGGCGGCCGATGGTGGCCTCGTTGTTCTCGCCGATGACCACCCGGTAGAGGGCTTCCCTCGTGCTCCGGTGTCGCTTCTTGGCCCAGTCCGACCAGGGGGCAGGCATTTTCGCGTCGGCTCCTATCGTTTTTGGTATATGTATAGATTCCGGTGGTGTAAGCTGGTCAGCATGACGATCCGGCCCTTTAACCGCGTCGGTTCCCCGCTGTCAGGCCCGCGCCCCGGCGGCGGCCGGCGAGGGGGGCCAGATGTCTTCTACGGTCACGCCCAGGCGGTCGGCGATCCTGGCCCTGACCCCGGGGTCGTCGGTGTGGCCGTTGACCACCCGGGAGAGGGTGACGTAGTGGACGCCCACGGCCGCGGCCAGGGAGGTCCGGTCCAGCCCGGCCAGGGAGCAGAGGAGCCCTATGCGGTCGGTGGGAGAGCCGGGCATTGATCGTAGGATTGACCTGAGGGGGGCGTCCGGGTTAAGCTGGTTAGCGGGTTGCATCGGAGCCTCCAGGGGACGGGTGAAAGCCGCTTAGCTGGTTAGGACTATAAACGGAATCGTGTAGGTGGTCAAGCACAAAATACACGGTTTGGTGGATTTTGGGCAAGTCATTGAAAGGCTTGCACAAAATATGCGGGTGGGGCCTACCAACAAGGAGGTGGCTAAAGTACTTGGGCTTTCAGAGCAGGACTTCTCCAACCGAAAGCAGCGGGGTACACTGTTGGGTGTAGTTGCTCAGTGGGCGATCGAGAGAGGAGAATCCTTAGACTGGTTGCTCATGGGCAAAGAGCCTGAAAGGCATTCACCCACCCCTCCAAGGCTTGAGATTCAGACCGTCCCCCGGTTCAAACGCTTCGCCAAGACCTTCGCCTTCGAGCAGTACATCCCGGTCCGGCTGCTCAAGGACTCCGTTGCGGCCGGGGCGCCGGCCGAGATCAGGGACGAGGATCAGGAGGGCTGGGCCCTGATCTACGCCTCCCGGGAGTGGTTGCCCAACGACCCGGAGAACTACACCTGCGTCCATGTCCGGGGCCTGTCCATGCACCCGATCCTGCAGGATGGGGACATCGTGGCCATCGACCACGCCGAGAAGAACCCCAAGAGGCTGGACGGCAAGATGGTGGCCTTCCAGGTCAACGGCGGGGTGACGATCAAGTGGTTGAAGTTCAAGCCGGAGAGCGAGACTGTCCTCGGCGTCCCTGAGAACAAGGACGAGCTAGATCACGTGGTGGTCCTTCGCGGCGAGGAGATCGACACCGGGATCGTGGGCAAGGTGGCCTGGTGGTGGGCGAAGAGGTGAGGGGGTAGGTTGAGGTAGGCTATGAAGCTTAAGGTTGACCGGGAGGCGGATGCGCTCTACCTGACTCTCGACGAGTCAGGTGCAGTGGAGTCCGAGGAAGTATCGCCGGGCATTATCGTTGACTACAATGCCCAAAACCAGGTGGTAGGCATTGAGATGCTCTTTCTGTCCAAGCGCGTGCCCAAACTGGATTTGGGCCGGCTGATGTTTGAGACTGTGCCGGTCGCTGCTGCTGGATTGGAAGATCGGGGAACCCCTGACCGGGTCTAAGGCTGGATTGGAAGAGACTAGGCCGCGCTGTCACAGCTCGGTGTCATAGCTTGTCGCAGCTCATCGCTTCAGAAGATCATCCCCAAGTTCAGCATGCGAGGCTCCAGGGGAGGAGGGCCGACTGATGTTTTAAGGCTCATCAATGCGCGGCAACGCGCCTTGTGGCTCATATTTCGCCGGAAATGAGCCGCAAATGGGCTTGAGGTGAACCTGTGAGCCACAACGCAGCGGGGATAAAGGAAGAGCTGGACCACATCACCACCGCAGCAAACGCTCCCGATTGATTTAGGGCTTTAGTGAGGGCTTGACCTGGAGGCCGGCAACTGGTACAAAACCTCGGCACTTGTAAATATGTGCCGAGACTTTGTACCAGGAGACAGGTCATGGCAGGGCCGGCCACAGCCGTTGATAAGGTTCTCCGGCTGATTCGAGAACAGGGGGCTCTTAGACCCCGCGATCTTGACGCCCACGGCCTTCCTCGAAAGTACCTCAACGTGCTCTATCACCAGGGGCTGCTGGAAAGGGTCGGCCGGGGCATCTATGTGCCGGCTGAGTCGGATTCGACGGAAAACCATACAGTTGCAGAGGTCTGTAAACGCGTGCCTGGTGGCGTGATCTGCCTGCTTTCCGCCCTTCGTCTTCATGATCTCACCACCCAAATGCCCCACAAGGTCTGGCTGGCCATTGACCGCAAAGGCTGGAAGCCCCATGAGCCAGGTCTGCCCATCCAAGTGATTCGCTTCTCAGGCCGGGCCCTGACCGAAGGGATAGAGGAACGGAGGGTCGAAGGCGTCAAGGTCAAGGTCTACAACCCGGCCAAGACGGTCGCCGACTGCTTCAAGTACCGGAACAAGATCGGCCTTGATGTCGCCCTGGAGGCCCTGAGGGACTGCCGGGCTCAGGGCAAGTGCCCGGCCGACGAGCTTTGGCGCTACGCCAAGATTTGCCGGCAGACCAGGGTCATGAGGCCCTACATCGAGGCCCTGTCGTGAACCAGGGCAAGCCGAAGAACCTGGCCGCCTCGATCCGCCAACGGCTGCTTAGCATCAGCCGGGATCGGGGCGAGGTCTTCGACCTGGTCTTGACCCTCTATGCCCTGGAGCGATTCCTGTACCGGATTGGAAAATCAGAGCACGCGGATCGGTTCGTACTCAAGGGAGCGATGCTGTTCGCTTGCTGGACCGGACAGGCGCATCGACCAACCCGGGATCTCGACCTGTTGGGCTATGGTGACGCCTCGGCCGATGGTCTCAAAACGGTCTTTCGGGAAGTCTGCCAAACCAAGGTCGAGCCGGATGGGCTCCGGTTTGATGCCGCGGAAATCAGGGCTTCAGAGATCCGGGAAGATCAAGAATACCCCGGCCAGCGAGTGGAACTATGGGCCTTCCTGGGCAGGGCTCGGATCAAGGTGCAGGTGGACGTCGGTTTTGGAGACTCGGTGACGCCCGAGGCCGAGGAGATCGATTATCCGACCTTGCTGGATCTGCCGGCGCCAAGAATCAGGGCCTACCCCAAGGAGACGGTCGTCGCGGAGAAGCTGCAAGCCATGGTCGCCTTGGGCATGTTCAACAG
>ENA-OSEO01006701-OSEO01006701.1-sediment-metagenome-genome-assembly--contig:-NODE-6701-length-10183-cov-5.054126_pt1 | contig 10183 bp, 8 predicted proteins | sample MGYA00237883_ERZ534232 | MGnify/ENA metagenome assembly ERZ534232
TGTTCGATGAGGACGCCGCTTTGGGCAAAGTGGTCGTGGAGGACTTCGGCGGGGCGCGGGTGCTGGACCGGCTGCTGATGTACGAACGCCGGATCGAGAGCAGCCTGTACCGGACGATGGCCGAACTGCGTAGGGAACGGGAGGCACGCGCGACGGCGACACCGAAAGAAGCCTCCCTTTCGGAGAGTTACCCTCCGGCGGGTCAGGAGTCCGCAGCACCGGCGGAATTGGCTTCGTTTGACCTGGGCGCCACGCCCCAGCGAAACTTGAGCGTGTCTTCTCCGGCACAGGAATCGCCTCCGAGCAGACACGGACAAACGAGTTTGTCCGTGCCACCCACCCGCGCGGACCGCTTCTCACACACCTTCTCCCGTTCCGAGGGCGGCCTTGCGGCCGGTCAGGAGTCCGTAACACCGGCGGGATTGGCTTCGTTTGGCGCAGATGCCGTGCCGGGGGGCCAAACGCAGAAGTCCGCGTTGGGGGTACCCTTCCAGCCCATGAATCATCGGCAGGATGCCGATGCCACCAAGGCCCACGGGCGGGGCGCCCGTGCTACGAGGACGTTTCACGCTTCACCCTTCACCCTTCACGATCCATCCTGCGAAACGAACCCAATTTCAGAAGGAAGGCCGGCCTGCCTGGGGTAGAAAGATCAAGCGGGGCCGGGATATGCCCGATATTCTGGACGTGGGAGTATAATGGCGGCGGTGTTCTGCCTGTAAGGAGCGTCGGCATGGTCAGAATCGGTTCTCACGGGCACGGCGACAAGCCTCCAGGAGTGGTCGGCAAGGTGGGGTTGTCGCTGTTCTTCTTCGCGTTTTTCGCGATGGGCTCTCTCTTTGAGGTGCTCATTCTGCGCGACTTCGCACGAGCAGCGGGGCAGCGGAGGTGGGAGAAGGTGCCGTGCACGATTGTCGCCAGCGAGGTGCAGGAACGGCATGGGAGCGAGGAACCCTACGTGTTTGCCGTGCGGTACCGGTATGAGCACAAGGGCAGGGTACATGAGGGTTCGGTCTACCAACGCGGCTACCACGGTTCCGGCGGGTACTCCAAGACCGAAGAGCTTGTCCGGAAGTACCCGGCCGACACGAGCACCTGGTGCTATGTCAACCCGGTCAACTCGGATGAGGCGGTGCTCAGGCGGGCCAGCATGCTCATCGGCCTGACGTTCTTGTTTCCGCTGATCTTCGTGGTCGTCGGGGCCGGCGGGATCTACTTCACTTGGCGCAGGCGGACGCCCGAGGAGGCCAGGCCGATTGCTCCGATCGCATCTGCAGCGGCCCGCAATCAGGTGTTGGGGCGATATGGCTTGGCGGCATTCTTCGGCATCTTCGCGATTGTCGGCGGTGTGATGTTCTACTTCCTGAGCGTCCGGCCGATCGCCAGGACCATAGCCGCGGAGTCGTGGGTCGAGACGCCGTGCAAAGTGCTGCGGGCCGAGGTCCGCGATCACGACAGCGACGACGGCACGACCTACAGCGTGTACATCCTCTATCAGTATGAGTTCGAGGGACAGACGTACAAGAGCGACCGCTACGATTTCCTGGGCGGGTCATCCAGTGGATACAAGGGCAAGGCCCGCGTCGTAGCCGCGTACCAGTCGGCTGGGAATCCGGTATGCTACGTCAATCCGAGGAACCCTTCCGAGTCCATCTTGAAGCGAGGTTTCCATGCGAAGCTGCTCTTGGCATTGTTTCCCCTGCCATTTTTGCTGGTCGGCGTCGGAGGATTGGTCCATACCGTGCGCGGCAGGAGCGCTTCGCCGGCGGCGGCCGCGATGCTGGGACCGATAGGACGGATCGGACCGATAGGATGCATGGGACCGACGGGCGTCGGACGGCAGGTTCTCGCGCCGGCAGCTTCTCCGAGGATGAAGTTCGTCGCGATGGCCCTCGCCGCGGTCTTCTGGAATGGCATCATCTCCATCTTCGTGGTCGGGGCGATCGACGATCTGCGGCATGGCCAATTCAGCCTGTTTCCCACGGTGTTCCTGCTGCCTTTTGTCGCGATCGGCCTGGGGCTGATCGCGGGTGCGGTCTACCAGTTGCTGGCCATGTTCAATCCGCGTCCGACGCTGGAACTGAGTTCCGGAGCGATTCCATTGGGTGGAGCGGCCGAGCTGCGCTGGAGCTTCTCCGGACAGACCCGTCGCATCAAAGAACTGGCCGTCACCCTGCGCGGCACCGAGGAGGCTACGTATCGCAGGGGGACAGACACTCATACCGACAGAAATGTCTTCTACGAGATGGAACTCTACCAGACGGCGGACACCGTCGAGATTGCATCGGGGCAGGTCGGCTTCGTCATACCCCAGGATACGATGCACTCGTTCGAGGCCGAGAACAACAAGATCCTGTGGAATCTTGAGCTTCATGGCGACATCAAGGGCTGGCCCGACGTGAAGGAATCGTTCAAGATCCATGTCACGCCGGGAAACATATGACCTCTGCGAGGACTTGGGCATGGACAAGCTGAGCATCATTTTGGACGACGATAAGACTGTATTTGCCTCTCACGAGATGATCCGGGGCCGCGTCGAATGGAATCTGGACGCCAATCCCCGGCGGCTCGATCTCTCGCTGTTCTGGTACACCGCGGGCAAAGGCACGCGGGACGTCGGCGTCGTCCAGAGCGTGAAGATCGACGACCCCGGCGCGCACGGCTCGAAGGAGTTCTCGTTCGCGCTGCCGGAAGGCCCGTTCAGTTTCTCGGGCAAACTCGTCTCGTTGATCTGGGCTCTCGAACTGACCTGTACGCCGGGATCAGAAACCGTACGCCGCGAAATCACGCTCTCACCCACGGGCAGAGAGATTCTCCTCGGCAGCATCCCCGCGCAGAGTCGTCTGTCGTGGAGTCGCAGCGACTCGGCCCCCGATTCTGTGGAGAGCATCCTGAGGGCAGGCCGATGAGGGCACGGGATAATCCTTTCGCCGTGGATCGTGTCCGCACGATCCGCTACCGCCTGCAAAGCGGCACCTCTACGGGTCTCCTGTCGCGTCTGAAGGAATTGAACTACCGTGCGGCCCTCGTCGGTCCCGACGGTTCCGGCAAGACCACGCTGCTGGAGGACCTGGAGCGGATGCTCGCGGAACAGGGCATCCGAACGAAGATGGTCTTCGTGAACGACACTTCGCCCCTGCCGGACTCAGTGTGCCGCCAACTCCTCTCGAAGCTGACGCGCGATGAACTCCTATTGCTCGACGGCGCCGACCTGGTCCCGCGGTCCTGCTGGTCCCTGCTGAAGCGTCACACGATTACGCATGCCTACGGCTTGGTCATCACCTCTCATCGTCCCGGCCTGCTCCCGACGCTCGTCGAATGCACAACAAGCCCCGCATTGCTGCAAGACATCGTTCGTGAGCTGCAGCCGCCGGATCGACCGGTTCCGCCGGAGTCTCTGGATACTCTCTTTCAGCATCACCAAGGCAACCTTCGCGTCTGTCTCCGTGAACTGTACGACCTCTACGCCCTGGGCGCTTGACAATGCTGTCCCCGCGACCTATCATGGTACTCTGAACGAGGGATCATGATGGGATTCATAAGTTATGGCAAGTAAAGGATTTACGCACCTCCATCTGCACAGCCAGTATTCGTTGCTCGATGGGGCCATTCAGTTTGAGCGGCTCTTCGAGCGATGCAAGAAGCTGGGCATGGACGCGGTGGCCGTGACGGATCACGGCAATATGTTCGGGGCGGTCGAATTCTATATCAGAGCTCAGGCCGCCCAGGTCAAGCCGATCCTCGGGATCGAAGCCTATATCGCGCCGGGCAGCCGGCTCGATCGGACCAAGACGTCCATCTCCGATGCGGCGTATCACCTGGTCCTGCTGGCGGAGAACCAAGCCGGCTATCGGAACCTGCTCAAGCTGGCGAGCATCGGATATGTGGAGGGATTCTACTATCGCCCTCGTATCGACAAAGAGGTGCTCGCCCAGTTCAACGAGGGGCTCATCTGTTCGACCGCCTGCATCAAGGGCGAGGTCACGTCGGCCGTTGCCTCCGGCGATATGAAAGTTGCCCAAGCGGCCGCCGAGAGTTATCTGAAGATCTTCGGGCCGGAGCGGTTCTTTATCGAGATCCAATGCCACAAGGATGAGGACCCGAACGTCCGCGCCGGATGTATCGAGTTGGCCCACAAGCTGGGCGTGGGACTCGTCGCGACCAACGACGTGCACTTCCTCGAAGCGGACGATTACGAGGCCCACAACTGTCTCACCTGCATCAGCACGGGCAAGCTCGCCACCGATCCGGAGCGGATGGTCTATCCGCCGGGCGTGTACCTCAAGAGCGCCGACGAAATGCGCGGGATGTTTCCCGAGGCGCCGGAAGCCTGCGACAACACGCTCGCCATCGCCGCCCGCTGCGACGTGGAAATCGACCTCAAGACTCGCCACGCGCCGCGGTACGCGCCGCCGGACGGCTCGACGCCCGAGGATTACCTCCGTCGCCTGTGCTACGAAGGGGCCAAGGAACGTTACGGCGAGATCACCGACCGCGTGACGGAGCGGATGGAACGCGAGCTCCAGGTCATTCAGTCCAAGGGCTTTTCCAGCTACTTCCTGATCGTGTGGGACTTCTGCAACTACTCCCGCTCGCGGAGCATTCCGGTGGGGGCCAGGGGCAGCGGCGTCGGCACGATCGTCGGCTATTGCCTGGGCCTGTGCAACGTCGATCCCATCAAGTACGATCTGCTGTTCGAGCGGTTCATGGATCCGGCTCGAAACGAGATGCCTGATATCGACATCGACATCTGCCAGCTCCATCGTCCGGACGTCATCGACTACGTGCGCAAGAAGTACGGCGAGGTGGCGCAGATCATCACGTTCGGGACCATGAAGGCCAAAGCCGTTATCCGTGACATCTGTCGCGTGATGGGCGTGCCGCTGGCCGAGGCGGACCGGCTCGCCAAGCTCGTGCCGTTCTCGCTCGATATGACGCTCGACAAGGCCCTGGAGACGGAGCCCGAACTTAAGACCGCATACGACACGAACGATCTGACCCGCAAGGTGATCGACATCGGCCGCAAGCTCGAGGGTCTCGCCCGCCATGCCTCGGTCCACGCGGCGGGCGTGGTTATCGCCGACGAGCCACTGACGGATTTCGTGCCTCTGTACAAGGCCTCCGGGTCCGACGATCTGATTACACAGTTCGAAGGTCCGATGGTCGAGAAGTGCGGCCTGCTGAAGATGGACTTCCTGGGCCTCAAGACGCTCAGCGTCCTGGAGCGGGCCCGCCAGTTGGTCAAGAACAGTCACGGAATCGACATCGACCTGGAGAGGGTCGACGTCGCGGACCAGAAAGTCTTCGAGGTCTTCTGCAAGGGCCGGACCAAGGGTGTGTTCCAGTTCGAATCCGGCGGCATGCAGGACCTGCTGATGAAGATGCGTCCGGACCGCATCGAGGACCTGATCGCGGCCAACGCCCTCTATCGGCCCGGCCCGATGACTCTGATCCCCGATTACATCGACCGCAAGCACGGCGGCGCATGGACCTGTCCGCATCCGATCATGACGGAGGTGCTCCAGGAGACCTACGGCATTATGGTTTACCAGGAACAGGTGATGCGGATCTGCAACCGCCTCGGCGACATCCCGCTGCGCGAGGCGTATGCGCTGATCAAAGCGATCAGCAAGAAGAAGATCAGTATCATCGCCAAAGAGAAGGAACGGTTCCTCGCGGGCTGCGTGGACAAGGGGCTCAAGAAGAGCGAAGCCGAGCACATCTTCGAGCTGATCGAGCGGTTCGCCGGCTACGGCTTCAACAAGAGCCACTCGACCCGCTACGCCTTCGTCGCGTACCAGACCGCGTACCTGAAAGCCTACTATCCGGTCGAGTTCATGGCGGCCCTGCTGACGTACGAAATGGGCGACACGGACAAGGTCGTCGAGTACATCGGCGAGTGCCGCGAGATGGGGATCGAGGTGATGGCGCCGGACGTCAACGACAGCGACGTCGACTTCACGCCGCTGTATAAGGAGAGCGGGCAGGGCGACAAGGGCGTGATCCGCTTCGGCCTGGCGGCGGTCAAGGGCGTGGGCGAGAAGGCGGTCGAGCAGATGATCGTCGCCCGCCAGAAGGTGGGCCGGTTCCGCAGCCTGTTCCACTTCTGCGAAAACGTCGATCTGCGGGCGGTCAACAAGCAGGTGATCGAGGCCCTCATCAAGGGCGGAGCTTTCGACCGCCTCGGCGGCAACCGCAACCAGATGATGCTCGGCTTGGAACGGGCCATGGAAATCGGGTCCAGCCTGCAATCGGACAAGGTCAGCGGTCAGATGAACTTCTTCGGCCAGATCGTCGATGAGAAGCAATACGCGGAAGACCACAAGCAACTGCCGGAGGTGCCGCCCTGGCCGGAATTGCAGATGCTCGCCTTCGAGAAGCAGGTCCTCGGGTTCTACGTCACCAGCAATCCGCTGAGCCAGCACGCGGAGGCGATCAACGACTACTCGACGACGAATACCGCCCGTCTGGCCCAGGAGCACGGGCCCAGCGAAGGAAACGGCAACGGCAACGGCGAGAAGCAGGTCACCCTCGGCGGGATGATCACCAAGATCCGCTACAACATCACCAAGAACGGTCGGAACGCCGGCTCCAAGATGGCGGTTTTCACGCTGGAAGACCTGCAGGGCCAGGTCGAGGTGGTCCTGTTCCCCGATACGCTGAGCGAGTACGGGGCGCTGCTCGTCGAGGATACGGTGGTCTTCGTCAAAGGCAAGACCGATTACCGCCGGGAACGGGCGAATATCCTGGCCTCCGAGCTGATCCCGCTGGACCGGGCCCGGGAGAAGCTGGCTAAAGGCGTGCGGATCAAGCTGGACGCCCGGGAGGTAACCCCGGAGAAAGTCATCCAGATTCGCAGTATCTGCCAGTCGCACCGGGGCAGCCGGCCCCTGGCCATGGTCATCGTAACCGGCAAGGGGCGGGTCCACGCGACGGCCGATCGGGCGCTGTGCGTCAATCCCGATACGGAGTTCTGCCGCAAGATGCGTCAACTCGTCGGCGACGAGAACTTCTCGCTGGCCAAGTGAGTTCGTTTGTCGTGTGCCCATCCGATTGAACGCCGGCGGACGATTGCGGTATACTCCTGATGTAGCGTAGGTCCAGCGTCTCACTCGGGAGGATCCCTGGGTGGACGCACGAGGGCGACAAGTGGAGTGTATAGTGCTAAGGGGGGTATCATGGATGTTCGGAATCAGGCGGTCGGTACGATAGGAACGACGGTGGCGACTGTGTTCTTCGGTGTATTGGCGCTCGCGGGCTGCTCGTCGGAGGAACGGTCTGAGCCGGACTACCTGTCGGGCCAATTCCGTCTGGTCGGCGGCGGCTTGGTCATCAAATGGAAGGCCCCTGAGCCTGGAACGGTCTATCTGGTCGAGAAACGGACCGGCAAGCTGGTCCAGACCTTCACCTTGGAGGAGGGGCAGTCCTATGAGTTCGCAGTGGAATCGGTCGTCGATGCCGACGATCTTTCGACCCTGCTCGGGATCGATGTATCGAAATCCCAGTTTCTGCTCTACTTCAAGCCGGGCGGCCCGACCGTGGCGATGGAGCCATAGGTGGAGTAATCGAAAGTTATGACCATGAGAGACCGGATGCGGGATGACACTACGGCTGAGGCCCTTGCCGTGCAGTTTCAGGTCCTGCGCCGAATGGGCCCCGCCGGCCGGGCGGCTATGACCTTCGAGCTGTGCGATAGTCTTCGCTCGCTAGTTGCGGCCGGTGTGCGGCATCGTCATCCGCAGTGGGACGACCAGGCCGTCGAGCAGGAGGTCATACGTCTCACGATTGGCGATCAGCTATTCCGACAGGCCTATGGGAAAGGGTCGGCTGCACCATGACCACCCAGAGAGAGTTCCTCGGCCGCCTGATCAGGTTTCTGAACGAGGTCGGGATACCCTACATGGTAACAGGCTCCCTGGGCAGTAGCTTCCATGGGCGCCCTCGGGCAACACAGGATGCCGATGTGGTGATTGATCCTACCGAGGATCAACTCAGGTCCTTCATCGCTCTTCTCGGGCAGGACCACTATGTGAGCCAGGATGCCGCGTCTGAAGCGTTGCGCCGTCGGACCATGTTCAACGTGATCGACCTGCAAGGGGGAGGAAAGGCAGACCTGATCCTCCGCAAGGACAGGCCTTTCAGCCGTCAGGAGTTCGAGCGGCGTTATCAGATCGACGTGATGGGCCAAAAGATCTGGGTCGTCGCCCCGGAAGATGTTATCCTAAGCAAGCTCGAGTGGATGAAGGGGCGCAAGTCTGATGTGCAGTATTCAGATGCCCTCGGAGTGGCTGTTACGCAGTGGCAGAGCCTGGATTTGGAGTATCTTCGCCGGTGGGCGGAAGAGCTTGGTGTTGAGCCGATGCTGAACGATCTCTTGACGGAGGCCGCAGAGCAGGCTCAAAGGACCGGTTGACAGCAGAACAAAGCAAAGGGTGCGACAGTCAGGCAGGAGAAACCAATCATCAATCATCGTTTATCCACCATCAATCTCAAAGGTCGTTTCCTCGTCCTGGATGGCCCGGACGGGTGCGGCAAGAGCAGCCAAGCCCGGATGCTGATGGACTGGCTGACCGACCGGGGTGTGACTGCGGTGGGTTTTCGCGATCCGGGGACCACGGTTATCGGCGAGAAGATCCGGGAGATCCTGCTGAGCCCGGCCCACGAAGCCTTGACGACGCCGGCGGAGGTGCTGCTCTACATGGCCGCGCGCGTGCAACTCTGGGCCGAAAGCGTCGGGCCGGCCCTGAAGGAGGGCAAGTGCGTGATTCTGGACCGCTGGCTCTCCAGCACCTGTGCCTACCAGGGTCACGCCGGCGGTTTCGGCGTCGAGAAAGTGATCGAGATCGCCCAAGACTCCCTGGAGAGGGTCTGGCCGGATCTGACGATCATCCTCGACGTGGACCTGAAAACGGCGGCACAGCGGCTCAATCGCGAGTTGGATCGCATGGAGCGAAAGGGCGACGGCTATCATGGTCGCGTCCGCGAGGGGTTCCTGAAGCTGGCCGAGGGGCGTCCGGGCTTCGCTGTCGTCGATGCGACCGCCCGTCCGGAGGTCGTGCACAAGCAAGTAATCGCCATCGTAGAGAAAGTGCTGGAGGCGGGGAGGAATGTCTAATCTATGTTATTACGAGACGTTTTTTGCCAGGACAGGGCCATCGGGATACTGCAACGTGGGTTAGCGGCGGACCGCTCGGCCCACGCCTTCATCTTTGCGGGCCCGGATGGAGTGGGCAAGTATAAGACCGCCCGGGAATGGGCGAGACTGCTGCTGTGCCGGAATCCTCAGATCGAAGAACGGCCCGACGGGCCCTTTGCTGATAGCTGCGGGGCGTGCGAATCCTGTACCCTGGTGGACGCCGACTCGCATCCCGACTATACGCACGTGTACAAGGAGCTTCTGCAGTATACCAAGGACAACAAAGACAAGAAGACGCCGGTGGAACTCGCCATTGATGTGATCCGCGAGTTCCTGATCGAGCAGGTTTCCGGCCGGCCCACGCTTTCGGCGCGGAAGGTGTACATCGTCAGCGAGGCGCAGAAGCTCAACGCCAACTCCCAGAACGCGTTGCTGAAGGTGCTGGAGGAACCGCCGGCATACTGCACGATCATCCTGCTGTGCACACGGCTGGAGCAACTGCTGCCGACGATCAAATCGCGCTGCCAGATCATTCGGTTCGGGCCCGTCGATCAGAAACGCATCGTCGCCCATCTGACCGGCGGGGGGCTCGGCGCCCAAGAGGCAGCGTTCTTCGCCCGTCTGGCCCAGGGCAGTCTGGGTCTCGCCTGCCAATGGGCCCGTCTGGAGCAGGATGGTGTGGGGCTCTTCGGGACCAAGAGAGCCCTGGTGGCGTCTATGGCGGACTACAGGCTGTCCGAGGTACTTGGGATCGTCGAGCGGATGCAGGAGGACACCAGGCAGATCGCCACCGGCTGGGGGAACCTCGACAAATCGACCAGCAAGAGCGATCTGACCCGCCGGGCACAGAGAACGCTGATCCAGATCGTCATTTCTGCTCTGTACGATGCGACGATCCATCATGTCGCGCCCGAGCGGCCGCTGATCAACTCCGACCAGGCGGACCAGATTGCCCTGCTGGCCGGCCGTTTGGGGCCGGAGCAGGCCATCGAAGGGGTCCGCGAGGGCTATGAAATGCTCCGCTGGCTCGATGCCAACGTCAATGAC